>JGI24023J19991_10000372_pt1 | contig 35125 bp, 40 predicted proteins | sample Cruoilmetagenom1_FD_19991 | JGI IMG/M metagenome (IMG submission 19991)
GCGAGACCAGAACCGTCACCGCATCCGCCATCCCCATCGGCATGCCGGGATGGCCCGAGTTCGCACGCTGAACCGCGTCCATCGCTAAAAAGCGGATCGCGTTGGACATGTCGGCGGGGGAGACCTGCCCCTCAGGTTCTCGAATCTCCAAGGTTTCAGCCAATATCGGCCTCCGATTTCTTAACGGTTGATGTGCGGCGAACCACTCGAAGCAGATGATCTTGTCGTGCGGCCCAATTGAGCAGGCGTCGGTAGCCCCGTGATTACGGGAGATGCCCGAGCCTCAGCAAGGGCTTTTTTGCCCAGAGAGCGCAGCCAATTGTCGCAAACACTTCACTCGGGTTGTTTGTTGTCGCCTAACTTTTTCGATAGCCCGACGGCCGGAGCGCCTGCGACCGCCTAGGGCTCGCTAGCGGGGTCGAGCTTCGGATTCAGCGCGTCGCGCAGAAAATCGCCGATCAGATTGATGCTGAGAATCATCAAGATCAGGACCAGGGCGGGCAGCACGGTAATCCACCACGCGCCGGAAAAGATCAGTTCGAAGCCCGACCGTATCAGCGCGCCCAGCGAGGGCTGTGTGACGGGCATGCCAAGCCCTAAGAATGAGAGCGCGGCCTCAGCCATGATCGCATTGGCCACCTGCAGCGTGGCAACAACCAGAATGGGCGAGGCGATATTGGGAAGGATGTGCCGCAGGATGATCCGCGGAGGCCCAAGCCCCAGCGCCTTGGCCGCGGTGACATAATCCTTCTCGCGCTCTGCCAGGACCGAACCCCTCACCGTGCGCGCGAAATGCGGCCACTCGGCAATCCCGATCACCAGCACCAGCATGGGAACCGCCAAGAGGCCGAACCGCTCAGTCCCGAATACGGCCTGAAATACTGCGAGCGCGACGATCGCCACCATCAACGTCGAAAGCGAGAGCTGGATGTCGGCGAGCCGCATGAAGAACGTGTCCCAGCGTCCGCCCCGATAGCCCGCGAAGACACCGATGGTGATGCCCAGCACGGCTTGGATCACGACGGCGAGCAGGCCGATGATCAGAGAAATGCCGGTGCCGAACAGGATGGCGCTCAGCATGTCCCGGCCCTGGGCGTCGGTTCCCAGCGGAAAGCGCCACTCGCCACCTTGTTGCCAGACCGGTGGGATTTCGGCGTCGAGCACGTCGAGCTGGGCCGGGTCATAAGGATTTTGCGTGACCAGGAACGGCGCCGCGACGCTCGCCAGCGCAAGCCCCATCACGACGAGAATTGCGGCAAACGCAATTGGGTCATGCAGAAGGCGACGCCCTAGGCCCGGGGAGGATGGGGGGAACTCGGTTGCGATTGTCACTCGGACTCAGCCCCCAGGCTTACCCGCGGATCGACCAGCACATAGAGGATATCGACCAGGGTATTCACCGTGACGAAAATGACTCCCACCACCATCACGTAGGCGATGATGAGGGGGACGTCGGCGCGGTTGACGGCTTCCAAAAACATGAACCCCATGCCAGGCCACTGGAACACCGTCTCGGTCAAAATCGTGTAGGCGAGTAAGGTCCCGATCTGAAGGCCACCCAGCGTGATCAAGGGAATTGCCGCGTTGCGAAGCGCGTGGGTTATCCAGACCCGCCAGGGCGATAGGCCCTTGGCCCAGGCGGTGCGGATGAAATCCTCACCCAGCACGTCCAGCATTTGCCCGCGCACCAGGCGAATGAAGAGCGGCAGCATGATCGACGAAAGCGTGATCGCCGGGAGCACTAAATGGGCGAGCCCATCGGCGGTCAACAGACCGGTCTCCCAGCCTCCGATGGTGACGGTTTGACCCCGGCCAAATGAAGGCAGCCAGCCGAGCTCCACGGAGAAGATGGTGATTGCGAAAATGCCGGTGAGGAAAATCGGCACCGAAATGCCGAGCACACTGACGCCCATGATAAAACGCGCGAACCGGCTGCGGGGCCGGACTGCGCAGTAAATGCCAGCGGGAAGCGAGATCAGGGCTACGATCAGAGCCGCTGCCAGCACCAGCTCGAAGGTGGCCGGAAACTTCGACAGGATCACGCCCAGCGCCGGCTCCTTGAAGATGTAGGAGGTGCCGAGATCGCCCTGCAGCATTTGATAGGCAAAGCGGGAGTATTGAATGGCGATCGGGTCATCGAGCCCAAGGCGCTCGCGAAGAGCGCTGAGTTCGGCCTCAGATACATTCTCGCCGACCAGTTCGCGCACCGGGTCGCCCAGGGAATCCTTGATGGCGAAGGCCACAAAGGAAATCACCAGCATCACCAGAGCCGCCTGGGCGATCCGGCTTATTAGAAAATTGAGCGCGTTGATGTGCCCGGCTCCTTATGGGCTCATTACCCGCGGGCCAAGCTCAGGCACTGGCTCCCAAGGGGTCGGGGCCAAATCTGTTGGTACCCGGCGTGCCCTCTAAGATCCCCAGATTGATGACGGCCCAAAAAAATCCCACAACCGGAATCAACAGCAGCAGGCACCACCAGCCGCTCTGGTCGCGGTCGTGGCAACGCTTCACGTGGAGGCAAATGCCCGCGAACAACAGGAGCACGGCAATCGCGAAGGCAATGAATCCGTCCTGACCGAAAAGAACAGACGAGACAATCCACGCAAGGAACAGGATGCCGACGCCCATCCACCATCTCTGACGGTTGATACGGCCATCAATGCTGGTGAAGAGATATCCGAAATCAATTTTGTTCATGAGCCGGTCTCCCTTTTTGCCCGGCGGCAATTCACGCCGCGCTAGACCATAGCGCTCGCGTCAGTCGATCACCAGATCGCCGAGATAGGGCAGGTTCCTCACATTGACGATAGGCCCAATATTGACGCCCTTCTTGGCCGCCCAAGCCACGTGCTGCCAGTGCAGTGGCACGAAGGCCGCGTCCTCATAGAGGACTTGCTCCACCTCCTGGAGCAGTTTGGCCCGCGCCTTCTGGTCGGTCATTGATTGGCTGTGAATCACCAGCCGGTCGAGGGTCGGATTGCTGTAGTTCCCGGAATTGTATTGGCCGTAACCGGTAGCCTGATCCGGCGTCATGCTGAGGAACTCGGCAAAATTCGCCGAATCCTCGGTGTCTGAATACCAGCCGATCATCATGATATCGGCGGCCCGGGCATCGAATTTCGGCCAGAACTGCGCCTTGGGGAGCGTCTTGAGATCCACCTTGATGTTGATTTTGGCCAGCATGGCGGCTGCGGCCTCGGCGATTTTGTAATCGTTCACATAGCGGTTGTTGGGCGCGATCATGGTGACGGAAAAGCCATCTTCGTAGCCCGCCTCCTTCATCAATTCGCGGGCCCGGCGCAGATCGTGACGGGGCTGCAGCGCCTGATTGTGGCCCACATAATGAGGCGGCGAGTGCTGGGCGGCGGGCGTCGCGAAGCCCCGCATGATCTTGTCGGCGATGCCGGTATTGTTGATCGCAAGCACGATGGCCTCGCGCACCCGCTTGTCCCGGAATTGGGGCACCCGCTCCTGATTCAATTGGAGGGTGATAATTCGGGCGCCCGGCATGGTGATCAGCTCAAGGCCGGGGTTGCGTTTAATGCGCTCCAAGTCCGAGGGCGGCACCGGTGCGATAAAATCGACGCCGCCCGACATCAGCGCCGCCACCCGGGTCGGACCCTCCTTGATCGGTGTCAGGAGGATCTGCGTTACGTTGCCGGGCGACTGCGTGTCCCAATAATCCTCGAATCTGTCGAATTGGACTCGAACGCCCTGTTCGCGCGAGGTGATGCGGAACGGCCCGGTGCCCGAAACGTTCCGCGACGCAAATGACGCCCCGTGCTTGACGAGGTCGTCCTTGAGCCGGCCCTTCTCGTCGGTTCCCGAATAGAATTCCGAGTCCATCGGGAAGATGTAAGTCGCCATGTTCAGGACCAGGGGATATGGCCCTTTGGTGACCAGATCGACGGTGTGATTGTCGACCTCACGGGCCTCGACGAATGGCTCGAACAGTCCCTTGAAATCAGGGCTCTGCTTTAGCCGATCGAACGTCCAGACCACGTCCTTTGCTTCAAGCGGATTGCCCGAATGAAACTTGACGCCGCTCTTCAGATGAAAGCGCATGGTGTCGGGGCCTATGCGCTCCCAGCGCTCGGCGAGACGCGGCTCTAGGGTGAAATCCTTGCGCCAGCGCACCAGCGGATCGAACACCATGTGGGAGAGCTGCAGGGTTCCGCCGGAGAGCTGTTCATGGGGATCGAGGGAAACAGGATCGGCGTCATAGGCAAGCCTGAGCGTCTTGGCGTCAGCCGCGGGGCTTCCGCAGATCAGCAGCAGGAGGAGGGCGAAGTATACAAATGGTCTCAGAGTCAAATTCATGGGACTCGCATTCACGGCAGGGCAGCCGGGCCTAACCAAATCATATAATTCCTCTGACGGCTGAATCGAGACCACAAGCGGTAGCTGTTTGTTCTCGCAACCGATTCCCCTATGACTCCGTAATGCGATTATTCGTGACCGGAACCGACACCGACATCGGCAAGACCGTAGTTGCCGCCTGGGCCATGTTGCATCTCGGCGCCCACTATTGGAAGCCGGTTCAGGCGGGGCTTGAAGATGAAACCGATGAGGCGGCGGTACGGCGGCTGACCGGCGCGCCCGATGAGAAATTCCTCCCGAGCTCCTACCGGTTGCCCGATCCGCTCTCGCCCCACGAGGCTGCGCGCCGGGCTGGAATTCGGATTGAGATGGAAGACCTGAGACCTGGCGATCACGAGGAGCCGCTCATTATCGAGGGCGCCGGCGGTTTGATGGTGCCTCTCAACGAAAACTCGTTCGTCATCGATCTCATTAAGCAGTTGGAGGCTACCGCCATCCTGGTTTGCCGCTCCACACTCGGCACCATCAATCACACTCTGCTCTCGCTGCAAGCATTGCGCGACCGCCAAATCCCGATCGCGGGTGTGGTCCTGAACGGCCCACAGATGCCCCACAACCGGTCGGCCATCGAGACCTATGGCCATGTGCGCGTGATTGCCGAAATCCCGCCGCTTGAGCCATTGACGCGCGAGGCGCTGCTCGGCATTCCGCCGGAAATCGACCTGGCAAGCCTAGGAGAGCGGGTGTGAGAGACCCCGTCGACATTGACCGGCGTCACATCTGGCACCCCTACACCCAGCATGAGAACGAGCACGACCCGATCCTGGTCACGCGCGCCAAGGGGGCGACGCTGATCACGGAGGACGGACGCGAAATCCTGGATCTCGTTTCGTCATGGTGGACCTGCGTCCATGGCCACGCCCATCCCGAGCTCAATGCGGCGCTCGCCCGCCAGGCCGAGACCATGGAGCACGTCATGTTCGGCGGCTTCACCCATTCATCCGCGATCGATCTGGCGGAGCGCTTGAGCGATCTACTGCCCGAGGACTTGTCGCGCGTGTTCTTCTCCGACAACGGCTCGACCTCCGTGGAGGTCGCCCTGAAGATCGCGTTTCAGTATTGGCGGAACCTGGGTGATACGGGCCGCACCGGTTTTCTTGCATTCGACGGCGCCTATCACGGCGACACATTGGGCGCCATGGCGGTCGGGCGCGGCTGTGGCTTCTTCAACCTGTTCCAAGACCTGATGTGTCCGGTGACACCCCTGCCCTATGTGGATACCTGGGAACACGACGAGACGGTGGAGGCGCGCGAGGCCGAGGCCTTGAACAAGGTCGATCGTATTCTCGATACCGAGGGCAAGAGCGCCGCGGCGCTGATCGTTGAGCCCCTCATGCAGGGCGCTTCAGGCATGCGGGTATGCCGTCCGCAATTCCTCAAGGAGGTCGTGGACCGGGCGCGGGCAGCGGGTCTTCTCATAATCTTCGATGAGGTCGCGACCGGCTTCGGCCGGACCGGCACGATGTTCGCTTTCGAGCAGGTGGGCATCATCCCCGATATCATCTGCCTCTCCAAGGGGCTCACCGCGGGTTACATGCCGATGGCTGTGACGGTCGCCCGCGAGCAACTGTTCGAGGCGTTTTTGAGCGACAGCTTCGACCAGGCCCTGCCCCACGGCCACACCTTTACGGCCAATCCGCTGGCCTGCGCGGTCTCATTGCGCTCGCTCGAGCTGTTCAGCGAAGAGAACACGCTGCAAAGAGTTGGACGGATTTCAGAGCGGCACGGGGAAGCACTGGAAACTCTTATGCAGCACGCGCGCGTGAGCCGGCCCCGCAAGCTCGGCACCCTGCTCGCCTTTGATCTGGTTGGCGGCGGGGAAGGCTACAAATCGGACGAAAGTCTGGTGCTGCGGGACTGGTATCTGGCGAATGGGCTCAACATCAGACCCCTAGGCCCATGCGTCTATCTGCTGCCGCCCTATTGCATCGGTGAGGATGAACTCTCGCGCGCCTATGCCGGGCTGATTGAAGGCCTGAATTCCTTAAGCAACTGAGCCCAGCCGGCCATAGAGGATGTGCCACGTGGCAGCCCCGCCGTGCTCGGAGTCGAATTGGCGCACCGCCCGCTTCAACCCGCCTGGCGTCAAGCGTTTCCCCTCTCCCAAGGGCCGCGCGGCGCCGGTGCCCCGCAGATCGGCGAGCAGCTGGCGTGCGCTGCCATATGCGACCTCCCGGCGCTCTTCTTCCAAAATACCGGGCAGCCCGCCCGTGCGCGGCGCCTCGATCGCGAAGCCCTGGGCGTGCATCACCGTGCTCCATTCCTTCAGAAATTCCGGACCGCTCACGGCGTAGAGCAACTCGCCAGCCGGGGCGAGCCTTGCCTGCAAGCGCTTCAACCCGGCCAAGGGATCGTCGAACCAGTGGATCACCATGCTGCTGGCGATCAAATCGAACTTGCCGGTTGCGGGTGGCGCCTCCCCGTCCAGGAGCTGGAACTGCGCTTGGCCCCCATTTGCGAATCTCGCAGCACAGGCTTCGACCATCTCGCCTGCGATGTCGGTGATCAGAAACCGTCCGGAAGGATAGCGCGCCAAAAGGTGCTGGGTGAGGAAGCCGGTGCCGCAACCGATCTCGAGGACGTTGGGCTGCGCGAGCTCGGGTAGCATTCGAGCCAGGCGCTCCGCGATGGCGCGCTGCAGCTTGCCATGGCGCTCATATGTCGCCGCGTGCCGCGCAAAGCGCGCGCGCATCTGCCGCTTAGTCGGTGATGCCGGCAACGAAGTCTCGAATCTCATCCGCACACCATTGGGGTTGCGTCAGCGGCAAGGCATGGGACCCGTCGGCCCGCAATCGAAGATCGCCGTTTCCCCAAATCAACCCGCTCATAGATTTGGGGACGACCGGGTCATCCGCGCTCGCCAACGCTCTTATCGGACATTTCAACGCCTTGCGGGTTTGGCGCTCGTCCCATGTGGCCAGCCAATCCAATCCACCCCGCATGCCGGCCACGTCGAAGTCTTCCCGATTGGCGAAACCATCAATCCCACAGGTCCGCCAGAAGGCTTGCAACTGCGCTTCGGCGTTCTTGTCGAGGCCCCGCTTCATGGCCTCCAAGTGATCCTTGTCACCATAGGCGTGGTAGCAGTCGAAACCCGCAACGCTGACCAGACCCCGCATTGGCTTGGGCCCATGCTTTAGCAGCCAGAGCAGACCAAAGGAATGACCAATGCAGATCGCGTTCTTGGACAGGCTGCTCGATCCTTTCGGTCCCTGCCAAATGAATCCGAGATCGACAAATTGGTAGTCGAAATCGGAAAGCAGCGGCGTGACATCCTGCCAGATCCCGCTATGGAACCCCCAGCCATGCACGAACACCAGGGTCGGTTTATCGGATTGCGCCACTGATTCTACGTTTCAATGCAAATAATTGGAATCATTGACGGATCAGGCTCTAACGCGGACGCGTTTCTTAGGTGTGAGCTGGCCCAAAAGCCGCTCAAGATCGGCGCTCGAATGGGCGGCGGAAAAGGCGAGACGCAGCCGCGCCGTGCCCTCCGGCACCGTGGGTGGACGTATCGCGGTGGCCCAAATCCCGGCCTCCGCCAGTTTGGCGCTGAGTTCTTTGGCGGCTTCGGCGTCACCGACAATGAGCGGGACGATTTGGCTCGCCGAATTGCCGGTATCGTAGCCAAGCGTGCCAGCCTCCCGGCGGAATGTTTCCGCTAATTTCGCGACGCGGCTGCGTTCATCGTCGAGGTCGGGAACCAGATCGAGGGATGCGTCGATTGCGCCCAGCGCCGCAGGCGGCAGAGCGGTCGAATAGATCAAGCCCGCGCATCGGTTGACCAAATAATCCCGCAGCGTCTCGGAACACGCCACATAGGCGCCGAAGCTCCCCATCGCCTTTGAGAACGTTCCGATTACGAGGTCGGCCCCAGCGCTCATGCCGGATCCGCGTTTGCCCAGGATGCCGGTGGCGTGCGCGTCGTCGCAGACAACAAACGCGCCGTGTTGGCGGGCCAACCCTACGATCTCCTCCATGGGAGCCAGGTCGCCATCCATGCTGAAGACGCTTTCGGTCAGGACGAATGTTGGCCGCTCGTCGCTCGCATGCTTGGCGAGCAGCGATTCCAAATGGGCTATGTCGCGGTGGCGATAGCGGAACTGGCGAACGCCCGCAGCCCAGCAGCCGAAATGCATGCTGGCGTGATTCAAGCGATCGGCGAACACCAATGGATCGCCGGCCAGCACTCGGCGATCCAAAAGCGCCTGAAGCACGGCGGCATTGGCCTGAAAGCCCGAGACCATCACAAGGGCGGCAGGCATCGATTTGAGCTTCGCGGTCTTGGCCTCGATCTGCTCGAACAGATCCAAGTTGCCTGTGACCAATCTCGAGGCGCCGGAACCCGCACCATATCGGGCAGCCAATTCCTTGGCCCGTGTGATCAACTCCGGGTGCTGCGAAAGACCGAGGTAATCATTGCTCGAGAAATTCGTATACCGGGTCCCATCGACCTTAATTGCGGCCGGACCTTCAGCACTAATCGCGGGCATGGAGCGATGCAGACCGGCATCCGCCCGGTCCGTGAGAAAGCTTCGATACCGGCTTTCTATCGCTCCCATGTTCTTGTATTACCGGAGCGCCGGTCTGGCAGCAAATGCCCGGAGTGGAACGGGATGGAAAGTTCAAACAAAAACGCAAACCGCACCGCGGATGAAGGCGACGGGGCGGCTGATGCATCCGGGCCCGACGCATCTAAAATCAGGCATGACTGGTCGGTGGACGAGGTCGAGGCGATCTTGAATTCGCCGCTGCTGGAATTGCTGCACCGCGCCCAGGACCTGCATCGCCGGCACCATCCGGAAAACACCGTGCAGCTCGCCAGCCTGCTCTCCATCAAGACCGGCGCCTGTCCGGAGGATTGCAAGTATTGTCCCCAGTCGGCGCATTACGCCAAGCAAACCGGGCTGACCCGCGAGACGCTGCTGCCGGTCGACGAGGTAATGTCCAAGGCCCGGCTCGCCCGCGAGGCCGGCGCCACCAGATTCTGCATGGGCGCCGCCTGGCGCGAAGTTCGCGACGGCGGGGCGTTTGACCAGGTAATCGAGATGGTTGAGGGCGTGCGCGCGCTCGGAATGGAGGCTTGCGCGACGCTCGGCATGCTCACCCAAAACCAGGCCGACAGATTAGCCGAGGCCGGACTCACCGCCTATAACCACAATCTGGATACGTCGCCCGAATTTTACGGCGAAATCATCACCACCCGGACTTATCAGGACCGGTTGGATACGCTGGAACGCGTGCGGGACGCCGGCATTACGCTGTGCTGCGGCGGCATCATCGGCATGGGCGAAAGCCTCCGCGACCGGGCGCATATGCTGCAAATCCTGAGCAATCTTGCGCCCCATCCCGAAAGCGTACCGGTCAATGCGCTGGTGCCGGTTCCCGGAACGCCACTCGCGGACCGCGAGCCAGTGGAGCCGATCGAAATGGTCCGGATGGTAGCCACAGCACGCATATTGATGCCGGCCTCCCGGGTGCGGCTCTCCGCGGGGCGCAAGAATTTCACCAAGGAAACCCAGATCCTCTGCCTGATGGCGGGCGCCAACTCGATCTTCTATGGCGACAAGCTTCTCACCACCGCGAACAACGATACAGATGACGATTTAGCGATGATCCGCGAGGCTGGGCTTGAAGTGGAAGCTCCGGCGAACGAGCCCACCGCCTAAACCCACGAGAGTAAACCCCAGAACCGGCACATGTCCCGAACGGTCTATGTCAACGGCGCCTATCTGAGCGAAGACGAGGCGACGGTGTCGATCTTCGACCGTGCCTTTCTGTTCGCCGACGGCGTCTATGAGGTCACCGCGGTCGTGGACGGCGGGCTGGTGGACTTCGATGCCCATATCGCCCGCCTGCACCGCTCGCTCGACGAAATGGAAATGGCATCGCCACTCTCGGATAGCGATTTTGCTGCCATGCATAAGGAGCTAATCAGCCGCAACGGTCTGACGGAGGGAATCGTCTACATGCAGGTGACACGCGGCGCGGCGGAGCGGGATTTCGCATTTCCCGACCAGGCGACGCCAACACTCATCGCATTCACCCAGGTGAAGTCCCTTACCAATTCGGAACTGGCCCAAACCGGCGTGAACGTGGTCACGCTGCCGGACATCAGGTGGAAACGGCGCGATATCAAATCGACCGCGCTTTTGGCCCAGGCGCTCACCAAGGAATTGGCCAAACAACAGGGCGCCTTCGAGGGTTGGATGGTGGAGGACGGATTCATCACAGAGGGCACGTCGTCTTCGGCCTTTATCGTGCAGGACGACCGCAAGATCGTGACCCGCCCGCTGAGCAACGCGATTCTGCCGGGGGTCACAAGGCGTGCGGTCTTGATGTTGGCAAAGACCGCCGATGTTACGGTGGATGAACGCCTCTTCAGTGTCGAGGAAGCCAAGGCTGCCCGCGAGGCATTCCTTACCAGTGCATCGAGCTTCGTGCTGCCCGTCGTCGAGATCGACGGCGCTAGGATCGGCGACGGCAAACCAGGGCCCGTAACAGACCTGTTCCGCAAGCTCTATCTAGACGAAGCACGGCGCGGTGAGCTCGAAAAGCAGTAGATTTCCGTCCTCGCCGGTATTCTCACTCCATTAACGCAGGCGTGAGTTTTTTGGAGCGCTTGCCCATTTATCGCCCATAAGGTGATGACAGTAGGCGCAAGGGCCAAATCGCGCTGATGAGAACGCCGCTTTGCCGGGGGCTAGCGCAAAGCACTGCAAGAGCAGTTGATGGCTAATAGGACCAAATCCTTGAAATTTTGCATCGTCGGCGCGGGCGCCGCGGGCCTGGCGGTCGCCAAGAATTTCAAACAGCGCGGCATCCAATTCGATTGCTTTGAGCGGGAAATGGATATTGGCGGGCTTTGGAACGCGGATACACCCTCCGGCGTGGTCTACGACACGGCCCATATGGTGTCATCGAGGGACCAGACGGCCTTCGATGATTTCCCGATGCCCGAGGATTATCCCATTTATCCGAGCCACCGCGAGGCGATGGCTTATCTGCGTTCATACGCCAAAGAATTCGAAATCCTGGAAAACATCCAGCTTGGCGCCACGGTCGAGCAAGTCGACGAAAACGGCGAGGGTTGGGACGTACGCCTCGCGGGCGACAGGCAATCCCGGCATTATGATGGTGTCGTCATTGCCAACGGCCATCACGACGAGCCCCGCTGGCCGGACCATCCGGGCGATTTCGACGGCACGCTGATGCATTCGCGCGACTACCACAGCCCATCGCAGCTGTCCGGAAAACGGGTATTAGTAGTGGGTGCCGGGAACTCGGCCTCCGACATCGTGAATGATGCGGTGAACCATAGTGACGAAGTGATGCTCAGCATCAGGCGCGGCTATTACTTCGTGCGCAAATTCACCTACGGCATTCCGACCGACAAGGTCGTCAACCTATTCGAGTCCATGCGCCTGCCGCGCTGGCTGCGCCAGTATCTGTACAATTTGGCCCACCGCATCTCGACCGGTTCGGCCTACCGCTACGGCTTGCCGGCGCCGGAGCATCAGATCTTGGATACCCATCCGACGCTCAATTCTGAATTGCCGAGCCATGTCGGCCATGGCCGCTTGCAGGTGAAGCCCGACATCGAATCGTTTGCCGGATCTAAGGTCAAATTCGTGGATGGGAGCGAGGCGGAACCCGATTTGGTGGTCTTCGGCACCGGCTATCGGATGAGCTTCCCCTTTATCGACGATAGCCTGCTGCTTGGGCCGCACGGGACGCCGAAGCTCTTCCTCAACGTGTTCCATCCCGAACGCGACAATTTGTTTGCTGCCGGGCTGGTCCAGGCCAATGGCAGTATTTGGCGGCTGGCGGATTACCAGGGACAGTTGATTTCAAGCTTCATCGTCGCCAAGGCGCGGAACTCCGAGCGCGCCAGCTGGTTCGGCGAGCAGAAATCGGTCGGGGCCCTTGCCGAGCATCGATGCAAATACGTGGCGAGCGAACGCCATACGCTCGAGCACGACTTCTATGCCTATGGCCGTATATTGCGGAAATTCGTCAAGAAGTTCGGCGATATGGCGCTAGCGCCCTATCCCGAAACCGCCGCCGAAACCGCACCCGAATCCCGTCGATCGGGAGAATTGGCGAGCGTCGGCCAGCGCCGCCGCGCCGCCTAGCACTTCGTTGCTATCAACTTCGGTATCAACTGTTCCCTCGTATGCTGTCCGCTCGGCACCGGGGCATTGAAAGTCTCGCGAATCTTTCGAATTTGCCGGAAAAAAGCGCTACAATCGCTGTTGGCCCACCGAGGATCGGGCGTGCAACGGGCGGACCCAAGGGCTTTCGCGCTAACCTTCAGGAGAAGGCAAACCGCCCACCTAGAACTGGAAGGATGTCATGAGCGTCGAATTGAACTGTGACATGGGCGAGAGCTTCGGGCTCTATCACATTGGAGACGATGAAGGCTTGATGCCGCTGATATCGGTGGCAAATGTCGCTTGCGGCTTTCACGCATCGGACCCCAACCACATGGCGCGAACCGTGCGCCTCGCAAAACAGAATGGCGTGCGTGTCGGCGCGCATCCCTCGCTCCCCGACCTGCAGGGGTTCGGCCGGCGCGAGATGAAGATCGACCGTGATGAGCTAGCCAATATCATCGTCTACCAAGTCGGCGCACTGAAAGGCTTTCTGGAAGCCGAGGGCATGAAGCTCAACCACATCAAGCCCCATGGCTCGCTCTATGGCATGGCGGCCCGAAATGAGGAGGTCGCCCACGCGGTCTGCGACGCCACGGATGTCTTTCGGGTCCCACTATTTGGCATGGCCAACACTCTGCATGAAGAGGTCTACCAAGCCCGGGGGCACGACTTCGTCGCCGAGTACTACACCGACCTGCCCTATCGGGACGATGGATCGCTGATCATCACCCGCGAGCACGAGTCGGTAGACCCGGCAGATGCAGCGGCCCGGTCGTTGCGGGCCATCGAGGAGGGCAAGACCAAGTCCGTGAATGGCGTCGATGTCGCCGTCGGCGCCGATTGCATTTGCGTTCATTCCGACACGCCCAATGCGGTCGAGATCGCAATTGCCGTGCGCGATGCGGTGAAACCCTATCTGGCCAAGGCCGCTTGAGCCGCTAGCCGCCGCCGGATGCAAAAGCTCTTGATCGCCAATAGGGGCGAGATCGCCTGCCGGGTGATCGCCGCATGCCGCGCATTGGGCATTGAGGCGGTGGCGGTGTGTTCGGAGGCGGACGCTCGGTCCCTTCACGTCGAATTGGCTGACGAGGCCGTCTGCATTGGTCCCGCAAAGCCCCAGGACAGCTACCTCAAGGCGGACGCCATTCTATCGGCTGCAGACCAGAGCGGAGCCGATGCGATTCATCCAGGCTACGGCTTTCTGGCGGAAAACGCCGACTTCGCGCGGGCCGTCGAACAGGCTGGGCTGGTATGGGTCGGGCCGCGGCCGGACTCGATCACCGACATGGGCGACAAGGAGCGCGCCCGGCAGATTGCGCAAGCGGTGAGAGTCCCGGTCTTGCCAGGATCCAGCCGCTTCGGCGCGAACGACCTTCCAGACCTAAACCCCGCAGCGGACGAGATCGGCTATCCGCTATTGGTCAAAGCAACCGCCGGCGGCGGGGGCATCGGCATGGGCCGGGTGGACGGTCCCGCTGACCTCGCCAAGACCGCCGCTGCTACCCAGACCATGGCGGAACGATCCTTCGGCGACGGTACGATCTATCTCGAGCACCTGGTTACCAAGGCAAGGCATATCGAAGTGCAAGTCTTCGGTTTCGGCGATGGAAATGCGGTTCACCTCAACGAACGCGAATGCTCAATCCAACGGCGCTATCAGAAAATCATCGAGGAATGTCCTGCTCCAGGCTTGCCGCAGTCGGCCCGCGAGGCAATGGCGGAAGCGGCACTAAGGATCGCTGAAGCCCAGCGCTATCGGGGCGCTGGAACGGTGGAGTTTGTTCTCGACGATGAAACCGGCGAGTTCTTTTTTCTGGAGATGAACACGCGGATTCAGGTTGAGCATCCGGTCACTGAAATGGTCACCGGCCAAGATCTCGTGGGCTTGCAGTTACGGCTCGCCCGGGGGGATGACCTTAGCGATCTCACCCAAGACGCCATCCAGACCAATGGCCATGCCATCGAATGCCGGCTTTATGCCGAAAACCCAAACAGGATGTTCCTGCCCTCACCGGGCACCCTGAATGCGCTCGCCTTCCCGGCCCAAGCCGATGGCATCCGCATCGACTCGGGCGTCCGCGAGGGTGACCAGATCACGATTCATTACGATCCCATGATCGCCAAGGTGATCTGCCATGGCCGTGACCGGCGCGAGGCCATTGCGAAAATACGCGATACCCTGGAGGCTACCCAGCTCGAAGGGTTGGACAGCAATCTGGAGTTCTTACAGCGAACACTTTCCCACCAAGCCTTCGCGGCGGGCGATATTCACACCGGCTTTGTCGACGAACACAAAGCAGCACTGGTCGGGGATTAGGTCATAATGATCCCGGGGGAGACGCGATGATCTACGAAGAGCCGAAATACCTAACGGGCGGCGATCGCTACATGCTCATCGAATTCGGCGATGAGATGAACCTCGAACTGAATTTCATGGGTCAAAGCCTGGCCCAGGCGGTCGAGGAAAACGGCGTGCACGGCGTGATCGAAACCGCCCCCTGCTTTGCCTCCACGCTGATCCATTACGAGCCCGAGGAGATCAAGTTTTCCGATCTCAAATCGGAGATGCGGTCGCTGATTGAAACACTCGGACCTTCGGAGGATATCGAGCTCGACAGCCGGCTGTTCTATTTTCCAGCCGTTTATCTCGATCCATGGACCAAGGAAGCGGTCGACGACTACTGCGCTAAGATCACCGAGAAGGAATGGGATCCCAAGTTTATTGCAAGGCTCAATGGGCTCGATGGCGTTGAGCAATTTGTCCGGGTGCATTCGGGCACCGAGTACTGGGTCGCATCGCTGGGCTTCTGGCCTGGGCTGCCATTCATGATGGCGCTCGATCCCCGCTGCATGCTGACCGCGCCGAAATACAATCCGCCGCGAACATGGACGCCGGAAGGGACGGTCGGCATGGGGGGCGCCTCGACTTGCATCTATCCGGTGGCGACGCCTGGCGGTTACCAGATTTTCGGACGCACGCCGGTGCCGATTTGGGATACGGAAAAGCGCTTTCCCCAGTTTGAAGATTCGATCTGCCTGTTTAAGCCGGGTGACCGTGTGAAATTCGTTCCCTGCGGTCTGGAAGAATATGAGCAGGTGGCGGCACAGGTCGCCGACGGCAGCTACCAGTACAATCTGGTCGGATATCAAAGATTTTCGGTGAAGAACTACAAGGCCTGGGTCGACAGCCTCGACACGGCCTCGCGGTTCTAGGGAGGTAGAAATGCTGGAAGTGATCGAGCCCGGCCTTGAGACCTCCGTGCAGGATTGGCCCGGACGTCTTGGATATTGGAACCAGGGTTTTCCGCCCTCGGGGCCGATGGACAGCTGGTCCTTCCGGCTGGCGAACCTGCTGGTGGGAAACGAACCGGGTGCGGCTGGATTGGAAGCCCAATATATCGGCCCTTCCCTGAAGTTTCAGCGCGACGCAGTGATCGCAGTCACTGGTGCTGACATGCAGGCCAAGCTCGATGGCCAACCGATCCCGATGTGGGAGAGCGTGGCCGTCAAGGCCGGTCAAACCCTGCAAATGGCCTTCGCCAAAACCGGGGCCCGCGGCTATATCGCGATCGCCGGAGGTATCGACACGGAACCTTGGCTCGGCTCGCGCTCGACCTTTCATAAGGCGGGCGTGGGCGGCATGGAGGGGCATGCGCTGAAGAAGGGCCAAGTTGTGCCCGTGGCCGACGCGAGTGGCAGACCTGGACGAAAAGTGATCGAAAAGGCGCGGACTCCCATCCAAACCGATAGGCAGTGGGAGATCGAAGTGGTCGCTGGGCCAAACGACGACTGGATCGACGAGGCCGGACACAAACGCTTTCTGGGGAGCGACTGGAAGCTCTCGTCGAAAAGCGACCGCACCGGCTTTCGGCTGGATGGCCCCGATTGGACGTTCACGGCGAAGGCGACCGACAAGGCCCCCGAGCACGGCTCGGAGCCCTCAAACATCATCGATCAGGGCTACCCCTGCGGCGCCATCAATCTCGCTGGCCAAACCCCGATTATTCTCGTCAATGACGGGCCCAGCATGGGGGGCTTCGTAAATCCCTACACCGTGCCTTGGGCGGCGTTCTGGAAGCTGGGTCAATCGAAGCCCGGCGACATCTATCGCTTCAAGGCGGTCAGCGTGGAGGAAGCCCAAGCCATGGCGCACAAGCTTCGGGAACTCTGCAGTGAAGCTTCGATCGCCAAATAACTATGACAAAACAGGGAGGAAACCGTGGCTGAAGAAGTTCGCACGCAGACGGCCGGGAACATGTGGAAGGTGTTGGTGAAGGCGGGCGACAAGGTGAAGGCGGGCGACGTTCTCTTCATCATGGAGGTAATGAAGATGGAGGTACCCCACGAGGCTCCCATCGACGGTACCGTTAAGGCTGTCAAGGTAGAGGAAGGGCAAGAGGGACTGGACGCCGACACCGTCGCGGTCGAGATCGAGTGACACCAATTCATGTCAGATCTGATGCGGCAAAATAACCTATTGGAACTTCAACAGAATTAAGCAAAACCTGCGTAACAACCAAAAGCTACGGCTATCATATTGACAACAGACTTAGTGGATATCTTACTGTTTCAGACTAACTGAAATGACGATGGGAGGCACAATATGCGCGCTATATTCTTTATCTTGGTCGGTATCGCTCTAACCCTGGGCGCGATCCATTATCTGGGTCCGGACAGATTCATGGAACTGTATAGAGGTGCTGTCTCGACGGGCCAGGGAATGGTTTCCGGCGAGCAGCCCGCTCAAAATCCAGGTGCTGGCGCGGGCGCGGGGGTTGGTGCGCCACCGGCGCAGACTGGTCAGTCCCCGGCTGGGGGCGGCGCCCAATAGCACTTCTCCGTTGCCGGTGATCGCCCGGCGGATTCGTGAAAGAGTGGTCCGGTCTGAGTTGGAACGGCTTGGCTTAATGAAACGTCGATGACGACTTTGGCGCCAATCCTGATCCCGCTATTGCTGGCCATTCTCTATTATTTCTGGAGACAGGTCGCCGGCCTGTCGATGGACGATCTGTTCGAGCGCTCCGCGAGCGAGCACTATCGAATCCACAAGATGCTTGCCAAGCATCCCGATGGCGGGACCTGGCTGGACTTCCAACGTTGGATGGACAAGGCCAAGTGAGGGCCTTTGCCTCGACCGCGCAAATCGCCTGGTCCACTCGAAAACCCATAAATTTCTTGCCGTTGGCAGCCATTCGCCCGTCGTCTGTGGTTTCGAATGCGTGCGAAATAAAATATAGTCAGCGCCTGCAGGCCTGAGGGGCGAGAGCAATTGGCGATGGCGGGCACACGAAATTCTCACAGATACGGAGTCTGTCCGCCGTCTTGGCGCCGTCCGATGGCAACTCGGCGATTGAGTCATAGCGTGCGCATGCAATAGTCCGGATCGACGCCAAGCCGCCGTATCTCGACTAGCACATAGGGAGGAACAAAATGTCGGTAAAGCAAACTCACGAAGTGGAAGGCTCATTGAAAGAATGCCTTCGGGAGCTGTCGACCGCCTTGGGAAGCACGGACTATCACGTGCAGGGGGATCAGATCACCGTTCACCAAGGTGGCAGCAAAGAGCTGGTAATCAGCCTGGTCTATGACGGTGACCGAAAACTTGGATCGCTCGACCTTCCGATGACCCAGGTAAATTACGAATTCAACGGTTACAGCGACGACGAGGCAAAGGCGTTCATGACGCATATTTCGGAGCATATGCTGCGCTCTGGCGGCGGTTGAACCGCTTCGACTAGCTCGGCCGTCGAGCCACCGCAGCCGGTTGAATGTCGCTGCCGCGTGAAATCTCGCTCGGAAGGAGAAACGGTCGGCCATGTTGGAACTAATGGATGTGGGGGCGGATAACGTCGTTGCCGTCCGGGGAAGCGGAGAAATTACCAAGGACGACTATCTGTCGGTCTTGGTTCCTGCAGCCAAGGACGCCTTTTCCAAACACGACAAGATCCGCGTGCTCTATCTCATCGAAGACGATGCCGAATACGCAGCCGGCGCCATGTTCGAGGATGCTTTGTTGGGCGCGAAGCATCTCCTTGGCTGGGAAAGAATTGCCGTCGTGACAGACGTCGAATGGATAAGAAAGGCGATAACGGGCTTCCAGTTTTTGATGCCCTGTCCGGTAAAGGTATTCCACAGGGCCGAACTGGACGACGCGAAGGGCTGGATCAAATCGTAGCCCCGGCCTTGGCCGGCCGGCCCAAGCCTTAACTATCTTGGCTTGACAATTTGCTGCAGTGGCTCAGGGACTAGGGCTCTGGCTCGCAATAATCTTGAGCACCTCGCTCGAAAATGCGTTGACCTTTTCAGTCTTCGCTTCGTCCCCAATCTCTTCGGCATCGACCACGGGGCAATAGGCGGTGACCAGATAATTGACGATCGCAGCCATGTCCGCCTTTGGATATTTGCGGCGCAGATCGGCGATGATCAGATGGATTCGGTTGCCCATATCGCCGCTCGCCAGCAGGCCCGAGAGCTCCTTAATCTTTTCCGGGGATTCAGGGAGCACCTCGGACGCGCCCTTTTGCGGCAGGGGACACTCGAAAGTCGCGGTGTCGCCGCAGCCACCCAAGACAATCGCCAACGTGCCAGCCGCTAGAATTATCCGTAATCGTCCCATGGACATGCGCCTCCAGCTAACCTATGCAACGTTCGCCCAATCGGACGTGACGGTCCCAAATTCGAATCCAAACCCGGCCCACGAACATATACGCCTTAACATGATTATTGGCCCGTGACAGTCTTAGCATCTCAACGAAACGCAATCCCTTAAGAGCACGGACGCGGCAGGCGCATGGCGGAAAATCCCTACGATGTTTTGGGCGTTTCTCCCAAGGCAACCGATGCGGAAATACGGAAAGCCTACCGCAAGCTGGCCAAGGAGCTGCATCCCGATCTCAACCCCGGCGATAAAAAAGCCGAGGAACGATTCAAACGGGTTTCCGCCGCCTACGCCATTGTGGGCGATGAAGAAACCCGGGCACGGTTCGACCGCGGCGAAGTCGACGAAAGCGGCCAGGAACGGCCCGAGCAGCAGTTCTACAAGCAGTATGCGGACCAAGACGGCGGATTTCGCTACCACACCTCGGCGGGCTATGACGATTTTGTCGATCTGAGCGATCTGTTTGGCAGCCGTTTCGGGGGCGGACGCGACGGCAGGTCCGGTTTTTCGATGCGCGGACCCGATATGAGATATGGCCTGGAAGTCGACTTTCTGGAAGCGGTTCAGGGGGCCAAGAAGCGCATTATGCTGCCCGATGGCGGTGCCCTCGATCTAACCGTGCCCGCAGGCTTCAAGGATGGCCAGGTATTGCGGCTGAAGGGCAAGGGCGGTCCAGGCATGGGCGAAGGCCCGCCAGGCGACGCGCTGGTCGAAATAACCGTGCGGCCGCATCCCTATTTCAAGCGCGAGGGCGACAATATCAGACTGGAAGTACCGATTACGATCGATGAGGCCATTTTGGGCGCAAAGATCGAAGTCCCGACAGTCTCTGGCAAGGTCTCGCTCAAGATCCCCAAAGGATCCAGCGGCGGCCGGGTGCTGCGCCTGAAGGGCAAGGGTGTGAAGGGCTCGGGCAGGTCCAAGAAGGGAGATCAGCTCGTGGAGCTGCGGATCGTGGTGCCCGAGAAAATCGATTCCGACTTGGAAAAGGCCATCAAGGATTGGCGGGAAAAGAACGCCTATGATCCGGGGCGCGCCTTTTAGCAGTGAGGAAATCTCATGCTCAGCGAGAATGATGTCGTAGCCCGTGTGGAAGGCGCCACGATCGAACGGCTTCACGCTTGGATCGGCTACGGTTGGGTGAAGCCGGTGCTGCGGGATAACTCACCCGGATTCACCGATGCGGACGTCGCCCGCATAACCTTAATCTGCGATCTTCATGACCGCATGGGCCTCGACGAAGAATCGGTTCCGGTCGTTTTGAAACTACTCGACCAGATACATGGGCTCCGGCGGGAGCTGAAATGCTTGACCACAGCGATCGATGAGCAGCCCCATGAGGTGCGCACGACGCTGCGCACCCGTGTAGAACATCTCTCGGTTCGATGGCGCGTCAATAAATGAATGCGGCCGATTGCGGTCGACCGGCTGCCGGAGGCGATGCTTAGCCTGCTGTCTCAGCTCTCATGCGGCGGACCCATCTCGCGTATCGCCGCCTGCACACGCTTCCACAGCTCGATCTGCTCCGAGTCTTTTTGTCCTTCTGCCTGCTTGAGCTTTTGTGCCGCCTCGGCTTCGGCCGTGCGGCCATGGACCTCGATCAGGCGTTGCGCGATTTGGTGGATCTGCGTCATCTCCATGGCAAACCTCAAATCTTTGCTCTTGAAAAAAGCGATCTGCCCAGCAGATTAGCATCGCCCGCCGAAGAGCGAATTGCGCCGCCGCAATTCTCTGCCGGTCCCAATCGAATTCCGGTGACGCGCACACACGGATCCGACGTGATCGCTCCTCTCCCGTTGCGGTATCGGCTGGCGCCGGGCATGATATGGCCTGACATGCAACCGGGCTGAGAGCTTTGGACTCACAAGAGCGGGCGGTTCTTGAGAAATTGAACCGCCTGGGGATATCGAACGAAAAATTTCCCAAGGAAACGATCGATCGGCTGCTGGCAGCAGAGCTGATCGAAGCCGTTCCCTTGCGCGGCTACAAAATCACCATGAAGGGGCAGCTGCAGGTCACCCGCCAGCGCATGCGGGTGAAGTATCACCAAAAGGAAGTCAATGTCGGCGAACAGCGGTTTTGGCCCTGGCTTAGCAACGTATTCGGTCAGCGCTCCGAATGAGCCGCGGGCTCCGACTGCGCCGCCTCCCCCCATCAACCGGGAAACAATAGACGCGTGATAGTCCATTGGGCGGCGAGATAGATCACCAGCGCTTCGATCGCCATTAGCCCATAACCCAGGCCCATCGCCAATGTCTGGCTCGGCGCGCTTTCTGCACCCAGCCTCGCCAGCGTACGCATGATTGCGATCTGCAGGGAAAAGCCGAGCAGCCCAAACACCAAAGCTGCGGCAAACATGCCGGGCAGAAAATAGACAAGCGCCTGCCAGCTCAAGAATGAGGCCGGCCCATGCGTGGCGAATAGAAAGACCCCCGAAACCAGCCACATGATGGTTGCCCAGGCGCCATGGGCTTGGCGTTGTCTGACAAAAGCATCGTTCATCCTATGCTCCGGTTCGGGTCGCCGCTCCGCCCCGACTCGTGCTGAACTGGCCGAACTCACCATCATTTGGCCATCCGGGCCAGCCTTTTGCGGGCCCGGCGGCGTCGTCGGCATCCAGATCGAGACGAAGGACCTCAAGAAGAGAACAAAGCGCGGATAGCGCTAACGGCTGCCAACGAATTTCCGTTCAAATTGAGTCTGAGTAAGGCAGATATCCCTGCCGGACGCGAAAAAGGTGCAATTTTATCGCAGTTACGCCACATTATGTGGCGAAACTGCAACGGTCCGCAGCTAATTGCCGCCGATTCGGTCGATATTGCTTCCCTTGTGACACGGGACTCGGCTTCAATAGCGTTGCAGGAAATTCGCAGGGACGGGGGATGACATGCTGCCCAAATCAGAACAGGTATCGAGCCTAGCAGTGGCTGCTGGCCACATGGCTGAAGCCAACAAGACGCTCTACCAGGGCCCTCAGGAGATCGAAGCGGCGATCGCCCATTTGGACGCTGCTCTTGATTGTCTCAAGCAGTGCGGCTCTAAGAGCTAAACGGCAAGAGACTTCTATACAGAGCAACCGCCTGCCGGGCTTCGCCCGGCAGGAACCATTCAGCGATCCGAGCCGACAGCGGCCGGCTTAGTCGTGGGCGCAAGCTCACGGATTAAAAATCAGCGTCAGATAGGCCAGGAACAGCACCAGATGGACGGCGCCTTGCAGCACGTTCGTCTTCGTGCTGCTGAATGTGAGCGCGCTGACAAATAGCGTTAGAACCAAAAGCGCAATATCGCGGTTCTCGAGTCCAAGCACGATCGTCTTCCCTGTTATGAGGCCGATCGCCAGCACGGCGGGAACCGTCATCCCAATGGTCGACAGCGCGGCGCCCAAACAGATATTGACCGAGCGCTGCAGCTGATCAGCCACCGCTGCGCGTAGAGCAACCACCCCTTCCGGCGTAAGCACCAGCACCGCGATCAGCACGCCTCCCAATGGCGCCGGCAAGGCCAGCGAAGAAATCCCGAATTCCACGAGCTTCGCCAGCTCCTTCGAGAGCAGGACGATGGGCAGAAGAGTTAGAACCAGCAGCAATGCATGAACCATCGGCGGCAGCGTCTGCCCTTCGTGATCGATTGGCGGTGCCTTCGATTTGGATCGGTTGTTTTGCGACTTCGGCTGCATGAAAAAATCGCTATGCCGCGATGTCTGGATCGCCAAAAAGGCGGCATAGAGAAGGAATGTGGCCAACGAAAAGAAGACGGCTTGAGCAGACGTGTAAGCCGGTGCCGCGGTCGATATGGTGTAGCGGGGCAACACCAGCGCAATCACAGACAACGGCACGATGACCGCCAGAAAGGCATTGGCGCCTTGCAAATTGTAGTCCTGCTCGACGTGCCGCAGTCCGCCCAGCAGCAGTGATAGTCCGACCAGCCCATTCAGCACGATCATGTAGATTGCGAACATGGTGTCGCGGGCGAGTGTCGGATTGGCGTCGCCACTCAACATGATTGCGGCAATCAGGGAGGCCTCGATCCCGATAACCGCAATGGTGAGAATCAAGGTGCCGTAAGGCTCGCCCAACTGCACCGCGAGGGCCTCGGCGTGGCGCACCACGCCGAATACGCACCACAGCATCACTGCAAAAAGCCAGACAAATAGAAAACCGGTCCATCCGGGATCGCTCAGATCCGAGGTCCAGGTGTCTCCGATTGTGTAAAACACAATGGTTGTGATGGCGCCGGCGACCAACCCGGATTCGCGCAGCAGCGCCGGCCAGTTCCCGCCCGTAACGGTCTGACCCGCCATGTCTCCCCTCCCCTAGGCGACCGATCGCGCCGCTTGGTCCAATTTACAGATTAGGGCGTCAAATTCCTCGAACCCAATTCGCCTTCGCCACACGATAGTGATTCTGAATGCGGTCGTGAAATGGGATTTCGGAAGCCGCCTTGCTAGATTAGGCCTGCGAAATTCATCGCCATACCGGAACCAGCGGCGAGCGAGACCACGAGCCATGCTGGCAGACCCCAGATCGTCAGCAGCCCAAAGGCTGCGATACCGAGGGCAAAATCCGCCGGCGACTGGATCGCGCTGGTCCAAACAGGATCGTAGAAGACCGCGATCAGCAGCCCGACGACAGCGGCATTGACGCCCGCAAGGGCGCGCCGCATCAGGGCAAACCGGCGCAACCTGTCCCAATAGGGCAGCACGCCGACCACCAGCAGGAAAGAGGGTGCAAAAATCGCCACCAAACAAATCAGCGCGCCCAGCCAACCGTTGGGTTCGGGCCCAGCGGCGGCGCCCAAATAGGCTGCGAACGTGAAGAGCGGGCCAGGCATCGCCTGTGCGGCGCCATAGCCCGCCAGGAACGTATCATTGTTGATCCAACCCGGCGGCACCACCTCGGCCTGCAATAAGGGTAAGACCACGTGCCCTCCCCCGAACACGAATGAGCCCGAACGGAAAAAGCTGCTGACCAAGGCCAGTCCTTGGGAGGGATAGGCTTGATGGAGTAGCGGAAGCCCTATCAGAAGCACCGCGAACAGGACGAGCGCGCCAACCGCGACGCTATGGTTCACGGGAATCCCAAGCGTTCCTTCGTCGTCGCTCGCGACGCCCCGAAGGAAGATCACGCCAGCAATGGCCCCAGCCAAGATAACGACGATCTGGCCAAGGGGTGTGGGTATGGCGAGCACGGCCATGGCCGCCAACATGGCAAGCGTTGCACGTGGTGGATCGGGGCAGAGGCTCCGCGCCATGCCGAAGATGGCGCGAGCCACCACGGCGACCGCGACGATCATCAATCCGCGCAACAGCCCGGCGTCGAGGCCGCCACCGAACCGCGCTATCCCCAACCCTATCAGCGTCATCAGCGCGGCGGATGGCAGTGTGAAGCCGGTCCAGGCCGCGAGGGCTCCGGGCAGCCCCGCTTTGGCCAGGCCGATACCGATGCCCGTTTGGCTCGATGCGGGTCCTGGAAGCATTTGGCAAAGGGCAACCAAGTCGCCGTAATTTTGGTCTGAGAGCCATTTGCGCCGGTCAACAAACTCGTCACGGAAGTAGCCGAGATGGGCGACGGGCCCACCGAACGATGTGAGACCCAGGCGGAGGAATACCAAGAATACTTCGCCCACGCTGACGCGCGACGTGGGCCGCGAACCCGCGCTGTTCGATGCGCCGGTCACGGGGACCAGTCCGGTTCTATGGGCCTTACCACGTCACGCGCGCTCACGCTTCGATCATAGTTGTTCCATATCGTCCACGGAGCCCGCCTGGGACATCAGGACGGCGACTGGGCGTGTCGATTGAAAATTCGACATGACAATCATGATGATTGCGGTGATCGGCACTGCCAGGAACATGCCCGTAACGCCCCAGATCGCGCCCCATGCGAACAACGCCAAAATCACCACAAACCCGCTCATGTTGAGCATTTGTCCGGCAAGCCTGGGCTGCAAAATATTGCCGATCACGAATTGGATCGTACCGATTACGGCGAGCAGGACGATCGCCGGTCCGAAGCGTTGAAATTGAAGGAGCGCAAAGGCGCATGGAAACAGCGTGCTGACAATCGAGCCAATGGTTGGAATGAAATTCAAAACGAAGATCAGGAATGCCCAAAATGCTGCGTAATCGAGACCGACCCATAGCATCACGAGATAGGAAAGCCCGGCGGTCAGGGCGCTGACGATCGTCATGATCCACATGTAGCTTTGCACGTCTTTGGCCACCCGTAGGAGCATGCCGGTGATCCAGGCGCGTTTGGCCTCGTCGCGCACCAGAGCGCGAAGCTTGGCGTCGAAGAATTGCTGCTCGACCATCAAAAAGAGCACATAGATCAGAACCACCCCGAGCTGGCTGGCGAAGCTTGCCATCCCGGTGATGATTTGGCTGAGCAGGGACTCGAAGCCGATCTTGTCGAAGATGTCATTGAGCACGACCTTGTCCGAGATATCGAAGAAATCGGCAAGCTCGTTGATCAGCGGGTCCAGGCTCTTCTGAAATGCGATGCCATCCGCCGACAAGGCGGTCACATTGGTCACCACCACGTTCACCATCAGGAGACCGCCGACCAAGATCGTAGTCAGCGACAGCGCAACTGCCGCCGCGCGGGGCATTTGCATTTCGCCAAATGAGAGCTTTTGGTAGCTGGCGGCCACCGCATTGATCAGAAACCAAACCAGTAGGGCGACGGCGAGTGGAATGAAGATTCCCGAGCCGTAGTCCAGGAACACCACGATGATCAAGACCAGGCCCGCTACTAGAAACGTCCTGGTCAGCCTGTCGGTTCTGGCTGGTTCTGCCATTTCCTATCCACCCCGAGATGCCGCGCCGTAACATTGGCCGTCCGATCCTGAGAGTCACGTTAGAGACGGTCACCCTATTAGGGAAGGACCGGGGGGCTGCGCGGGCATATCGTCACTTGAGGGGGTGTTCCCTCTCATGTTTAAATCAATCAGAGCACGAACATTATGGGAGGCAAGGCAGTGAAGAGAATTGCATTTGTAGCGCTGGGCGCCGTATTGGCCCTTGGCGCTTGTGGCGAGCAACAACAGTCTGAGACAACCACCGAGCCCGCAGCAGCGACGCAGGATACCCAGACGCCGAGCGCAACAGACCAGGCCAAAGAGGCGGCCAAGGATGCCGGCAGCGCCACGATGGACGCCGCCAAGAGTGCCGGTGAGGCCGTCGGTGACGCTGCCAAGAGTGCGGGCGAGATCGTCGGTGGCGCCGCAAAGAGTGCCGGCGAGGCCGTTGGTGACGCCGCCAAGAGCGCGGGCGATGCTGTCAAAGAGGCGATGCCAAGCACGAGCGACGGTGACGCGGCGGGCAGCGAATCGGGTGGCGGAAACTCGGCACCTGCCCAAGAGGCGCCCAAGGATCTCTGATCGTCTGGAGCGGCGTCTGGCGGTTGCCGGCAGCAGTTGAATCTCGGTCCGGCAGTCGCCGGATGTAGCTGTCGTCGCCTATTTTTCGGCGAGAAAGTGCTGGCCTAACTCTCGAAAGACCGCGAACACCAGGGCAGTGGTCCAGCCAAAAAGAATGAACCCGTTGGCGGCTTCCAGCGTGGCCAGCAGCCGCCAATGCACCTCCGGCACGATGTCTCCGTAGCCCAGCGTCGTGTAGGTGACGCTTGAGAAATAGAATGCCGTTTCCATGGAGTCGAATAGATCGAGCCAGCGGTAGAGTGCTGCCCAGGCCCCCATTTCGATGAGATGGGCCACGAACATCCACAGCACGAAAACAGAGACAATCAGGTGAGATATGCCGGTGTGAGCTTTGCGCTCCATAAGAGCTAGCCGCCAGCGCAAAGCCATAATTCCGGCGTAAGTGAAGATGCCATGAATCGACGTCGTTAACAGGACCATCAGCGCGCCGATTATGATCTGCTGGAGCACAGCCCGCCCCCTGTTTCCCTCGCCCGATCGGCGCCGCAACCTTTCGCCGTCCCGGCCATGTTACCTAGCTAATAAAGTCATCCGCCTGGAATTCCGACTCGACGGACGTTATTGAAACGGGGCATGACTTGGGACGCAATGACGGATTCACTCTCGATCTTTGCTAAGCCAATGGCTCGACTAGCCGCTGCGGTCGTGCTCACGGTGACCATATTACTCACCCACAGTGCCATCTCTCAGCCGAAGTCTGAGACCCCCGCCGATCTCCAGCTAACGAAACAAGCAGCACCCGAGACTCGAGAGCCTTCCGAACCGGCAAATCCGGTGATTCGGCAGGCCTTGCAGGAACTCAGGACCGCGTCTTCCAGGACTGGTGAGCAAGAGCAGAAAGAGCGGGACGCGCTGGAGGCCTATTACAGCCGGCCACGCACAGCACCCCTATGGATCGATGGGAACGGTTTCTCGAGTTCCGCGCGGCAAGTTTTGGCTGAATTGGCGAACGCCGGTGCCTATGGGCTCGATCCCAGCAATTTTGCAATCTCGACAATCGCAGACGGTGGGCCGACTCCTGACCAGCTAGCCGAGGCGGAGCTTGCGCTGACCCGGGCGGTCCTGAAATACGCCCGCCACGCAAAGGGCGGGCGCGCGCAGGTGGGCAAGCTCGGCAGCCAGCTGACCGATCCGATCGTCCTGCCCGAGCCGGCAAGCATTCTTGATGGGTTGGAGAAGGCCCCCGACAGGGCGGAATATTTGCGCCAACTGCATCCTCAGCACCGCGAATTCGAAGCTCTGCGCCAGAAGCTCGCGGAGCTGAGAAAATCGAGCGGCGACCCGGAGCAAGCTCGCCTGCCCGATGGCCCAATCTTGCGAAAAGGCGTTGCCCATCCGAGCGTGGTGATCTTAAGGAAGCGCCTTGGTCTCGGACCCGATTCGCAGGCCGGGACCGGGCCCGTCCCCTTCGATCAAGCACTCGAAGACGCCGTCAAGACGTTTCAACGCGAGAACGGATTGTTCGCCGATGGCATCGTTGGCCCCGGCACCCGCCTGGCCCTCAATACCGATGGCGCCGAACAGGATATCCAGCGAATCCTGGTGAATATGGAGCGTTGGCGCTGGTTGCCCGAGGATCTCGGCGGTGAGGCCGGCCAATATGTCTGGGCCAATATCCCGGAATTCCGGGTGCGCGTGATAAGGGACGGTCAAACTGTCCTGAGTGAGCGTGCCATTGTCGGCAAGATCGGCAAGCAGACGCCAGTCTTCAGCGACCGGATAGAGTGGATCGAAATTCACCCCACCTGGTACGTGCCGAACTCTATCAAGGTCGAAGACATCCTACCGAGTCTAAGGCGCAACACGAGCCGGATCATGCAGCGCTACCATTTGCGCATGGACTGTGGGCGCAATGGCCGCGACCCCGCAAAGGTCGATTGGAACAGGGTCGATATCCGCACCTGCAGCTTCAGCCAGCCACCCGGCGAGAAAAGTGTGCTGGGCGACTTCAAATTCAAGTTTCCCAACAAGCACGCGGTCTATATGCACGACACCCTGCTCACCAGGCTCTTTGATGGGAAGGTGCGCACCTTCAGCCATGGCTGCGTCAGGATCGAGAATCCGCGCCGCATGGCTGAAACTCTGCTAGCCCACGACAAGTCCCTAGGCTCGGCGCGCATTGGCGAGATCTTGGCCGGACCCAAACAGTTGCATAAGGCAGAACTCAATCGGCCCGTGCCAGTGCATCTCACCTACTTCACCGCCGGCTTCGACGAGAACGGCGCCTTTGTCACCCAACCCGACTATTATGGTCACGATCGCCGCTTGGCTGACGTGCTGACGGGGAAAGGGCATTTGCTGCCCGCTGCCCAAACGCCGGGGCGCCGGGCCCGCACGGTCAGGCGCCGCACGCCCCCCGCATCCAGCGAACCCTGGTGGGAACAGCTCACCATGCAGAATTAGGGCTTAGGGCGACCGGACCCACGGCTTAGGAGATTGATGCGATGAAATTATTGTTGCCGTTTTGGCAGAGATTGCTCGCAACAGTGCTTGTGGTTTTGGTCGTGAGCTATTTGGCTGGCTTCGCGTGGCAATACCTCCTTGGAGTTCCGATGCCAAGCTATGGCGCGGGCATCGTTGGCGGATTGTCAGCCCTCCCCATTTGGGATCTGCTGAAAAGGATCCGGCCCTCGCAGGGCGAATAGCGCGGATTCTCGCATATCAGCGACTCCCGAATTCCGCTGAAAACGTCAGAAATCTTGAAAAAACTTAGCGGACGGACCGGCGATGGCGACCGTTGGCCCCGCCGATATTGCGCCGCGTTTTCACGTCTAATTGACTGGCATAGGGCAACGTCTCCACCGGATTTCCGCCGCAATCTGCATCTCTATTGCGCGGAATCACGGGCATTCGTGACCCTGCAGGGTGCGAAATCATAATTTGGCAACCTGTGGGCCTTAACAATGAACGCGTTTTTTGATTCGCCGCGAGCAGTGCTCAGATAGGCTGAAATCGACGACGGTAGGGGAATTCGCGTTGTGAGGGTCGGACCTCAAAATTCTTCAGGCAGATTCAGCGCCAGCCTCGGCTTGGCGTTGGCAATTTTTTTCGCGCTGGCCGCGCTGCTCACGGGCTCGAGCCTGGAAGCCGCGGAGGCGCCAAGGGCCTCGACATCGGCCGCTGATTCTGCGTTGGAGACCAAGCTCGCCCAATATTACCCGCGGCGTTACTACCGGCGGAATTACCGGCGGCCGCGCTACCGAAGGCCCCGCTATCGGCGAAATTATCCGCGACGGAGCAGAGCACCCCGCAGTAAACCAGCGCCAGTTGTTTGGAAAGTCGACGAGTCCAACAAGGATCCGGTTCAACTGATCGTCTCGCTGCCGAAACAGCGCATAAAGGTCTTTAAGGGTACCGAGCTCGTCGCGACCTCGCGGGTTTCTTCTGGAAAGCCCGGCTACAGCACGCCGTCCGGTGTCTTCAGCATCCTTCAGAAAAAACCCCGGCATTATTCCAATCTCTATGGCGGCGCTGCGATGCCCAATATGCAGCGCCTGACCTGGTCGGGCGTTGCCTTGCACGCCTCCGGCAGCGTGCCGGGTTATCCCGCATCCCATGGCTGTGTCCGTCTGCCCCCAAGCTTTGCGCGACAGCTGTTCGGATTCACCGATATGGGCCAGCACGTGATCATCGCCAATGAAGAGGATGTGGCACCGCAGAAGTTTAGTCACGCCAAGCTGTTCCAGCCCCTGCCCCGCCCTGCCGTGGCGGTGAGGGATGACAACACAGACGATACTGCCAACGATCGGCCGCATGCCAACCCTGCTGCAGACGAAACAGACAAGGCCGATGCGACGTTGCCCGAAGACGCTCCGGTCAAAACGGCAAACGCCGCAGAATCGACAGATGCTGTTCAGACGGACGACAGCGGCAGCTCGGTGCTGGTAAGCGAGGCCGCCGCAGAGGCAGCTGAAGGCGACGCCAGCTCTAAGGTAGCGGGGGCCGGCGTCGAGCAGCCGCCCGAGACCAAGAAGGAGGCGAGCCCCGTAGCCTCAAATGCACCCATCCGGATTCTGGTCACCAGGCGCGCTGGGCGTGAGCGGCTGCAGGACATGCAGCAAATGCTGACAAATCTCGGACATGCGCCGGGCGATGTCGACGGCTTCATTGGACGCGATACGGTTGCCGCCATAAAGCGGTTTCAGAAATCCCAGGGTCTGCCTGAGAATGGCATGGTGACTGACGAGCTGGTCGTGCAGATTTACGAGGTCGCCGGTCGGGAGCAACCCACCGGACACATCTATGTGCGCCAGGATTTCAAGGAAATCTTCAGTTTGCCGGTCAAAATTCGTGACTTCGAAAAGCCCTTGGGAACGCATTTCTTCACGGTCATGCATCACGAAGACGGCGCCGAGAATACCAGTTGGACGGTGGTCTCCCTCAAGGACAGGGTGCGCAAGCGGCGCCGGTCCAGGCGCTCCCGCAAGCAAACCGTCGACTTGCCGCCGGCCAATCCCTCAATTGCTTCGGAAGCACTCGATCGCATCAAAATCCCGGACGAGCTGCGGACACGCATATCACAGCTGTTGAGACCCGGCTCATCGTTCGTGATCTCCGACAAGGGGCTGGGGCCGGAAACCGGCAAGGGCACGGACTTTATTGCGCTAACCATGCGCTAGAGATCCGGACCGGGCGGGCTGTCGGCCGGCACGAACTCCACTCATGCTTATCTAGTTGCGTCACGGACGACTCTCTGAGCCCGCGGGCCTGATCCCAGCAGCCGCATACCCTTCGTAACACTGTTGACTTAAAGTGGTATCCACGTGATTCGAATTCGCGTGAACGACCCGATTCGCCGATAAGGGAGTGTGACCTATGGCAGACGCTCAAAAGACCGCGAGTGCTGCGGACTTCGCCAAACATGTCCAGGAGTCCATCGCCAAGCACTGGATCTGGTTCGCCGCGCTTGGAGTGGCGCTTGTGCTGTTGGGCATGGCCGCGATTATTTTTCCGTTCGTTTCGACCTTGGCAGCCGAGCAATTTTTCGGCTGGCTGCTGCTGTTCGGCGGCCTAATCCAGTGCGTGCACTCCTACCGCACCAAGAGCTGGAGCGGCTTCGCGCTTGAGCTTGTGATCGGCCTGCTTTACCTGGCCGGCGGCTTTGTACTCATCACCAGCCCAATGACAGGCATCATAACGTTGACGCTGCTGTTGATCGTTCTCTTTGTGGCAGATGGAATTCTCGAGAGCATCCTAGCCTTCAAGCTTCGCCCGGCCCAAGGTTGGGGTTGGATATTGATGAGCGGCATCGTTTCGCTGATCGTCGGCGGCCTGATCTGGGCCAAGTTTCCAAGTTCCGCGCTCTGGGCGATCGGCCTGCTGGTAGGCGTAAATCTAATGTTCAGTGGCTTCAGCTTCCTGTCGCTGGCCATGGCTGGAAAAGGCGCCGAGGCAAAAGCCTGAGATCTGGCGAACTGTGCCAGCGCACCTACCACAGGCTATTCAGGTGAGACCTTAGGCCTGATTGCTTCGCCTATGGGCTGATGACACCGAGACGCACCAAGTGCTCCCGGCTCGTCTGCTGCTTGGGATCGAGCTTCATCGCCGTTTCATAAGCCTCGACCGCTTTCTCCCGTTGACCGAGCGCTTCGTAGATCGCTCCTAACGTGTCCCAAGCTGCGGCACTCTCCTTCTTAAGATCAACCGCCTTCTGGGCATCCGGCAGGCCCTTCTTGGGATTCCCGATTTTGTAGAGTGACCAGGCGCGGTTGTTATAGGCCTGCGCATTCTGTGGGAAGAACTCGATTGATTTGTCGAAATCCGCAATCGCCTTTCTGTATTCGCCCTTGAGCTGATAGGCGTAGCCCCGGTCGTGGCGAAGCTGCCCAACCTTGGGCGCGAGCTCGATCGCCTCGTCGTAATCGGCGATTGCTTTGTCGTAATTGCCCTTGCTCAGATAGGCGTTGCCGCGGTGCGAATAGACAAGTGCGTTCTTGGGATTCAGCTCGATGACGGCGGTCAGATCGGCGAGCGCCGCATCGTGATTGCCATGCTGGGAGTGGACGAAGCCGCGGTGGCTCAATGTCTCCGCGGATTTGGGCTTCAATTCGAGGGATTTGTTTAGATCGCCTATCGACTTGGCGTAGTCGCCAGTCTGGGAATAGAAGACGCCGCGGTTGTAATAGAGGTTGGGATCTTGCGGCTTCAGCTCGATCGCTCTGGCAAAATCATCCAGGGACTCTTGGAATTTGCCGAGCGCGCCATAGGCGTTCGCGCGCCGGCTATAGATATCCGCGAGCCCGTCGCCGTCTGCCTGTTTTTTTTCGATGACCTCGGTACAGCCCTGGATCACCTGGTTCACCTCGGGACCATTGCAGTTCTCCAACGCGTCCGATTGAGCAAGCGCACTGCCCGCCGACAAAACTAGCAAACACAGAAACAAAGCAGCGCGGTTCACAGCAATACTCCTTCTGAAATAGAACCCGGTACTCTGGCAGATCATATGGGACTGCTCGCACCATTTGCGAGCGCTGGCCTGGTGCAAGCTAGCATGGTCCAGCGGCCCCGATGCCAAACCATAATTGGAATGGCGTGACACAGCACTATGGCTTCCCGCCCAGCGCTCAATTTGTTAACCAGCCAGGCACCAAGCCTGGCCCGGATCACCCCATGACCGAAGAAGCCGGAGGATATGCCGTCCTCCTCATTGCTATCGGCGCAATCGTAATTGCCAGCGTCGCGCTGCGCTGGGGGGCATCACGCATCCACTTGCCGGCGATCATCGGATATCTCCTGATCGGCGTCGCCCTGGGGATCTACGACCAAGACGGCGGGTTGCTGAACCACACCATGCACCAGGGCCTGACCCTGCTCGCCGATATCGGCCTCGTCGTGATCTTGTTTCGCGTCGGGCTCGAGAGCGACATAGAGGCCTTGTTTCGCGTCCTTGGCAGAGCACTTGCTATCTTTGCCTCGAACTTCTTCATTGCCGGTGCATTAGGCATAGCTGCGATCTTGCTGTTCACCGATTTCGGGCTCATCCCCGCGCTTTTTACTGGTGCGGCGCTCAGCGCCACCAGCGTGGGCGTCTCCACTGCAATCTGGCAGGATGCGGGCGCCCTCGACACCGATTCCGGAGCGTTGCTGGTCGACGTCGCGGAGCTCGACGATATCTCCGCAATCCTCGTCATCGGGCTGCTCTTTGCGCTGGCGCCCACGCTGAATGGCAGCGCCGCCAGTGCGGACGAATCCGTGATCCTTGGCGAAGTCGGCTTCTTGCTGGGGAAACTCTGCCTGTTTCTTGTCGGGTGTTATCTGTTCACCCGCTGGTTGGAGGACCCGCTCGTCAGGCTGTTCCGCATGCTCGACCCGCGGCTTGGGCCCATGCTGTTCGCCTTCGGAGTCGCCTTGCTCGTCGCCGCAATCGCCGAACTGCTCGGATTCTCCCTGGCGATCGGCGCGATGTTTGCGGGCCTTGCATTCTCGACGCCGCCCACCGACCGGCTGATCGACCGGACGTTTCAGCAGATCTATGTTCTGTTCGCGCCCTTCTTTTTCATATCGATCGGGCTTGCCACCGATGGAGCCGAGCTTTCCGGCGCCATTGGCTTGGCGGCCCTGCTGCTAGTTGTCGCCATCATCGGCAAGCTGGTGGGTGCGGGGCTCCCGGTGGCGCTGCTCGGGCCGCGGAACCAGGGTTGGCTATTCGGCATGAGCATGGTGCCGCGTGCCGAGATCGCGCTCATCGTCATGAAGTATGGCTTGGCACTTGGAACTTGGGCGGTTCCGCCGCAACTCTACAACGCCATGGTAGCGGTTTCGTTGGCGACCTGCGTGATCGCGCCGATCGCGGTGTCGCGCATGCTGCGCAAAAGCGATCTTGCCGATCCAAAGGTCTCGGCGTGAGGGGGCGCTCAGCAATATTCGGACGCACGCTGCGATGAAGCTTGCTGTCCCGTTTGCCAGCATCGGCATGGCGCTCGCGCTCTCGATGACTGCCCCGCCCGCGCACTCGGCGGAAGAGGATTGCCATCAGTTCGCGGTGACAGCTGATTCCGACACCAAGGAAGGCGCCACGGAGCGCGCCCAGAAGGGCTTGGAAAGCACCATCGCCAAATGGCGTTTCGAGCAGGGTTGGCGGTCGGGCTGGCGCTCCGAGAAGGTCACGATCGAGGCGTTCGAACCCGAGCCCGAGCCCTATTGGCGGTTCAGGGTCCGGGCAGAGCTTTTCCTAAGGCCCGACGCAAAGACTGCCACATCCCATACGGTGTGCTGGGAGGGCGTGATCTCCAAGGCCGTTTGTACGGCAGGCGCGAAGGTGTGCAAGTAGGCGTCAAACCGTACGCAACTACGGCAGCGCCCGGGATGACAGATCGGCGGAATCATCGTAATTGGACAGACGTGGCAGATCTCCACATGTTCTCTTGACCGGGCAGCGCACACGGATGACCCCGACCTATCGCTTATTGGACAGCAACGGGCGCGTCTATGCGATCCACGCCCCGGAACATTCCAAGCTGACGCCTTGGGACCAACTGGAACTCAGGCG
>JGI24023J19991_10000373_pt1 | contig 35099 bp, 29 predicted proteins | sample Cruoilmetagenom1_FD_19991 | JGI IMG/M metagenome (IMG submission 19991)
GAACCGCCGCAACGGAGGAACCGTAGGCGCATGCATCCCTTTTTGGCCGTCCTGAATGGCATGATGACGATGATCGTCATTGCCTTCCTAGGCCTGGGCGGCTTGCTTTATTACGCCAAGACCCAGTTCGACAAGCCGGGTCCGCTCGATCATTCGACAGTGGTCGTGATCCCGAAGGGCGAGGGCGTCAACGCCATTGCGGCCCGCCTCGAGCGCGAGGGCGTGATCAGCGACCGTCGGCTGTTTGTCGCCAGCGTGATCTATTTCAAGGCCCAAGATCGGTTGCGATATGGCGAGTACAGCGTCGAAAAGAACATGAGCATGCGGGATGTCCTGGATACCTTGGTCGAGGGCCGGGCGATCCTGCACAAGGTGACCATTCCCGAAGGCTATACCAGTTGGCAAGTGGTGGAGCGGCTGAACGGCCACGAGACGCTAAGCGGCGAACTTGCGGTGTTGCCGGCCGAGGGCAGCTTGCTTCCCGATACCTACAGGTTTTCGCGCGGATCGACGCGCAAAGAGATCATCGAACGCATGCAGGCGGAACAGCAGAAATTCGTCGCCAAGCTCTGGAAGAACCGGGTGCAGGGCCTGCCATTCAAAACGCCGATGGAGGCGATTATCCTGGCCTCAATCGTGGAGAAGGAAACCGGCAAGTCGGATGAGCGCGCGCGGGTCGCGGCTGTGTTCGTGAACCGTTTGAAGAAGGGCATGAGGCTCGATTCCGATCCGACCATTATCTACGGCGTGTCGGGCGGGAAAGGGAGCCTTGGTCGTCCAATCCTGCGGAGTGAACTCGAGAAGCCAACCCCCTACAATACCTACCGAATTAGAGGCCTGCCGCCGACGCCCATCGCCAACCCCGGCCGTGCGTCGATCGAGGCGGTGTTGCGCCCGGCCCAGACCAATGATCTCTACTTCGTAGCCGATGGAACAGGCGGTCACGTATTTTCGGGTTCACTCGCGGAGCACAATAGGAACGTCGCCAAATGGCGCGTCGTAGAGCGGCAAATTCGTGAGAGAGAGGCGGCTGAGCGCGCCGCGCGCGAGGCTGCCGGCGAGCAAGTAGCCGCGGTGCCAGGAGGCGTCATTTCGCCAGGGTTCAATACGACTGGCATGGCCGGCCTTCCTGCGGGATCGACAATCGGGAATTTAGCGATACCTAGCGATTCGGCGCTCTTGGACCCGGAATCGATTGGCTTGGGTTCAGCGCCCAGCCAAACCTCGGCGAGGCAATCCGCCTCGGTGCCATCGGTTCCCCTGCCGACGCGCAATCCGCGCCTGAGGTAGGTTTCCATACAGAACTGCTTATGCCGGTTCGGCGGCCCGGGCCGCTTGTTGGTCTTTGCGCGACCAAGTAGAGTTTCAGCGCGCGAGTGGCGCGATCTGACAAGAAACGCAGGCAAAACGTCGTGGCGGGAAGCCGATCGGGCGGGGGTTCATGACACTCAAGAGCATGACTGGTTTTGCCCGTGGCGACGGACGCTTCGGCTCGATCGATTGGCATTGGGAAATTCGAACCTTGAACTCCCGTGGCCTGGACATCCGGCTGCGTTTGCCTCACGGGCTGGAAGGACTCGAGGCGTCGGTGAGGGAGGCCTGCAAGCGCCATTTCGCTAGAGGCAATTGCCAAATCAATCTGTCAATACAGCGAGAAGCGAGCGGCGCCCGCGCCCGTCTGAATGAGGCGATGTTGGCTGACATTGCGGCGATTGTAGAGAAGGCCAGGGGCTTGGTGGATGCGCCGAAACCGGCCCTCGACGGCCTGTTGGCGATAAAGGGCGTAATCGAATACGAGGAACCCGATAACGAGCCCGATACCGAAGCGCGAAACCAGGAACTCATAAAGGATTTAGATCGCGTTCTGGACAAAGTCGTTACAGCCAGACTTGCCGAGGGTGCACATCTGAGCGATGCCATTAAGGGGCAAATCGACGAGATCGAGGAACTCGTGGGTACTATCGAAGCCTCGCCGGCGCGCACGCCCGCGGCCATAGGCGAGCGCCTGCAGGAGCAAATCTCCCGCTTGATGCAGAACGGAAGCGAGTTCGACCAGCAGCGGCTGCACCAGGAAGCGGCTCTGTTGGCGACCAAATCCGATTTGAACGAGGAGCTAGAACGGCTCAAAGCCCATGTCTCCGCCGCCCGCGAGCTGCTGAAACAGGATGAGCCGGTTGGCCGGCGCCTTGAATTCCTTTCTCAAGAATTCAACCGCGAAGCCAATACGATTTGCTCCAAATCCAATGACGTCGATGTCACCAATGCGGGCCTTGCCTTGAAGGCGGTGATCGACCGCATGCGCGAGCAGGTGCAGAACATTGAGTGACGCTTCGACAAGCGTGAAGCGGCGAGGGCTGATGTTGGTGCTCTCCTCACCCTCAGGCGCCGGCAAAACGACGATCGCCCGCGCGCTTCTGGAGGCGGACGCGGGCGTCCAGATGTCGGTGTCTGTGACCTCACGCGAGCCACGGCAGGGCGAAACCGATGGCCAGGACTATCATTTCGTCGATGCCGACAAATTCAAATCCATGCTGGACCAAGACGAGTTTCTCGAATGGGCGGTGGTGTTCGACAATTTTTACGGCACACCCAAGGAGCCCGTTGAATTAGCCCTCGCCAAGGGTCTGGACGTATTGTTCGACATCGATTGGCAGGGAACCGAGAAACTGGCCAAGTCCTCCAAGAAAGACCTGGTCACGATCTTTCTGCTGCCTCCATCGGCTGCGGATCTCCAAGCCAGGTTAACGGAGCGAGCCCAGGATCCGCCGGAAATCGTACAAAAACGGATGGCGGGCGCGAGCAACGAGATCCAGCATTGGGACGACTACGACTATGTGGTCGTCAACCGGGATGTTGAGGAAAGCCTCGCCGCGGTACGGGCCATTCTCGATGCCGAACGCCATAAGCGGGAAAGGCAGATTGGGTTAGCCGAATTTGTTCGCAAGCTGCAGCACGACCTTTAGCCGCGGCTCGGACTTATTGCCATCATCGACGGTCAACCGAGTCCTCGAAGAGTCTGGCCAATCTGACGAATTGACTAACGTCCAACTGCTCGGGCCTCAGATTTGCCGGGATTTCGGCGCGTTCCAACAGCCGCTCGGAATCATCCGCGATCTGCCGCAGACTCGATTTCAGCATTTTTCTTCTCTGCCCGAACGCTGCCCCGGTGACCGCTTCGAGCGACTCTGGCTTGCAATCAGGCTTCGGCGCGGCCAGGGGCATGAATTCGACCAGCGCGGACTCCACCTTTGGCGGCGGCGTGAAGGCTTGGGGCGGCAGCGACAACAGAATACGCGGCCGGGTGCGCCACTGCGAAAGCACGCTTAAGCGGCCATAGGTCTTAGAGCCGGGCGAGGCCACGATTCGGTCGGCGACCTCGCGTTGGAACATCAATACCATCCGGTCGTACCAAGGCGGCCAGGGCGAGGCTTTGAGCCAACCAACCAGAAGCGGCGTGGCCACGCCGTAGGGCAGGTTCGCGACGATCCGCAGGGGAAGGGGCCCGAGCGATGCGTAGTCGACCTCAAGGGCGTCCATCGAGAGAATTGTGAGGGCGCCTGGATAGTGATCCGCGATATCCTCCAGTGCCCCCAAACACCTGGAATCCCGCTCTATCGCGATGATATGGGCCGCACCCTCGAGGAGCAGCGCTCGCGTCAATCCTCCGGGCCCGGGTCCAACCTCCAACACGGTCACACCTTCCAGCGGACCCGCCGCTCTAGCGATCCGCCTAGTGAGATTCAAATCGAGGATAAAGTTTTGGCTCAAGCCTTTCCGGGCCGTGAGCCCCAGCTGGGAGATCACCGAGCGGAGCGGGGGCAGTCCGTCGGGGCTCGTCACATCGTTACCGCGGCCAAGCGCAAGGAGATCGAGTCCGCGAGCCTGAGCGCCTCGAAGAAACTGCTTGGGTCGGCTTTTCCGGTTCCAGCCAGGTCGTAGGCCGTGCCGTGATCGGGTGAAGTACGAATAAAGGGCAGGCCGAGCGTCAAATTGACCGCGCGCTCGAACGCCAGGGTCTTGATCGGGATCAGCGCCTGGTCGTGATACATCGCGATAGCAGCGTCGTACCCTTCGCGTGCGGAGGGATGGAACATGGTATCCGCCGAGAAAGGCCCCGAGGCACGGATGCCCGCCGCCCGGGCTTGCTCAATTGCCGGCCCGATCACGTCGAGTTCTTCGCGGCCCATGGTTCCCGCCTCGCCTGCATGCGGGTTAAGGCCGGCGACAGCGATCCTTGGAGACGCGATCCCAAAATAGTCCTTCAGGCCTTTATCGGCGGTTCGGATCGTGCGGCTGATCAGGGCTGTGGTGAGCCGCGAACCGACTTGGCTGAGCGGGATATGGACTGTAGCCGGCACAACCCTGAGCTCGTGGCAAACCAGCATCATGACGGGCTCAACAGGCTCGCTGCCCGGGCTCTGGGCAAGGGCCGCTAGGAATTCTGTGTGGCCTGGATAGGTAAAGCCGATATCGTAGAGCCGCGCCTTGTTGATCGGATTGGTGACGAGCGCCCGGGCCTCTCCGCGCTCCAACATAGAGACTGCATTCTCGATCGAAGCGATAGCAGCCGTTCCACATTGGGGCGTCGGCGCCCCTGCGAAGATTTCTCCGGCGCTGGCTGCCGGTATCACCCCCAAGGCGTCTTGGAAAATCGCAAGCCCTTCGGCTGTCGATTCAATCGCCGCAATGGGCGCCTTAAGCCCGAGAAGTTTGGCGCGAGCGTCAAGGACCTCGGGATCGCCGACAACGACAAAAGGCGGAATCTCGTCCTTGCTCCGCCTATGCCAACAGGTAAGCGTAATATCCGGGCCGATACCGGCGGGATCACCCATGGTGACGGCAATTGGCAGCGTTTTCGAGGGGACAGTCGACATAGGTCTCACGTCTTGGCCGGCGGTCGCCAAGCCGGAGACCGTCAGCGGTACTCGATATAGGACTCCTGGCGAAGATCGCGCAGATAGCGGTTCGCAAACGTCATGAATTCCTGCTGACGCAGCCTTGCCTCAACCACCTCGCGTTTCTTCTCCTGGTCCTCCTTCACGGTGCCGCGATCGCAAACGGCATAGAGCTCAACAGCCTTCGAGGTCAACATTGCCGGCGTCATTTGGCCGACTTTGGCTTTCAGCAGGATCGCCCGAGAGGGTTGGCCGATTCTGTCGGTCGTCTTGCGCTCCATCGGGCTTACGGAGGCGTTTTGCACGCTCGCGGCAAGCTTCGAAATATTCTTACAGCCGTTGAATTTCTTGCGCAGATTTTCAGCTTCGACAAATCGGGCGGCGATGGCGCTCTGGTCGGCGTTTTGCGGCAGCTTTATTTCGATCCGTTGCATCTGCAGTTCAGTCTTTTTGGCGTTGGGATCATTCTTCTCGGTCTTCATGGCCTTGTCGACCTCGGCCGAGCTCACGACGATTTGCCGCCTGAATTTACGCCGAATTACGGCACGCCATCCAATCATGGCTTTAAGGCGCGTCCGAAACGTGCTCGGGTTCACGCCCAACTGTTTCAGGGCCTCTTGCATCTTCTCGGCCGACATATTGCTGCCCTGTGCGACACGAGACATGGAGCTGTTAATCTCCTTGTCCGACACAGCAATGTTGAGCTTCTTGGCTTCCTGAAGCTGAATTCGCTCGTTAATCAGGTCTTCGATGACCTGCTTGCGCAGTTGTTCGGTAGCTTTTTGCCTGGTCGTGGCGGAAATAAAACGAACCCGCTGCACGATGTCGTAGGCCGAAATCGGCTCATCATTGACCAGCACGACTATCTTGAGCTCGCCCTCGGCGCGAATTTCGGCGGACAGACAGAGCGCTAGCATCAGCAAGGATGCGACGCATCGGCCTATCGCTGAAAGCATGCGCTTCTTCATCGCCGAACCATTCCGGTTTCCTGGCCGATATTGGGTGTCGTGGGCAGGGCTAATCCTTGCCTCCGAACCATGTCCTCAAAATGGCATGAATTGCAATTCGGGGCACGACCCAAATCAGAGTGCCCTAGACGCGTATCGAAGTAGGCGCGCGTTAGCCTCCGAACCCGCCGGAATCGATGTCGAAGGCGCCGAGATGCTTGAACTCGAAGCGCAGCGATATGGTTTCGTCCGGCCGGATATCGCGATCCTGAATGAAGGATTGCGCGTAAGAGACGGTGAGGGCGAAGCAGTCATCGGAGTATTTCAGGCCGATAGAGTCTGTGACCTGCTGATCCCTCGAGATGTCATATCGGACCGAGCCGATCAGCGACCAGAATTCCGTCAAATCCAGGCTGCCATTGGCTAAGATTTCTTCGCGTACGTCGCGAATCTCGATCAGCTCCTCACCTCTGATTTCCGGCTTATCCAGCTGTTGCGAATAGGTGGCCGAGCCCTTCGCCGGGCCAATCGATATGGTGGACGTAAGGTCGGCGCGCTGCACCTCAAATGAACTCTCGTCAAACCGCGTTTGAGCAATGAAGCTCAGCTGTTTGACGGGTCGGACATAGAGGCCGGTAACGTAATCCGACGCGGTGCTCCTGAGGCCACTCTCGTTGCGGAACTCGAAGGGATTATCGCCCGCCACTTGATAGCTTTGCCCGACCACAGCACGAACATAGCCGCCGCCGTCGGCCTGGTAGGTATAGCGCATGCCGACATTGGCGCGAGTCCCGGACTCTATCCGGTCATAGCCTGAGAATTTGTCGATATCGAATAATAGGGTGTCGTCATAGACAAGGCTGAGCGCGTCTTCGTTGGGAATATCGTCTTGATCGCCGATATTGGGCCGCGCGATGAACTGTCCGATCGGCTCCACGACATGGGAGGCATTGGCGCTTCGCGCCACAAACGGATACCGGTATTCGACGCCGCCCGTGACCATGCCGCGGGCGATATTGGTTTCCTCACTGAGTTCGTCAGTGAACGGATTGACCACATTCGAGACGTTGTAGAGATCGCCGCGCGCCGAGAAGAATGGCGTCAGAATCTGGCCTCCTGGACTGATCATGGTGCGGCGCCATTTCAGCTCATTAATCAGCCGATTCGAGTCCGCGGCGTCATCGCTCGTGAGGCTCATTACATTACTGTCAAAGGCGACTTCGCCGCCGAAGACAGGATCCGAATAGATGTAGTTGTAATCGATGATCGGATGGACCCGGGATTCAGCTGCCGCGGTATCGTTGACGGTCAACGCGCCGAATTGATAGAGCCGCGCGTCGAAATAATTGCGCTCGCTGATGCCGGTCAAATAGATGTCGTTCACACGCTCGGTGGCGAGAATGCTGTCGAGCCGATAGAACCTGCGGAACGTATCATCGGTTTCCGCCGTGATATCCCAGCCGTAGCTCCAGAACTCGTTGATATCGAATTGGCCGTCGGTCTTGACGCTGCCACGGAAATCCCGGTCGCCCGGCGAGATATCTCTGTCATCCCACTGGTCGATACCGGCGAGCTCAACCGTGTAGCGGCCGTTGGCGGTGCGTTGCCGCCACTGACCTTTGACGACCACACCGTTCCTCTCGGTAACCAGCGGACTGAAGGTGAAGTCGTAATTCGGCGCCAGCGCGAAGTAGTACGGAATCTCGGTGGTGAAACCCAGATCGTTGGAGTGGCCGAAGCGCGGGATCAGGAAACCCGATTTGCGCTTGACCGAGGGATCGGCATGCCTGAAGCGCGGCAAATAGGCGACCGGCACGCCCCACATCTCAAATGTGGCGTCCTCATAGGCGATCGTCGCCTCGGACCTCTTGTGAATGACCTTTTCGGCCTTGATGCGCCAGGTGGGTGGTTTTTCGGGATCGTCCTCGCAGGGCTTACAAGGCGTATAGACGGCTCTTTCGAAAACCGTGGTCTCACCGCTTTCGCGATAGGCGCTCGAGGCGGCGATGCGGGCATCATCGCTGGTGACGATCTTGAGCGAGCGGATAAATCCATCGCGGAAGTCATCCGTCAGCGTGATTTGGTCGGCGGTGATCTCGGCCCCATCCGGCTCCTTGATCCGGACGTCGCCCTCAGCGGAGAGAGTATTGCTGGACTGATCGTAGACGACCTTATCGGCAAGCAGCGTGTAGTTGCTGTAGTAGATCTCGACATTGCCACGGGCGGTGACCTTGTTGTTTTGGTTGTCGTAGATCATCTCATCTGCTTGCAGCAGCATGGGCAGATTTGGGTCGATCTGCTGCGCGTCCAGCCCGGCCAAGGGCTCCTGCGATTGGGCTATGGCAGAGGGAGCGGCGATCGTGCCCGCAAGGGCAATGATTGCACCGCCTATGGCCAGATTCAGGACACTGCGAGACGCAGTTCTTCGCCGCTCCGCCATTTGGCAGAAGGCCAAGCCGAGCCGGCGCCTTATGTGCTCAAGCACGGGCATGCTCAGCCATCCTCCTGGTAAAGCAGAACGGTTAGGGTGAGGAAACTCGCGAACAGAATCGGAGTCCACGCGGCGATCAAGGGCGACGCCAGCCCGGCGAGACCCAGGTTCCGCGAGACTTCCGCCAAAACAAAGAACAGGAAGCCAGCGCCAAGGCCGCCGATAATCATCGACCGGATCCCACCGAATCGGAACGCTCGCAGCGAACAGGTGGCCGCCAGCAGGACCATCACGGCCAGCAGGAACGGCCTCGACAGCAGCATTTGATATTGCAGCTTGTGACGCCGTGCCGGCAGCCCGGCCTTGTCGGCAATTTCAATAAATTTCGGCAGCTCCCAGAACGAGACCGAAAGGATCGAGCCCAAACTGTCGCGGACCTGGGTCTGGGTGAGATAGGTCGACACCACATAGCGGTCGTAATGAGCAGGCTCGCGGCCCACCGCGCTTACCCAGACGTCATGCAGCTCCCAGCGCCCGTCCTTCAATTCCGCGCGCTGCGCTTCCAAACGCTCGAAGAAGTTGCCTTCCTTGTCGAACTGAAAGACCGAGACACCGGTCAAAGTCAGGCCGCGATCCGAAGTGAAGAGGGCGTGAATTACAGACTGACCATCGGCGCCGTCTTGCCGCAGCCATGAGCCCGCGTTCGACGTCCGCATCAGTGACTTCTCTTTTCCGAAGGCTTCGGCATAGAGCCGGTCCGCATGAACCCGGGCAGTCGCCGCCAGCGGGTTGTAGAGGGTAACCGCCACGATCCCCAATGCGATTGCGACCGCAACGCCTGGCAAAATGAACTGCCAGACCGACATGCCGGAAGAGCGTACAATCACCAATTCGGAAGTTCGGCTGAGCAGCAGGAAGCCTCCAATGCTTCCGATCAGAACCGCGAAGGGCAGCACGAGTTCGGAGTAGGAGGGCAGGCGCAGCAGCGACAGATAGAGCAACTGCCACATCGGCACGCTGCCATATTTGCCGGACTGGCGCAGCAGCTCGATCATATCGACCATGAAGATCAACAGCAGGCAGAGCACCAAAATGCCGATAATGGCGACCAGCAGGCGCCACGAGATATAGCGGGAGATTGTCCCTATCAGGGTCATTGCGCCGGCCCCCGATGCTGGTCCGCAGGCCCGGCGTTGTTGGGCCATAGACGTTTAACGGCAGAGCCTAGCCTCGATGGCAGATCGGTCACCGCGCCAGCCCATCCGATTGGGATGAGCCGTCCATCTGCGGCCACCGCCGCCAAGACGATCGCACCCAGTGGAATCGCATAGACGAGGATCACGGCTGAAGCGTGTATGGCGGACAAATTCATTGCGATTAAGCCGCCAACGCGCACCGCCACGGAGAAGCTAAAGGCGGCTAACACGCTTCCGAGCCGGCTTTGCCGGACTGTGTGCGCGCCGCCCAGGAACATGATGGCAATTAGGGCATAGGCAAAGGGATAGAGCGGCGTCGCGAAACGGTTATGCAGTTCCGCGCGGAACTTGCCTTTCCGTTTTTGGTAATAGGGATCATTGGGATCGGGATAGAGCAATTCCCCGATATAGCGGGCCCGTGGCTTAACCTCCTTGAATGCCGTCTTCGGCCCGAAGCTGCTGATGTCGAAGATGTATTGGTCGAACTTTACAATCTGAACGTCGCCTTCATCCTTCTTGGTCTCACGGCGGTGGATGTGGCCGTTCGTCATGGTGAGATAGGCGTTTTCGTCTACCTTGACGATGCGGCCGCGCTCGGCAAGGAAGCTCAATACTTGCTCGGGCTTGCGCGCATCATGCACCAGCAACCCTAAGAGATCGCCATTGAGGGCACGGTCCCTGATATGGAACGTCAAACCCCGTTCGGGGCTTGAGAAATGTCCGGGACGGAGGACTTGCGATATCAGGTCGGTGCGAACCTGAACAACGTAGGAGCGGAGCTTCTGCATGCTCCATGGCTGGACGTAGAAATTAACCGAAATGATCAACAGCGAAACTAGCGCCGCCAATACCAGGAACGGCGTCGCGAAGCGCCAGATCGACGTTCCCGACGCGGTCATGGCAATCAGCTCGCTATCGCCGTTGAGCCGGTTCAAGGTGTAGAGGCACGACAACAGAAAGGCATTGGGAGCAATAAGGGCAAATAGATTTGGGAGAGCTAGCATGGTCATTTTCAGGAACACGAAAACTGTCTGTCCCTGGGCCGTGAGCAGCTCAAGACGGCTGAGCGCCGTTGCCAGCCAGACTATGGCTGTCAGCGTCAGCAGGATCAGCAGGAACGAGCCTGCGGCCTGGCGAAAGATATAGCGGCTAAACAGGTCCATGGGACCAGCCGTGCTCCCCCGTCTATTATGCCCGCTAGCCTCGCGCGATTTTTTATCGGCTAACGGACTGCCATCTATTTGTGCCCAAACGACTTTTCATCACTGTAACATGGCGGAATTTCGGCTGCCTACGATTGGCTACCAAATCACGGACGAAGAGTTTGCGACCGTGGCCGGAATGCCACAGATTCCAGCATTTTTCCGGTCAAAGCCGTGCTAGACAGGCGTCACGGGGCGTTCATCGCGTTGCAAACGGCCGGTCGAGCATCCCAAGAGTTGAAAACCGAATCGCGGGGAGAGATATATGAGCAGGCCTGCCAGCATTTCATTCTCTGAAATCAAGCTACCGGACCAGGGCGTTCTCGTCGTACTGGCGGAGGAGGGCCCCAGGCTTGGTCCATCGGCGAAGGCGCTGGACAAGAAGAGCGGCGGAACGATCGCGCGCGCCATGAAAGTTGGCGGATTCAAGGGAAAAAAGCGCACGGCCGTCGATCTGATGGTGCCCCAGGGACTGAAATTGGCGCGGCTGCTGGTGGTGGGTGTCGGCAAGCTTAAGGATTACAGCGAAACCGATTGGCTCGCCCTCGGCGGCTCGATTCGGGGAAAATTGCGGGGGCAGGAGGGGAGCACGGCTCAGATTCTGGTGGAAGCTGCGAACCCCCGAACCACGCTCAAGGCTGACGATGTCGGCAATCTCGCATTTGGCGCGATGCTGCGCGGTTACAAGTTCGACAAATACAAGACCAGTCCACCAAAGGATGGCGACAACGATAAGCCAGCCAACGATCTCAAACGAATCACGGTGCTCTGCAAAGGCGCCGCCGCCGTTAGGCGAAGCTTCGCGCGCCGCAAGGCGATCGGCGATGGCATCATATTGGCCCGCGACCTCGTGAACGAGCCGGCCAATGTGCTGGGGCCAGCGGAATTTGCCAATAGACTGAAATTACTTAGCAAAACAGGGCTCAAGGTCGAGGTTTTGCCCGATAAGAAACTGACGGACCTTGGCATGGGCGCCCTGCTTGCGGTCGGCCAAGGGAGCGCCAGACCGTGCCGGTTGGTGGTGATGCAATGGCGCGGCGGCAAGGCTCAGGCCAAGCCGGTCGCGTTTGTGGGCAAGGGCGTCTGCTTCGATACCGGCGGCATTTCACTCAAGCCGCCGGCGGGCATGGGCGACATGAAGGGCGACATGGGGGGAGCTGCTTGCGTCGCCGGCCTCATGTGCGCGCTCGCCGAGCGCAAGGCCAAGGTTAACGCGGTGGGGATCGTCGGTCTGGTCGAAAACATGCCGGGCGGCTCCGCGACGCGGCCAGGCGATGTGGTGACCGCGATGTCGGGCAAGACCATCGAAGTCCTCAACACCGACGCCGAGGGCCGCATGGTGCTGGCTGACGCGCTTTGGTATGCCCAGGAGCGCTTCAAGCCTGTGGCCATGGTCGACCTTGCGACGCTCACCGGCGCGATCATGGTTGCGCTTGGCAAGGAATATGCCGGCCTGTTTTCCAACAATGACACCCTCTCGCGGGATTTGGTGAAGGCGGGGGAGGAGACCGGCGAAAAGGTCTGGCGCCTCCCGCTTGGCCCCAAATACGACAAGCTGATCGATTCGACCGTCGCCGACATCAAGAATATCGGCGGACGCTGGGGTGGCTCGATCACCGCGGCCCAGTTCCTTCAGCGTTTTGTGAAGAAGGACGTTCCCTGGGCGCATCTCGATATCGCCGGCACTGCGATGGACGCGCCGAAGGACGAGATCAATCAGAGCTGGGGATCGGGCTTTGGCGTGCGGCTGCTCGATCGTCTCGTGGCGGACAACTACGAGGGTTGATTTCCTCGAAACGGCAGATTTCTGGGGTTCTATAACCTTATGTATTTTCCATAATATACCTTATGCGAATCTGATCCGGCTCGTTGGGAGGGCGAGACTTAGGCCAACTCCCCACCCCAACTCCTTGAATCTTCTGACCAAGGACCCGTTGCAATGACCTCTGAAGCTCAACGCAAGACCATCGACGATCTGCTGGGCATCATGGCCGCGCTGCGGACGCCGGGCACCGGCTGTCCATGGGACTTGGAGCAAACTTTCGTGACCATAGCGCCCTACACCGTCGAGGAAGCCTATGAGGTGGCGGACGCCATCGAGCGCGGCGATATGGAGGATCTCAAACAGGAACTCGGCGATCTGTTGCTCCAGGTGGTCTACCACGCCCAAATGGCCTCGGAAGCCGGCGCATTCGATTTTGATGATGTGGTCGAAGCGGTGTCGGAGAAGATGGTCCGGCGCCATCCCCACGTCTTTGGCGACGTGCAGGTGCGCGACGCGGTCGAGCTCGATGGGCTATGGGAGCGCGTCAAGGCGGAAGAAAAGGCCGAGCGCCAGAGCGATGAGGGTCCCAACAGCGTCCTAGCGGGTGTGCCCCGCACCCTGCCCGCGCTGACGCGCGCAGTGAAACTGCAACGCAAAGCAGCTCGCGTCGGCTTCGATTGGCCGGATCGCGGACCCGTGCTTGCGAAGATGCACGAGGAGCTTGCCGAGCTCGAAGCCGCGCTTGTGGCGGCGGATAAGGGCGAGTCGGACGACGAAATTGTGGCTGAGTACGGCGACTTCTTGTTCGTTGCTGCCAACCTGGCACGGCATTTGGGATTCGATCCCGAATCCGCCCTCAGCGCCGCAAACGGAAAATTCGTGCGCCGCTTTGAGCGCATCGAAGCCATGATACGCGAGGAAGACCGCGCAATCGAAGACTTGGACCTGGCGCAGTTGGACCGCTTATGGGATCGCGTTAAGGCCGAGGAAGCGGAGGCCGAACAGGCTACGGCTTAGGCGCCCGGCAGGCTGGAAAAAGATTAGCCGGCTTGGGCCTCCAGGCGCCGCATCAGCTTATTCTTCTTTTCCGCCGAGATTCGCACGCTGTAGCGATAGCCCGTCGGCCCGCTTGCTTTGCGTGCCAGCACCTCGCTGTTTTCGTGAATCCAGTTGATCAGCGCGCCATTCTTGGCATCAAGCTCGAAATCCAGCTTTTCGTGGTTGGCGTCAATGCGATTCTGGATCGCCAGGAGCAACCCATCGATCCCCTCGCCTGTCGCAGCCGAGATGCAAACCGCGCCCCCGCCACTGCGCGATGCTGAATTCATTGCGTGCTCGAGTTCCGGTTCCTCCAGCAGGTCGATCTTGTTCCAGACTTCGAGCAGCGGCCTCTGATCGTCGCCCGCATCGATTCCCAGCGCGTTCAACACATGTTCGACATCGGCCCGCTGGGTTTCGCAATTGGGATCGGACATGTCGCGAACATGGAGCAGCAAGTCGGCCTCGACGACCTCTTCGAGGGTCGCTCGAAAAGCCGCGATCAGCGTAGTCGGCAGTTCCGAGATAAATCCAACCGTGTCGGAGAGAATGATGCGGGCTCCGCCTGGCAAAGACACCTCCCGCATGGTCGGATCCAGGGTGGCGAACAGGAGATTCTGAGCGGATACGCCCGCACCGGTTAAGCGATTGAAAAGCGTTGATTTTCCGGCATTGGTGTAACCCACCAAAGCTACGATCGGGTAAGGAACGCGCTCACGGCTTTGCCGGTGCAGGCCACGGGTACGCTTGACCCGCTCCAGATCCTTGTGGATGGCGCCGATGCGGTCTTGGATGACACGCCGGTCGGCTTCGATTTGGGTTTCGCCCGGTCCGCCCAGAAACCCGAAACCGCCGCGCTGGCGCTCGAGATGGGTCCAGGAGCGCACCAGCCGGCTCTTTTGATAGGTAAGATGGGCGAGTTCGACCTGCAGCCGGCCTTCCTTCGTCCGGGCGCGCCGTCCGAATATTTCGAGGATCAAGCCGGTTCTATCGAGAACCTTCGCGCCCCAGGCCCGTTCCAGATTGCGTTGTTGGACCGGGCTCAATGGATGATCCACAATAACCAAGCCCGCGTCTTCGGCCCGAACCAGACCGCTCAACTCTTCGACTTTACCCGATCCGAAAAGCGTTGCCGGGCGGGGCCGTGCGACTGGCACGAAGCCCTCCCCGCGCACATCGAGATCTATCGCTCGGGCGAGCCCGAGCGCCTCGATAAGACGCGCCTCGGACTGTTGCGTTCTAGCGGGCGAGAACTCATTCGTCTGTTTCTTCGCACCGCCATTGGCCGCAGATGAATCAGCGCGCCCCAATACGGGGCACAGGACCAGGGCCCGCGTCCCGCGAGCCGTCTCAGGCGTTGATTTGGGCGATGCCGCCTTGCGCTTGCCGCGTCGACTCTTGAGCGGTTTGCCGTCGGATATGCGCAACTATTCGGCCGTGCTTTCTTCCGCTACCGGTTCGCTGGAATCGGTGTCGTCGAGGAGTTGGATAGGCTGACCGGGCATAATGGTCGAGATGGCGTGCTTATAGACCAGCTGGGAATGGCCGTCCCGCCGTAGTAGCACGCAAAAGTTGTCAAACCAGCTGACAACCCCCTGAAGCTTAACCCCATTGACGAGGAAAATTGTGAGCGGCGTCTTGTTCTTCCTGACGTGGTTCAAGAACGTGTCTTGTAGGCTCTGTGGTCGCTCTGATGCCATTAGTTTTCCATTTTTGTTGTATGATACGCACCCAATTTAGATGGGAATGATGTCAAAAACTGAACATATGCGCATTACTGCAACCATTAGATGATGGTCCAGCCCTCAACCGCAAGTGCAGAATTGCGAAATTTCACAAAATCATGGGCAATTAACATCATGGTACAATATAACGCGTCCCACGGGCGACACAACTTCCGATCCCACAGCGCTCGAGTGCCTCCCCTCTGACGGCTAGTCCCGCCAATAGGCAACGCTCAACAGGCTCAATAGCACGACGACCTCCGTCCGGCCCAGAATCATGCCGCCGCAGAGTGCGAGCTGCGACCAGGGCGACATGTCGGCGAATGACGGAGCGTTGGGAAAATCAACCACGCGGGTCAACTCGTAGGCCGGCCCGATATTTCCGATGGCGCTGGCAGACGCCAGGAAGGCGCCCGCGAACGGCACTCCCGCCGCCGCCAAAACGACCGCCAAGGCTCCGATCGCCAATATGAATGCGGCGAAGGTAGTCCAGATCGCCGTCATCAGCTCGACCTCACGGGACTCTCCGCCGAAGGCTGAAGGCCGTACGCCGTGGGGGTAAACCAGCAGCCGGAGTTCCCGTCCCAATTGCCGAAACATCGCCCAGACCCGATGCACCTTCAGCCCGCCGGCGGTCGAAAAACCGCCCGCCCCAACCACGCAAATTGCGAATACCACCATGAATGGAACAAAGCTGTGGGCGCGCTCGGACACTAGAAACCCGCTCGTGGAAAGCAGGGAGGCCGCAGTGGCAAGGCCCAACGCAATCGCATCGAAGACCGAACGGATGCTTGTGATTGGGCTCTCTTGCAACAGCATGACCGTTATGGCGGTGCCCAGCAGTAGGACAAATAATCCGATCAAAAAGGGCTCACGCATTTCCTTCACCAGCGTCCAGCGGCCAAAAATCACGGCTTGGACCCAAACGATGCTGACGGCGCCCAGCAGCATGAAGACCGCCAACACGATTTCGGCCATGGAGGACCCGTATAGGGCAATGGTTCCCTCACGGGGCATGAAGCCCCCGGTGGAAACGGTTGAGAGCGAGAGACAGAAGGCATCGAAAGCAGGCAGGCCCGACAACAGCAATCCTAAGAAGCAAAGCAGAGTCAGAGAACCGTAGATCAGAAAGATGGTGCGGCCGGTCTCAGCGAGTTGCCGGGTGCTGCGCTGTTCGCTCCGGGCCACGAGTCTGAATTGCCGGTCCAGTAGATCGCCGCCCACCAAAGGCCCCAACACGGTTGCTAGAATCAGCAACGTGGCGAGGCCGCCCATCCATTGCAGTACGGCGCGCCAGACGATAATCGCGCTCGGCACGCTGGCCAGATCAACAATCACGCTGGCGCCGGTTGTGGTGAAGCCGGATGCGGCTTCGAAGAAGGCAGGCACGAATTCTTCCGGGAAGCCTGCTGCATAAAGTGGCAGCGCGCCCGCGAGCGGCACGACCACCCATACAGCGGCCAGCAGAAACACGCTTTGGCGCCGGCCACCGAGATATTCCTGACCGCGAAAGGCGATAAGCATGTTCACGCCGATAAAGCCGATCACTACGGCTGGAAAAAGAAATGCTTCCACGACCGCGATCGAATCGAGGGCGACGGCGAACGCCGCGGGAATCAGCATTGCCGTCGCCGAGATGGCGAGCAGCCAGCCCAGAATGTAAAAGACTGCGAGCGCGCGCATTGGAGCCCGGAGAGCCTAGAAGAACTCGAGGCTTACGCGGAACATTTGCTCGACGTCACGGACGTGTTCCGCCGTAACGAAAATGATGACCCGGTCATGGGCCTCGATCTTCGTTGAACCGCTCGGCGTGACGACGTCGCCATTCCGTAATATGGCGCCAATTCGCAGACCGTCAGGCAGATCGAGATCACGCAAGGGCTGGCCCACCAGCGGCGAGGTTTCCAGCGCCTCGGCCTCGATCACCTCGCCTGCCCCATTATGGATCGAGTGAACTGCACGAATCCGGCCACGGCGGACATGCTGCAAGACCCGCGAAACGGTGATGATGCGGGGATTGACCTGGGCGTCGATGCCGAGCGAACGGACAATCGACGAATAGCCAACCGAATTCAAAAGGCAGAGCGTGCGCTGGCAGCCCAGCCGGTTCGCCATCACGCATGAAAGAATGTTGGTCTGGTCGTCATTGGTCAGCGCCACCATGGTGTCGGACTTGTCGATATCGGCCTCGCGAAGCACCTCCTGGTCGAGCGCGCTGCCGTGCAGAACGACCGTTCGCTTCAGCTTGTCCGCAATTTCCAGTGCCCGCTCCCGGCTGTTCTCGATCAACTTCACACGAATGCTCTCATGCAATTCTTCGAGACGATTGGCGACGTAGTATCCGATGTTCCCTCCCCCGGCGATGACGACACGCCGCGCCCGCTTCTCGCGATGGCCGAATATCGCGAGCGTGCGATCAACCTGATCCGTCTTAGCCACAAAATAGGCGTCGTCTCCCACCATGAGCTGATCGGTTCCATGGGGCACGAATAGCTGGTCATTGCGGACCACACCGACCACCACAGCGGGCAAATCGGGAAACAATTCCGTCAACTGCTCGAGCGGAGTATCCACCACGGGGCAGTCCTCTTCACAGATCACGCCCACAACCGAAACCTCGCCATCGGCGAAGCTCGCGGTCTCGAACGCGCCTGGCAAGCTCAACCGGCGCAGTACCATCTCGCCGACTTCGATTTCCGGCGAAATGATGACGTCGATCGGCATGTTCTCGCGGGAAAACAGGTCCCGCCAATGGGACTCCAGATAGCTCTGCGCACGTATCCGGGCGATTTTGGTCGGGATGTTGAATATCGAATGAGCAACCTGGCATGCGACCATGTTCACCTCGTCGTAAAGCGTGACGGCGATGATCATGTCGGCTTCCCTGGCGCCGGCGTCGTCCAGCACTTCAGGATGGGAGCCGTGCCCGACAAATCCACGAACGTCCAGCATGTCGCTGATGCGCTGGACCAGCTCCGCGGAATTGTCGATTACCGAGACGTCGTTGTCCTCGGCCGCCAATCTTTCGGCGATGCCAAACCCGACTTGGCCCGCGCCGCAAATGAGGACCTTCATGGTGAGAGTGCTGCCAGATGAACAACGGAGCGTAATGCCCGCCAAGTAATAGCCTAGGACGGCGCGCGTGCGGGAGTAATTTGTTCTAGCGATTAACGGCCGCTGGAATTCCCAGCATTATGCCTGCAAACCCGCCCTCAAGCGGCCTTCTCTCCCGTCCCAACGCCGAGCATGCGAAGTTTTCTATGAAGCGCTGAGCGCTCCATTCCAACGAACTCCGCGGTCCGCGAAATATTTCCGCCAAACCGATTGATTTGGGCCATCAGGTAATCGCGTTCAAAGATTTCGCGCGCATCGCGCAGCGGCAAGGACATCAAATGCTCGCCGCCGGAGCCGTTCGGCGAGAGCGGGACAGCGGTGCCGATCTCGTCTGGGAGCATGTCGGCGGTGATGATGGTGTCGGGATCGCCGCCGCTCAAGATCAGCAGCCGTTCGACATTATTGCGCAATTGCCGGACATTGCCCGGCCAGTCATGGGATTGCAGAACGGCGATCGCGTCATCACCAATGCGCCTTGGCTGCAGACCCGAGGCGAGCGAGAGTTGATTGACGAAATAACGCACCAGCTCCGGGATATCCTCGCGCCGTTCGGCCAGCGAGGGCACGCCGATCGGCACCACGCTCAGCCTATGGAATAGATCTTCGCGAAACGCTCCTGCCGACATTTCCCGCTGCAGATCGCGGCTGGTGGACGAGATAATCCGAACGTCCACGCTCACCATGGTTCCGCCGCCGACGCGCTGGAATTTCTGCTCGACCAAGACCCGCAAGATCTTACCCTGGGTCTCGACCGGCATGTCCGCGACTTCATCAATGTAGAGGGTGCCGCCATGGGCTTCTTCCAGGGCGCCCACTTTGCGCGGTCCACCGGTTTCTTCAGTGCCGAATAGCTCGACTTCCATCCGGTCGGGCGCCATGGCCGCCGCGTTCAGCACGACGAAAGGTCCGCCCACGCGCTCCGAATTATCGTGCAGGAAACGCGCTGCCAGTTCCTTGCCGGTGCCCGATGACCCCGCGATCATTACGCGGCTGTTGGTGGGCGCCACCTTGTCAATGGATTGGCGCAGTTGGCTCATTGCCGCTGACTTGCCAATCATCTCCGAGCTTTGGGTGCTGCGCTCCTTGAGTTCGCGGTTCTCCCGCCTCAGTTTCGAGGCTTCCAGCGCCCTCGTGGTGATCAGAACCAGCCGATCGGCCTTGAACGGCTTCTCGATATAGTCGTAGGCACCGCGCTTGATGGCGGCGACCGCCGTCTCGATATTGCCGTGCCCGCTGATGATGACCACCGGCATGTCGGGATGCGACTTCTTGATCGCATCCAGCACTTCAAGCCCGTCTAGCTTGCTGCCTTGCAGCCAGATATCGAGAATCACAAGCGAGGGCCTGCGTTCCTCCAGCGCATCCAGAGCCTCCTCGCTGTCTTTTGCGACACGGGTACCGTGGCCTTCGTCTTCCAAAATACCGGAGATAAGATCGCGAATATCAGCTTCATCATCGACAATAAGAATGTCAGATGCCATGGCTAGCTCCCTGCTTCTCGCCGCGGACGTCGTGCCGCTCCTCCGGCTTGTCCGCGCTTCCGTGGACGCCATCGTGAGCGCCTCGCTGAGTGGGCTCTACGATGGGAAATTCGAGCCGCACGCAGGCACCCCCGCCGCTGCCGTTGCGCTTGGGCGCATCGCGCAGTTGCAGAGTGCCACCATGCTGCTCGGTAACCTTTTGAACAATCGCGAGACCGAGGCCCGTCCCCTTCGCGCGAGTCGTCATATAGGGCTCGACCAATCGGCTCCGATTTTCAGAAGGCAGACCGATGCCGTTATCGACCACCTCGATGCTAAACCGGTTGCCCGTCACCTCGACCTTCGTGTCAATCTCGCCCTTAAAACCGCCATCCCTCTCGGCAATATCCACTGCCTCGATGGCTTCGGTGGCGTTCTTGACCAGATTCGTGACGGCCTGCGAAATCAAGCGCCGGTCACATAACGTGATGAGCGGCTCGTCGGGCATCTCGACGTTGAATGTGATCTCGGGATCGCTGACCTGGAACAGCACCACCGCCTCGCGGACCAGGTCGCGGACGTCGCTCTCTTCCATTACGGGCTTCGGCATCCTCGCGAATGATGAGAACTCATCCACCATCCGGCCGATATCGCCAACCTGGCGGACGATGGTGTCGGTACACTGCTCGAAGACCTCACGGTCCTTCGTGATTTGGCTGTCATATTTGCGCCGGATCCGCTCAGCCGATAGCTGAATTGGCGTCAAAGGATTCTTGATCTCATGGGCGATCCGGCGCGCCACATCTGCCCAGGCCGATGTGCGCTGGGCGCTGACCAGTTCGGTGATGTCGTCGAAGGTAACCACGTAGCCGTAATCTTTGTTACCGGCTCGCTCAGTGGTTACGCGCACCGCGAAATTCCGCTCCTCCGTGTCACGGAAGATGTTGACGTGGTCATGAACAGGCACGTCGTCCCGGCCATGGGCGAGTTCGAACAGTGGCTCAAACTCGGGAACCACATCGCTCAACTTCCGGCCGATCAATTCCGTCCTGGTGGCGTCCAAAAGATTTTCGGCTGACGGATTTGTGAGCGTCACCGTACCCTCGGCATCTAGCCCGAGAACGCCCGCCGTGACGCCGGACAGCACGGCTTCAATGAAGCGGCGGCGATCGTCGAGCATGGTGTTTGCGTTTACCAGCTCGTCACGTTGGCTCCGCAGTTCAGTCGTCATGATGTTGAAAGTGGAGCTGAGCTGGTCCAGATCGCCCTGATCCCTGCTGACAGGCACGGCCACGTTGAGATCGCCCGACGAGATTCGATCTGCTGCTCCGATCAATTGCTGAATTGGGGAGACCAGCCGGTTCGCGAACCAGAGCCCAATCCAAATCGCGGCCAGCAGCAGCGTCAGCGCGATGGCGACATACATGAGGCCGAATGCCACCTGAAGGCCGGTCCGGCGCTTCTCCAGGCTCTGGTACTTAGCAACGCTCGCCTTGGCAGCCGCCAAGTGATCGATAACCTTCTCGTCCACTTTTCGCAGGATATAGAGATAGGCATCGCCATAATTCTGGAGTTGCTGGACCGATGCCATCAGGACCGTATCGCCCGATTCAAACATGAAAGGACCGCCGCTTTTGGCCCGCTCAAACGCTTTCTCGGGCGGTTTCCTGTATGGCGCTTCCTTGGACGGCGCTTGGGCAGCGGCGATCACCTCGCCCTTGCCATTGATGAGATAGGCAAAGGGCAGAGCACGGATCTGCGCTTGGGCAATCAAGAATTTGTTCAGCGTTTCGGGACGTGACTTTACGAGTGCCACGGCCTCGTCCATGTCGCGCCCCATGGAAAGTGCTTGGGCCCTGATTCCCCGTGCGTGCTCGTTCAGATAGGCGTCGGCGACGATCAAAGAATTTTCGACTATCTCTTTGGTGCGGCTGGAAAACCAGTGATCGAGTCCGCGGTCCAGCGATATGCTGGCAAAGATGGCGAGCAGAATGGCCGGAACGACGGCGATGCAGCTGAACAGGGAAACGATCCGAATATGCAGACGGGCGCCAGCCGCCTGGCGCCGCCGCGCGTTCCATAGCGCAATCACCTGCCAGATGATCATGCCCAGCATGGCGATCGCTAGGATCGCATTGATCAGGAGGACCGTGACCACCACCGTGTCGGTCGGCACAATTGGGGTGAGTCCGGTCAGTATTAGATAGGTGGCGAAGCCCGACAGCAGCGACAGGACCACAATGACCAGTCCGGCAACGAAAATCGGCTTGTCGGTGGCTTGCAGCCCGGGCTTGGATGAACGGGGCGCTCCCCTATTGCCAATGACTGCCGTGGACATGGATTCCTTATCCTGGCCGTTCGCGCTCAAACGCAGGCTAAGCCGCGCTTACGTCCTTGAAAACTTTGTGAGATCGTTGCCTTCGGGCCATGGGTGCGCCAGCCGGGTTACCCCTTCAACGGCACTCTACCTGCACAATCGTGGTGCACAATAACCACAATGTTGCAGTTTCGCGACGAATTATTGCGAAATTAGGACCATGTCCACGAAAAAGGCGAGCCTGCGAGGTCGAAATCCGCGATCGCCAAAGGCTGATGTGGCGGAATTGCCCTGGCCTAGATGGGCGATCTAATCACCTGAATGTCGAGCTCGCGGATCTTTTTCCGCAACGTGTTCCGGTTCAGCCCTAGCAGTTCAGCCGCTTTGATCTGATTGCCCCTTGTCGCGGTGAGCGCGGCGGCGATCAGGGGGTATTCCACATCCCGTAGGATCCTCTGATAAAGGCCGGGCGGCGGCAAGCCATCTCCAAAACTTCCAAAATAATCAGCCAGATGCCGTTCAATCGACTGCGCCACATCGATGTCTTGACCGGGAGCTTCATCGAATGCGGGCCGCGTGTTCGACGAGAGTTCCTGTTCCACAAGCTCGCCGGTAAGCGTGTCTTGGGCATAAAGCGCGGTTATCCGCTTCACCAGATTTTCCAGCTCGCGCACATTGCCTGGCCAGTGGTAGCGCTTCAGCCGCTCGATCGCATCGGCCTCGATGGTCTTGTTGGGCAGGCCGTCACTGCTCGCTTGGCCCAGGAAAAAACGGACCAGGTCAGGCAGATCCTCCAGCCGTTCGCGCAAGGGCGGCAGGCGCAGCGGTACCACGTTTAGCCGGTAATACAGGTCCTCGCGGAACAGGCCCTGCTCGATCTGCTGCTGCAGATCCCGGTTCGTTGCCGCAATGATCCGCACGTCGGTCTTGATCGGCGTGCGGCCGCCCACGGTGGTGTATTCACCCTCCTGCAGCACGCGGAGCAGCCGGGTCTGCACCTCCATCGGCATGTCGCCAATCTCGTCGAGAAACAAAGTGCCGCCTTCGGCCTGTTCGAACCTACCGGTATGGCGGTTCTGCGCGCCGGTGAATGCACCCTTTTCGTGGCCGAACAGTTCGGATTCGACGAGATCGCGCGGGATCGCAGCAACATTAATGGCGACGAACGGACCGTTTCTGCGCTTGCCGTAGTCGTGCAGCGCACGGGCCACCAATTCCTTTCCCGTGCCCGATTCGCCGGTAATCATCACCGTCAAATCGGTCTGGGTCAGGCGCGCTACCACCCGGTAGATTTCCTGCATGGCAGCCGAACGGCCAATCAGCGGCAAATCTTCGCCCGGCCCTTCCTGGCGGGGCCGGGGTGCGGATTTGCGGGGCTCGGCAAGCGCGCGACCTACTACCGAAATCAGCTCGTTGAGGTCGAAGGGTTTGGGAAGATATTCATAGGCACCGCGCTCGGCCGCGGTGATTGCGGTCATCAGCGTATTCTGGGCGCTCATCACGATTATTGGCAGGTCCGGGCGCAATTTCTGAACGCGCGGGATCAGATCGAAGGCATTTTCGTCCGGCATGATGACGTCGGTTATGACGAGATCGCCCTCCCCTTGCGAAATCCAGCGCCATAGCGTGGCGGCATTTCCAGTCGCGCGTGGCGAATAGCCCGCGCGCGCCAGCGCCTGATTGAGGACGGTCCGGATCGCCGCGTCATCGTCCGCTATCAGTATGTTGCCCTTTACCATCGATCAGGCCTGCCCGCTTCCTGCCGCCTCGCGGTCCTCGAACATCGGCAACAGGGCGCGAAATGTAGTTCGGCGCGGCTGCGAATCGCACTCGATGATGCCGCCATGATCGCCGATTATTTTCGCGACAAGCGCTAGACCCAACCCGGTGCCGTTTTGCTTGGTGGTGACGAAAGGATCAAACAGATGGGGCCTCAAATCCTCAGGAATTCCGGATCCGTTGTCCTCGATGGCGATCTCCAGGGGCAGTGATATGCGGGCCCGGGAACCCGGCACAGAGAGGCGGACGCCTGGGCGAAAGGCCGTAGTGAGGATGATTTGGCCATCGTTCCGCTCCTCGCCAACCGCCTCGGCAGCGTTCTTGACGAGGTTCAAAAAAGCCTGAACGAGTTTATCCCGATTTCCCGGAATCGGGGGAAGCGACGGGTCGTAGATCTCCGAGAATGCAATGTGACTGGCGAAGCCGTTGGCCGCCACCTGCTTCACGTGATTGAGCACGTCGTGAATGTTGACAGGCGATCTTGCCAGCGGGCGCTCATCGCCAAACACTTCCATACGATCGACAAGCTTACAGATCCGGTCGGATTCGGTGCAGATCAGCTGGGTCAGCGCGCGATCGGAGTCGTCTAGCGCGCTCTCTAGAAGCTGCGCGGCACCACGGATTCCGGAAAGCGGATTCTTGATCTCGTGGGCGAGAACGGCCGAAAGGCCCGAGACCGAGCGGGCAGCGCCGCGGTGGGTTAGCTGGCGCTCGATCATTTGCGCCATGGTGCGCTGCTGCAGCATTACCAGGACGCTGTCAGCTTTCTCGGCCAATGGGGCGCAATGGATGTCGACAATCTTTTCCAATCCCGTCCTCGGCGAACTCAAATCCACGCCGTATTCGTTCACCGCGCTGCCCGAGCGCCGCACCTGCGAGACAAGCGCCAGAAGCGGACTGCCGAATGCGACGATGTCCTCGAGGCTCTGACGACACAGAGCCGGCGCGCTCATTTGAAAGAAATCCTCCGCGGCAGAATTGGCATATACGATCGAATCACCCTTCCCGATCACCAGCACGGTATGGGGCAAGGCATTCAGCAATGCATCGGAGGGAAGTCCGAAATCGCCTTCGTTCGCACGCGGTTGCAATGCAGCGTCGCTCATCTGGTGGCCTTCTCCATTTGCTGATCGAACATGTTCGCCAAGTCTTTGCGGACGCGATTGGGATCGGACTGTTGGCAGAGCTGCCTGCGCCACTGCCGCTGCTCGCTGGGAGAGTCGATAGTTCCAGCGACGTACCATCCCAAATGCTTACGCGCAGTGCGCACGCCATGCTCCAGGCCGTAATGGGCCAGCGTGAGTTCGTAGTGCTGGAGTGCAATCTCGCGCTGGCGGGCGAGTGGCGGCGCGCCCGGGTCTTCACCGGTCGCAAGAAACGCTGCGGCTTGCCCCGGGAACCAGGGCTTGCCATAGGCGCCGCGGCCAATCATCACGCCGTCGGCGTTGGAGGCGCGAAGCATGCCTGGAAGGTCGGACAAGTCGTTCAGATCGCCATTGGCTATCACCGGTACCGAGACGGCAGCCTTTACGCTGGCAATGAAATCCCAGTCAGCCTGGCCTTTGAAGAACTGGCAGCGGGTCCGGCCATGAACGGTGATCATCTGCACCCCGGCCCCCTCCGCCCTTCCCGCCAGCTCGGGCGCGTTGAGGCTTTGGTGGTCCCAGCCCATGCGCATTTTCAGCGTGACCGGAACGGAAACCGCGCCGACCGCTGCTTCGATGAGTTCGACAGCGTGATTCAGATCGCGCATCAACGCCGAACCCGACTGCCCTCGCGTCACTTGCTTGGCCGGGCAGCCCATATTGATGTCGATGATGTCGGCGCCGTGATCGGCGGCCATTTGCGCGCCGTGGGCCATCCAGCGCGCTTCGCGGCCCGAAAGCTGGACCACATATGGCGACAAGTCGTGCCCCTCCGCACGGCGCAGCACATCGGGACGTCCTTTCACCAAGTCCTCGCTGGCAACCATTTCGGTGACCACCAGCCCCGCGCCCAGCCGATACGCCAGTCGCCGGAACGGTAGGTCGGTGACACCGGACATCGGCGCGAGCAATACGGCATTGCGCAGCATTGTCGGGCCGATTTGCAGTGTGTCTCGCGGGACCGTCGCCAGTTGCGATCTCCCTCGACGGCGGGGTATGGCTAAAATTTAGGCACCATTCATTAGTGCATTTATCTTAGGCAAGGTATGCCGAAAGCGCGACGGACGCAAGATTCCAGTGATTGGCAAGACTAAGCGCCGGGACTAGGCTCGCGCCGGTTGCCTGAGCAGGGCATGGAACAGGAGACGGGAAGCCAGTGCAGACCGCGGTAATCATCGTTGCGGCAGGCCGCGGGACGCGAGCCGGCGGGAACGGCCCACCTAAACAGTACTGGCCGCTCGGCGGCCAATCCGTTCTGGAGCGAACGCTCGGCGTCTTCGGCGGCCATCCCGGGATAGGTCCGATCGTGACCGTCATTCATGGGCAAGACCGCGAGCTCTACGACCAGGCCAGTTCGGCATTCGGGGACAGGTTGGAACAGCCTGTTATCGGGGGCACGACACGCCAGGACTCGGTGCTTGCCGGCCTGGAAGCGATCGGTCCGGCAGCGCCCGATGCTGTGCTGATCCATGACGCCGTCCGGCCTTTCGTAACAGTCGAAATCATCGACCGCGTTGTAGGTGCGCTTGGTTCTACCGACGGCGCCCTGCCCGCGATCCGCCTCGCCGATACGCTGAAACGGGCCGAAGACGGCCACGTTGTCGAAACGCTGAAGCGGGACAACCTTTGGTGCGCGCAAACGCCCCAAGGCTTTCGCTACGACAAGATTTGTGAAGCACACGAAGCTGCAAGAGGTAACGGCCAGGCCGATTTCACCGACGATGCTCAAGTCGCCGAGTGGCACGGCCTTGATGTAGTGGTGGTCGAGGGAGCAGCATCGAACGTGAAGCTCACCACCGCTGAGGACTTCGCGATCGCCGAACGCCACCTCTCGGGCGGCGGCGGCAGCGCGGGCGGAGAGTGGCGCGCCGGCCATGGCTCCGATACCCATCGCTTTGAGGCCGGTGATCACTTGATGCTGTGCGGCGTTCGCGTGCCCCATGACAAGGGACTTAAGGGCCACTCCGACGCCGATGTCGGCCTCCACGCCCTCACAGATGCCCTGCTCGGGGCCATCGGCGATGGCGATATCGGAGTTCACTTCCCGCCCTCGGACCCGAAATGGCGGGGTGCGGCGTCAGACGTCTTCCTCAAGGATGCGGCCGAACGGATCGCCTCACGGCGTGGCCGCATCGCCAATGTGGACGTTACGTTGATTTGTGAAGCGCCGAAGATCGGTCCACATCGCCAGGCAATGCGTGAAAAAATCGCCAAGATCCTCGATCTTGGCCTGGACCGGGTCAGCGTCAAGGCGACCACCACCGAAGGCCTAGGCTACACCGGCAGAGCCGAAGGCATCGCCGCCCAGGCCAGCGCCAGCGTGTGGCTGCCCTGAGCATGCCGGTCCCCAGCGAATCCGAATTAATTGCCGGCGCCGCGGCGCTGATCGATCGCTGCCGCGATGGCGGTCTCAAGATCGTGACGGCGGAATCTTGCACCGGCGGCATGATCGCCACCATGCTTACCGAAGTCGCGGGCTCATCGGACGTGTTCGAGCGCGGCCTCGTCACCTATTCAAATGAGGCCAAGGAAGAACTGCTCGGTGTGCCTAAGACTTTGATCGATCGTCATGGGGCGGTGAGCGAGGAAGTTGCTCGCGCCATGGCGGTCGGCGCGCTCGCTGTAGCCGACGCCCAACTCTCCGTCTCCGTGACGGGCGTTGCGGGACCCGGCGGCGGCACACCGGAAAAACCGGTCGGCTTGGTCCACTTCGCCGCGGCCCGTGGCAACAAGCTGCTGCACGAGCGATGCGAGTTTGGAGACGTGGGACGCAGTGAGATCAGGCGTCTCTGCGTGGCCCAGGCATTCGTACTGCTGGATTCTCTCGTCTGAAAAGAGCTCGCCGAAGGGTCGCCCTAGGTGGCCTGGACCGTTGGATGGGAGCCCGCCCCAGGCGTGCCATAGACCACATCGGCGCGGGCCTCGAAGGCATCGACGAATTTGCGGAAGGCCTTATCGAACATCGCGCCCATCAGCAGCTGCAAAGCACGGGAGTGAAATTCATAGGCGATGTAGAAATCTACGTCGCAAGTCCCCTCGTCCACTTTGCGAAACCGCCAGCGGTTCTCCATGTGGCGGAACGGCCCATCCAAATACTCCACCAGGATTTGCGAAGCCCGGGGGTCAAGCGTCACCTTGCTCGTAAAGGTCTCGTGGATGAATTTGTAAGCGGCCGTCATATTGGCAATCAGCACGTCATGGGTGCCGTGATGTTCGCGCGAGCGTACCTTGAGTTCGGTGCAGAGCGGCACGAATTTCGGGTAGTCCTCCACCGCCGCCACCAGATCGTACATATCTTCGGCCCGGTGATGGACGCGGTGGGTGACGTGGAAGGTGTTCATGCGCCGGTCGGAACCTTGCGTCCGGCGAGGGCGTCGCGTCGCGCGGCCCTGAGCCGGGCAAAGTCTTCGCCCGCGTGATAGGAGGACCGCGTCAACGGACTGGACGCCACCATCGCGAAACCCTTGGCGTACGCCGTTCGTTTGAATTCCTCGAACTCTTCCGGCGTCACGAAGCGCTCGACCGCGGCGTGCTTCCGGGTCGGTTGCAGATATTGGCCGATAGTCAGAAAATCGACGTCCGCCGATCGCAGATCGTCCATCACCTGAAGCACTTCGTCGCGCTTCTCGCCCAATCCCACCATAATCCCGGATTTGGTGAAGAGGTCCGGATCGAGCTCCTTGGCCCGCTGCAGCAGCCGCAGGGAATGGAAGTAACGGGCACCCGGACGGATGGTCCGGTAGAGCGCGGGAACCGTCTCCAGATTGTGATTGAAGACGTCAGGTTTTGCTTCAACCACGAGCCCTAACGCACCGTCTTTTCTTAGAAAATCGGGTGTCAAGACCTCGATGGTCGTGGCGGGAGCTTGGGCCCTTGTGGCGCCGATTACGGCGGCGAAATGCGCCGCCCCACCATCCTTCAGATCGTCACGGTCGACGGATGTGATTACTACATGCTCAAGGCCGAGCAGAGCGATCGCCCGGCCCACATTGTCCGGCTCTTGGGCATCCAGCGGTCCCGGCAAGCCGGTCCGCACATTGCAGAAGGCGCAGGCCCGGGTGCAAGTATCGCCCATGATCATCATGGTCGCGTGCTTCTTGGACCAGCACTCACCGATATTGGGGCACGCCGCCTCCTCGCAGACGGTGTGGAGATTCTGCTCCCGCATGATCGCCCGCGTCTCATGATAAACGGGCGATCCCGGCGCTTTCACGCGGATCCAGGGCGGTTTGCGCTGAGTGGGCGTGTCCGGCCGGCCGGCCTTTTCGGGGTGGCGCGGGCGGGCCTCACCGGCGGGCTTGGCGAGCGTATCCAGCAAAGTTGTCATTCAAGCTCGTTCATCGCCCACGAATCATGCGCCAAACGTAAAGGAACAACACGGCGCCGGCGGTGGCAATTAGCAATGCGCCCAGGAATCCGAAGAGTTGGATGCCGAGCAGGCTGGCGATGAAGCCGCCGACAAAGGCCCCGATTACGCCGACCACCAGATTGGTCAGGAGTCCGTGGTTGCTGCCCGTCACCTTTTCCGCGATGTAGCCCGCGATCAGGCCGACAATCAGGAAGCTAAAAAGTCCTAATGGTTCCATTTTTCATTCCTTTCTCACCAGTACTTGGAAGTTTTGGCTCAGAATTTCTAGATATGCAGCGCCCGGCCATAGGCATCCAGCACGGCTTCATGCATGGTCTCGGAAAGCGTTGGATGGGGAAAGATGCTCTCGATCAGCTCGGCCTCGGTGGTTTCCAGGGTCTTGGCGATGCTGAATCCCTGGATCAATTCGGTGACCTCGGTTCCAATCATATGGGCGCCCAGAAGCTCACCGGTCTCGGCGTCGAACACCGTCTTTACGAAGCCTTCGGTTTCGCCGAGCGCGATTGCCTTGCCGTTGGCCTGATAGGGGAACCGCCCCACCTTGATCTGATGGCCCGCCTCGATCGCGGCGGCCTCGGTTAGTCCGATGCTCGCAACCTGCGGGGCGCAGTAAGTGCAGCCTGGAATCCGTGATCTATCGAGCGGGTGGACATCATTGAGGCCCGCGATTCTTTCCACGCAAATAACACCCTCATGGCTTGCCTTGTGGGCCAGCCAGGGCGGCCCAACCACATCGCCAATGGCATAAACGCCGTCTGCGGCCGTGCGGCACCACTCGTCGATCACGATGTGGCCCCTGTCGACCTGAATGCCGAGCTCCTCGAGGCCAAGGCCCTCCACATTGCCGGTGATACCGATCGCCAGGATCACGCGGTCGACGGTATGTTCGCGGGTGGCGCCGTCATTTGACTTGAGGCGAACCCTAACCTCGCCCACTCCCGCCTCCAGCGATTCGACCGTGGTTCCGGTCAATATCGTCATGCCCTGTTTCTCGAAGGCCTTTTGCGCGAAGGCCGAGACTTCTTCGTCCTCGACCGGCAAGATCCGATCCAGAACCTCGACTACCGTGACCTCTGCGCCGAGTGTCCCATAGAAGCTCGCGAACTCGATGCCGATCGCGCCGGAGCCAACCACCAGCAACGAGCCCGGCATGGCGGGGGGCACCATCGCTTCCCTATAGGTCCAGATCAGGTCGCCGTCGGGCTCGAGGCCTGGCAAGGTCTTGGCCCGGGCGCCAGTCGCAATCAAAATGTGCTTGGCTTGGATATCCGGGAGCACCTCGCCGTTCTTGTCCCGCACCCCAATCATCCCGCCACCCTTGAGTCTGGCTTCGCCGTCGACCACCTCAATCTTGTTCTTCTTCATCAGATAGGCGACACCGCTCGCGAGGCGTCCCGCTATCTTGCGCGAACGCTCCACTATTTTCTCAATATCGAAGCTTATCTCGTTGATGGACAAGCCGAATTGCTCGGCATTGTTCAACGTATGAAACAGCTCGGACGTGCGGAGAAGTGCCTTTGTCGGGATGCAGCCCCAGTTGAGACAGATGCCGCCGAGATGCTCCCGCTCGATGATCACTGTCTTGAAGCCGAGCTGCGCTGCCCTGATCGCCGCCACATAGCCGCCGGGTCCGGCGCCGATCACCGCAAAATCAAAGGACGTCTCGGACATCAGGTCTCCAATTGACAGCCATGCCTGCTCAAACCAGCTGATCGTCAGACCAGCATAGTCACCGGTTCTTCGATGAATTCCTTGAAGGCGCCCAGCAGTTCGGCGCCAAGCGCGCCGTCGACCACACGGTGATCACAAGCGAGCGTGCAGCTCATTATGGTGGCGATCCGGATCTCGTCGCCCTCGACCACAGGCCGGCGCTCGCCCGCTCCCACGGCGAGGATCGTGGCGTGGGGCGGATTGATGACGGCATCGAAGCTCTTGATGCCCATCATGCCGAGATTGGAGATCGCGGTGGTGCCACCCTGATATTCATGGGGCGCCAAGCGACGCTCCCTGGCGCGCCCCGCCAAATCCTGCATTTCGTTGGAAATCTCCGAAAGGCTTTTGATCTCGGCGTGGCGGATCAGGGGCGTGAACAGGCCGCCCTCGATCGCGACCGCGACCCCGATATCCGAGCCCTTGTGGCGCAAGATGCCCTGTTCGGTCCAGGTAGCGTTGGCGGCGGGCACCTTTTGGAGCGCCATGGCCATCGCCTTGATGATCATGTCGTTGACGCTGATTTTGAAGACCTTCGGCCCTTCCGCCGGCGACATCGCGTTGAGGCGCTTGCGGGCCGCCAACAGGGCGTCGATCTCACAATCGACCTCCAGCCGGAAATGTGGGATCGAGAGCTTCGCTTGGGTCAGCCGCGTTGCAATGATCCGGCGCATCTTGTCGATCGGAACGACTTCGTAGGTGCCGGGTTCATAGAGCGCCAGGATCGCCTCGTCCGACATGGCGGGGGGTGCTGGCGGCTGACCCTGAGCCGGCATCACCTGTCCCACGCTCGGCGCGGCAGCTGCGGGCGCTACGCCTACACCTTGGGCAATCGCCTGTTCGATATCCCGGCGCACGATCCGGCCATGGGGGCCTGAGCCGGTAATCGCAGCCAGGTCCAATTTATTCTCCCTGGCCAAACGCCGCGCCAGCGGGCTCGCAAATGGCGCGCCGCCCTGGCCATTGCTTTGGGGCGCTGTGGCGCGTGCCTCAGCAGCCCGCGTCTCGATGGCGGGCGGGGGTTGCGCCGCGGTCTCAGGCGCAGCGGTAGCCGCGGCGACAGGTTCGGGTGCCGTCTGGGTTACCGCCGGCTGTGGTGGGGCATCCGCCTCAAAGTTGGAGACCGCCGTGTCGTCCTCACCCTCTTCGAGGATCAGCGCGATCGGCTTATTGACGGCGATGTGTTCGGTCCCCTCACCCATCAGCAGCTTGCCGATGGTTCCCTCGTCCACCGCCTCGACTTCCATGGTGGCCTTGTCGGTCTCGATTTCGGCGATCACGTCGCCTGCCTCGACCTTGTCGCCTTCACTGACTAGCCATTTGAGGAGCGTGCCCTCTTCCATGGTGGGCGAAAGCGCGGGCATCAAGACGGGAATCGGCATCAGGCAACCATTGTTAGACGGGAAGCGTGGCGAGGCTCAGTTTGCATAACAGACGTCTTTGACGGCCTTGGTGACCTGCTCGACGCTGGGCAAGGCCAAATCCTCGAGGTTGGCCGCATAGGGCATCGGCACGTCGGCGCCGGAGACTTGGGTGGGGGGCGCATCCAAATAATCGAAGGCCTGGGCGGTGACCTGGGCACAGATTTCCGATCCGATCGAACAAACCGGCCAAGATTCCTCCACCGTTACGATCCGGTTGGTCTTCTTCACCGACTCCAGCACGGTTGCCATATCCAGCGGACGCAACGAGCGCAGGTCGATCACTTCCACATCGATGCCAGCCTCCGCCAGCTCGTCGGCCGCGTTCAGGGCATAGGTCATGCCGCGTGAGAATGAGACAAGCGTCGCGCTGCTGCCCTCGCGAACCACTTTGGCCTTACCGATCGGTACCATCCAGTCATCTTGCTCGGGCACATCGAAGCTCTGGCCGTAAAGGATCTCGTTTTCGAGACACACCACGGGGTTGGGATCGCGGATCGCGGCCTTTAACAGGCCCTTGGCGTCGGCTGCGGAATAAGGCGCGATTACCTTGAGGCCCGGTACGTGGGAGTACCAGGCCGAATAACATTGGCTGTGCTGGGCCGCCACACGGGCCGCGGCGCCATTGGGCCCCCGGAATACGATCGGGCACTGCAGCTGCCCGCCCGACATGTAGAGGGTCTTGCCGGCCGAGTTCACGATGTGGTCGATCGCCTGCATGGCGAAATTCCAGGTCATGAACTCGACGATTGGTCTTAGGCCCGCAAACGCGGCACCAACGCCGATACCTGTGAAGCCATATTCGGTGATCGGTGTATCAACGACGCGCCTAGCGCCGAACTCTTCCAACAAGCCCTGACTCACCTTGTAGGCGCCCTGATACTCCGCGACTTCCTCGCCCATCAGGAACACATCTTCGTCCGCGCGCATCTCTTCGGCCATGGCGTCGCGCAGCGCTTCGCGGACCGTAAGGATTTGGGTTGGCCCATTCGCAGCGGGCTCAGGCTGGCCATTACCAAGCGGAAAGCCATCTCCTCCACCGCCCGTTTCGGGCGCAGTGGCGGTTGGTTCACTGCTAACTGACACGATCTGGATCTGGGGTTCCGGCGAAGCGGCAGCCTGTGGCTGAGGCGGCGCGGCAGCGGCAGCTTCAGCGCTGGCAGCGCTTGCGTCTTCCCCTTCCAAGGCGATCACCGCAATAGGCGTGTTGACAAGGATGCCTTCGGTGCCCTCGCCGATCAGGATTTTCGCTATGGTGCCGTCATCGACCGCTTCGACCTCCATGGTGGCCTTATCGGTCTCGATTTCGGCAATCACATCGCCCGCTTGCACCTCGTCACCCTCCTTCACCAGCCACTTAAGCAGCGTGCCCTCCTCCATGGTGGGCGACAGGGCTGGCATCAGGATCTCGTTTGGCATTTGGGTGACTCGGACTTTCGCGTGGCGGAAAGGCTGGGGCGGGATTTTTGCGAGGTCAGGTCTTCACCAGGACATCGGTGTAGAGCTGGGATGCGTCGGGTTCGGGGTCGCTTTGAGCAAACTCGGCAGCTTCATTGACGATGGCTCGAACGTCTTTATCGATTTCCTTGAGGCTCTCTTCGCTGGCCTGACCAGCTTCAATCAGACGTACGCGGACCTGCTCGATCGGGTCGTGTTCCTCGCGGACTTTCTTGACCTCATCCCGGCTCCGGTACTTTGCGGGGTCGGACATCGAATGGCCGCGATAGCGGTAGGTCAGCATCTCCAGGATGAAAGGCCCGTTGCCGTCGCGCACGAAATCCACCGCACTTTCGCCGGCAGCCTTCACCGCGCGGACATCCATGCCGTCGACCTGCACGCCCGGAATCCCGAAACTCAATCCGCGTTGCGAGAGGTCGGTAGTGGAGGATGACCGGGCAATATGGGTACCCATGCCGTATTGGTTGTTCTCAATCACGTAAACGACCGGCAGTTTCCAAAGCTCCGCCATGTTGAAGGCTTCATAGACCTGGCCCTGATTGGCCGCGCCATCACCAAAAAAAGTCAGGCAAACCTTGCCGTTGTCGCGATATTTGTTGGCGAAGGCGAGCCCGGTACCAAGCGGTGCGCTGGCACCGACGATGCCGTGGCCACCAAAGAAATTCTGCTCCAGCGAAAACATGTGCATGGAGCCGCCCTTGCCCTTGGAGTAGCCGCCGCGCCGTCCGGTGAGCTCCGCCATGATGCCCTTTGGATCCATGCCGCAGGCCAGCATGTGGCCGTGGTCGCGATAGGCGGTGATCATCTGATCGCCCTCGCCGATGGTCAATTTCATGCCAACGACGATCGCCTCTTGGCCGATATAGAGATGGCAGAAGCCGCCGATCAGTCCCATGCCGTAGAGCTGGCCCGCCTTCTCCTCGAAGCGGCGGATCAGAAGCATTTCCCGATAAGCATCGATTTCTTGTTCGAGGCTCAGGGCCGAGGCCAATTCATCCGAACTGCCAGCCGAATCCGCGGCCTCTCCAAGGCTGGAGACCTCGGCCGCCATGGGGTCGGCGGACGCAAACTTCGGATTACTGCCCGAGGGGTCGGAAACAGACATAAGGCCTCCCTGATGCCTTGCAG
>JGI24023J19991_10000374_pt1 | contig 34949 bp, 34 predicted proteins | sample Cruoilmetagenom1_FD_19991 | JGI IMG/M metagenome (IMG submission 19991)
CCTATAATACGATACGTCTATGGGGTTCGATCGGTTTTATATTGCTATCTGTTGGTCTGGGCTATGTCATTGACTGGCAGGGTCTGCAATGGGTGCCTATTACTTTACTGGTGCTGTTTTTGTTTATCTGGTTTTCAAGTCTGCTGGTATCTGAATGTGCGGTCACGCCACACAATGATGTGCATGAGCCCTTGAGGAAAGTGTTGGCCCGACGCGAAGTCAGTGCTTTGTTGATCAGTTGTTTTCTGATCCAGGTCAGCCACGGACCCTATTACACGTTTTTTAGTATTTATCTGGAAGAATCGGGTTACGTGTCTGCTTTGATAGGGCAGTTATGGGCGTTAGGTGTGATTGCCGAGATCGTCATGTTTGTGTTCATGTATCAATTGTTACCAAAATTCGGTGCGCGAAATCTTTTATTGAGCGCTTTTTTTCTGACAACATTGCGCTGGATATTGTTGGCGTTATTTGTTGATAGTCTGGTGATGTTGGTCATCATCCAAATCCTGCATGCCGCCAGCTTTGGAATCGTACATGCAGTAGCCATTCATTTGATTCACCGTTTTTTTACCGGGCACCATCAGGGTAGAGGGCAGGCGCTGTACAGTAGTCTGAGTTTTGGGGCTGGAGGGGCGATGGGTAGTTTATATAGCGGTCTTATCTGGGAGGATCTCGGGCCGGTTTGGGTCTTCCTGATAGCAGCGATGTTTAGTCTTTTGGCACTGTTTGTCAGCTGGTGGGGGGTCCATACACGTACATGATGATTTGTCGAGCTTGTCGAATTTATCATAGCGTCAATATTGTAAAGCCACCCATATATTGACAGGCCATTGCTGCGTCATATAATGACGCTGTGATAGTGGTCTTGGTTTGAGCGATATCATTTATGTCACAAATATTTTATATGATATTGCACTAAGGGCCGGCAAGGTGCAAAGCACTGTCAATGGGGGCACCTTATTTCTCTTGAAAACCGCAGAACATGCATGCTGTGGTTTTTGTGTTGTTGCGTATATTACAAGGGGATTGTAATGGATTTAAACAGAAACTGGTTTATTGGTGTGTTGTCACTGGTGTTATTTTTCGGGATGTCTGCCTGTGAAAAAACGCCAACAGTATCGGAAAAACAAGGCGAGTTTACGGCTAAAACTAAAGACGGCCTGATGGTTAAATATGAAGTCGCAGGCAAGGGTGATACCACCCTGGTGTTTGTGCATTGCTGGACTTGTAACCGTAGTTTTTGGGATGGCCAATTTAATGCCCTGGCTAAGCATTATCGTGTTGTGCGCCTTGACCTTGTTGGTCATGGCGATTCTTCGAAAGGGCGCCAACAGTATTCGATGGCCTCATTTGGGGCAGATGTCGCCGCTGTCGTCAATGACTTGAAATTGAAAAAAGTCGTTTTGATCGGTCATTCCATGGGTGGTCCAGTGAGTGTTGAAGCGGCTAAGCTATTAGGTAACAAGGTCATCGGGGTCGTTGGAGTGGATACTTTTTACACCGGCTTTCCTTATCCGGCCGATGAAGCAGCCACAGAAAATTTTGTTAAGCCGTTTAAAGACGATTTTACCAAGGCATCCGCAGGTATGGTACGCAGTATGTTTCCAGCCACTGCTGACCCGGCCATAGTCGATCGTGTTGTAAATGTCATCCAGAATGCCGATCAGAAAATGGCGGTCGAGGCCATGTACGATATTTTTCACTGGACCCAGAAAGAGGTGCCCGCTGCACTGGATGCGCTGGGCCAGAAGCTGCGTAATATTAATGCTGAACCCGTTACCAAAGATACAAAACAACATACCAGTGTTACACGCATTGCCGGTGTCGGTCATTTTGTACAGATGGAGAAGTCGGATGAATTTAACAGAATACTGGTAGGTTATATAAAAGGATTCGAAGCTGCGAAATAAAGTCATGGTGTAAATAGATGGAGATAGCCCATCGGTCTGTCTGACTGACGATATAACGGTCGCCTGTTCAACCTTGCCTCATATCCTTTAATACTTGTATCAGGGTTCGGGCAGGATTCGACAAGGTCCGTTCTATATGTGATACGACCCCCAGGGTTCGTTCCATCTTCAGGTTCACCACATTCACCATATCGATATCATCATCCAGCATGGATTGTGGTAATACACTCCAGCCGAGGCCGACAGACACCAGCATTTTGATGGTTTCCAGGTAATTGGTCGACATGCCAACATCTAAATCAATGTTCAAGGGTCTCAGGGTTTGCTCCAGGACTTCACGAGTGAAAGTGCCGGTGGCGGGCAGGATGGCACTGTGTTGAGCCAGGTCTTTGGCTACGACTTTTTTTCTGCCATATAAGGGATGGTCTTTGTTGGTCACGATAACCAGCGGGTCTTGCCAGATCGGAGTTAAATGCAGGGTGTTGGCGGGTGCCAGTGGCAAGGTGACTATACCCAGTTCAAGTTCACCATGGATGACGGCATTACAGGCCTCTTCAGAATCCATAAACTGGATATTAAGCTGGACGTCCGGGTAGGCGTTAATAAAAGGGCGTAATACCGCAGGTAAGCGATGCAAGCCAATATGGTGGCTGGTGCCTATTTGTAGCGGACCCGCGATTTCCTCGCTCAGGTTAGCAAGCGCACGTCGGCAATCCTCGACCTCCAGCAGGATGCGTCTGGCTCTGGGCATCAAGGCCTTGCCGGCCTCAGTGAGGCTGATCTTGTGGCCGATACGATCAAATAATTGCGTTTTTAACTCCGTTTCCAAGGCCGATATGCGTTTGCTGACCGCCGGTTGAGTGATAAAAAGTCGTTCCGCAGCACGTGAAAATGAGCCCTGTTCGGATACCCATATAAAGGCCTTGAGATTATCCAGCTCCATTTTTGACGTCCCCCCTCTCGATATCAATAACTATTGGTAATAGTTTATATGAAAATAATGAATTTGAGTAATATTAATTCATAACCTATTATAGGTGCAGCACAATGAAGGGTAAGTTCGCATTTAAGCAAAGGTGGCAGTAATGGCAGCAAGAACACTCTATGACAAACTCTGGGATGACCACGTGGTCCATCAGGACGACGATGGCACCGCACTCTTATATATCGATCGGCACCTGGTTCACGAGGTAACATCCCCGCAAGCCTTTGAGGGGCTGCGCCTGGCCGGGCGCAAACCCTGGCGTACCAGCTCGGTGCTGGCTTCTCCTGATCATAACGTGCCGACCACCGATCGTAGTCTGGGTATCGCGGATGAGGTCTCGCGTATCCAGGTCGAGACCCTGGATCAGAACTGTTCTGAATTTGGTATCACAGAATTTAAAATGGATGATATCCGCCAAGGTATCGTCCATGTCATTGGCCCTGAAGAAGGTGCGACCTTACCCGGCATGACCGTGGTCTGTGGTGATTCGCACACCTCTACGCATGGTGCCTTCGGTGCATTGGCTTTTGGTATTGGAACTTCTGAAGTGGAACATGTCCTGGCGACTCAATGTTTGATCCAAAAAAAATCCAGCAATATGTTGGTCAAGGTCAATGGCAACCTTCCTGTCGGGATCACTGGAAAAGATGTGGTCCTCGCCATTATCGGTAAAATCGGCACTGCTGGAGGCACAGGCTATGCAATTGAGTTTGCTGGTGAAGGTATCGAGGATTTATCGCTGGAAGGGAGAATGAGTCTGTGTAACATGGCGATTGAAGCCGGCGCGCGTGCGGGTATGGTTGCCGTGGATGCCAAGACTATTGACTATGTGCGCGGTCGGCCTTATGCCCCGAAGGGCGATGACTGGGACAAGGCAGTGCAATACTGGCAGACCTTGCATAGTGATGAAGGTGCCGTGTTTGATGCCGTTGTGGAACTGGATGCACAAGACATACAACCGCAGGTGACCTGGGGGACTTCTCCGGAAATGGTGGTGACAATAGACGGCAAGGTGCCGGACCCGCTTAATGAGCCTGACCCGGTCAAGAAGGAAGGTATGTTGCGTGCGATCGAGTACATGGGGCTGGAGGCCAATACTCCGATAACCGACATCAGACCGGACAAGGTGTTTATAGGTTCGTGCACCAACTCGCGCATTGAAGACCTGCGTGCTGCAGCTGCGATCGCCCGCGGACGTAAGGTTGCTGATAATATTAAACTGGCAATGGTGGTCCCCGGTTCAGGCCTGGTTAAGCAACAAGCCGAACAGGAAGGTCTCGATACGATTTTTATTGCAGCTGGTTTTGAGTGGCGCGAACCGGGATGTTCCATGTGTCTGGCCATGAATGCGGATCGCCTGGAGCCGGGTGAACGTTGTGCCTCGACGTCTAATCGCAATTTTGAAGGACGCCAGGGGCAGGGTGGGCGTACGCATCTGGTCAGTCCAGCGATGGCAGCAGCGGCGGCTATCAGTGGTCACTTCGTTGATAGTCGAAAGTTATCAGTCGAGTGATGAGTTTAAGATGAGTACATCCCCCTTCCCTCTGGGAGGGGTAACATACAAGAGGTTGAGCAATGGAAAAATTTACAACATTAGATGGTATTGTTGTTCCACTGGATCGTGCGAATATCGATACTGATGCCATTATTCCCAAACAGTTTCTGAAATCCATCAAGCGTTCCGGTTTCGGGCCCAATCTGTTTGATGAATGGCGCTACCTTGATCATGGTGAGCCTGGCATGGACAACACTCAGCGTTCTGTGAATCCTGATTTTGTCCTTAATTACCCGCGTTATCAGGGCGCATCAATATTATTGGCGCGCAAGAATTTCGGTTGTGGTTCCTCGCGCGAACATGCACCCTGGGCCCTGGAGGATTACGGTTTTCGCGTCATTCTGGCCCCCAGTTTTGCTGATATCTTTTTTAATAACTCGTTCAAGAACGGTTTGTTGCCCATTGTCTTGTCTGAGGACCTGATCGATCAGTTATTTACAGAAGTCGAGTCACAGGAAGGCTATCGTTTGAACATTGACCTGGAAAAGCAAACGATCACTAAAGCAGACGGGAGTACGATCGCATTTGCAGTGGATGCCTTTCGCAAGCATTGCTTGTTAAATGGCCTGGATGATATCGGCCTGACGCTGCAACATGCCGATGCTATCACGGCCTATGAAAACAATCGCAGGAAGCAGTCTCCCTGGTTGTTTCAATGACAAGTGGTTGGTTGGGAGTGGCTAGTGGTGAGTGCTAATGATTTTTTTACCTCGCTACTAGCCACTCGCAACCAGCTACTTGCCAATAGAACCGAAAAAATTAAACTTTTAATTAAGAGTGAAAAAAAGACATGAGTAACAAAATTTTAATCCTCCCCGGTGATGGTATCGGTATCGAGATAGTCGCCGAGGCTGTCAAGGTGCTTGAGTTTCTTCGAGCAGAACAGGGTCTGAATGTCGAGCTTGAAAATGGCCTGATTGGTGGTAGCGCCTATGACGTTCATGGCACACCTTTGCCGGATGAGACCATGGTTCTCGCCAAAGAAGCAGATGCGATTTTGTTGGGTGCAGTAGGGGGCAGTCAGTGGGAGTCACTGGATATTTCCGTACGGCCAGAGAAGGGGTTGCTGGGAATACGCGCAGGCCTGGAATTGTTTGCGAATTTACGTCCTGCGATCCTTTATCCGCAACTGGCAGATGCGTCGACCTTGAAGGCAAATGTTGTTTCCGGACTTGATCTGATGATTGTGCGTGAATTGACTGGGGGTATATATTTTGGTCAGCCACGTGGTGTGCGTACGCTCGATAATGGTGAGCGTCAGGGATATAACACGCTGGTGTATAGTGAATCTGAAATCGAACGTATCGGTCGCGCGGCGTTTGAAACGGCGATGAAGAGAGATAAACGGCTCTGTTCTGTCGATAAAGCGAATGTACTCGAATGTACCGAATTATGGCGCGAAGTGATGATTGGCCTGAGCAGTGATTATCCTGACGTTGAGTTATCACATATGTATGTCGACAATGCAGCGATGCAATTAGTGAGGGCGCCCAAACAGTTTGATGTGATGGTGACGACCAATATGTTCGGCGACATTCTTTCAGATGCCGCAGCGATGCTGACTGGTTCTATCGGTATGTTGCCGTCTGCTTCGCTCGATGTTAATAGCAAGGGCATGTATGAGCCTATCCACGGGTCGGCGCCTGATATCGCCGGTAAAGGCGTGGCGAATCCTCTTGCGACCATTTTATCGCTGGCGATGATGTTACGTTACAGTCTTGATCAGGCCGCTATGGCAGGCAGGATTGAAGAGGCCGTTAATCAGGTCCTCGACCAGGGTTTGCGTACCGCCGATATTATGTCAGATGGTGCCCGCGAAGTGGGTACGGCCGAAATGGGTGATGCGGTTGTTTCTGCTTTGCAGAAAAGTGGCGAGTAGCTAGTAACGAGGAAAAGACTCGTTTATCAGTTTGTTTAAGGGTATGAAGAAATGAAAAAAGTAGGTTTGGTTGGTTGGCGTGGCATGGTCGGCTCGGTATTGATGCAGCGCATGCAGGCCGAAAAAGATTTCGACCTGATAGATCCTGTTCTGTTTACGACTTCCCAGCAAGGACAGGAGGGGCCTGATATCGGTAAGGAAATTCCCTTGTTGCAGGATGCCATGGATATTGATGCGCTCAAATCGATGGATGCCATTATTTCCTGCCAGGGTGGTGATTACACCGATGCGATTTACCCGCAACTGCGATCAGCAGGATGGCAGGGTTACTGGATAGACGCCGCCTCGAGTTTACGCATGGCAAAAGACAGCATCATCGTGCTCGACCCGGTCAACCAGGCGGTTATCAAGGAGGCCCTGCACCACGGCGGCAAGACTTATGTCGGCGGTAATTGTACTGTCAGCCTGATGCTAATGGCCCTGGGTGGGTTGTTCGTAAAAGATGAAATCGAATGGTTGACGGCCATGACCTATCAGGCAGCATCCGGAGCCGGGGCCAGGAATATGCGCGAGCTTGTGCAGCAGATGGGGAGTATCCATGATTCTGTTGCTGGCCTGCTGGATAACCCGGCCAGTGCCATTCTTGATCTGGATAGACAGGTAGCCGAACACATACGCAGTGATGCCTATCCACAAGACAACTTTGGTGTTCCGCTGGCCGGTAGCCTGATCCCCTGGATCGATAAGCAACTGGATAACGGCCAAAGCAAGGAAGAATGGAAAGCTCAGGCAGAAACCAACAAGATATTGGGCAGAGTCGGCCAGCCTGTTCCGGTGGATGGTACTTGTGTTCGTATCGGCGCCATGCGTTGCCATAGTCAGGCGCTGACGATTAAACTGAAGCGGGATATTCCACTCGACGAAATTCATGACATACTCGATCAGGCGAATGAATGGTCCAGGGTCATTCCCAATGAGCGTGATGTGACCATTCGTGAGCTGACGCCGGCAAAGGTGACGGGAACATTGGCTGTACCCGTAGGACGTTTGCGAAAAATGTCGATGGGTGGAAAATATCTGAATGCCTTTACGGTCGGTGATCAGTTGTTGTGGGGGGCGGCTGAACCTTTAAGAAGAATGTTGCGCATCCTGGTTGAAGATCATTGGTCGAGTTAGTTAGTTTATAAAATACAGTAACTTGGCTATACTCCTGTTGTCTGTGGTTGGTGCAATGAGTTCATCCTTCGGCGAGTACTGATATATTTTAAGCAGAAGATACCTGAATGGTGCGGTGATTTTGATGCGAGTTGTTAGTTTGCAATTTACATTGCTATGCTTGTTGCGAGAAAAATATCAGGAATCGTTTTAGAAAAACCGTTAGCGGTCGATATGCATTCAAGTAAATGAAATATCAATAAATAGTATTCAAACTGAATAAATTTTGGTAAAAGGGTATATCTAAATCTATAGTTTGGTGAAGGTTTAGTGCATCTTGTTAAAGATTATTCTAGAATACTTAAAAATACGTTTTTTAATAACAATTACATAAATATTTTTAGAGTGACCACTAAAGGGAGTAAGCATGGTTCGTAAACTGGCCTCTGTATTGGTATCGCTGGCCGTGATTTCGCCAGCCTGGGTGCAAGCCCTCGGATTAGGTGAAATTCAGCTGAATTCCTTTTTGAATCAGCCGCTAGACGCGCAAATCGAAATCTTATCATCGACCAAGGGAGAAACTGACGGTCTTCAGGTCAAACTGGCTTCCCCGGAAGCATTTGTCCGTTCCGGTCTGGAATTCAGTAACCACCTGCGGCAGTTGAAATTCTCTGTCATAACCCGAAGTAACGGTAAAAAATATATCAAGGTGGTGACGAGAAAGGGTTTTCGTGAACCTTTTCTGAATTTCCTGCTGGAAGTGAACTGGGCAAGTGGTCGAATTCTGCGTGAATACTCGGAGCTGGTCGATCCGCCCAGTCTGATTCGATCCAGTCCGAGCAGTAGCCAGACTATCGGCACGACAACACCACCTGTGACGACATCCACATCACGTAAAAGCAGCCCTCAAGCGCCACAACCTCCATTATATGGCGCTACTAGCAGAGACAGCAGTAGTGGCTTTATCGGCGATACTTATAAAACCAAACGTAATGACACGGCCTGGCAGATAGCCAACGAAGCCAGGCAGGATGACCAGGTTTCGGTTGAACAATCGATGATGGCCATTTTAAGGGCAAACCCTCGTGCCTTTATCCGTCAGAATATTAATCGCCTGAAGGCAGGCTATGTACTGACTATCCCGGACAAGGACAGCATGTTAAGCCAGTCTCATTCCGATGCCCTGGCAGAAGTACGCAGACAAACACGGGCCTGGCGAAATCGAGGGAAATCGACCGTCGCGCAGACATCACCCGATGGTCGTCTGGAAATCCTGCCACCACAAACTGATAGTAGTGGTCAGGAACAGGCGTCGGGTTCTTCAACAGCAGGTAAGGAAAAATTGCATCGTGAGGTGATGTTGGCAAAGGAAGCCACCGAAGCGCAGCGACAGGAAAATGCTGAACTGCGTTTACGTGTATCCGAGCTCGAAGAGCAGATCAGTAACTCCAATAAACTGGCGACATTAAAGGCAGATCAGTTAGCTGCCCTTGAGAAAAAATTAAAAGAGCTGAATGCGGCCAGCACCGAGACGCCCGCCAGCACACCTGTAGAAGAAACCGTACCACCCGTTGCTGACGCAGAACCGACAGCGACTGAGCCTGAGGCGCCTGTTGCCCCGGAGACCACCCCAGTTGAGGAAGAGACAGCCCCTAAACAATATCAGCCCGTCGTTGAGGCAGTGACCGCCAAGCCGGGAACACCGATTAACCAGCACGTGGTGTCCGGGTACACGCCCGTCGACATCAATGCTTTGCCTAAATCAGAACTGCCTGCCCATCCCTTTAAGACAGGATCGTCGCCTGACGGCGAGGCTGTTGCCGAGATGGGATTGATCGATAAGGCCATTGCCTATTTCAAGGAAAACCCCGTCATCAAGTGGATTGTTGGCGGTGCTATTGGCATCCTGGTGCTCATTCTGGGTATCATGTTTGCACGACGTGGCAAAGGGGACGAGCAGTTTGAGGAAAGTATTCTACATGAACAGGCCATGGAAGAGACCAGTGCCCTGGAAGAGACTGCCACCTTCGCAAATGAAGATTCCGAGAATTTGTTCGAAACAATGGATAGCGAGGATCATGATACGGAAGGTAAGCAGGATGTTACTGATACCTCATTCCTGAATGATATGGTGCTCAGTGATATGAGCGATATGGAAGGTGAGGGTGCCGAGTCTGATCCACTGACAGAGGCCGATGTTTTTCTTGCCTATGGTCGTTTTGGCCCTGCCGAAAGTATGATCAAGAGCGCCATTGAAAAAGAACCTGAGCGAAATGATTTACGCTTGAAGCTGCTTGAAATTTATTATTCTTCGAAAAACAAGGATGCCTTTGAACAGGAAGCCGCTTCATTTAAAAATGACCTGTCGGATAAACCCGATACCGCCACCTGGGACAAGGTTGTGGAAATGGGTGAAGATCTTTGTCCCGCGAGTACACTGTTTGTTGTCGGTGGTGCGGTGGCGGCTGATGCTGTGCAGAGTGCACTTGACGATTCTGACAGTGTGGTTGCAGTTGATGAGGAAGATACCGAGATCATGGACTTTGATCTCAGTGAATTTGAAGACCAGATCGACAATATGGAGGCAGAGAACCAGCTGGATACAGCAGCCCCTATGCCAGAACAAGGTGATGAGCTTGATCTGGATCTCGATAAATTAATGGGCGATGAGGCATCAGACGAAAATCTAGATAAAACACTGGAGATCACCACAGAGTTGGAAAATATTGCTGATGTCCTGAACACCGAAGAGGAAACGCTTGATCTACCCGATATCACGGAGGAATTTGAATCGGACGTTATCCCTTTGCATCCAGAAATAACCCAGGAAATGGATATACCCGATCTCGACATGGCGGGCGATGCGACCTTGCCTATGGATGAAGATCTGGATATGGATGATGATGCCCTGGCCGATATAGATGAGGTCGGTACGAAGCTTGATCTCGCGCGTGCCTATATCGATATGGGTGATCCCGAGGGCGCCAAGAGTATCCTGGAAGAAGTCATGGAAGAAGGTGATGATACTCAAAAAGGTGAAGCCAAGGACTTGTTGGCTCAGATATAGTTTTCTTCCCTTGGTCGTGTAAAAAAACCGCCGGTATGGCGGTTTTTTTTGTCGTGCTAGAATGGTGAAATGCCTGTTTGTCTGGTCAGGATGAACAGGTTGGTTTTGCAATGATTTATCAGTCAGAGTCTGGCAAAATTTGGGTGAATTTCGGGCAAATTAATACAATATGAGAATAATACTGGGTGTTGAATATGATGGGACTGAATTTTGTGGCTGGCAGTCGCAGGAAGGCAGTCGTACCGTTCAGGATGAAGTGCAAAAGGCTATTTCTTATGTTGCCAATGAGCCGCTCCAGGTCGTTTGTGCCGGTCGTACGGATTCCGGGGTACATGCCTTTGGTCAGGTTGTTCATTTTGACACTGACGTTATCAGGAGTGAGCGTTCATGGGTATTAGGTTGCAACTCCAATTTGCCAGGTGATATTAATATTAATTGGGCAATGGAAACGACGGCGGATTTTCATGCGCGGTTTGGTGCTCTATCCCGTCGTTATCGCTATGTGATATTGAACAGACCAACACGCTCGGCCATTCAACGGGACCGTGTTTGCTGGCATCATCAAACGCTGGATGAGAAGCGTATGTCACAGGCCGCCCATTACTTTCTTGGGGAGCATGATTTTACTTCATTTCGAGCCCTGGCCTGCCAGGCACATCATGCGGTGCGCCAAATACACCGGCTTGATGTGCAACGCCAGGGGCAATATATTATTGTCGATATCGAGGCGAATGCTTTTTTACATCATATGGTAAGGAATATTGCGGGAACCTTGATGGCGATAGGGGAGGGAGACCAGGAGCCGGATTGGGTGGAATGTCTATTGACGGCAAAGGATCGTTCAATGGCCGCGGCTACTGCCCCTGCGCAGGGTTTGTATCTGGTCTCGGTGCAGTATCCTGATCACTTTGGTTTACCTGTACAATCTATACCTCCCTGTTTACCTTGAGCGGATATATTGATTGACCTGTATATCGGATAGCTCTATGGTTTGTCATTCTGGTCAGTGTTAGCAATTATGAGTAAGACATTACCATTCGCAGGTTCGGTGAAGTTGTTATTGCAACAACGCTGCTGTTTCTTAAATAACATACATTTTTGTTGATATGAATATAGATGCTTTGGAAAAGATGTTGGAGCAAGGCCAGGATAACTTTTTGTTGCGCTACGGCCTCGGTCAGGCATTGCTGAAAAACGGGGAGTCTTGTGAAGCGATACCTCATCTTCAGGCGGCATTGGAATTTGATGGGCAACATTCATCTTCATGGAAATTACTGGGTAAGGCCTTGTCTTTAGAAGGACTAAATGAGCAAGCGATTGATGCCTTTGTAACAGGGATTGGCGTCGCTGAATCACGCGGCGATATTCAGGCGGTTAAAGAGATGAAGGTGTTTCTAAAACGACTGAAAAAACGGTCTGAATAGCCTGCTATCCGATAGGGTCGTATTTCATCTATTTCACTAATGCTGTATCCACTACAGCTTACAGACATTACTTACCTCGTGTGTTATTGACGTGAATCAATGCATATTCTATAAATTGAATTATACTAAGAGGTTCATGCGTTATTTTATCAGGGGGCCAGTATGAAGAAAGACATCAATTTTTCTATGCCAAAGGTTGGAGAAGGGAGGGAGGACCAGACCCTGGCATCACCTAAAAAAGTGGTTAAGCTGAACAAGAAAAAAATATTTTCTGACGCCAATTATCCCTATGAAGACAAGATGGATAAGGATGACTACGAGAATATAAAGCAGGATTTGCAAATTGAATTATTAAAAATGCAAAACTGGGTTAAAGAAACGGGCCAACGTATCCTTATCCTGTTCGAAGGTCGGGATGCGGCTGGAAAGGGTGGCACCATTAAGCGCATGATGGAACATATGAACCCACGTGGCGCGCGAGTGGTTGCATTGGAAAAGCCCAGTGAACATGAAATGGGGCAATGGTATTTCCAGCGTTACATTCAACATTTACCCAGTAAGGGTGAAATTGTTATGTTTGACCGCTCCTGGTATAACCGTGCAGGTGTTGAGCGTGTCATGAATTTTTGTCCTGCCAGTGACTATCTCGAATTCATGCGTCAGGCACCTGAGGTTGAACGTATGTTGGTGCGCAGTGGCATTACCGTGTTCAAGTTATGGTTCTCGGTCAGTCGTAATGAGCAATTCCGTCGTTTCCAGCAACGCAAGCATGATCCTCTCAAGCAATGGAAACTCAGCCCGATTGACCTGGCTTCCCTGGATAAATGGAAGCAATACACCGAGGCCAAAGAGGCCATGTTTTTTTATACAGATACCGCAGATTCCCCCTGGACAGTGATTAAATCCGATTGCAAGAAGCGGGCGCGTATCAATTCCATGCGTCATATTCTCCATAGCCTGAACTACCCGACAAAAAATCTGAAAGTGGCCATTCCACCGGATAAGCTGATTGTTGGTTCAGCAAAAAATATTTACGAGAAAGGCGAAAATATCCTTGATAGGGCTCCTATGAAAGACAAAGGGAAAAAATAATGAAGCATACCGATCACGCTGAAGAGATTACCAGGCGGTTTCGTGAATTGATTGAGGAATCTGGCGATAGTCTTCCCGCGAGTCATTATAGTGAATTGTCTCTGTTAATAGAATCAGGAATTGATGCGGCCCTGGTGGATACGTTGGAGAAAATGGCTGCTAAAGTGGAAAAATTTGCCCATGAGATACGTCATGATGCGGAGTTTTTTGATTGATTAAATCGACCTGATGACTCCCAGGTTTTACCGTTGCTTGATTTTCGATAGCGTAGCGGTTTAAATGGATGCTATGACCTGATCAGGTCGCTATTATAGTATCTGATATTATTGTCTGTGAAAAAACAAATGTGCTGTCATTAGTGTGAGGCATTATGGATGCACTTATCATGTCGTTACATTATCATAACGCGGGTACAGTATGTTTGATTCAATAGGTGTCATCATGTCCAGGGTGTATTTTATCATCTGTGTCTTATTGCCTGTCTTTCCGTTTAGTGGACAAGCCGCGCAAGATCTGCGCAATGAGGCAGTCGCATTCACTCTCGAGAAAGTTAAAGACGGACTGGGTGTGCCCTGGGGGATGGCTTTTTTATCTGCTGAAAAACTCATTATTACTGAGCGTAAAGGCAAGATCAGTTTGCTGGATATCCCTTCAGGGACACTGACGCGTTTGCAGGACGTACCTGCCGTATACGCTGAAGGTCAGGGAGGAATGCTCGATGTTGCAGTCCCTTATGATTTCAAGTCGGGCGGCTGGATTTACTTTACCTTTGCGCGTGAGCAGAAAGGTAAAGGCGTGACGGTGCTGGCACGTGCCAGGTTGCAAGGGTCATCTCTTGGGGATTGGCAGGACTTGTTGGTAACGAAGTCAGCCACAGATACCGGTCATCACTTTGGAAGTCGCATCGCCTTTGATGATGAGGGACATGTTTTTTTCACTGTCGGTGATCGCGGAGTCAGGCCTAATGGACAGGACCTGTCGAATCATGCAGCCACTGTCATTCGACTCATGCGTGATGGCCGTGTGCCGCAAGACAATCCCTGGGTGAATAAACGCGGTGTACTGGCAGAGATCTGGAGTTATGGTCATCGTAACCCGCAAGGTATCAGTTATGATTTCGTCAATAAGCGCTTATGGGTCATTGAGCATGGCCCTCGTGGCGGAGATGAAATCAATCGAGTATTACCGGGACGCAATTACGGATGGCCGGTGATATCGTACGGGAAGGAATATTGGGGGCCAGTTGCTGTCGGCGAAAGCACTCATAAAAAAGGTATGGAGCAACCCGTCAAGCAATATACCCCGTCCATTGCGCCCGGTAGCCTGATGTTATATTCGGGCAAGGCATTTCCTGCCTGGAAGGGGAATCTGTTTGCCGGGGCACTCAAGCTCAAACACTTGAACCGGGTTGTCCTGGATAAGCAGGCTAGGGCCGTGAATGAACAGCGCTTACTGGGGGATTTGAATGAACGTATTCGTGCCGTGGTAGAGAGCCCGCAGGGGTGGATTTATTTGTCGACAGATAGCGGTAGCATATTCAGGATAAAACCTGTTTCACCGCAGTAAATAGGGCGAATGGATAACGGTGTTTTTTTATGTTTACGATGACTGCTTTTCTTTGTCAACGACAAGAATACTTTCCAGGCCAAGCCCCGTCAGCCCATGTATCGTTTTCCATAAATAATACAGGATGGCGAACATCATCAGTGTCGATGGTAAGGCGATAACGGGGTAACTAAGCAGGGTCATCTGCCCCAGTTCTTCATTAAAAGCAGCGCTGCCAGCCGGGCTGGAAACAATCCATTTGGCGAGAATGTAGTTGGTGGCAGCCGAAAAAAAGAAAGTGCCACTCAGTAAGTAGTTGGCGTTCAAAAGACGACGTTCAAAGGCAGGCGTATTTCCCTTCTCTTCAAGCGTCTGCTGGATTTTTGTAATATCAAGCACGGCCGGGTTAAAGAGCAGTGATCTGATCAGGGGATAGCGTGTACGCGTGGATATCAACACGGCGAGACCGATGAAGCCGGGTATGGCCGCTTCCTTGATCGCCAGCCATTGTGTGTCCAGTTTCAACAGGCCTATTCCACCGGTTAATAACACGCTCAGCAGGCCAAGCAGGGCGATAAAATTGAATTTCCTGTATTTCAGTAGTTCAAACAAGCCCCATCCCAGTGGCAATGCCAGGGCAACGATCAAGGCGAGGCTGGCCCCTAATTGTTCCGCACCACTCAGTTTCATCAGGATGACTGAAGGGATAACGATGCTGACCAATAAATCGATCAATGGGCGAGGTTTATGTTGGGGTGGTGTCGTGGATTCGGTCATGGGCTTATTTGTGCGATGGTCTGTCAGGACACATACCATAGCAAATGTGATAGCCCGCGAGCAATGCCGGATTCGAGTAAACCGGGCACTTTGCGTGTTAGCATAACTACTGTAAAATGTTTCGGGTCTGGGCATTGCGTGGCCTGACGCTGTTTTTCTGCCAATTTAACCCCATCCGATGTTTGTAATATCAAGTGGTTGGCATTAAATTATCATTTGAACAAGAGTCTGTGCCTGTTTCCTGTGAGTAAATGAATATCAGGGCTTGGGGTGGAATACACCCGAAAGAGTGAGGTTATTGATTGCGTACGCGTGTTAAAATTTGTGGGATTACTTCGGCTCAGGATGCCGCGATAGCCGTCAGGCATGGCGCCGATGCCATCGGTCTGGTTTTTTATGAGCAAAGTCCGCGTTCGGTATCTATTGACCAGGCACGGGACATTGTCGCTCAACTCCCAGCTTTCGTCAGTGTGGTGGCCTTGTTTGTTGATGCCGAATCTGCGTGGATCGAGTCTGTTATTGAGCAAGTTAATATCGACCTGATTCAATTTCATGGTCAGGAGACGGCAGAAGACTGTAGTCGTTATGGAAAGCGTTTTATCAAGGCCATCAGTATGCGGGAGGGTATCGATCTTGTCACGGTGTGTGCCCAATACGAAATGGCGGCAGGCCTGTTGGTCGATAGTTATCAGCCGGGTATCCCTGGTGGAACCGGTAACGTGTTTGACTGGGGGCGTATTCCAAAAGATTTAAACAGGCCCGTGATCCTGGCGGGTGGTTTGAATAAAGATAACGTTGAAGCTGCCATACTGGCAGTGAAGCCTTATGCTGTTGATGTCAGTAGCGGCGTAGAATGGGATAAAGGTCGAAAGGATGAAGCTAAAATCGAGTCCTTCATGCGAGGTGTTATAAAGTGTCAAAAGTAAACGAATCGGTTGATTCAGTACAAAACTACGCCAACATGCCTGATGACAAAGGGCACTTCGGTGTGTTTGGCGGTATGTTTGTCGGCGAAACCCTGATGGGGCCCTTACTGGAATTGCAGCAGGCTTATGAGAAGTATCGCGACGACCCCGAGTTTATGGCCGAGCTGGATTATGATCTGACGCATTTTGTTGGTCGCCCCTCGCCATTGTATTTTGCTGAAAGATGGACGCAAAAACTGGGCGGGGCACGGATTTATCTCAAGCGTGAAGACCTCAATCACACCGGTGCGCATAAGGTCAATAATACAGTTGGCCAGGCCTTACTGGCCAAACGCATGGGTAAGACCAGAATTATCGCCGAGACCGGTGCCGGGCAGCATGGCGTGGCCACTGCGACCATCGCGGCGCGATTAAACATGGAATGTGTCGTTTATATGGGTTCCGAAGATATCAAGCGACAGGCGATTAACGTTTATCGTATGCGTTTGCTGGGCGCCAAAGTGGTGGCAGTCGAGTCGGGTTCAAAAACGCTAAAGGATGCCTTGAACGAAGCCATGCGTGATTGGGTGACGAATGTGGATGATACATTTTATATTATTGGTACTGTCGCAGGCCCACACCCTTACCCTGAGATGGTGCGTGATTTTCAAACGATTATTGGTCGCGAAGCACGTGAGCAGATCGTGGCGATGGAAGGTCGTCTCCCTGACGCCCTGATTGCCTGTGTGGGTGGTGGTTCAAATGCAATCGGCCTGTTCCATCCTTTCCTGCAGGATCAGGATGTCTCTATTTACGGCGTAGAGGCTGCTGGCGATGGTTTGGAAACGGGCCGCCATGCAGCCCCCTTATGTGCAGGGCGTCCAGGTGTATTACACGGTAATCGTACCTACCTGATGGAAGACGATAATGGGCAGATTATTGAAACACATTCTATCTCTGCCGGCCTGGATTACCCGGGTGTGGGTCCGGAACATAGCTGGTTAAAAGATATGGGTCGCGCGCAGTATGTGGCGGTATCAGATGATGAAGCATTGAATGCCTTCCATGCCTTGACCAGGACCGAGGGCATTATCCCCGCTCTTGAGTCGAGTCATGCACTGGCCTATGCGGCCAAACTGGCGCCAACGATGGGCAAGGACAAGCTGATTATCATTAATCTGTCCGGGCGTGGTGATAAAGACATTCATACAGTGGCAGCGCTTGAGGGAATAAGCGTATGAGTCGTATAGCCGGTTGTTTTTCAAAACTGAAAAAAGTGCAGCGGACGGCACTCATACCCTATATAACAGCGGGCGATCCCAATCCTTCTGTGACTGTGCCATTAATGCATGCCATGGTAGAAGCAGGGGCCGACCTGCTTGAGCTGGGAGTTCCTTTTTCTGATCCGATGGTGGATGGCCCGGTTATCCAGGCCGCCAGCGAGCGAGCCCTGGCGCATCATGTGGGGATGCGTGACGTGTTGGAGATGGTGCAAGTGTTTCGCCAACAGGACCAGGAAACACCGGTAGTCTTGATGGGTTACCTGAATCCGATTGAGGTAATGGGTTATGAAGTTTTTGCCAGAGCGGCTTCTGCTGCAGGTGTAGACGGCATACTGACGGTGGATATTCCTCCAGAAGAGTCACATGATCTGATTCTGGCCCTGCAAGGACAGGCCCTCGACCCTATCTATCTTATTGCCCCGACCAGCTCCCCCGAGCGTATCCAGACAATATGTGCCAACGCCAGTGGATTTGTATATTATGTGTCCTTGAAAGGGGTAACAGGGGCTGCTAACTTGCAAATGCAGTCAGTGGAGGACAAGATTGCCTTGATCCGTCAATATACTGATCTCCCGATTGGTGTCGGATTTGGAATCAGTGACGCGGCACGTGCGGCACAAGTGGGTCAATGTGCAGATGCCGTGGTAGTGGGCAGCGCGGTCATCAGGCATGTCGAAGAGCATGCTTCTGACAATATAAAAATGACGGCTGCTGTGACGGCATTACTCCGATCGATGCGCCAGGCCATGGATAATTAATGCCGTGATGCAGGGCTTATTATCCAATGAACGACAGACAAATATTTAAAGTGGTAAACATATGAGCTGGTTTACAAAAATTATGCCGTCCCGAATTAGTAAAGACGGGAATGCTTCTGAAAAGCGTACAGTACCGGAAGGTCTGTGGACCAAATGTGACAAGTGTGACGCCATTCTATACAGGGCTGAGCTGGAGCGAAATTTTGATGTTTGCCCCAAGTGTGACCACCACATGCGCATCTCTGCCAGGCAACGACTGGAGATCTTCCTGGATGACGAAGGTCGCGAGGAGATCGCCGCTGACATGGAGCCGGTGGATATTCTCAAGTTCCGTGATAGTAAAAAATATAAGGATCGGATCAGTCTGGCGCAGAAAAAAACGGGTGAAAAAGATGCCTTGGTCGTTATCAAGGGTAACCTTAAAATGCGCCCGGTTGTCGCAGCTGCCTTTGAATTTGCCTACATGGGTGGATCGATGGGCTCGGTCGTCGGTGAGCGTTTTGTGCGTGCTGCCAATGTCTGTCTGGCTGAAAATATTCCCCTCATTTGCTTTTCTGCCAGCGGTGGTGCGCGTATGCAGGAAGCGCTGATTTCGCTCATGCAGATGTCTAAAACCAGTGCAGTTCTCGCGCGTATGTCTGAAAAAGGCATCCCTTTTATTTCGGTGATGACAGACCCGACCATGGGCGGTGTATCTGCCAGTCTCGCCATGCTGGGCGATGTCAATATAGCAGAGCCTAATGCCCTGATCGGATTTGCCGGGCCGCGTGTTATCGAGCAAACTGTGCGCGAAACCCTGCCTGAAGGCTTCCAGCGCAGTGAGTTTTTGCTTGAGCATGGCGCTATCGATACCATTATCGGTCGAAAAGACATGCGCAATAAAATCGCGAATATATTATCGATTTTACAAAACCAGCCAGTCTAGATAGATGTATCGAGTGAGTATTGATGACAAAGCCGCCACGGGTGCCGTCGTAACAGATTCATCGATAAGTTGTCACTAGGCGTGCGTTTTGAAAAGCTTCAGGACTGGTTAAATTGGCAAGAGTCCCTTCATCCGCAGGAAATCGAATTAGGCCTTGAACGTGTACGTTTGGTCTGGGAGCGGCTACAGACAAAGCCATTCTCGCCTGTCGTCGTTACGGTTGCCGGCACCAACGGCAAGGGCTCCTGTAGTGCCATGCTCGAATCAATTTATCGTCACGCCGGTTACCGGGTCGGATGTTATTCTTCACCTCATTTACTCAAATACAATGAACGCATAAAGATCCTCGGTAGCGCCATCGATGAGCACGCGCTGTGTGAAGCCTTTGAGGCTGTTGACCAGGCGCGCGAGGATATTTCACTCACCTATTTCGAGTTTGGCACACTGGCAGCACTGACGCTGTTTGCCAATGCCGATCTTGATGTTGTCATCCTCGAAGTGGGTCTGGGTGGACGCCTGGATGCGGTTAATATCATGGATGCCGATGTCGCCCTGCTGACATCGGTTGGTCTTGATCACCAGGATTGGCTGGGAGATGACCGTGAGAAAATTGGCAGGGAAAAGGCGGGTGTATTTCGTCAAGGCCGTCCTGCCATCTGTGCCGAGCAAAACCCGCCAGAGAGCGTATTGGCTTATGCCAAACAAATACAGGCTCGATGTCTGGTGCGTGGACAGGACTATTCATTAACAAGGGAAGATACTAGCTGGTCCTGGCAAGGACCTGATCACTCTTCTCGACACAGTCTACCGACGCCCGCTTTGCGTGGCAGCAAGCAGATAGACAATGCCGCCGCCGTGTTGATGGTGATAGAAAGTCTGGCGAGCAGGCTCCCGGTTAGTCAATCTCATCTTCGTCAGGGTTTGCTGGATGTGCGCCTGCCAGGTCGATTCCAGATAATACCTGGGCGGGTAACGGTGATTCTGGATGTGGCCCATAATCCACAAGCAGCCGTGGTGCTGAGTCAGAATCTACGTGAATTTGGTTGTCGAGGACGCATCCTTGCTGTCTTGGGAATGAAGCAGGATAAAGATGCTGCGGCTGTGGCTGATTGCCTGAAATCGCAGATAAGCAAGTGGTATCTGGGTTCTCTGGACACGCCCCAGGGATTGAAGGCAGACGGGCTTGCCCGTGGGCTACGTGGCCTCGGGATCTCGGACCTGCATATCGAGGACAGGATAGACGGTGCTTTTGACAAGGCCATGCAGGCGGCGGCAGAAGGGGACTGCATCCTTGTGTTGGGTTCTTTTTATACCGTAGCGGATATTCTGGTGCATTTATCGCCTTCTGTGTGACGAAGTCGATGCTGGAATGCCACTGTTTTTTTGTTTGTCAGTTGGATAATCATGTAGAATACCTACATCAGCTATTGTGAGAGAGATACGTGGAGCAGACGTTAAAACAACGATTGGTAGGTGCTGCCGTCATTATCGCCGTAGGCGTTATCGTGATACCGATGATCCTGGACGGGGCAGGTGAGCGCCAGTTACGTAAAATGCCAGACGCGCCTAAAGCGAGAATCCACGCCAAACCGGGGATGATCGCTGAAGAAAGTGTCCCGGTTTCGTCTGTCGGGGAAACAGGACAGATAGTGTTGACCTTGCCCGAAGACGTGGCTACCAAAGCGATTAAAAATACACCTGCTCTTAACCACAAGATTGAGCCTGAACCTGAGACTCAGCCCGTTGCTCCCCCGAAAGTGGAAGAGCCTGTGAAGTCCAGCACGGAATCCAAACCCAGTTCGCAAAAAAAACCAGTGCCCCCACCACCTGAAAAAACAGCCAGCAAAACCACAGCGGTCAAGGTAGTAAAAGAAAAGGTAGCGACCAAGGCAGTAAAAGAAAAGGTAACGGTCAAGGTAGAGGAAAAATCCATACAAAGTGCCCTACCGACCGCAGTCTGGGTAGTGCAGGTGGGTAGCTTTACAGATGGGAAAAAGGCCTTTAAATACAGGGATGATTTACGTGCGAAAAAGCATAAGGCTTTTGTAGAAAAAATCAGCGGGCGCAGCGGGCAAAGTTTGTATCGGGTACGCATTGGACCCATGCCTAAAAGAGAGCAGGCCGACAACATGGCAGCAAAATTAAAGCAACAAGGTATCAAGGGTTTTGTGACCCGGCACCCCTGATGGCGGCTGGTTTTATGTATCTGCATGATTTTAATATTTATTGTTCACACTGACTGTTTATCGATGCGCCAAGAGCGCAATAATCAGTCAGATTTTAGTAGCGGTTTTCATTTCAGTCATCGAGAGTGTCTGATAGAATACGTCGCATTTATCACTTAAGCGTTTCAAGGGTTGTTACAAGAATGAACTGGGTTGATGTTGCTATCCTGATTATTATTTCGTTGTCTGCCATCATCAGTTTATTCCGCGGCTTTGTCCGGGAGGCCGTGTCCCTGGCGACCTGGGTTATGGCCTTCTGGGTGGCGATTGGATTCTCGGACAAACTGGAACCCATGCTGCGCGGTACAATTGAATCTCCAGCGGTACGCCTGACAGTAGCCTTTGCTTCCATGTTTCTGATAACGCTGATTGTTGGTGCGCTGGTTAACTATCTTATTGGTCAATTGGTACGCAAGACCGGCATGGGTGGTACCGACAGAATGCTAGGCATTATTTTTGGCATCGGTCGTGGCATTGTCATCGTGGGTGTTCTAGTCTTATTAGGTGGGATACCACCATTGTCACAGGAAGTCTGGTGGCAGGAATCTACATTCATTGTGCATTTCCAGGAAATGGCCATCTGGATGCGTGATTTTCTGCCACCCGAAATGGCTAAAAACTTTGTATTTAAATAGGTAATATCAAGCAGTACGTTGATATACCCGGAATGATGATTCAGAAACTTAAGGTATAGCTATGTGTGGTATCGTCGGCATTGTTTCCCATGGGCCTGTTAACCAGAATATTTATGATGCGTTGACTGTCTTGCAGCATCGAGGGCAGGACGCTGCCGGCATCATGACTTGTGACGATAGCAATCGTCTCCACTTGCGCAAGGACAATGGTCTGGTTCGGGATGTCTTTCATACTCGTCATATGCTCAAGTTGACGGGTAAAATGGGTATCGGTCATGTTCGCTATCCTACTGCCGGTTGTTCCAGTTCTGCTGAGGCTCAACCTTTTTATGTCAATTCCCCTTATGGTATTTCACTGGCGCATAATGGCAATCTGACCAATGCCCTTGAGTTAAAAGAAAGTCTTTTTCGTGAAGACTTACGCCATATCAATACCGAATCTGACTCTGAAATACTGGTGAATATCTTCGCGCATGAATTGCATCAGGGTAAGCATCCGATTAATGAGAATGATATATTTGATGCCGTGTCATCGGTGCACAGGCGATGTCTCGGTGGGTATGCTGTTGTCGCGATGATAACAGGGCATGGTGTTGTTGGTTTTCGTGACCCGAACGGGATACGCCCTGTCGTTTTTGGCAAACGTGAAACCGAGGATGGTATTGAATATATGATCGCCTCCGAGAGCGTTGCCCTGGATACCCTCGGGTTTGAATTGATAAGAGATATTGAGCCAGGCGAGGCGGTCTATATTAACAAGTCAGGTAAATTGTTTACGCGCCAGTGCGCCGAAAAACCGGTTTACTCGCCTTGCCTGTTTGAGTTTGTTTACCTGGCCAGGCCGGATTCAATTATTGATAATATCTCCGTTTACAAGGCACGTTTGCGCATGGGTGAAATGCTCGCAGACAAGATCATGAGAGAGTTTCCGAATCACGACATCGACGTTGTCATTCCCATTCCTGATACCAGTCGCACGTCCGCCTTGCAATTGGCTAATTCACTGGGCGTAAAATATCGAGAGGGTTTTATCAAGAATCGGTATATTGGTCGAACTTTTATTATGCCAGGGCAAACACAGAGAAAAAAATCGGTACGCCAGAAACTTAATGCCATCGAGCTTGAATTCAAGGGCAAGAATGTCCTGTTGGTTGATGATTCCATTGTGCGAGGGACGACTTCTCAACAGATTATTCAAATGGCTCGTGAAGCGGGTGCCAATAAGGTTTATTTCGCTTCTGCGTCGCCCATGGTTCAATATCCTAATGTTTATGGGATCGATATGCCGTCGGCGCATGAACTGGTGGCGCACGGGCAAACAGTGGAAGAGGTCAATCAACTCATCGGTTCGGATTGGTTGATCTTCCAGGACCTGGATGCCCTGGAAGAATCTGTTCGTCGTGGGAACCCGAAAATTAAACGCTTTGATGCCTCAGTATTTAATAATGAGTACGTGACTGGCGATGTGACGCCCGAATACCTGGGTTTGCTGGAGCAGATGCGTAATGACAGTGCCAAGAATGGTGGCGATGATAATAATGACGAAACCGGTGAGGATGAAGCCCCGGCCTTGATCGACATGCATAACTCCCGCTAGTCACGAGGGTGCTTATTAATAGTTGACAATACCTGCGACATTTCCTAATCTCTGTTTATAGCGCCGATTTGAGCATCAGCTTGCGGGCGCTTAATAAATTCAGCTAAAGCGTGGCGGACCTGCTTTAGCATTGCTAACGCGGGTTTTTTTTCACCCGCCTGATTGGTTTTAATCACGAGAGGAAAGCAGATATGTCTGACGATCCGGTCAATGACTTTTATATTGATACCCTGGCAGTGAGAGCCGGGCAGATACGCACGGCCGAGGGTGAGCACGCCGAGCCTATTTTTATGACGTCAAGTTATGTATTCGATAGCGCGGCCGCGGCCGCGGCCCGTTTTGCAGGTGATGAACCAGGAAATATCTACTCACGTTTTACCAATCCTACCGTGCGTACATTCGAGCAAAGACTGGCAGCTATGGAAGGAGGTGAGCGCTGTGTTGCCACTGCCTCGGGTATGTCAGCGATTTATGCGACTTGTGCTGGCTTGCTCAGACAAGGGGATCATATTGTTTCATCACGGAGTATCTTTGGCAGTACGGTTATTTTATTCAATAATTTTCTTACCCGATTTGGTGTCGAGATCACTTATGTCGATCAGGTTGATATGCAGTCCTGGTCCGATGCGATTCAGGACAATACCCGATTTCTGTTTCTGGAGACACCCTCCAACCCGATGACGGAGATAGCGGATATTGTCTCCCTGTCGACGCTTGCGCATGACAAGGGTTGCCTGCTGGTGGTGGATAATTGTTTTTGTACCCCTGCGTTACAGCGCCCCTTGCAATTGGGCGCTGATATTGTCATTCATTCAGCAACTAAATATATAGATGGCCAGGGTCGCTGTATAGGCGGTGCTGTTGTTGGTTCGGAAGAGCTGGTAGGTAAGGATATCTATGGATTTCTACGCACTGCTGGCCCTACCATGAGCCCTTTTAATGCCTGGGTATTTCTCAAGGGTCTGGAGACATTAGGGCTGCGCATGCAACGACATTGCCAGAATGCCCTGGATATTGCTCTATGGCTGGAACAGCAGGATAATGTTAGCATGGTCCGCTATCCTGGTTTGCCTTCACATCCTCAACATGAGCTGGCTGGCAAACAGATGAGCGCCTATGGCGGGATTATCTCTTTCGAGGTTAAAGGTGGAAAAGAAGCTGCCTGGCGTTTGATCGATGCCACTAATATGTTATCTATTACCGCCAATCTCGGTGATACCAGGACGACGATAACCCACCCGGCGACGACAACACATGGTCGTCTGACCCCGGCCGAGAGAGAGCAGGCAGGCATCAGTGATGGCCTCATCAGAATAGCGGTAGGGCTCGAGGACATCAGGGATATCAAAAATGATATTTCTCGTGGCCTATAAATAGTGAATATTAGCCCTTATATGTCATGCTGACCAAGGCACTGGCAGGTTTGCACAATGTATCTCGGCACGCCTGTATACTGCCTGGGTCAGGGTCTGGAATATCAATATGAAAGTAGTATCTTCAATATATGAAGCGGCCAGGGAATGTCTTGACAGTAGTGATCCGGGTGAAAAAGTTCGCTTAACGCATTTTTATGTGTGTCAGTGGCGTGATGGTTTACTGGATAAAGAGAGTAAGGAGGCGGTACAGGCAATACCCGAGCCTGGACGTCCCTCAAAGCCCGAACTGGTAGCACCCACCAGAGTGGCTAAAAGGGGTATCAACACAGACCAGGGCAAGCAGGCATTGGTTCACGCCATTTGTCATATAGAGTTCAACGCTATTAATTTAGCGTGGGATGCCGTGTATCGCTTTCGTGATATGCCTGATGATTATTATACTGATTGGCTGAAGGTGGCGGATGAAGAGGCCTATCATTTTTCCCTGTTACGGCGTCGCCTTCAGGAAATGGGGTGTGATTATGGCGACTTCGACGCCCATAATGGTTTATGGGAGATGGCCTGTAAAACGGACCACGATGTTCTGGTCCGCATGGCGTTGGTCCCCAGGGTGTTGGAGGCCAGGGGGCTGGATGTCACCCCAGGCATGATTCAGCGTTTGCGTAGTTCAGGTGATTTGCGTACCGTCGCATTACTGGAGATAATATTGCGAGATGAGATAGGCCATGTGGCCATCGGCTCACATTGGTTTAAGTATTGTTGTCAACAGCGTGGTCTGGATGCGACGCAGGTATTTGAATCCTTGCTTCAGGATTATATGAAGGGTTACATTAAGGGTCCATTTTTTGAAAAGGCCAGGCTCGAGGCAGGCTTTTCGGGAGAGGAGTTAATAATGCTGAAAAGGCAAACAGGTAAACATGAGTAAATTATTTTTTAATTTTATTTTGGCAGGTTTTTTTGTACTGATATTAAGTTCGTGTACCTCTGACGAGGCGATACCAGAGACCCCTTCGGATCTGATGCTTATGTATCAAGAGTCAGAACCAGGTATTGATGCCTATATGACCCGGGTGCTGGTCAACAAGCATTTTATGCGTCTGGATGAAGGTGCCGATGAATCGGACTATACCCTCTTTGATCGCCAGAAAAATATTATCTATACGGTTTCTCATGATCAGAAGAGCATCATGCAGGTCAATCCTGTCAAGACCGATAACAAGATCAAACGCCAACTGATTCTGGATGCACGGAAATTGGAAGATAAGGATCTACCCAGCGTAGCCGGGCAACAGCCCGTGCATTATCAACTCATGGTTAATGATGCCGTGTGTGCGGATGTATTCGTGGTCGAGGATATGCATCAGGAGGCAGTGACGGCTATGCAGGAATTTAACAGGGTCCTGGCCAGTGTGCATTTGAAAAACATTGAAAATACACCTGAGTCGATGCAGGATGATTGTTTTCTTGCCCACCATGTCATGTCACCCTCGCGTACGATGCAGTTTGGTTTTCCCATCCTTGAGCAGCATATCGACGGCGTGAGCCGATTGTTGGTGGATTTTGATAAGCATTTTAAAGTAGATCCTGTTGTGTTTAGTCTCCCTGGAGGATACCGTTCGGTTAACATGGCGGGTACATCACTTGATGCAGGTATTTAGAATCATCTATGACGATAAGTACAACAATCGATAAAAAAAATAATATTGCTTACCATAAAGCCTTTGACGTTTTAACGGTTGATGAAATCGAAGGTGCGATCAATAACTTGTTTAATAATCCCGATTTTGATCCATCCATGAATATTCTGGCGGAGATACAACCTGGTTGTACATCCTCTCTCGGGAGTGACGAAGTGCATAACCTGGTAACGCTATCGCGTAACCTCAAAAATAGAAGCGGCCCGGGAAGGACGGCCGTGGTCGTATCAGATAATGCAGANTACGGGATTTTTCATGTGCTGGAATTNTTATTGAAAGATGAGGCGCGGNAACTGAAGGTGTTTAAATCACTGGAATCAGGCCAGGAGTGGTTGTCTGAAAGATAAGTCAGNTCCTGATTTATTATCTACCGCAACAATGGCAGCGAAACGACAAATACCATGAACTATTGTAGTCATTGCGGGCAAACTGTCAGCCTGTCAATCCCTCCCGGTGATCACTTGCCTCGCCATGTGTGTCAGCAGTGTGGCATGATTCATTACCAGAACCCGAAAATAGTCACCGGTTGTATACCCGAGTGGGAGGATAAAATATTACTTTGTCGTCGCGCTATTCAACCACGCCTGGGACTATGGACCCTGCCGGCTGGTTTTATGGAAAATAATGAAACCACCGAGCAAGGTGCTGCCAGAGAAACACGTGAAGAGAGCCGCGTCGAGGTTGAGATAGACAGCCTGTATGCCATGTTTAATATTCCTCATATCAGCCAGGTTTACTTGATCTTTCGTGCAGCTATGCTGGATCTGAAATATGGCCCGACCGATGAAAGCCTCGAGGTAGAATTGTTTTCGGAGGATGAAGTGCCATGGGACGAGCTGGCATTCCCTGTCGTCAGGGAGATATTAATTCGCTATTATAGCGATCGTCGTCAGGGTGGTTTCAATTTGCAGGTGGGGGACATAATACCCGCAATGAAAACGGATATGGGTAACCACCCGTTTTGATATTATTCGTATTCCCGGCCTGTTTAGTTTGATTCAATGCGGGGGAGGGTTTCGAGTTGGTAGCCTGTTTTATTCCATCTTAAAACACTACCTTGTGAATACCAGTCACCCAGTACGATTCTTTTAGTTATGCTGCCATCAAGCTGCCATTCGTGAATCTTTGGTCGATGTGTGTGTCCATGTATCAAGATGTGTACATGATTATCCCGCATGTAGCGGTTAACGGTCGACTGCGTCACATCCATTATTTCCTCGGCTTTGCCTTGAGTTTGCTGACGGCTTTTTTCACGTAAATCCTTTGCCAGTTCCCGACGACTGTCCAGCGGTAATTGCAAAATTTGTTTTTGCCATTCAGGATTGCGTACCTGCTGACGGAATGACTGATACTCGACATCATCACTGCATAGTAGGTCACCATGCATCAGCATGACTTTTTGTCCGTAGAGATCAAGAATGAAGGGGTCAGTCAGCAGTGTGCTACCACTCATTTTTTCGAATGGCTTGCCAATCAGAAAATCACGGTTGCCATGTTGGATAAAAACCGGCGTGCCCTGATCACTCAGTTGCTTGATACTGTCAATGGTTTTTCGGTGGTGGCTGTTATCGTCATCGTCGCCCAACCAGGCTTCGAACAAATCCCCGAGGATGTAAAGGGCGTCGCTGCCCCTTGCATCCTGACGAAGAAATTCAATGAACTGTTGCTGGATCTGCGGATGTTCGGGGTCCAGGTGCAGATCTGATATGAACAGGGTTTCTCCCTGCATTATTCAGCGGCGGCTTCTATGACTGTTGCCTCTTCAATAATAACATCTTCAATGGGTACGTCCTGATGCATGCCGGCAGAACTGGTCGCTACTTTTTCTATAGCCTGAACCACATCCATACCTTCGGTAACTTTACCAAACACACAATAGCCCCAACCTTGAGGTGTTGGCGCACTGTAATTCAGGAATGCATTGTCTTTTACATTAAGGAAGAATTGCGAGCTGGCAGAATCCGGGTCGGGTGTGCGCGCCATGGCAATGGTGCCGATGTCGTTTGTCAGACCGTTATCGGCTTCGTTCTTGATATTGGCATTGGTTTCTTTCTGGCTCATGCCAGGTACAAAGCCGCCACCCTGAATCATGAAGCCAGGGATCACGCGGTGGAAGATAGTGCCATTGAAAAATCCGGATTCAACATAGTCAACGAAATTTTTTACAGTGATGGGAGCTTTGTCAGGATACAATTCCAGTACAATGGTGCCGTGGTTAGTCTTTATAGAGATATTCATGGTTTTAGTTCCTGTAGGTTGTTGGTTAGCGGCTTTTTTCACGGGAGTATCAGGGGCCTGTATCTTTTTCTGTGTAGCGAAAACGGCGAAAACGACTAGTGTAGCCACGATAGCAAGACTGATATAACGAGACATGTATTTCTACCTCAAATTTTTCGAGCCACTATGATATAGCTTTTTTGCGCTGGCTACAAAAAAACCGGTGCCAGAGCAACGTCTTACGGTTCCCGGATGGTGGCCATGCTGCTAAACTGATCGACCAGAGAAGAATCAATCAACCGATAAAAGCGAACGAGATAATCCATGTTAGCGATCTACAATAACCTGACCCGAAAGAAAGAAATCTTCACACCTATAGATGCTGAAAATGTAAGGTTATATGTCTGTGGCATGACGGTCTATGATCTGTGCCACCTGGGGCATGCCAGAGTGCTGGTGGTTTTTGATATCGTCTACCGTTATCTTCGCCAGATATATGGTCCTGATCACGTCACCTACGTGAGGAATATTACGGATATAGATGACAAGATTATAAAACGTGCCAATGAAAATGGTGAGGCCTTTACCGATCTGACCACGCGCTTTATCAATGATATGCATCAGGATGCTGCATCACTGAATATATTGCCTCCCGATCAGGAGCCGAAGGCGACAAGCCATATGACTGAGATCGTCGACATGATCCAGTCGTTGGTGGATAAGGGCCTGGCCTACGCTGCGGACAATGGTGATGTTTATTATGATGTCAGTGAGTTCGAAAATTATGGCCAGCTGTCAGGTAAAAAACTCGAAGACCTCAGGGCCGGGGCTCGCGTCAGTGTCGATGAAGCCAAGGATGATCCGCTGGATTTTGTCTTGTGGAAAGCAGCCAAACCAGATGAGCCACACTGGGATTCACCCTGGGGAACAGGTCGCCCCGGCTGGCACATTGAATGTTCAGCGATGTCCACGCATTGCCTGGGTCATCATTTTGATATTCATGGGGGAGGTATGGATTTGCAATTCCCTCACCATGAAAACGAAATTGCCCAGTCAGAAGGGGCCACTGGTGAGAAATTTGTCAATGTGTGGATGCACAATGGCTTTGTGCGTATAGACGATGAAAAGATGTCCAAGTCCCTGGGTAATTTTTTTACCGTGCGTGAAATCCTGGCGCGTTATCGTCCCGAGGTCGTGCGCTATTTTATCCTGAACAGCCATTATCGTAGCCCACTGAATTATTCCGATGCCCAACTCGATAGTGCCCAGGCTGCATTGTCGGGTTTTTACACGGCGTTACGTGGTGTTCAGGCGTCGCCAACGGGCGACTGCGGTGAATACGGAAAGCGTTTTTATGCAGCGCTTGATGATGATTTTAATACGGCAGAGGCGATCGCCGTCCTCGCCGAATTACGTCGAGACATTAATCAGGCAAAGGACAGTGATAATGCTCTCGCCAGTCAATTAGCAGGCATACTCCTGCAATTGGCAGCGCTGCTGGGGATATTGCAGGATGACGCCGAGCTGTTCTTGCAACAGGGGGGTCGACCTGATCAACAGGGCGATCTCGCCGATGGCGAAATCGAGCAGTATATCCAGCAGCGCCTGCATGCCCGACAGGAAAAAGACTGGGGCGAGTCTGACAGAATTCGTGATCTGCTTAAGGAAAAGGGTATTATCCTTGAGGACGCTGGCCAGAAGACGACCTGGCGCCGGGCATGATGATTGATTGTGTGCGAATGTGCTGAGCATTTCTGCCGTTGGATGGTGAGACCATCCTGTCTGCCCTGAAGGTCAACGATTTTCCTCTTTATCATTTCTCTCTATTCATTCTGCCAGGGACTTGCCTGGCAGACATGATCGCTTGAAGCAAAACGACACAGACCCGCTTTATTAAGCCCCTGAAATTTGTCATTCGTCACATTTTTTCAATTAGGCATCAAATTGACTTGCATTTTATCTAAATTGGGAAAATAATCCCAATATCGAAACAGATTAATGCACAAATCGCCACTAATTAAGTGGTTATGTAATGTTGATACAGGAGTCAGGCTATGAAACAGGAAACAATCAGGAATTTGGCAACAACATGTGCAGTGGCACTATTACTGGCAGCGTGTGGTGGCGGAGGCAGCACCAGTTCGACTTCAGATACTACCTACACAGGAACGATCACCGGTTTTGGCAGTATTTTTGTAAATGGTGTGGAGTTTGAAACCGAGGGCAGTCGCGTTTCTGTTGATGGCAATAGTGCAACAGAGGATGACCTCAAAGTGGGTATGCAGGTCAGGATTAAAGGCAGTGCAAATGGTACAAATGGCAAGGCGACATCGATCAGTTTCGATGATGATGTCGAGGGTCTGGTGATTAGTAATAGCATCACCGCTGGTCAGTTAACCGGCAGTATGAATATTATGGGACAGACAGTGAACGTCACAGACACCACTGTCTTCGAAAGCAAATTGGCCACAGTAACAGGGCCTGATCAAATCACAGCAGGTATGATTGTAGAAGTCAGTGGGTATTCCTCAGGTATGGGCGATATTCAGGCAACCCGACTCGAGGTCAAGGCTGCCGATCTGACGACCTATCTTTCCGAGCATCCTAATGGCATAGAAGTTAAAGGCATTATCAGCAATCTGGATACCGTTAATATGACGTTTGATATCGGCACGATGACGGTTGATTACGCGGGTGCAACACTGGATGATTTTATTAATGGGATAGAAGAAGGTCTGTATGTCGAGGTCAAGAGTATAGAAGGGCTTGACCTCAACCAGTAACCATCTGCTGGCCAGCAAGGTCGAACTGGAACACGATGGCAAGAAAGGTCATGATGATGACGATGAAGGTGAAGTTGAAATCAAGGGTATGGTAACAACGGCAGTCGTCGATGACAGTTTCGCGGTCAATGGTGAAACGATACTGATCAACGACGGAACCGAGTTTGAAGGCCTGGAAAAATCCGACCTGGTTCTGGATGTTATTGTCGAGGTGGAGGGTCACTATGTCGATGGTGTTCTGGTAGCCGATGAAGTCAAGCTTGAAGAGGAATCGGACAATGAGATCAAGGGCGTCGTTGAGAGCGTTACCACAACGGGTGTCAATACCGGTACGGTTACCCTGGTCGGAGGCACCGAGATTAGCATTAATAATGAAACGCTGATGAAGGACAGTCGTGATGAGGGCATGATGCCCAACACCAAGTTTAACCTCATGGACCTGGCCCAGGGTGATCATGTCGAGATTGATTATTATAATGACAATGGCACGCTGACAGCGATTAAACTGGAGCGTGAAGACCCCTGATAACCCGCTCTTCTGTTTGTTGAACAAGGCCGACACGGTGACGTGTCGGCCTTTTTTAATATATTCAGGCAAAAATACTGATCAGATGTACATTTAAATCAAAATCAAGGGATGCTAAAGTGACAAAGTATCAGTACATTGTGGTTCATTGAAAGCGAGTTGTGGAGTTGCCGTGATTTTAATTAATAAAAATTATAAACAAAAATATGACTGAAAATAACACTACATCCTGGCAGTCCTTTCAGCGATTGCGTACACATCTTGAAAGTATCATTGTCGGCCAATCGGCATTACTCGATCGTTTGATGATTGCCATGTTGACGGGAGGGCACGTACTCCTGGAGGGTCCGCCTGGTCTGGCCAAGACCACTGCCGTTAATGCCCTGGCCAGTGGCGTACATGCCAGTGCCCAACGCATTCAGTTTACACCTGACCTGATGCCAGGTGATCTCACAGGAACAGAGATCTATGATGCCAAATCGGGTGAGTTTCGCTTTGTTGCAGGCCCCGTGTTTCATGAAATTGTCCTCGCAGACGAAATCAATCGTGCACCTCCCAAGGTGCAGTCGGCCTTGCTCGAAGCGATGCAGGAACACCAGGTGACGGTCAACGGGGTGACACGTAAACTACCTGAGCTGTTTATTGTCATGGCAACCCAGAATCCACTGGAGCAGTCTGGAACCTATCCCTTGCCAGAGGCGCAACTGGATCGTTTCCTGCTTCATATTGAACTGGATTATCCTTCTCCGGAGGATGAGCTTGAGATATTACGTCGGGATCGTAAACGTCATTTTGGCGAAGACCCCATGTCGGTGGAAACACCACTGCATCCCGACACAGTATTACAGGCGCGTCATCAGGTTGCCGAGATCCATATTGAGGAAAATGTTGAACAGTATATTGTCAAACTGGTGGGTTCAACGCGCCACCTGGGACAGTATATACCGGCATGGGAGAACCATATTGAGGTGGGCGCCTCTCCACGCGCATCCCTGGCCCTGGTACGTGCAGCCAGTGCGCATGCCTATCTGCAGGGAAGGGATTATGTCATCCCTGAAGATATCATTGAGATGTTGCCTGATGTGTTGCGCCACAGGATTATTGTTTCCTTCACAGCGCTGGCGGAAAATTGTGACAAAAATAAAATCATACAAGCTATTATCGAACAGGTGCCGATGCCCTGATTGATCATGATCCAGAACAAACCATCAAGCCGTAAACAGGATCCATTAAGCCTACCTATCCTTGGTATAGATGAGGTCATGACTTTTCTGCGTAGAGGGCTTGCGCAAAAAATGACGGCAAATAGTAATAACAGGCACAGCGTGCTGGATCGTAGTGGTGGGCATTTGTCAGCGTTTCGTGGCAGTGGATTTGATTACGACGACAGTCGTGCCTACCAACCCGGCGATGATCTCAGAAATATTAACTGGCGACTAATGGCCAGGACTGCCGAACTGTATACCAAGTTATACCGTGAAGAACGTGAAGCCAGTGTGATGCTGGTGATCGATCGACGTGCTTCGATGCGCTTTGGAACACGCCAATGCCTGAAGGTGACCCTGGCAGTGAAAATCGCCGCCTTTCTCGCAGGTGTTTCGCTCAGCCAGGCCTATTCTGTGGGCCTGACCTTGTTGCAACCGAACAGTCAGCGTATGCCCCCGCAACGGCATCAGGCGCGTGTGTGTGATAGCTTGATGGGTGCAGCCGCCGCCTGTCCTCCGCTGGCGGAAGACGATGAAAAAGAGACCTTCACCCAGATTTTGAATCGTCTGCAATTAAGTGTTTCACCTGGCAGCCATCTGGTATTGCTGAGTGATTTTCATGATATCAGTGAAGCAGATAGTGTGGTGTTGACTCACCTGGCCAGTCAACATCAAATTCATGCCATTCAGATTCTTGATCCTGTCGAACTCGATTTACCCGCAGGCGGGGTTTGGTTGCTTGATCATTATCCCGGCGGCCAGGCATTGGAAATCAATGCGAATGATGCTGCGGTGAGGACAAAATATCACCATGAAATGAATAGCAGGCAGGCCATGATCGAAAATATTTTTTCGCAATGCCAGATCCCACTGACGCAAACGCAAACGGATTTATCGTTTGAAGATATTATGAGGCAGTTGGGTTATGCCTGAAGCCATCGGCAAGCTGGATGGTCTACGCGATATCATCCACCCGTTAGCGCCTGTGCAAACAGATTATTCTGCTCCCCTGGTTATCCTCATTGGTGTGTTGCTGGGGACTTTTATCTATTATATTTACAAGCGTTACCAACAGCGTCGACTCGCAAGAGCCAGAAGGTGCTTTCGACGTCTTAAACATCATAGTAGCGACTGGGATGCAAACCAGTGTGGCGATGCTGTCATGACCATCTTGCGTTTATATTCTGGGACACACAATGTGCAAATGCAAAATTTCCCAGGCTTGAATCCTGACGCGTGGTCGTTCTTGACCAGGGACTGTAATCGTCTGCAGTTTTCGACTGAGCCCGCTGCAAAAGAGGCCCTGCAAGGCCTTATGAAACAAATTGAGGCTATCCTTTGGCCGCGCCGATGACGATGCTGGAGCAGGGCTGGCAGTTTCAATTTGCCCAATGGCCATGGCTTATATTACCGCTGGTTTTATTCATG
>JGI24023J19991_10000376_pt1 | contig 34778 bp, 33 predicted proteins | sample Cruoilmetagenom1_FD_19991 | JGI IMG/M metagenome (IMG submission 19991)
CTCTCCATTCTTAACTTCTTTATAGTCGAACGGAAAAACTATTTCTTTACCATTCTTACGGCGCAGCACTTTTATATCGCCTTGCGCAGCATAAGGATTGACTCCACCCGCCAGCGTCAGCGCCTGAAGCACATCGACGTATCTACCTATGACAAACTGCCCCGGATTTTTTACTTTACCGATGACATAAATCCTGAAACCAGTCAGTTTAGTAACCGAAACGGTTACAACCGCATCTGGAATATATTTCTGGATACGTTTTTTTATTTCTTCCTGTAGCTCTACGGGTTCCTTACCCGCAGCGATAATATCTCCAGCCAGTGGGAATGTAATGCCACCATCAGGGCGTACCAACACTTCCCTTTGTAACTCAGGCTCTTTCCATACCGAGATTTGCAGTACATCTTCCGGGCCAATTTTATAGCTTCTCCTGTCACCTGAAGTGTTGGCAGGATCGGCAGCTATCACCGTGTTACTCAGTAGTAAGCTTAGAAGTAGCAAAACGGTCAACGATGTAAGCTGCTTCAGAGAGCAATGCTGACCACGCAAAGATGTCGCTGAATCACTAACAGGCGTTAAGCGTACATTCTTGTCAATAACATTTAAATTCATATCCTAGTTCCTTGTTATATCGACATTTATGTATTATGACAGCAGATACATTCGAGGTCGAATCTAAATATTCAATATATCCTATTCTGACATGCTTACTCTACAAAAGGTCATTTGAATATCACTTACTCGGAGCCTGAAAAAACCTACATCGACTATCAACAAACTGCCTCATGGTTTTCTTCGCCTTATCAATCCAATTCTTGTGAATATTGCTGTCTTAAACTACTTAACTATTGAAAACATTACTAAAATTAAAGTATATGCTTACCCTCTCACAAAAACAGGAGCACAATCCATTGTAACGACCAAATGTAAAATATACTTTATTGGAATTAATAAAGACTTAGAAATTACATGGTATTAAACAACCAAATTACAGGTTAGCTTTAATACACGCCGAACCCCTACCGTGTTAATCACCAGGATCGGACCCATAACGTCATATCAAATCTATAGTAATACCAACCTCATGTACTAATAGGCGTTTGGATCACGAAATACTACCGTCACTGTCCTGAAAATTATTTTCAGATCGAGATAAATTGACCACCTACGCAGGTAATCCAAATCATATTTTATGCGGTTTTCCATCTTGGAAATAGTTTCTGTCTCTCCCCTTAGTCCATTAACCTGGGCCCAGCCTGTTATACCCGGCCGTACCTTGTGCCGCATCATGTATCCCTTGACGATTTTACGATACTTCTCATTGTGTGCGACTGCATGTGGCCTTGGCCCCACAATACTCATACTACCTTGAAGTACGTTGAAAAATTGCGGGAGTTCATCGAGAGACGTTCGTCGTAAAAACCGCCCTATCTTGGTAATTCGCGTATCTTCCCTAGTGGCCTGCGGAACATCACCGCTGTCTTCACACACCGTCATGCTTCTGAATTTGTAGATGGCAATCTCCTTGCCATCCAGACCATAACGGCGCTGCTTGAAGATGACCGGCCCTTTTGAAGTCAATTTAATGCCCAACATAATGGCAACCAACAAAGGTGAAATCATCACAACTATCATACTAGCCAAAATAAGATCCACACTTCTTTTTAAAACGGCATTGATGCCAAAAAACGGAGTCTCGCAAACGGCAATGGCTGGCATCCCGCCAATGTCTTCCACGCGGGACTGGACAAGGTCAACTATAAAAATGTCTGGTACGAAATAAATAGATGCGGTGGTATCCTTCAAGCGATCCAGTAGATCAAGAATGCGGGGCTCCTGCACCATAGGCAAGGTAATGAAAATAACATCAATCTTGTTCACGTTGACAAAATCCGGCAAGTCAGCAAGATTACCCTGATATTTGTCTGAAGCATCAACCATTAAACGCTCGGAGCTTCGATCGTCAAAACCACCAGCAAATTCAAGCCCGAGATTGGGGTGATCGGGCAATCGTTGAACCAGTTGTCGGCTGAGGGTATTAATACCCGCAACTATCGCAGTTCTACCTGCCTTGCCTGTCTTCATGATCTTAGTTAGTACGGCCCAGAATATGCCTTCTGCCAATAACAGAACTATAGGAGTGGTAACAAACCAGGTCAGCAACAAGGCACGTGAATACTGGGCTGAATTTTTCGTGACATAGCCTACAAACAAAACTATCCCGGCCATTAAAAGCCAGGAAAACAGTATTTTTCTGGTACCACGCCATATATCATTTCTATACCATAACTGGGTATCCCACTTGTCGGAGATGATAAAGTATACAAGAAATACGATTATGGATAACGAGATATAAGCATTGCCAAAGGGCGTACCCATCACTTCTGCCAGGATACGAAGCGAAAGTACAATAACAATGGAATCCATCAACCTTTTAAGAACCATTAAGGTCGGTTGTTTGATCTCGGATTTTGAAATTTTTCGTACCATTTGAGTTCAACCCCCTGTCGAATTTATGCAACAGCATCTTAATGTAGCCAGATGACGTCTAAATGACATACACCCGCCTGTAATAGACTATGCACATACTATTCCATGTTTAAAAATACTTTGCAGATCAATGAACTATAATAAATTATTGTTCAAACAGTAGCACCTATGTAAAAAATATCGACATCATCGGTGCACACTCTGGATCGGTAATGTGCAAAACATTTTACATCCAAGAGTCAGCCAGCTCTCTATGCATTTTCATCAAGACAGGCAGTCAAGTGTTGTTAGAATGCTCTGCACTTGCCTTCTTATTGGATCAAAAAAATGCGCTTGAAAGTGATAACTACGCTGCTTTTCTTAGATAAATAAATTCTTTGCTGTCACTATCATGCATGCTTTATGGAGCCACCTAACCTAATACCAGCTCAACTAAGCAATCGTATAATCAACATCACTCATTACTTTCCAATACAAAAACTTGAAAATATTTTTCCAAGTAAATCATCACTGGAAAATTGGCCCGTAATTTCAGCCAGATCCTGCTGGGCTTCACGCAGTTCCTCAGCGGCCAGCTCGCCTGCCCTGGCATTTTCCAACTGCTTGCGAGCCTCATCGATATGCCTGCCTGTTCTTTCCAGTGCGTCGAGATGTCGACGACGCGCGATAAACTCACCTTCTCCGCTGGCCTGATATCCAACGCACTGTTCCAGGTGTTTTTTAAGAATCTCAATACCCAGGTTAGCCTTCGCGGACAGCTTGATGACGGTATGTTCCTGCTCAACTAACTCAGCTTGTGATCCGCTTAGATCACATTTATTTCTTATCAGGGTCAATGCGAGTCCTTTAGGCAGCTGCTGCAGTATCTGCTTGTCCTGCTCAGTGACGCCAACACGATCATCAACAAGTAGTAGCACGCGGTCTGCCTTTTCTATCTCTGACCAGGCGCGCTGTATACCAATTTTTTCTACTCTGTCTTCTGTTTGTCTCAGTCCCGCGGTATCAATAACATGAACAGGCAAGCCATCGATTTGTATATGCTCGCGTAATACATCACGTGTTGTCCCTGGGACATCTGTGACAATCGCCGTTTCCTTGCCAGCCAGTGCATTGAGCAGGCTGGATTTACCAGCGTTCGGAATGCCCGCTATCACAATGGTAATGCCCTCATGCAACAGTGTGCCCTGGCGAGTGGATTCCATCAAGAGACTAAAGTCACTCTGTAATTGGTCAAATCTCACTACCAGATTATGGTCCGATAAAAAATCTATTTCCTCTTCAGGAAAATCAATCGCGGCTTCGATATACATCCTTAACTCGGTCAAACAAACAAACAAGTCATTAACACGTGTAGAAAATTTACCTTGCAATGATCTGACCGCGGCACGCGCTGCCTGTTCACTACTCGCATCAATTATATCGGCGATCGCCTCTGCCTGAGCCAGGTCCAATTTATCGTTGAGAAAGGCACGCTCGGAAAATTCCCCGGGCCTGGCCAGGCGAGCGCCGATAGAAACACAACGTTGCAGGAGAAGATCCAGTATGACCGGCCCACCATGCGCTTGTAGCTCCAGCACATCTTCACCGGTAAATGAATGGGGAGATTGAAAGTACAATGCGATTCCTTGATCCAGGATTTCGCCACCTGCATCCATAAATGGCAAGTAGTCGGCCTGCCTGGGTGCGGGTATTTTACCGAGTATGTTTTCGGCAATGGATTGACAGGCTCTGCCGGAAACACGAATGATGCCAACACCACCGCGACCGGGTGGTGTGGCGATCGCTACAATCGTATCATTGTCATTCAAGTATCGGCTACTCTAGGCAGACGGTTTGTAGGTCAGCATAATCAAACAGAGCCTGTTACTTTGACTCAGTGATTCTTTTTGTTATTACCCACTGTTGTGCAATGGACAAGGAGTTGTTAACCACCCAGTACAATACCAGACCTGACGGGAAGAACAGGAAGAATACTGTAAACACAATGGGTAATGCCATCATGACTTTAGCCTGTATAGGGTCCAGTGGGGCCGGGTTGAGTCTTTGTTGAATCAACATCGTTGCACCCATCAGTATCGGCAATACAAAATACGGGTCCTTGGCAGAGAGATCCTGGATCCATAACATAAAGGGCGCCTGGCGTAATTCCACGGCCTCAAACAGTACCCAGTACAATGCAATAAACACGGGTATTTGCACCAGTATCGGCAAGCAACCGCCGAGTGGATTGATCTTTTCTTTTTTGTACAACTCCATCAGTGCCTTGTTCATACCCTGACGATCATCACCATAGCGCTCTTTCAATGCCTGCATCCGTGGTTGCAGCTTGCGCATATTGGCCATGGATTTATAACTGGTTTCGGAAAGCTTGTAGAATGCCAGCTTTATTATCAAGGTCAGAAAAATGATCGACCATCCCCAGTTATTAAACAGACTGTGCAGCGTACTCAGTAACCAAAACAGCGGTTTGGCTATCACCGTCAGAAAACCATAGTCAGCGGTTAATTCAAGACCTGGTGCTATGTTTTCCAGAACCTTCTGATCTTTTGGTCCAACATAAAGTTTACTGTCGAATGTTTTACTCTGACCCGCAGCCAGTGTTTCAGCGGGAGAAATCATGCCGATGTAATAACGAAAATCTTTGTAATTACTGTAAAAGGTATTCGTACTATCTGATGATGGTATCCATGCACCTAAAAAATAATGCTGCATCATCGCAACCCAACCACCCAATATGCTGGGCTTGTTCAATTTACTTTCCTGCATATCGGCAAAGGAAATTTTTTCGTAATGCTCCTCAGGCGTATAAATGACTCCACCCATATAGGTATTCATCATGAACATGGACTGACTTTGCTCGCCAAAATGTGTGCGTTGCTGCTGGCGGTAGAAGCTTCCTTGCCAATCCTGGGCAGAGGCATTGTCTACTTTTACGCTCATATCGATAGTATGACTGGAGCGATGGAAGGTATAGGTTCTGGTTACATTCACACCAGATGTATCTGTCCATGTCATATTAACTTGCAATTGGTCCTGGCCTTCGGCCAATGCATACTCTGTTTTATCCGTTTGAAATATAGATTCGTGACTGGGGCCACTACCTTTCAACATGGAAAATCCGGACTGCGCTACAAATAATTTTGCGCCCTTGTCGGCGAATAATTGAAAGGGTTGATCAGGCTTTCCCTGCTCAACCGGAAACTGGCGTAAATACACTTCACGAATATCACCACCTAAGGTGTCAAGATAAACATCCAGATAATCTGTAGTGACATGGATACGCTTCTGTGAAGCCAGTTTGTTGGCCTCACCACTGATAGTTGGCGTTGATGGTTTCGCAGCAGTGGCTACGGGAACATCACTATCGGATGTAACAGGTGCGGGTACGGCACTGGTGCTTTGTGCTCCACTCGTCGTGGGAATCGCTGAACTTTGTGGTGTATCGGTGACCCCATAATCACGTTGCCATTCCTGGTACAACAGCATGCCAAGAAATACGATACCGATAAAAATAAATAACCTTTGATTTTCCATTTTTATATTTACTTCTTTTGTTTGTTAACGTCCGGGACGGGATCTACCCCTCCCTCTGACCATGGATGGCAACGTAGCAGTCGGCGTAACGCCAACCAACTGCCGTATAGCGCTCCATGTTTTTCTATTGCAGTGACTGCATACGAAGAACACGTTGGATAAAATCGACAATGATTACCCAGGAGCGGACTTATTATATATTGGTATGCCCTAATAATGAAAATCAGGATTCGGCGCATCGTTTTATCAGCCTTTCCCAATGTTTGCACAAAGATTGTTGTATCTCATCATTAGTTCTGTCCTGCAAGCCTTTTCTTGCCAGAACAACAATATCAAGTCCTTGCAAAGATGCCTGATTCTGGCGAAAACTTTCCCGGACTTGTCTTTTTATTCGATTACGTTGAACGGCTTTAGCAAGCACTTTCTTGGCGATCGCCAAACCTAATCGCGGCAACTGAAGGGCATTTGGGCAGGCTAGTATGGTAAAAAACGGGTCACTGGATCTGACAGGATCACGGAATACATTCTGATATTCTTTCCCGCTCAGTAAACGGACTGATTTAGGAAAATGCTGTCCGCTACAAGGCGCGCTCATAGAAACACCTTAAAAGGTATTGTTTTAAGGTATAGGTTCATCAAACGAAGTGAATAGCTTTTTAGGTGTGTTTTGACCGCAGACCGTTAGAATTTTTCAATCTGGATAAAAAAGGCAGCTATATTAAGGTGTCAGGCGTTTACGACCCTTGGCACGACGTGCATTAATGACAGCTCGGCCACCTGTCGTACTCATACGCGCACGGAAACCATGGGTACGTGCTCTTTTTAATACACTGGGCTGAAAAGTACGTTTCATATCGCTCTACCTGACTAACTGATCCGGAAAATGCCGGAATTGATGAACCGGCAATCCTACTTTGTCAGTTAGTGGCTGTCAATAGTATTAAGAAAGTATTTATCCACTTTAAATTGTGGATAACTTTATAAATTAGGTTTAGAATCCGATGATCATTAAAGTTATTAACAACCTCTCCAATAATTTAGGGAGTTTACTTGTCTAATCTTTGGAATCTCTGCCTTCAATACCTGGAAGACGAACTTACCCAAACTCAGTTTAACACCTGGATCAGGCCTTTACATGCCATCCAGACAGGGGAGTCCCTGCAACTTCTGGCGCCCAACCAATTTGTGCTGGATCAGGTTAAGGCCAATTTTCTCGACAGTATACAACAATCCTTGCAGGAATTGAGTGAGTCCTCACCACCCAGCCTGAAATTACAGGTTGGCAGTGCCGGCCAGGCAACCGTGGACTCAAAAAAACCTGTGCCTGATACTCAGCCAGACAAGCAAAGTATTTCACATAAAAGCAATATAAATCCGGATTTTACATTTGCATCTTTTGTAGAAGGAAAATCAAACCAGTTGGCCAGGGCGGCTTCGATTCAGGTCGCCGAAAATCCTGGCAAGGCCTATAACCCCTTATTTATCTATGGCGGAGTCGGACTGGGCAAAACCCATTTGATGCACGCGGTCGGTAATATGATGGTGGAAAAAAATCCTGATGCTCGCGTGATTTATTTACATTCAGAGCGCTTTGTCGCTGACATGGTAAAAGCATTGCAACACAACTCCATTAATGAGTTTAAACGTTTTTATCGATCAGTCGATGCCTTACTCATCGATGATATTCAGTTCTTCGCCAAAAAAGAACGTTCACAGGAAGAATTTTTTCACACCTTCAACTCCTTGCTGGAGGGTCATCAACAAGTCATTCTTACCTGTGATCGTTATCCAAAGGAAGTCAACGGACTGGAGGAACGTCTCAAATCGCGATTTGGCTGGGGCCTGACGGTCTCGGTTGAGCCACCAGAACTAGAAACACGTGTTGCTATTCTACTGGGAAAGGCAAAACAGATGCAGGCTAACTTACCCGATGAAGTCGCATTTTTCATTGCCAAACGCCTGAGATCCAATATCCGTGAACTGGAAGGTGCGCTAAAACGCGTCATTGCCAATGCACATTTTACTAATCAGCCTATTACGCTGGAGTTTGCCAAGGAAGCATTAAGAGATCTTCTGTCGTTACAGGATCGCCTGGTCAGTATTGAAAACATACAGAAAACCGTCGCTGAGTATTACAAAATACGCGTGCATGATTTATTATCAGCACGGCGGACACGTTCTATCACTCGCCCCAGGCAAGTCGCTATGGCACTGGCTAAAGAACTGACGAATCACAGCTTGCCTGAAATTGGTGATGCCTTTGGTGGACGTGATCATACGACCGTGTTACACGCATGCAGGAAGGTAAAGGAACTCAGGGATTCAGAAATCAGGATACGGGAAGATTATTTAAGCCTGTTGAGAATGTTAAGCACATGATGTGGATAACTTGTGTGAAAAAGAGCAAACGATAGATATCCAATATTTATCCACAGATTAATAACAAGTCATGAAGGCGTAATACCCTTGTTATACAGGCGATAATATCTTTTAAGTTATTGAACTATAAGTAAAAATATGTTTTATTAACAAATTTGTTGCTTGTTAATAATAACAATAACAAATAAATATTTATTTATATATATTAATAAATAGGGAATTCGGATGAAGTTCAAGATCAAACGTGAAACGTTACTTAAGCCACTTCAATTTGTCATTGGAGTAGTTGAACGCAGGCAGACATTACCTGTTTTATCGAATTTATTATTGCAAGCAGATACAGGTCGTATCTCATTAACGGCAACTGACCTAGAAGTAGAACTTGTCGCTAATTTTGATCTTGATGTTGCTGATGGTGGAGAAATAACCATTCCTGCCAGAAAGTTTCTCGATATCTGTCGCACATTACCCGACGATGCTGAGCTCGACGTTAGTTTTAAAAATGAACGAGTATTGGTTAAATCGGGGAAAAGCCGTTTTACTTTATCAACTTTACCGGCAGCAGAATTTCCTGTTATCGACAACATTCAAGTCCAGAAAGAATTTAGTGTCCCGCAAAGAGAACTCAAAAAACTGATTGAAAGAACTCATTTTGCTATGGCTCAACAGGATGTGCGCTATTATCTGAATGGTTTGTTATTTGAGATCAAGGAAGGGCAATTACGTACTGTAGCTACTGATGGTCATCGCTTGGCGATTTGTGAAGTAGAAGCGGATATATCAGGTGAGGATAATCATCAAGTCATCGTTCCCAGAAAAGGGATTCAGGAATTGGCACGTTTGTTGGAAGATTCAAATGACATGGCTTTGGTACAATTGGGTAGCAACCATATTCGTATACAATTACCTGACTTACGTTTTACTTCCAAATTGATCGACGGAAAATTTCCCGATTACAATAAAGTATTACCCAAAAATTCTGATAAATTTGTAGGGGCCGTTCGCGACGTTTTAAAACAGGCATTAGTCAGAACCTCCATATTATCAAACGAAAAATATAAAGGCGTTCGTCTTAATCTGGATGAAAAGAAGTTATCAATCCAGGCCCATAACCCGGAACAGGAAGAAGCAGAAGAAGAAGTGGAAATTGATTACAAGGGTGGGCCAGTCGAAATTGGTTTTAATGTTAATTATATCCTCGATGCACTGAACGCCATTCCTGAAGACAATGTAACGATATCATTAAGCGATGCCAATAGTAGTTGCTTAATCGAACCAGCTGAAGTGAAAAATTGTCGTTATGTTGTTATGCCGATGCGACTGTAGACTGTCGTTATTACTTATACTGAAGATTCGTGCTAATAAGTCATCATGGCACTCATAAAACTCGGTATCAGAAATTTCAGGAATATAAATGAAGTTGACCTTGAGCCTGCTGAAGACCTTAACCTGATAACTGGAATAAATGCCTCTGGTAAAACTAGCCTGCTAGAAGCCATCTACTACCTGGGAAGAGCCTCCTCATTCCGAACCAGTCGATTTGATAAGATTGTCCATAAGGGCGAAAAAGAACTTTCGATATTCGCACAACAGATTTTAAAAAATGGTCAAAAAGTGCGATTTGGGCTTAAAAAAGGTGCAAAAACGGTTCAAATACGTATCAATGAACAAAAAATAACCAAAGTGTCAGATCTAGTCTATAACCTGCCTTTACAAGTAATACATCCTAATAGTCATCAGTTATTAGAAGAAGGACCTAAACTCAGAAGACGTTTTCTCGATTGGGGCGTGTTCCACGTGGAACAAAGTTTTTATCCTGTATGGCAGCGTTATCAAACAGCATTGAAACAAAGAAATACGGCACTGCGACAATCGAGCGCAAAAAGATTAATACAAGTCTGGGATCGTGAGCTGATTGAATCTGGTCAAATTCTTAATGATAAGCGACAAGAGTACCTGCAAGAATTGCAAGCATTAGTACATGAATATATTAAGCCTGTACTAGGTATCATTCCGCTAAAGCTTGGTTATCAATCTGGGTGGAATAAAGATTATTCGTTTGAACAGGCGTTGAAGCAATCGATCCAAACCGATATGGAGCGAGGTTTTACCAGTGTAGGGCCACAGCGTGCGGATATCAGTGTACAGGTTGATGGGGTACTAGCGAGTGATCGTATTTCTCGAGGACAACAAAAAATACTGGTAACGTGTTTATTATTGGCACAAGCAGGATTATATAACCGTAAGACAGATAAAAAATGCATTCTGCTAATTGATGATGTCGCAGCTGAATTGGATCCTGACAACAGGATGCGCTTGTTAAAGGTATTACAAGGAATGAACGTTCAAATGTTTATTACCTCAATAGAGCAACGAACATTAATGCCTATGCTGGAGAATACCAGCAATTCCAGAATGTTCCACGTGGAACACGGTAAAGTTTCTGAAGTGGTATAATGTTTCTGTAATTGTCGGCAGTCTGGTATCCTACATAGTTAGGGTGCTTCAAGGAAATCAAAAATGAGTGATTCAACGTACGATTCTTCCAATATCAAGGTACTAAAGGGGCTGGATGCTGTCCGAAAAAGACCGGGCATGTACATTGGAGATACCGATGATGGTACAGGACTACACCATATGGTATTTGAAGTCGTGGATAATGCCATCGATGAAGCATTAGCAGGCCATTGCTCAGAAATAAATATTATCATTCATAGCGATGATTCAGTAACGGTAACCGATAATGGCCGTGGGATTCCTACAGATATTCATGAAGACGAGGGGATATCCGCCACTGAAGTAATCATGACCGTACTACATGCGGGTGGAAAGTTTGATGATAATTCATACAAGGTATCCGGAGGTTTGCATGGTGTTGGGGTCTCTGTCGTTAATGCTTTATCAGAAACACTGGAAATAACCGTACGTCGTGATAAAAAAGTTCATTATCAGAAATATATGGATAGTGTTCCTGTTGAGCCCTTGAAAGTTATCGGTGATACTGAAAATACGGGAACAGAAATACGCTTTAAACCAAGCACTACGATATTTGCAACAACAGAGTTTCATTTTGATATTCTTGCCAAGCGTCTGCGTGAACTCTCGTTTCTCAATTCAGGCGTTAATATTAAGATAAGCGATGAAAAAACAGGTAAATCTGATACCTTCAAATATGAGGGTGGTATTCAGGCCTTTGTAGAGCACTTGAACAGAAACAAGACACCGCTACATGAGAAGGTTTGTTATTTCTCAACGGAAAAAGATGGGATTGGTGTTGAAGTGGCGTTGCAATGGAATGATTCCTACCAGGAAAGCATCTTTTGTTTTACCAATAATATTCCTCAGCGTGATGGTGGTACTCATTTAGCGGGGTTTCGCGGCGCATTGACACGTACGCTAAACCAATACGTAGAATCAGAAGGCAGTGCGAAGAAGGTCAAAGTCAATGTGGCAGGTGATGATGCCAGAGAGGGTTTAACGGCGGTGTTATCGGTAAAAGTGCCAGATCCCAAGTTCTCATCACAAACCAAGGATAAACTGGTGTCATCTGAGGTTAAAGCGGTGGTGGAATCCTCAACGGCTGAAAAACTCCAGGAATTTTTGCTGGAATTCCCGACAGATGCCAAAAATATTGTGGCCAAAATTATTGATGCAGCCAGGGCACGTGAAGCTGCGCGTAAGGCCAGAGAATTGACCCGTAGAAAAGGCGCCCTGGATCTTGCAGGCCTTCCTGGTAAACTCGCTGACTGTCAGGAAAAAGATCCCGCTTTATCCGAGATATTTCTGGTGGAGGGCGATTCAGCGGGTGGTTCAGCCAAACAGGGCAGGGACAGAAAATACCAGGCCATCCTTCCACTAAAGGGTAAAATCCTTAATGTAGAAAAAGCGCGTTTTGATAAAATGCTGTCATCGGCTGAGGTAGGTACCCTGATTACGGCGTTGGGTTGTGGTATCGGTCGGGAGGAATTTAATCCTGAAAAATTACGCTACCATCGTATCATTATCATGACGGATGCTGATGTCGATGGTTCTCATATCCGCACATTATTACTAACCTTCTTTTATCGTCAAATGCACGAATTGATTGAAAGGGGACATGTCTATATTGCACAGCCGCCTTTATACAAGATAAAAAAAGGTAAGCAGGAATATTACGTAAAAGATGATGTAGAATTGAATACCTATTTGCTTACTTTAGCTATGGAAAATGCCTCTCTCCATGTTAATCAATCGGCTCCTCCTATCGCTGGGATGCAATTGGAAAGTTTAGCCAATGATTATGTGCGAGTAATGAGCACCATCCAGCGACTGGCTCGGCGTGTTGATCCTCTTTTTCAAGAAAAATTTATATATATCAAAGGATTAGATAAAGAGTCGATGCTTAACAGAGAAGCTATGACCGCTTGGTGTGTAGAGCTTGAGTCACGACTCAATGATGATATGGCAGCGTCTACTCGCTATCAGGTCAGCATACAGGACATAGATGAAAGTGATTCTTTCAATATCAGTATAACCAGATATCTACATGGCATCAGTCACGAGCAATTGATTCATAGTGAATTTTTTGAATCGGCTGAATATAAATCCATGGTTGCTCTAGGTCATCAATTGGATGGGCTGTTGGGCGAAGGTGCCTATATTCAGCGTGGTGAAAGAAAACTCGACATCAGCAGCTTTAAGGAAGCGATGGCATGGATGATGGAAGAGTCCAAACGCGGTATGAATATTCAGCGTTATAAAGGTCTGGGCGAGATGAATCCTGACCAATTGTATGAAACTACATTGAATATGGATTCTAGACGATTACTGCAGGTCAGGATCGAAGACGTGGTTGCAGCCGATGAAGTGTTTACAACCCTTATGGGTGACCAGGTGGAACCCAGGCGTGACTTTATTGAGAAAAATGCCCTGGCTGTTGCCAATCTGGATATTTAGCCATCACACCGTATTTAAATTGATACACTAAACAGGCAGATTCAACAAGTACCTATATGCCATCAATCGACCTGTCACCAGTCCAAATTTCAGCTAGTGTTGCGCTCATATGTTTTGTTGTGGCTATCATTCTACTGGTATTGGTGGCACGACATAGTGATATTTCCAATAGGGATAAAGCCCCATCATTATTAAAACGACTGTTGAGTGGCGAAACCTTAAGTGAAAGCGGTTTGCGTTATCGTATTGCTGTTTTTATTGCTTTGATGTTTGCATTTATGAATACCATTGGTACTGTTGTTATCTTCCTGGCTGCACAAACACTTCCCTGATTGACTGTCGCGATTAGACAATGACTCGATTATTGATTATAGGCTATGTGTGGCCAGAGCCAGATTCCTCTGCCGCTGGCAGCAGGATGATGCAATTGATTGCATTATTTTTACAACAGCACTGGCAGATTACCTTTGCCAGCCCCGCAGCTGACAGTGAGTATATGATCGACCTGGCCTCGCTGGGAATAGAAAAAGTAAACATCGAAGTCAATAACAGCGAGTTCGATCAATTCTTGCAGGAATGCCAACCCGATATTGTTGTCTTTGATCGATTTATGATGGAAGAACAATTTGCCTGGCGTGTTAGCAATGTTTGTCCAGGGGCGATGAAGGTGCTGGAGTCATCGGATCTACACAGTCTTCGCTACGCACGCCAACAGGCATATAAGGACAATCGTCCCGCCGGTTTACAGGATTACCACAGTGATGTAGCAAAAAGAGAAATCGCCAGTATCTTAAGATGCGACATGACATTGGTGATATCCACCTGGGAAGTCGAACATTTAAAAAACATCTATCGAATCGACGCCACTTTATTGCACTACATACCCTTTATATTGGACACAGAACAGACTAAAAAAACAGCGGCTTTACTTCCCCCTTTTTCACAGCGCGAACATTATATTTTTATCGGTAATTTTTTTCACGAGCCCAACTGGGATGCGGTGCTCCATCTCAAGAATAATATCTGGCCTGCGTTACAGAAAAAGCTCAAAGGCGTATGCCTGAATATTTATGGCGCCTATACACCTGCTAAAGCCAGGCAACTACATAATCCAGCGCAAGGATTTCATATAATGGGTCGGGCAGAGTCAGTCGAAAAGGTCATGTCTGAGTCCAGGGTTTGTCTGGCACCGTTGCAATTTGGTGCAGGCATAAAAGGAAAGTTACTGGATGCCATGCGGTGTGGCACTCCCAGTGTCACAACGACAATTGGCGCTGAGGCTATGTGTGGGGAGATGCCCTGGAATGGTTTTGTCGAAGATGATAACGACAGGTTTATTGAGGCAGCAGTGACCTTATATCAACAAGAGAGTGTCTGGTGGCAGTCACAGAAAAATGGTTTTGATATTATCGATGAACATTATAACAAGGAGAAGTTTGCACCCGTGTTGATAGAAAAAATGCTAATGGTAAAAAACCACCTTGAACAACATCGCCTGAATAATTTCACAGGCGCCATGTTGTCTCACCATAGTATGAAGAGCACTCAATATATGTCGCGCTGGATAGAGGCAAAAAATAAACTGAAACAGTAAACGCGCTCAGCCGACTTTAAGTATGGCCATCTCATGTTTTTTAAGTTTGACCCGAATAAAGCAACGCTGATCCGCCGTCTCCTCAACGATGTAAGTTTTCCCGGGGTTGAGCAGATTCACCATCCGCTGTCCTTTACTGCTGAGAAAATGATCGATAGTAATACAGTCTTCACGCGTGGCATTTTCAAGATTCAGTAATACAAGGATTTCGTCCGTGTCCAGTATGCGCGACCATGCCAACGTGCAGCGTCCGTCTTGTGGAAAGTAGAAATGAATCCCATCTGTGGAAATATCGCGAAAGTATTGGCGTCCATAACGCAAAGCGGGTTGTGAACGACGAACCGTGTTTATGGAATGTATGGCTTTGTAGATGGAATTGTGTGTATCAAAGAAATGTAGATTCGTGGTATTAAAAGCGCCCCACTTTCCACCAAACATGCATTCACGTACATATATATCATTGTCACCTCCCCCATTAAAACCTTGTTCAGTGCCGTAGTAGATACAAGGAATACCCTGGCTGGTGAGCAGGTATCCAATGCCGAGGACTGCCTGCTCAGGAAAAGGATTATTATGAAGGAAGCGACGATAGGGATGAGACATTTGATCGTGATTATCTATGAAGGTGACGAAGTATCGCCCCGCTTCACCATGATCGGCATACTGATGATGTAGCGCTTCATAGCGGTTGCGCAAAACGGCTGGACTGGTAAAACCCTTGATGACATCTTCCAGGATGAAATAAAGAGGAAAATCCAGGGCAGCATCAAGCGAAGGAAAGCGTTCATCGGTATTGGCAATGCGGCTGTTTCTGCCAATGTATTGCTGAATAGTCGCATCGTCGTCAACGATTTCACCAAACATAAAGAAATTATGCTTGCCATAACGCTGGGCATATTCACGCATGGCATTGCAGAATATCGCCACTGAGGAACTTTCCATATGCTTGACCGTATCGATGCGAAAACCATCGATGTCAGCACTGACAATCCAGGATTTATAGGCCTTTATCAAAGTATCGAGGACCCGTGGTTGATTGATGTCAAGTTCCTTCAGGCTGAAAAAATCACCATCCTGTGCTTCCCTGTCATCATCCCAGTTTCTGATTTCGCCCTTGCGTTTGAAGGTATCGGGATCCTGTAATTCACTGGGCCAAATGCCATCGACACGTTGCAGTCCTGGTGCAGGATCGAACTCGCGCCAGTAGCCAAATGGATAACGTTGGCCGTTATGGTAGTAGTATGGTTGGCCATCCTTGTAAGCCCAGACATCACCCGTATGGTTAAAAATGATATCCTGGATGACATACATACCCCGCTCATGGGCTGCCTGGGTCAATTCCTGTAAATCTTCAAGTGTTCCAAATCGGGGATCAATATCGAGAAAATCCTGGACCCCATAGCCATGGTAGGTATCCTCTTTATCCAGTCTGTTTTTGAACACGGGGCTGAGCCATATGGTCGTGCATCCCAGGTTCTGGATGTAGTCCAGTCGGCGTGTAATACCTTTTATCTTGCCACCCTGAAAGTGCCTGCCATCTTCTGGATGACGAACGGCCGTCACCGCCATGGGATCGTAGGGTTGATGTTCCTGATTATCATCAAAGCGATCGACCAATAAAAAATAGATGGTCTGATCACGCCAGTCGACAGGTGAAGGGTGTAAGGCGTGGTGGGGCTGAAAATCAAGGTCGATAACTGAGTGAGGTCTGGTCGTCATGGTAGTGCTCCTGTATCCTTACTTAAAAGTACATGAGAACAAAGTAAGCATAGTCGAATCGCTTATGAAATCAATCCAGGCAAGTGGATGATTGCAACATGGTTCGATACAAAGCCCTGATCCTTTGATATAATTTTATTAAATTAATTATTTGTGAAGTATTATGCTGATTGTCATCTCCCCTGCTAAAAAACTTGACTATGAAACTCCGGCTAAAACAAAGGTTTATACCACTCCGGATTACCTGAAGGAATCGCAGCTACTGATCAGGCGCATGCGTGATTTCTCGGTACTGGATATCGCCGAGTTAATGCATGTCAGCAACAAGATCGCCGAACTGAATTTCGAGCGTTACGAAACCTGGACGCCACGGTTTACACCGAATAATGCCAAACAGGCGGTACTGGCCTTTATGGGTGATGTCTACACCGGCCTGGATGCTAATACGCTCAAGTCATCAGATCTTAATTATGCACAAAAGCACTTGCGAATCCTCTCTGGTTTGTATGGCCTGTTACGCCCATTGGATTTGATGAAGGCCTACCGCCTGGAGATGGGAACACGACTGGAAACGGATCGCGGTAAGAACTTGTATGAATTCTGGGATATGACTCTCACCAACGGCCTGAATGCCCAATTGAAAAAGATTAAATCGAGTACCCTGGTCAACCTCGCCTCGAATGAATATTTCAAATCGGTCAAAGCGAAGCAAATCGATGGTGACATCATTACGCCCGCCTTCAAAGAATATAAGAATGGCGACTACAAGATGATTGGTATCTATGCGAAAAAAGCACGCGGCCTGATGAGTCGCTATATCATTCAAAACAGACTTCAGGATCCTGAAGACCTGAAATCGTTTGATGAGGAAGGCTACCAGTACAACAAGAAATTATCTAAAGATAATAATTGGGTTTTTACACGCCGAACNAGCTAGATAGANCGTACTCGCAGGCCGGTCGGTTAAACCACGATCAGTCCCAGGGGGATCGNGAAATGAATCAGCAAAACAGGATCTGGCAGCCTGCGAACCTTCAAAGACAAAAATACTAACACTTGTACCAGTAATGCATAGAATTAGACACCCAACAAAGTGAATGTCAGAATCAATTGCATCACAAAACCTGTAGCAAAAGTTACAATCCTCAGCACGGGCACGGCCAACGTAAAACAAATGTAATGAAGAAGACGCGCAAAGAAATAGATCATGCAAGCCAGGGTGGTGGTTTCATTGTTTAGCGAAAACATTTGTATCAGGATAACCAATGGCGCAAAAATAACGAGATTCTCAACCGCATTGGTATGCGCTTTCATCATACGATCCGCCCACCCCTTCCTGGTCTCAGTGCGACCGAGAGGATCCCATAGGGCGGTGCCGATACCTTGTTCCAACATGCGGTTTAATATATAAGGCACCCATAATACAGCGGTCATTAAAATTGTTAAAACCAACCAATAAATTTCACTTGTTAATACAGGGTTCATGATTTTCTCCTATTATGCTTTTAATACGATATTCTGGTATTGAGTCAGTAGTGTCGGGTCATCCATAGAGCCGTGATGATGAACCTGTTTCCAAAGCGATTGCTCACGACGATAGATTCTCGATGTCCGGATTAACAGGTTGATGCGTGTATCCCCGATTTCGAGAGAACCCCTTTCACGACCAACGGCAACAAACATGTTTTCGGTGGACGTGATCGTGTAGTCATAAAACTGCACCGTGACAATGGCGGGACCAAAGAATATCTTTTGATAGGTCGTTTCGATATCAGCCCAGCCACGCTTGATACCGCCGAGCGGATTAGACATGGCAGCTTCATCATTTTGTATCCAGTTTGATCTCATCCCCGCCAGGTTCTGACCATTAAAGGCCGCATAAAACTGCACCAGTGCTGCAAATGGTGATTGTATATCCTCGATAGGTTCGTTGCCTGTTATAGGTTCAATAGTCATCATGTCCTCTTATGGTTGTATATACAACCATATAATAAAAAATAGTTAAACGATAGAATTCTCGGTGTGCTTTAATTCACCGACCAGTGATGTCAGTTCGGTCTTACCAAGCTTATCAATCATTTTCTGGTAAAGCCTGTTGCCAGTTTCTTCAAGATCAGTGGCTATTTTATTGGCCTTTTGCGTTGGGAAAATACCGTGCTCTCTGGCATCACTGCTGAGCCCTTTTTTTCTTATGAGCATATCCTTATTTTCCAGTGCCTTGAGAAAGCGGGAAACGGTTGATTTTTCCAGTTTAAGTTCATGACTGATTTGCCCGGGAGTGAGTCCCGGTGAAGANAGAACNAGGCGTAATAAATAGGCGTGCGCGGGTGATAACTCATACACGGAGAAGGCTTCTTCCCAAATNTGGTTGACCGACCGGGCCAGCGCATTGACATTAAAATACAGGCATCTTTCAAACATGGATCGAGTATAGGGTATTATAGTTGTATGTACAACTTTTTAATCCGCTATGTCTGGTAATTAGAAATATTAAGAACATTCATGTTATGCAAGCACGAACAGGATAAATACCAACTAGGTTAATACAATAAGTTTACGAAGATTTTGACTATCGTTATAAGATTAATAACAGGCCATACCTATTAATTATAGAGAATACACAGGAAAAGGCATGCTGATAAGATGATAAAGCCCAACAAAAGCCTCCTGATGGAGATAGAGTTAACGACACAGTATCCACACTGCCACGATTAATAGTTCATTAAAGTATGTCAGAAACTATTGTTGCGTGAGTAACAACAGGCTATCCCTATCAATCATTGAGAATATTCAGGAAAAGGCTTGCTGATAAGATGATAATACCCAACAACAGGCCCCCGACGCCGATATAGGTTAACGACTCGGTGACGATATGACTATGCGCTGCATCGCGACCCATTGATGGTGCGAGCATGAACATACTCAGCCAGGATAAAGGATAGAGACCCCCCAGGCCAATCAGTAACGATGTGAAGGTTTTTAAACCTGACTTTAACGAAGAAAACATAACCAGTAGAACCAGGCCAATCGAGAAGGCGGCAATGCCCGTCGCGTGAAAATGAGCACGTTGAGCATAGCGCCAGATTTTATCGGTACTTTTGATATCATGAACCTCGGGGTGGGCATTAACACCATTGACTATATAGGTCTTTACGGCGTCTTCGGCGGTGCCAAATGTCACACCCAGGCCAATTCCAAATACCAGGGTTAACAAAACTAAAAACAAACCGAACTTGACTTCACGCATAGTGTTCATCGCTGGCTCTCCTGGACGATGGAATAAAATGATGAGGGTATGATATTACTTGTCTCTTAATATTATATTAATGAGTGAGGTAGTGGAATGTCAGGTGAAAGGGTAAGTAAAAAATTGATATGATATACAGTGCATAAATTATTGTCGCTTGCCAATTTCCAGCATGGTCGTTTCAATCCAGCTTTCCACTGCCTTGAGAATGTCACTGGCAGATTTATGTTCTGTCTCAATAGGTTCACCAATGATAACTTTGATGGTGCCAGGGTGTTTGAAAAATTGGCCTTTAGGCCAGTAGTATCCGGCATTATGGGCGATGGGTACTATTTTATGGCCGCTCTTTGCAGCCAGGATGGCACCGCCGGGCCGGTAGCGAGTCGGTTCACCTGCCGTCGTCCGAGTGCCTTCAGGGAAGATCATCACACTGATACCACTATTGAGCCTGGCTTTGCCTTGTTCCATTAGTTGGTTTAATGCCTTTTTCCCTAATTTACGATTGATGGCAATCGGGTTAAGCATGGCGACACCCCAGCCAAAAATAGGAATCCATAATAGCTCGCGTTTTAACACCCAGACCATAGGTGGCATAAATAATTGATAGGTTATTGTCTCCCACGTGGACTGATGCTTACTCATAAAGATAACCGACTCGTCAGGGATATTATCGAAGCCTTGCACTTCGTACTTAAGTCCACAAGTCAGCTTGAGCCACCAAAGATTGAACAGCGGCCAGCCCTTGGAAATAATATAACGCACTCGAAAAGGAAAGATAAAAGATATAGTCAGAACCGAAGTAATGACAATGGTGGAAACATAAAATCCTAACCAGAATAAAACAGCTCTTATGGTGGGCATGTGTAATGCTCGCTTATTGATTGGCTAACAAATGATGGGTGAATTCAGCGAGGTCAGCAAACACAGGAACATCGTCCAGACCTTTACCTTGCGCCAGTGTGGCCTCGCCCTTGCCTGTTCGTACCAGTATGGGTGAAGCACTGACAACACGCGCAGCCTCTAGATCACGCAATGAGTCACCGACGACCGGGACATCGTTAAGGGAAACATTCAGTCGATGCTGCAAGTCGTGAAAAAGACCTGCCTTGGGTTTTCTGCAATCACAATTATCGTCAGGGGTATGCGGACAGAAAAATATGGATTCAATATGACCACCCAGTACGGACAGGCACTGTTGCATTTTTTCGTGAATGCTATTCAATGTCTGAATATCAAACAGCCCTCTGCCGAGTCCTGACTGATTGCTGATAACAATGACACGATACCCTGCCCTGTTTAGTAGGCTGATCGCCTCAAGGCTGCCGTGAATCGGTACCCACTCATCTGCAGACTTGATAAAATCATCTGAATCTTCATTGATGACACCATCTCTGTCGAGGATAATTAATTTCATATTATTAATCACGAAATTCGGAAACGCGAATTCGACCATTGACCATTTTTGACTCGCGTTTCATGATTTTGTCCATCTTGTCCCAGAAGGCCTGTTTCAAATCAAAATCTGCTGAGATGGCGGTGCCGATCAGGAGTATAAACAAATCGGCCGTTTCTTCCGCCAGCTCGTCCTTACTTTTGCCTTTACTGACACAGGCGGAGATTTCGCCCAGTTCTTCTGCCATAAGAGCAATACGATACGTTAACTCCTCGCCGCCGGTATTTTTAAAATCATGCTTATCATGAAAGGCCTGCACACAGGCCAGCATGTTGCTGTAGGAGTCAGTGTTGTCTATGTTGCTCATGGCAAGATCCTATTGTAAGCGCGAAATATCGGCAACGCGCAAGAATTGATTGCGCAGGGTATTCAAAATAGCCAGACGGTTGCTGCGCAGTACCTCATCATCTGTCATCACCATGACCTTGTCAAAAAAGGCATCAACGCTGCTANGCAGAGAGGCCAGTTTCTTCATGGCAGATTCATAATCCTGCTTNTCAAACAAGGGTTGTAGTTTGGGTATCAGTGTCTCAACTTCATTGGCTAGTTTTTTCTCTTCTTTGTCAGTGAGGACATCCATCGACCATTTATCAGGAATGCTACCTGTAGATTGCTTGAGGATATTGGAGATACGCTTGTTCGCGGCAGCCAGGCTGTCGGCTTCAGGCAGTTGACGAAAAGCAGCCAGGGCGCGCAAACGCTTATCGCCATCCTGCAAGTGCGTCGGATTTAAACACAATACCGCATCAATCTCATCACGCGCATATCCCGAACGACTATAATAGACTTGCAGACGTGTGAGTATAAATTCATACACCTCTGCAGCGGTTTTATCAGTTTGTATAGATGCTTTTTGTTGCATGTAATTATCGATAGCTTTGTTGATAAGGTCAACAATGTCCAGATCAATATTCTTTTCGATAAGGATGCGCAAGACACCTAGTGCAGCACGGCGTAAAGCGAACGGGTCCTTGTCGCCACTGGGAGACTGGCCAATCGCAAAAATGCCGACAATGGTATCGATCTTGTCGGCCAACGAGACGCACATACCCACGGCGGTTTCAGGTAAGGCATCGCCTGAAAAACGCGGCATATAGTGTTCGTCGATTGCGCGTGCGACTTCTTCGTGTTCACCTCCCAGTCTGGCATAGTAGCATCCCATAATACCCTGCAGGTCGGGGAATTCGCCGACCATTTCGGTCATTAAATCAGCTTTACATAATTGTGCTGCACGTTCGGTGTCACTGACATTGCCATTTGTCGACGAGGCAATCGCGCTGGCGAGTTGAGTGACACGTTGAACCTTATCATAGACACTGCCGAGTTTGCTCTGGAAGACAACAGTCTTCAAACGTTCATTTTGATCATCGAGTTTGACTTTTTGATCTTGTTTCCAGAAAAATTCTGCATCTGATAATCGTGGACGTATTACGCGCTCATTGCCTTCGCGAACCTTGTCAGGATCCTTGCTGACAATATTGCTAATGGTAATGAAGTAAGGCATCAGTTTTCCCTGCTTGTCTACCAGGTGAAAATATTTCTGATGGCCCTTCATGGCAGAGATCAGTGCCTCCGCGGGNACATCAAGAAAACTGCCATCAAAATTACCCAGCACNGCCTGCGGCCATTCGACCATTGAAGTGACTTCATCAAGTAAATCATCGTCAATGACAGCATTGGCNTCCACTTGTTTGGCAACCTCAAGAATCTGGCCGCGAATACCCTCACGTCGTGAATCAAAGTCGGCAATCACATAACCTTCGGATTCCAGTAAGGGTGCGTAGGTAGAAGGTTCGCCAATATACATGGTATCGGGATGATGGAAACGGTGGCCACGTGTCTCGCGGCCAGTTTTTACCCCGAGTATGTCTGCGTCAATGACCTCATCACCGAATAACAGGATGGCCCAATGTACCGGGCGAACAAATTGTTCTTTCAGTGTACCCCATCGCATGCGCTTGGGGATGGGCAGGTTGTCCAATGATTTTTTTATTATCGCAGGGATCAGCGCTACTGTTTTCTGTCCTGTCTGTTGCTGTGTATAGGCCAGCCAGGTGCCCTTGTCGGTTTCCAGTTTGTCCAGTTGATCAACTTCAACACCACAGCTGCGGGCAAAACCCGTGGCTGCCTTGGTCGGACAGCCTTCATCATCGAAGGCCGCCGTTAAGGCAGGCCCGCGTTTTTCGACAAGCTTGTCCTGCTGCCCATCCTGCAATGCAATGATAAGCAGCGCGAGTCGTCGCGGTGAGGCAAAAGTCTGGATGCCTGCATGACTAAGTTCAGCCTGCTTAAGTCCATCCAGAACACCATCATGAAAGGCTCGTGATAATTTTTTCAATGCCTTTGGCGGTAGTTCTTCGGTGCCGATTTCTATCAGGAGATCACGTGTATTCATCAAGCGACTCCTTTCTTGTCTTTCAACATCGGAAAACCGAGGGCTTCCCTGCGCGCATAATAATTCTCGGCAACAGCGCGCGACAAGGCACGTATGCGGCCGATAAAGCGGGCACGTTCAGTGACTGAAATCGCGTGACGAGCATCCAGCAGGTTAAAGGTATGTGAGGCCTTCATCATCATCTCATAGGCCGGTAAAGGCAGTTGTTTTTCAATAAGCCTGATACTTTCGCTTTCACAGCTATCAAACCAGGCGAACAGGCTGTCGACATCGGCATGTTCGAAATTATAGGCCGACATTTCCACTTCGTTTTGATGAAAGACATCGCCATAAGTGACCACACCCTCTGGGCCTTGTGTCCACACCAGGTCAAAAACACTTTTGACGCCTTGTAAATACATCGCGATACGTTCCAGTCCATAGGTTATTTCGCCCGTTACCGGTTCACAGTCGAGAGAGCCGACTTGTTGGAAATAGGTAAATTGCGATACCTCCATGCCATTTAACCAGACCTCCCAACCCAGGCCCCAGGCACCCAGGGTCGGTGATTCCCAGTTATCCTCGACAAAGCGAATATCATGCACGAGAGGATCAATCCCTAACATTTTCAATGAATTAAGATACAAATCCTGGATATTTAATGGCGATGGCTTGAGTACTACCTGAAACTGATAGTAATGTTGTAGACGGTTGGGGTTTTCTCCATAGCGCCCGTCGGTCGGCCGTCGCGACGGTTGCACATAGGCGGCATGCCAGGGTTCCGGTCCGATCGAGCGTAAGAAAGTAGCGGTATGAAAGGTACCCGCGCCTACTTCCATATCATAGGGTTGTAACAGGATACAGCCTTGCTCGGCCCAATAGTTTTGCAAGCCGAGTATCATCCCCTGAAAGGTGGAGACATCGACAGTGGATTCTTTTGCCATGATTTACGATCCGTAAGACTCAGTATATAAGGAATGAATTATAGCCCGGTGCGCCCCGGCCATTAAATACAAATTATTGAAAATTTTGGACATTATTGGATAAAAAGACTGTTTTGTATAGATTTTCTAAAGAAATGAGCGATTTATGTCGAAGAACTAACTAGAGGCGTCATTATGGCTATGATTATTACCGAACGCGCAAACACGGCAATGTGGCAAAAACTGGTCCAGCATGCAGGTGACCATTGTCATTTAACCCTGGATGAAGAGCTGGAGAGCTACCTTGTCTTTATGTTGATGCGGCACCTCGACGACACCGCTTTGGCCGACACCGTGATCGCGCCTCGATACCTGAAGGGCTTATTGGCGCAAGGCCAGTCCGGCATCCAGCAATTACAGACTGTGGGTGACCAATGCCTGTTGTTTTCCGGCCTGTTCCCCAAGCGCTCCCGAGCGCGGCTGGTCAAGGCCAGTTATTATATCGATATCGGTCGTTCTGCCTACTTGCAATTAGCCGACAGGCTTAAGAAGACCTATGCACAGTTGTACCAGAATCTATCCATGCATTTTGTCGAGATGATGGATATCCTCCAGGCCTTACGTTTTTCAGCCAGGACCGAGGAGCTGGACTCATTACTACTGATTGAGTATTCACGCGAGAATGATAGTCAGTATGCACGCAAGCTATTACAGGAAAGATTTAATCATTCATTGTGTCATCCCACAAAAGACTCAAAACACTAGTCTTCTACTATTATCTTCCTTATCGTTATAACGCGAATGTCTCTAACAATGACCTGAGACTTCATTCCTTGCCTGGTGATAGACTATGCTGCACAGAATAGTTTGTATGTCTGCCATGTATTTTGCATAGTATCGACAATAAGAGAAGCCATGTCCGCCAGCATGAAAGAACAAGAACTATCGACCTCCATCAGTTTTGTTGCCGCCGTTTTATACTGGCTCAAGCTGGGCTTTATCAGTTTTGGTGGCCCGGCAGGACAGATCAGCATGATGCACCAGGAACTGGTCGAACGTCGCCGCTGGATATCCGAGCATCGTTTTTTGCATGCGCTGAATTACACCATGGTCTTGCCTGGACCGGAAGCACAGCAACTGGCCACCTATATTGGTTGGTTAATGCATGGCGTCTGGGGTGGCATTATTGCAGGAACACTGTTTGTTTTACCCTCGCTGTTTATACTCATCGGTTTAACATGGGTATATCTGGCCTTTGACGATGTACCCGTGGTGGCAGGAATACTTTATGGCATCAAGCCAGCGGTCACCGCCATCGTCGTGTTCGCCGCTTATCGTATCGGCTCACGGGCGCTGAGAAATAATGTCCTGCGCGGCATAGCCTTGTTGGCATTTATTGCCATATTCGCATATAACATTCCTTTCCCCTATATCGTCCTGTTTGCTGCACTGATAGGCTATGCAGGTTCCCGTTTTGCCCCCGATACATTTAAAACCGGAGGGCATCATGGAGAGACCAAAGGCAGTCATGGCCCGGCTTTAATCGATGATGACACACCCATACCCGAACACGCCCGTTTTAAATGGAATCGTTTGCTGATGTTTGCTGTCGTGGGCGGTTCAATCTGGTGTGCCGCTATGGCGGCCCTGTTTCTAAGCTACGGGTGGGAAGGCACGCTGACACAGATGGGTTGGTTTTTTACCAAGGCCGCACTCGTCACCTTTGGTGGAGCCTATGCCGTGCTACCCTATGTCTATCAAGGCGGGGTTGAACAGTATGCCTGGTTAACGGGCACACAAATGATCGATGGACTCGCCCTGGGTGAAACAACACCTGGCCCATTGATTATGGTGGTTTCCTTTGTCGGTTTTGTGGGTGGATGGACGAAAGAACTATTTGGGCCCGAGGCATTGCCTATGGCAGGTATTGTGGGCGCATGCATTGCCGCCCTGTTTACTTTCTTACCTTCGTTCCTTTTCATTTTAGTGGGTGGACCGGCTGTCGAGGCATCGCGGCATGATATTAAATTTACCGCGCCGCTAACGGCGATTACCGCTGCAGTCGTTGGTGTGATCCTGAATCTGGCGGCGTTCTTTGCCTATCATGTGTTATGGCCACAAGGTTTTGATGCAACATTTGAATGGTTTGCAGCCATAATCGGCAGCATCGCCTTTATCGCCTTATTTAAATTCAAGGCAGGTATTGTTGCCGTCATTATTGCCAGTGCGATGGCGGGCCTGTTGTATTATTTATTGTTAAAAAGTCTATTTTGAAATAGACATCATAAAATAAAAAAAACGCTTGGTTTAAAGCTGAGTTGTTAAATGCAATGCAGCGACTCCAGGGGTAAAATATTTTGCAATGAATCAAGACAGTCGATGACGACGAAACGAAGAAGGTGCATATGATCAGCCTGAGAGACTACAAAGAGACGGATATCGATAGACTGGTGTCTCTCGCCAATAATAAGCATGTCACGCACTATATGATCGATACCTTTGTGTATCCCTATACCAGGGATGATGCCATATTCTGGATCACAGAAGGATCGACTGCAAACGGAAGCATCAATAAAGTGATCCTGCTTGATGGCCTGTTCGTGGGTGCAGTGGGCATCAATCCACAGCAGGGCTGGAGGAGTCATTGTGCTGAAATCGGTTATTGGATCGGAGAAGACTATTGGGGCCGAGGGATTGCCACTCGTGCACTTGAGATGATGACGGCAGAAGCGTTTGACCATTTCCACTTTAAAAAACTCTATGCCCCGGTTTTGGCGCCTAATAACCGNTCCATACGGGTTCTGGAAAAAGCCGGTTATCAACGTGAGGGTATTTTGAAGAACGAAGTGAGCAAGCACGATCAGTATTTTGATATATATCAGTATGCAACATCCTGCTTGTAACTCATAAAATTAATGTAGCAAATAGGTTCTCAAGTCTGGTTGAACTAATGCTATATCCAAGGTCTTATTCTATGTCCTTCTAACATGTCATGGAAGTAAGCCCTGTGTTTAGAAATAGCGGATTCTATTTTATTCTATTACTGTTTGTTGCCCTGATTGGATTCTGGCCCTCTTATTTTTCCCGATGGCTGCCAGACATCGATGCCTATACACATTTTCATGCGGTGAGTATGCTGTTATGGTTGTGCCTGCTGATAGCGCAAGCATTTTTAATACGTTATAAACAATACAGATTGCACCGCATGGTTGGCAAGTTTTCCTATTTACTGGTCCCCGTGTTGATAGTTTCACTGGTTTTGTTGGCACACTATCAAATAGTGATCGAGGATGGCGCGGTGCCACCCTTCAGGCGTTATATATTATTTCTGCAGCTCTCTCTGCTGTGTCTGTTTATCATTGCGTACGGACTCGCCATTTTGTATCGGCATCAGCCGGCACGCCATGCACGATATATGATCACGACTGCATTCACACTGATTGATCCTGCGGTTGCCAGGATCCCGCTGGGCATCCCCGATCTCCCCTTTAGCTATCAGGTGTTGACGTTTGCACTTACCGACCTATTGATTATCCTGATGATCATTCTCGAGCGAAAACAAACAAAGGGACGCGAAGTTTTCCCTTTGATGTTAATAATATTTGTATTTTTTCAATGGCTTAATCTTAACTGGACACATAGCCACCAGTGGACAGATTTCGCTAACTGGTTTGCCGGCCTGCCCCTCACCTGATCGTGTTGATTAAATTCTTTGACGTGAGTATTCTGCGTACGACGACATGTGGCGCAGTAGTGGTAGTCATTCAGTGACAGTCCGGCTAACAGTCGCGGTTTAACATGATGGAGGATTAAACATGGCGAATGAGAGAGAAGCATCGGTCAGTTGTCTTTGTGGTGCGATAGGTATGAGCATAAAAAATATCAGCCCCAGTGTGGGGGTATGCCATTGCCACATGTGTCGGAAATGGGGCGGCGGGCCGTTATTTGCAGTGGATTGTGGCTCGGATGTTTCTTTCACGGGTGAAGCCAAGGCGTCAGTGTATGATTCCTCTGCCTGGGCCGAACGTGGTTTTTGTAAAGACTGCGGCAGCCATTTGTTTTATCATCTGAAAGAAAGTAATCAGTACATGATACCGGCCGGACTGTTCAACGATGTCATCCAGTTTGAATTCGATCATCAGGTGTTTATTGATGAGAAGCCGGGTTATTATTGCTTTTCCAACAAGACGGAAGAGTTGACAGGTGAAGAAGTCTTCGCGCGATATGCTCCCCCTGATCAGTCGTAAAAAATAAAACCGAACAACAACGTGGTGCAGATATTAAATCACGACAGAATATAGATGAGCGATAATATGACCAATAAAGTCGACAGTACTACCAGTGCTATTTGGAAAAACCATATCAGCGTAGCGGATACGCCCGCCGGTTTCACGGTGAGAACCACGTATCCATCCAATCCAGACGGCGCAGAAGTCATGCTGGAAAGATGGGAGGCCGGCTCTGAAGAACCTCCCCATTCGCACCCTGGTGATGATATGACGGTTGTCGTTGAAGGAAAAATGTCGATTCAATTTTACACGCAAACAGGTGATCAACTGGTGGTCGATGGCGATCCTGTCTTCTTACATTCTGGTGAAACGGGTTACATAAAGGCGGGTCACATACACGACGCAAAGTACCTGGAAGACTGCAAACTGGTTTATGTGCATGACAAGGCATTTGGATTTAAAGCCGAAGGTTGATAGCGATCGGGTATAGCTTCCCTTAAGGAAGCCCAGATCAATTTAGATCAATTCATGCATGGGCATCTGGTGGCTGCAATGTTCCTGGCCCAGTGTTGGACATCTTACTAATAGGCCCTATTAGTAAGATGTGTCCGCCCAATCCAAAATTAATCAGTGGCTCTTTAATGTTATCAGACGAAGAGTACTAGACACATTCGCCGATTATCCGGCGCCTGAAATCAACGCCATAATTATTGGCTATATTCTGACAATCAGCAATATCGACATCTTTAAGTCCGTCGATCGCAGTCAGGCACACGTCACCCACATTATTCTTCTTAGCCGCTTGAATAAAATCCAGCAGTGCCGGAAAGGTCCCTGTTTGTGGTGGTTGGCATAGTTGGTTATAGACGGATTCCTGCTGGGCATTCAGTGAAATGGAAATCGCATCTATTTTTCCTGCCAGCAGCGGTGTTATATCCATCCCCTGTACCAGATTACCCAGGCCATCCGTTATCAGGCGAACACGGGTACGTCCATGAATGGCCTTGGCCACCTCTATTAGAACGGAAAGGTTCAGGGTCGGTTCACCCAGGCCTGAAAAAACCACTTCCTTATAACGCCTGGGATCTCCCAACGCCAGTAAGATACGGGACGTAGACGCCTGGCGCGATAATTTTAAATGATGACCATGAACGACCCAGTTTTTATTGAGCTTCGGGCAAAATGAGCAATGCAGGGTACACTGGTTAGTAATATTGAGGTAGGCGATATTGTCTTTTCGATAACATATAACGTCGTTTACACCGCATTTTTGTCCATGGTTGATGTCGATGTCCTTATACGTCACCATTTTCTCCAATATCATAAAGAAAACGCCAATCTACTGCTATTTGGCTCTAAATGTTTTGATATGGGTCAAATTGGCAGGAACTATTAAGGACTTTTGGGCTATTGCCCTGATGTATTAGCCAGATCAGGATCACGGCAATATTTGTTGACGACATCGATTGAATGGATAAAATATAATATATAACAATAGCTTATAAAAATTAACAAATAAAGTAGCAAAAATATATTAAATATTAGAAAATAATAATAAAGTAATGTTTAGATTGGCCGATACAGTCTTCAACATTATTAAATCTTGGCCTAAATGGCTGATGTAGACAGCATTTATTATTTGTGGAGAAAGGTATGGCTTATTCAATGAAACGTGTATTAATTAATTCTGGTCTAATTGCATCGATGTTGCTTCCAGGTATCGTCTCCGCAGAATACATTTTTACAGCACCTCCGCGTGAATCCAAAGAAGATGGTATGAAGGTATATGGTCCGATCGCCGAGCATTTATCGAAACTATTAAATGAAAAGGTATCTTACCAGCACCCGGGTAACTGGAGGAAATATAAAAAGGAAATGCAAAAAGGATCTTATGATATCGTTTTTGATGGACCCCACTTTGCCGCATGGCGCCTGGACAAGAAACAGGCACAACCCGTCGTCAAGCTGCCGGGTTCACTTAGCTTTGTATTGGTAACGCGTAAAGAACTAGGTATAAAAAACAAAGAGCAGTTAGTGGGCAAGAAGGTGTGTTCCCTGCCCTCACCTAACCTGGGTGCGATGACCGTATATTCCATGTACCCGAACCAGATGAGCCAGCCCAAGTTTTCCTTTGTAAAAGGCGGGCTGAATAAGGTGATGGCAAGTCTTCAAGCGGGTAAATGTGAAGCGGCGGTATTGCGAAAGGTCTTTTTTAATAAATTAGCAGATAAGCAACGCGAGAATTTTGCTGTTCTGGAGACCAGCAAGCCGTATGTCAACCAGGGATTCACCTTGAATGCCCGTATACCGGCAGACAAGCGCCTGTTGATCATAAACTCAATGACCAAAGGTGAAGGCAAGAAAGCGGCGAAATTGTTACTGAATCGGTTTAGCGCCAATGCCAGTAGTTTTGTCGTTGCCGATACCAATGAATACAGTGATTTGAATCTATTGAAAAAGAATCATATGTTTGGTTGGTAATAGCATGCAGTGAAGGAAAAAAGGCCCGCAGCAGCGGGCCTTTTTTTATGGCGAATAATCATACTGGCAATAATAGATCAGATATAATCAGGCAAATTTGTTACTATATTCCATTGATATTATATAGGCCTTGACCAGGTAATCCCCTCTATGGAAAAAATGCAAACCCCTCAGGGCCTCTTTTCTTTAAGTCGCTACCCAGTCCGAAAAAAAGAAACCTTACGCGCGTGGGACGCGGCAGATGAGTGGTTGCTTGAGCATGTCGCTGACATGCTGGACAGTAAAAAAATTATCATCATCAATGATAGTTTTGGTGCACTAACGACAGCATTAGCGGCGCATGCCCCGACAGTGATGAGCGATTCCTGTTTGTCACTGCGCGGTATTCAAAGCAATCTTGAAGCTAACCAGATCGACAAGAACCAGGTAACACTTTTAAATAGCACAGAAGAATTAACACAGCGCTATGACCTGGTGTTGATAAAAATACCCAAGAGCCTTGCGCAACTGGAATCACAGCTATATCAATTACGTGCACATTTACATGAGACGAGTACGATTATTGCTGCGGGTATGAGCAAGTCAATACATACATCAACATTGAACCTGTTTGAGCGCATCATAGGTACAACCAAAACGTCATTGGCGCGTAAAAAGGCACGCCTGATTTTTGCGCAATTTGATCAGGGGTTGGTTGTCGGTGAAAATCCATATCCTGGTGAATACGAGCTGGATAATACGCCTTACAAGATCGTTAATCATGCAGGCGTATTTTCTCAGCAAAGCCTAGATATTGGCAGCCGTTTTTTTATTGAACATCTTCCTTCTTCCAATGACAGGAAAAAGATTGTTGACCTTGGTTGTGGTAATGGTGTCATCGGTCTGGTTGCCGCGACGCGCAACCCGAACGCAGAAATACTCTTTATCGATGAATCATACATGGCCATAGAATCTGCCAGGGCCACATTTCATGCGGCCTTTTCAGGCAATCGTGAAGCGCAATTCAGTGTGGCCGATGGCCTGGAGAATATCGACAAAAACAGTATTGACTGCATTCTCAATAACCCCCCCTTTCACCAACATAATGCCACAGGTGATGCCGTCGCCTGGCAGATGTTCACCGAGTCCCGCGAGGCCCTGAAACAGGGAGGGGAATTATGGGTGATAGGGAACCGGCATTTGGCATACCACACCAAATTGAAACGATTGTTTGGAAATTATGTCAATATAGCCAGCAATAAAAAATTTGTCATTCTGAAAGCGATAAAGCGCTAAAGCGCTAATCGAACGATAAAGAAATACTGAATCATTCGTATGGCGATGTTCAGCACTACCAAATGCCGTACATAAAAATAAGGAATGTGTATGTTGCGCCAGTGAGTCAAGATAGATTCACTGGGTGTCAGATGCTACAGTCACAACCGCTATTCATATGCCTCTGAATCGGATATTCATAATTGATCACCGCTTGAACGAAATTCAGAAGCATTGTAGAGTTATTTCAGCAGGCCACAGTTTGGTGTAAGAGGGAATAGTTATGTCAGATGAAATCAAACGCTGTCAGTGGGTCAGTGATGATCCCTTGTATATTAACTATCATGACAAGGAATGGGGGATACCCGTTTTCAGCGACAGAAAATTATTTGAAATGCTGATACTGGAAGGAGCGCAGGCGGGACTCAGCTGGATTACCATTTTGAAAAAGCGTGCGCACTACCAAAAAGTCTTTGATGGTTTTGATGCTAAAAAAATAGCCGCTTATAACCAGAAAAAAGTCGATAGTTTGTTACAGGACCCAGGTATAGTACGTAATAAGCTCAAGATCGAATCGGTCATCAGTAACGCGCGCATATTCCTTGACCTGAAAGAAAAACAAATTCGATTCAGTGATTTATTATGGCAATTTGTTGATGGTGAACCCGTGCAGAACAAATGGAGGAGTTTGAAGCAGGTGCCGGTATCAACAGAGGTATCTGATGCCATGAGTAAGGAGTTGAAACGCCTTGGCTTCAAGTTTATCGGTACCACTATCTGTTATGCCTTCATGCAATCAGTCGGTATGGTCAACGACCATACGACAGACTGTTTTTGTTATGACCGTGTTTGCCAGTTGAGTCAGAGTGCATAAGCTGTTTTTACGTACTAACGACTTTTGCCGACAATATAAATGCTGCCAACGATCATGAGCATGCCTCCTATTTGGACAGATGTGAGCACTTCACCCAGGACGACAAAAGCGAGAACCAGGGTCATCACCGGCCCGGCAGAACTGATAATCGCCGCACGATTGGCGCCAATGCGGTGGATCCCTTCATTCATCATATAGGCTGGCAGGACAGTACAGAATATGGCCATGAATAATCCGATCAGGTAAAAATTTAGCGAATGTTTGTACAGTTGCAAACCGTGTTCAATAAAATAATGAACAAGAGTAAAGACCGCAGCTACCGACATGGTATAGGAAGTAAATCGCTGCGGTCCCAGACGTTTTATAACACCCTGACCGACGACAAGAAAAACTGAGAAACTGATAGCAGCAGCAAATACCAGTCCCGCGCCTTTAAGGATATCTGCATTCATCATCGTGTGATCACTTAAAAACATCAATCCCATACCAGCATAGGCTATCAGTAGTGCCAGTATTTCAAAACGATGCATCCTGCGCCTGCCCAGTATGGCCGTGAGAATAACAACGAGAGTCGGGTATAAATACAGGACCATCCTTTCCAGTGATGCTGAAATGTAGGCAAGCCCGGAAAAGTCGAGCAGGCTTGATAAGTAATAACCGATAAAGCCGAGAAATAAGATATCCAGCCGATCTTTTGCTGTCATCGCGATACGTTTGCTATTAACAGAAGCGCGTATCGCGATGAACATAAAAAAGGGTAATGCAAATAGCATGCGAATGGCCATAATACTGATGGCGTCTATGCCCAGCCCAAGCGCATAGGCCAGTTTGATTAGAATACCCTTGGATGAAAACCCCAGGGCAGCCACAATCACCATGCCGATACCGATCAGGATATGGCTTGATGGCTGTGGAGGAGAAAGAGGGTTAGTGCTCATGACGTTATATCCCTGCCATGTCACCGAAACTGAAGTCATAAACAAAACAGCCGTGTTGAGGTGACACGGCTGTTATGAAAAAAGATTAATCAAAAATTCAGCCGCAAAGACTCCTGACTAGTAGCCACGGTTTGCTAACGACTGATAATGTAGTTTGGATCGACATGAATTCAGATTAATTGTTTAGCTTTATGCTGTCAATTAATAAATGCGTGCGAGCCAGGTAGAGAGACTGATAGGCTATAGCCAACGTCTGACCTGTTTTTGATAGGCGCTATAGGCCTCGCCAAAACGGGCCTGCAATGCCTGTTCTTCGGGGATGATATTTAAACGATTCAAGCTGAATACGAAAAT
>JGI24023J19991_10000377_pt1 | contig 34748 bp, 30 predicted proteins | sample Cruoilmetagenom1_FD_19991 | JGI IMG/M metagenome (IMG submission 19991)
GATGACAGCCAAGATATCGGCTTGATTCGCTTGGTGTACGTTTGGGGGGGTTAAATTCGCCGGGTTGTTTTTTTATCAGGATATTGATTATAATTACACCAAGGGATTATGGAGAGCATCAGGTTTTATACCAAGCCTGAAGTGGTCAATCCATGCCTGGTTGCTGCCTGGCCTGGTATGGGCGGTGTGGCTATAGTAGCAGCGAGGTATTTGGCGGAAAAACTAGCTGCCGAGCAGTTTGCTAGAATCGAGCCAGAGGAATTTTTCGATCTAAATGTGACCCCCGTTAAGGACAGCATAATAGCCGAGCCAGAATTTCCTGAGAATAGGTTCTACTTATGGAAAAATAGAGCAGGAAACGATGTGATAATTTTCACCGGCGAGGCTCAACCTTCTATGAAAGGGTACAAACTCGCCAATCTGATTTTAGATGTTGCTCAGAGGTACAATGTTGACCGGGTGTACACTTTTGCCGCTGCCCCTAATCATATCTATCACACTAAAAAGCCTAAAGTTTTAGCAGTGACTACAAATGCCGAATTGATTCCTCAGTTGGAGAGGCATAAGGTAACGCTAATGCACACCGGTAGTATTAGTGGCATGAATGGATTGCTACTCGGGGTAGCGGTGAAAAGGAATATAGATGGTGTTTGTTTACTCGCTGAGATACCAGTTTATGCTACTCAAATACCAAACCCCCGCTCTTCCCAAGCTGTGCTTAGGACTTTGACCGAGATGTTAGGTATTGAGATTGAGATGACTGAACTCGATGATTGGGGAAAAAGAATAGATCAGCAGATGGAAGAGAATGTCGATCAACTTGCCAAACTATCTGGAGAGCAGGCAAAAAAGCTGGTTGATTATTTTGAGCGATTAAAGCAACAGGCAAGTGTCGAAGAGACAGAAAGTCAACCGCATCCCCAATATGAGACCGATGAACTCCTCAATGAAATAGAACAATTCCTCAGGGGGGAAAGGGGAAAGGGGAATAACTAAACTACCCCAATAGAAACTAAGAAAACCTCACCACAGTAGTCTAGCAGGTTACTTGACATAGCGGAGGAAGAGATTTAAACTCTTTTACGGGTATCAAAGGTGGGGGGTGAAAGGTTCTCCTGAATCAGCTAAGAGAATGTGGCGCCTCCTAGGTATCCGGGAAATAATGATAGCATAGAAGGAGGCATTATGGAAGCTGAAGAGGTTAAGCAAAAGTTTGCCGGCATGGTAGGTGAGCCCATCGTGAATGTGGTGGAGAAAGGATCTATAAAAAGGTATGCTTATGCGGTGGAAGACCCCAACCCTCTTTACTACGATGAGGAGTATGCGGCACGCTCCCGATATGGGACAGTTATTGCCCCACCAGGTTTCTTTGGCTGGCCTGCCAAGCCAGGGCCAATGCTTCCCAAGCTGATGTTGGATTTGCTCAATGGCCTGAAGGAGGCTGGCTATCCTAATCTTCTCGATGGGGGGATTGAACTTGAGTTTATGGTGCCGATTCGTGCTGGTGATGTGTTAGTGTCTTCTCCTAAGATTATGGATGTCAATGAGCGTACCACCAAGGCGGGGACCAAGATGGTCTTTGGCACTATTGAAACCACCTATATTAATCAAAATGGCGATACTGTGGCTAAGGCACGTCAAAATTTGATCTGCCTTCCTGGAGCTTAAGAGAGGAGGAGAAATGGCTAAGCAGTTGTATTGGGAAGATGTAGCTGATGGTAGTGAGTTAACTCCTATTCCCAAGATTGCTACCACCCAGATGCTAGTGAAGTGGGCTGGGGCAAGCGGAGACCTCAACCCCGCTCACTATGAGGATACCTTTGCTGCCGCTCAGGGCCTGAACCGGGCATTTGTCCAGGGCCAGCTTAAGAGAGCCTGGCTGGTTCAATTAGTGACCACTTGGATAGGTGATGAGGGCACGCTAAAGAAGTTATCATGTCAGTTCCGCGCCGTGGACTGGCCTCGCTTCATGGCATCGCTTACTGATCCCAAAGAAGGAGAGACCTGGTGGTGCAAGGGGAATGCCACCAAGAAATATGTTCAAGATGATGAGCATCTAATAGACTGCGATATTTGGGTAGAGAACGGCAAGGGCGAGAAGACAACCCCGGGTAAAGCTACAGTAGCCTTGCCATCACGGGGTAAGAGCTAATAGGAATTTAATAAAAGGAGGGAACAGATGGCAAAAATGCTCGAAGGCAAGGTGGCGATCGTCACCGGGGCAGGACGGGGGTTGGGGCGAGGTGAGGCACTAGCTTTGGCCAAAGAAGGGGCAAAGGTAGTGGTCAACGACCTTGGTGGAGGCTTTGATGGCACTGGCGCAGCCCATGGTCCTGCCGAGGATGTATGTAAGGAGATCAGAGCCTTTGGTGGCGAAGCAGTACCAAATTTTGAAAGCGTGGCCGATTTTGCGGGGGCAAAGAGGATAATCGAGGCTGCCGTAAGCAACTTCGGTGCCCTGAACATTCTAGTCAATAACGCCGGCATCCTACGAGATAAGATGATATTCAATATGGGAGAAGACGATTGGGATGCAGTTATAAATGTTCACCTCAAGGGCACCTTTAACTGCACCAGGCATGCCTGTGCCTATTGGAGAGAAGAGCACAAGGCGGGGCGAAGCCGTGGTGGCCGACTGATACACACCGTGTCCGACGCTGGTCTTTTGGGAAATCCCGGCCAAACCAATTATGGAGCATCCAAGGCAGCAATCGCTGCGTTTAGTTTAATCACCTCCCGGGAGATGGCAAGATATGAAGTAACCTCTAACTGCGTTGCCCCAGGGGGGAGAACGAGGCTTACCACCGATGCCACTCCATCAATGAAAGCTCTTATGGAGAAAGTGCCGCCGGCAGGAGAGTTTGACCTCATGGATCCTGAGAATGTGGCTCCGCTTGTGGTCTATCTGGCTTCTGATGATGCCAAGGACATAAGCGGTGAGGTGTTCAGGCTTATGGGGGATAGAGTTTGGTTTCTCCGCGGTTGGCACACCATAGAGTCAAAAGGAAAGGGGAAAGCGAGGTGGGCCCCTGAGGAAGTAGGGCCGGTAATTAAAGAAATGGTAAAGAAGGTCGGTGCCAAGGAAGAAATAATGGGGCCATTTAAGGAGGCGGGACTTATATAATTCGGGAAGGCTTGGCGGGCTGTGTGACAGTACAGAGGAGACAAAGACACCATACAGGGCGTGAATTTTAGTGCTGAGGGAAATCGTTGATTTTTTCCCAGGGATGTCAAGGAGACCAAGGATAATTCGTAGCTAAGGGGGATGGTTGTGGTCTCGGTTGATGAACTGCGGGGCATGATCGGTAAAGAGGCAAAGGTTGAGGTAACCCAGATTGAGAAGGGGATGATAAAGAAAGCGGCCGAGGCCATAGGCGACCCAAATCCCCTGTGGCAGGATGAAAAACGTGCCCGAAAAACCAAATATGGGGGAATTATCGCCCCACCAGGGCTGCTCATTACCGCAATGATGTCGGGAAGCCGACCGGAGGGGTCGATGCCGTTCCAGCGGCTGTTGGCAGGTGGAGGAGAGTGGGAATTCCTCTTACCAATTAGAGCTGGTGATGTGATAACTTCTACCACTGCTCTTGCTGATGTTTATGAGCGGGAGGGTAAAGCAGGGAAGATGTTGTTTTTCATCTTTGAGACAATCCATAAGAATCAATTGGATGAGGTGGTGGCCAAGAGTCGTTCCACCTTGATCAACTACTGAGGTGAGATTCGTGGCCAAGCAGATTTTCTATGAAGATATAGAGGAGGGTGCTGAGATACCTGCTTTGACTAAGCACATTACCAGACGGCAGTTGGTGATGTGGGCTGGGGCATCGGGGGATTATTACGAACTCCATTACGATAAGGATTTTGCTCAAAGCACTGGGGTACCAGATGTCCTGGTTCATGGTCGGCTGAAGGCCGCTCTTCTCGGCCAATTGATAACCGACTGGATTGGGGAGGAGGGGAGATTAACAAAGCTGAGTTGCAGCTATCGAGGTATGGACCTCCCTGGAGAAGACCTTTTGTGCAAAGGGAAGGTGACTAAGAAATACGTTAAGGATGGCGAGCACTACATAGAGTGTGAGGTTTGGACTCAAAATCCTAAAGGGGAAAGAACTACCCCAGGCACAGCCACTATCGTTCTCCCTTCTAGAGGAAGATAAAACACCTATAGCAGCTTCAATATCCGCCGGAGGTTTAAGTATGGCTGAGAAATTAAAGGGTAAAAGTGGGGTGATTACCGGTGCTGGCCGTGGCATCGGGAGGGAAATCACTTTGGCGATGGCCGCCGAGGGTGCCAATGTAGTAGTTGTCGATCCTGGTGTAGCCAGAGATGGCTTGGGTAGTGATGTGGCGCCAGCTGATGAAGTAGTGGCTGAGATTAAGAAAAGGGGGGGAACAGCAGTTGCCAACTACAGCTCGGTAGTTGATTTTAAAGCTGCTGAGAGCATCATCAAGGGCTGTGTAGACAATTTTGGTCACCTGGACTTCCTAGTGAACTGTGCCGGCATCCTCAGGGAGCGAATGATCTTCAATATGAGTGAAGAGGATTGGGATGCAGTAATCGCTGTTCACCTTAAAGGATCCTTCAATTGTTGTCGGCATGCCTGCATCATAATGAGGGAGCAAAGGTATGGCAGGATAATAAACCTCGTCTCCGATGCTTGGCGGGGAACTGTAGGACAGTCCAATTATGGCTCTGCTAAGGGAGGAATTGTAAGCCTTACCAGGGCGATTGCCCGCGAGATGGGAAGATATGGAGTAACCTGCAATGCTGTTTGCCCCATAGCGGCAACGCGGATGACTATGACCGAGGAAGTAAAGGCCGGCATGAAGAAAAGGCTTGAGGCTGGCCTGATAACCAAGGAACAGTATGAGGCTATGATAAACATGCCAGGGCCGGAGTATGTCTCCCCTATGGTGATATACCTAGTCAGTGATGCAGCGGCTAATATAAATGGGCAGGTGCTTCATATTGAGCGGGGGAGAGCAGCTATTTACTCCGAGCCTGTGGAAGTAAGAGCTATTTATAAAGCGGAGGCGGCGGGAATGTGGTCTGTAGACGAGCTGGAGGAGTTTGTGCCTAAAACGTTATTAATGGGTTATGTTAACCCTGCCCCAGCACGCCCCGAGGAGAAGAAACCCGCCTCATAGAGAGTTACCTTTCTAGTTATCTACCCAGGGAATGGTGTAATTTGGCCCCGTAGTGTAGCGGACTAACATGCCACCCTGTCACGGTGGAGATCGTGGGTTCGAATCCCATCGGGGTCGTGAGCAATATATCGCGTGACATCCTTTGTATTGGAGGTCAAAGAAGGACCTAAATTCAGGTCTTGGTGCAACAGTCAAGGTCTTCCTGTATTTAATCCAGACTGCCTCAAATAACTGCGAGGCCAAGCAGTTATCCCACCCTTGATTAGTTTATTCCGAAAATAGATTCCCCATGTGTCATTGCGACCCTGAGCGGAGCGAGGGGGAAGCAATCTCACTCTCATTATCCCGAGATTGCTTCGGGGCCTTGCCCCTCGCAACGGCATACCTATTTTCATGATTCGCTGGTGGGCAGCCGCCCATGGGGGTTTGTTCCCGGGTTAAGGTTATGTCCTTGAGGAATAAAGCCAGGTTTCCCAGCGCCTCCCCCTGGTCATCACTCAAGTAGCTGGGCTACTTTTTCCCAGACAGCCTGCTCTATTTCCGCCTCGGAGAGGAGAGCATCCACTACCAGCCAGCGTTGTGGGGCGGCAGCCGCCAACTGGAGATAACCTTGTCGCACCCGGTGGTGAAAGGAGACCCCCTCTTTCTCGAAGCGATCCAACTTTGCCGTCTTGCGCCGGGCAAGCCCTATTTCCACAGGAACATCCACCAGAATAACCACATCGGGGACGAGCCCCTGGGTAGCCACTCCGTTAATGGTTTGGATAGTATCCAAGTCAATCCCTCGCCCATAGCCTTGATAAGCAATAGTAGAATCGGCATAGCGATCACAAATGACCATCACCCCGGTGGCCAAATTGGGACGCAGCACCTCCGCCACTAGCTGTGAGCGGCAGGCAGCGAAGAGCAAAAGCTCAGCCCAAGCTGAAATCTTCATCTCCTCTTCCCCCTTCAGCCAACAGCGCACCTCTTCCCCCAAGGCAGTACCTCCAGGTTCATGGGTTAATATCACCGGTATATCCGCATTTAAAAATCGCCGATAAAGTGCCTTGGCTTGGGTACTTTTCCCGCTTCCCTCCCCCCCCTCAAAGGCGATAAATAACGCCAAACCCCCCCCTGTATTTCTCCTCAGGCCGAACTACCCCACGAAAATCTGGCGATTTTCGTGGGAGCCCCGCTGATTTAAGATTAAAATTTATTGGGGTTTATCTAGGTGATGCTCTGCCGTTAGGTGTTGCAGGCGGTGGGTGTAGTCACCCGGTGAGTTGGATGGTGCCCCTAGCTCCTCTTGTCTCTTTAGGACCCTCTTTAGTGCCTCTACCTTTCCCCGATCAGCATATAACGAACGCAAAAGGTGCTTTATCTCCGGGCCAGTATTGCTTTTGAGAACATAGATAGGTAGGCCAGCAGCTTCAGCGTCTCTCACCTTCTGTGGCTTTGTGCGATAGTAGTTTTTTAGCGTTAGCAAAATGTCTGCCTCTGTCAACTCAGCGGCAATGTTTAGCGGCAATTGCATCTCTTTGGCCGCTTGCTCCAATTTCGCTCGATTGACGCCAAAAAGGTGAAGCCTTTGGGTTATTGGCTTACTAGGGGGTTTGGCCAGCGAAGGAGATATTGCCCTTTCCCGGTGCACCTCTCCCTCCTTATCCAGCCAGCGCACCTCCGGCATTATAGGATACCCCCGCAGGATATTATCCACCACTTGGTCGATCTCAGGGTGGATAACCACCCTGTTAAAATCCTGAATCTCGACCACCGTCCCGAAAGTAGGCGGTGCCTTGCGCTCCAATATCGATTTCTGACTTCCCCGCCGCCGCGCTTCCTCGTCTCCTAAGGTAACCGTCTGAATGCCGCCAATAAGGTCGGCAAGAGTGGGGTTGAGTATCAGGTTGTCTAAGGTGTTTCCATGAGCGGTGCCCACCACTTGCACTCCCCTTTCAGCTATAGTCCGAGCGGCTTGGGCCTCTAGTTCGGTGCCAATTTCATCGATAATAATTGCTTCCGGCATGTGGTTTTCCACCGCCTCGATCATCACTGCATGCTGCATCACTGGAGTAGGGACTTGCATGCGGCGCGCCCTCCCTATGGCGGGATGGGGAATATCCCCATCACCAGCGATTTCATTAGAGGTATCAACCACTATCACTCGCTTGTTGAGATCATCGGCAAGCATACGAGCTACCTCACGAAGCATCGTCGTCTTGCCTATACCGGGTCGCCCTAAAAGCAAAATATTCCTGCCCGATTGAACCATATCCTCGATGAGCTTCATAGTGCCAAAGACAGCTCTGCCCACTCTCAAGGTTAGCCCGACAATTTGCTCTTGGCGGTTACGAATAGCCGAGATGCGATGCAAGGTACGCTCAATTCCGGCGCGGTTATCACCCCCAAAGGCACCAATGCGGGAGACAACATATTCAATATCTTCCCCACTGACCTCCCTCAAGCTGAGGGGTACCTCTTGATGGAGGAAACGGGCCTCAGGAAGGCGCCCTAAGTCCATCACTACCTCTAAAAGCCGACTTAGATCCTCTCTTTGATGCAATGGGTGGGAGATATGAGGGGGTAAGACACCAAGCAGGGCGTCTAAATCATCTATAATCGTTTGTTGTGTCTCCTCCTTACCAACCTCTGGGTGCCAACAATTCCTCTTGAGGGATCGCCTTTATATCCAGCCCGGGCATGGCAGCACCTAAATTTTGGGATGCCTCTGCAATGATCTTGGGGTCATGATAATGAGTAGTAGCCATAACTATAGCTCTTGCTCGCGCCTCAGGGGCGCTAGATTTAAAGATGCCTGAGCCAACGAAGATGCCCTCAGCACCTAATTGCATCATTAATGCTGCATCTGCCGGGGTAGCTATACCACCGGCGGCGAAATTGACTACGGGCAATTTCGCTGTCCTTCGTACCTCAGCAACCAATTCTAAGGGGGCCCCCAGCGCTTTTGCCTCAGCAACTAGCTCCTCTTCAGGCATGTTCTCAAGCTTGCGAATGCCATCCATTACCGCCCGCATATGCCTTACTGCTTCCACAATATTTCCTGTGCCTGCTTCTCCCTTGGTACGGATCATCGCCGCCCCTTCAGCGATACGGCGTAATGCCTCACCCAAATCCCGACAGCCGCACACAAAAGGAATCTTAAAGTTATGCTTTAGGATATGGTGGCTCTCATCGGCAGGGGTGAGTACCTCAGACTCATCGATGAAATCCACCCCCAGGGCTTCTAGCACCTGTGCTTCTACAAAGTGGCCGATGCGGCACTTGGCCATCACCGGGATGCTCACCACCTTCATAATGGTCAAGATTATGCTCGGGTCAGCCATGCGGGCTATTCCTCCCGCTGCCCGAATATCTGCTGGAACCCGTTCCAGCGTCATTACGGCACATGCCCCCGCCTCCTCAGCAATCTTCGCCTGCTCTGGGGTAACCACATCCATGATCACCCCCCCCTTTAACATCTGGGCAAGCCCACTCTTAACCTTCCAGGTTCCCTTCTCCATCTACCCCTCCCCTTAAAAGCAAGGCTTTAGTATATTCTACAATCGCCTCGGTTTATTGACAAGTGTAGCCCCAGTTGGCCATTTTTGGCGAGGCCCCTAATACCGATATTGCCTTCTATAGTTACCCCTTGGCATGGTTACTTCTTGGTAAGCTTGGACAGGCAGAAAAACTATAATTTCCTGCCATCTTTTGAAGTGATGAGAACGCAGGGGATACCATTAATCGGATGAGGATAGACGTCTACCTCAGTTTTATAAACTTCCCTTATATTCTCTCGGGTGATTACCTCCCTTGGGGAACCCTCGGCCCAAATCCTTCCCTCGCTGAGGAGTACCACTCGATCCGAATATTGGGCCGCTAGGTTGAGATCGTGCATGGCGAGGATAGTGACCAAGCTTTGTTTAGAACATAAGCCTCTTACCATTTCCATGGCTTCTATCTGGTGATTAATATCGAGATGAGCTGTTGGTTCATCGAGGAGAAAGATTTTGGGTTCCTGGGCCAAGGCTCGAGCTAAGATTAATCTTTGCTTCTCACCCCCAGAAAGTTCTCCTACTCTTCTCTCAGCGAGATGTTGGGTTTGAGTCATCTCCATTGCTCTCCAAACTATGGCAAGGTCTCTCTCCCCCTCATAGCGTAGAAGTCCCAGGTGGGGGGTCCTGCCTAGGAGAACAACCTCAAAGGAGGTAAAGGCTGGGGGGAGATTTGGATTTTGTGGCACTACAGCTATAAGACGAGCGAGCTCATCCTTCTTAAAGGCGGATATATTCTTACTCTCGATGGTGATTTCTCCAAACTTAGGCTTTAAAACATCGCTCATGAGTTTAATCAAGGTCGATTTCCCCGAGCCATTGGGGCCAATAAGGCCTAGGATCTCACCCCATATAGCAACGAAATTGATATCGCTTAAAACCGTATGCTTATCGTAGGCGAAGGTGACGTTCTTAAGCTGTAACATATCCCGTGCTATTCAAATATGGCTTCCTTAGGGTACATCTTCTCCGCGTTGACCCCAGGTTGAGCTTTATCTCTTTTCCGGTCATTTTTTAGAAGATTGCCCTTTTCCTTTGCCTCAGCAGGTAAAGGAAGAAAGGAGCACCGAGGAAGGCAGTGATTACCCCTACCGGAATCTCCCCCGGTGGGATTATCGAGTGTGCCAGAGAATCAGCCAAGATGAGAAATATCCCTCCTGCCACAGTGGAAAAGGGGAGGAGGAAGCGATGGTCTGGGCCGAGGACAAGTCTCACTGCATGGGGAATCAGGATGCCCACAAAGCCGATAAGCCCGGCGAATGATACCGCTGCTGCGGTAGCCAGGGTAGCAGCCAGGACTAATATAAGCTTAACCCTCTCCACATCGACCCCTAATTGCTGGGCTTGCTCCTCATCAAGCATCATTACGTTTAACGGCCGAGCATGAAGCCAGATGATTACCGTCCCGATAACTACTAAGGGCAAAACAACCTTCACCTCATTCCAATCCGCTAAGGAAAATCCTCCCAAAAGCCAAAAAACTATTCCATGCAGTTCCTCACCTGCCACGACCATAAGATAAGAAGTGATGGAACAGAGGAAAGCACCTAAAGCCACACCGGCCAAGATGAGGGTGGTCATTGGCAAGGTCTTCCCGGTGCGAGCCACAAAATAGATCACCATTACGGCACTTATAGCACCCAAGAAGGCTAAGAGGGGGATGGAGCCAAAGCCAAAAGCACCGCTGAAAGGCAAGAGAAACCCGATTGTTGCCCCCAGCCCCGCCCCTTGGGCCACCCCGATGAGATAGGGATCAGCAAGTGGGTTGCGGAACAGACACTGGTAAGTGGCCCCGGCAACTGCTAAAGCTGCCCCCACCATCCCAGCAAGGATAATCCGGGGTAACCTGATATCTAGAATTATCGTTTCAATGTTTTCCGACCAAGTGGGGGCGAGATGGATAAAGGGAAGCTTGGAAAGCAAAACTTGATAGGTGGTAGTGAAGGGGATATGAGCGCTTCCTAAAGTGATGGCAAATATGACCACTATCACCAGCAATACTATGAGCCCGATTAAGGCCAGGAGTTTCCTTCGCCAATGGAGGGGATAATCTGGTGGCATCTTTAAACTATCCTTCTAACTTCATACTCAAGCCTTTCATCGCCCCTGAGGCAGGAGACATTTAAAAGATGTCTCCTGGCCACTTGAGCAGCCTGTTCAACCTCGATCGGGGTAGGCCTTCTCCAGGGATTATTCCCCACTGGAAGATAAGCATCTATCCTATAAGCTATATTTCTATCTATTCCGGCGATAAACTGGGCAATGCGCCCGATCTCTGGAGAATCGATATAGTTGGGGATGAAGAGGCTCTCTGCCCGCAGCTTCTTTCCTTCCTGATAAAGTGTAGAAAAATTTTCTAAGATGCTTTTATTCGATACTCCAGTGTAATCTTGATGAAGGCTCTCCTTATATGCCTTTATACTTAAAACTACTTCATCTATGTGCTTGGTTGAGATGAGCTTTAAGCCATTAGTGAGGAGGATGTTATAGCTATGGAATTTCCTATGAAGGGCCTTGGCTAATTTGGGAAGCTCCGCATCAATAGTAGGCTCAGCCCCCATGAAGATCACCTGAGATATGTCTCTGCCCTTTAAAATCTCTAAGACCTCGTTTAGATCCAAAAAGCGACTGGGGGCCTGAGGAACCTCTTTAGATTCCTCGAAGATAGCCCGTTTAGTTTCCTCAAGATGGCAATCGTAGATCTCCTTTTTACATAAGCAGGCGCGGCACTCCATGTTGCAGCCCCAGAAGTAGAGAAAAAAAATCCCCGGTGAAGGTGCATAGGTGATATGATAAACATTCACGGTATCCTCTACTATTGGGCCACTTAGCTATTGCGTCGAATACTTTAGTCGAACCTGTAACCTATTCCCCTTACGGTAACTATATAGCGCGGGTGTCCCGGGTCAGCTTCAATCTTTTTTCTTAGCCATCTTATATGAACATCCACAGTCTTGGTATTACCTTCATAGTCATACCCCCACACCTTTTCCATGATTTGGTCCCGGGTGAATGTCCTGCCTTTATTCTGGGCTAAGAAAGCCAACAGCCGAAACTCCTTGGGAGTTAGGTGAAGAGGATGGCCACCCACCGCAACTTGATAGCGGAGAAGGTCAATCTTCAGCTTATTTACCCTTATTATGCCGCCTGCTTCTACTCTGGCCATGTCGACATCTCTACGGCTTTGCCGTTATTTTGGCAGGGGGACATCAGGGTGAATGAAGCAAGCCAGGCACTCCAAACCCTCGATTATCCTCGGCCCCGGTCTGGTTATGAGGTCAGCATCTATTCGATATATGCGGTCGGACTTGCGAGCCTCAGTGCTCTTAAGCCTTGGCTCTGTCTTCACCCACTTATAGGGCAGATCCTCGGCTTGACCATGACCGGTAGAGGCAATTATGACTTGAGGGTTTCTTTCCAGCACCAACTCAAAATCGACTACATAGTGTCCTTGAGCATCGTCTGCGATGCTTATGCCCCCCGCCTTTTGAATTAGCTCATCCTCAAGGGTTCCTGAGCCGACAGTCCACAAAGGACCATGCCAAGTAAGGTAAAAAACTCTTGGTTTCTCATCTTGAGGAAGATTCTCTGTTTTGTTTACCACTTTATCGATCCTATTCCTCATGTCGCCGACTAACCTGGAGGCTTCTTTGTCTGTCCCGGTTATCTTGCCAACCAGACTGATACCCTTCAATACATCATCAAGGGTTTTTGGCGCTAAGGCAACAACTGTAAGTCCTCTCCCCGCTAACTTGGGGATCAAATTTTGGTGAACGCCGGTCACCAAAACCAAATCTGGGGAGAGGATGATGATCTTCTCTATATCGGGATTGGCAAACCCTCCCACCTTTTCCTTTCCTTTGGCCTGTGGTGGATAATCACAAAAATTGGTCACTCCCACCACCTTATCTGCTAAACCCAAGGCGAAGAGGATCTCGGTATTGCTTGGAGATAAAGAGACAATCCGTTGGGGTATTTTGCTGATATTTATTGGCCTTCCCAGATCGTCGTTTATCTCTCCCTCTAGCGCAGGAGAATGGCATCCAGCTAGAAGTATAAAAGCTAATACCAAAAGGAGCCAAATTGATAATTTCTTAAGCATTTCCCTCTTTAGCAAACAAATCCCCTCACCTTAAAGGCGAGGGGATTTTACAATTCGACCCAAAATTAAATCCCTCCCCTCTCCACGAAGGCGATCGGGATAATTTAAGAGGCTGGCGTCCTGGCTCCCGATATTTTTATCTATCAGTTACAGTGGCAGGAGAACCGCTCCGGACCTGCACCGGATTGCCTTCCATTTAAGCCCAAGCTCACGCCGGGCACCTCTGTAGTTATTCCTTTTCCAAGAATATTATAACATCTATTATCTTAACATTGCTACATACTGGCCCAGTACCACTTTACCTCGCTGTCTATGCCATCTACCAGTTCAAACTCATCAGCGCTGACAGCGGGCATTTCATCATCCACCTTATACATCCATCCCGACGACCCCCAATTCTCATACCCGGCTATCGAATCTACCCATAATCCATGCACTGTGTCCTCCACTTCATAGGTGAAGCCGCCTGCCTTAGAAGCCTCATCTAGAGCTCCCAGAGCAGTGGGGAAGGAGAAATAGTGCTCATCACCATCATCGTCAATAATAGTTGAATCGCTAAAGCTTATCACCCCTTCCCAAATGGTTTCTTCATCTGGGTCTTCAACTACCACCTTTCCGGTCCATGACCTGGCCCCTCCTTGTGGAACCAAAGTCACATTATCNTCGAGGGTAACTACTTGGGCAGAAGCCATGCCGGGCAGCCATAATAAGCTTAGACAAAGCGCCATAGCCATTATCTTTCTCACTGTTTCACCTCCTGTTTCGGCTCAGTGACCGCACCCTGTGAGTCAAGGTGCCTTGATCCGTATCCAACTCTTCTATTTTATCTCGCTGCCACATGTTGTTGCAAAACGTTAATGAACTGTCCCAGAACTTATTATACTGTGCTCTATCTGGCAGCGCTGGTCAAGGCGCTCGTCCGTACATTAGCGACACATTCCCCCCCTTTGCTTTTCTCAGGGTGGCTGGGTAGAATTAAGATCAAGTTTATCCCGGCCAATTTAGGGGGTAGAAGGTGATTCCCATCAAACTCGCTATGCGCAATTTCATGTGCTATCGAGATAATGTATCCCCGCTGCATTTTGATGCCATTCATCTCGCTTGCCTTTGCGGCGATAACGGCAATGGCAAATCAGCCCTAGTCGATGCTATCACCTGGGCACTGTGGGGGAAGACTAGGGCTAAAAGTGATGATGAGCTTATCCATCTGGGGCAGAAAGAGATGGAGGTAGAGTTTGAGTTTGCTGCCGGGGCAAATCACTATCGGGTGCTGCGCAAGCGAACCAAATCCCGACCCGGACACCCCGGCCAAGTGGTTTTAGAACTCCAACTAGCCACCTCAGAGGGCTTTCAGTCAATCAGCGGCAATAGCCTTGGGGAGACCCAGCAGAGGATTATCCATATCTTACACATGGATTACCCTACCTTCGTAAACAGCACCTTTTTGCGCCAAGGTCACGCCGATGAGTTTACCATCAAGCCCCCTGGCGAACGAAAGAAGGTCTTAGCCAATATCTTGGGGCTTTCAGTTTATGATGAGCTTGCCGAGGAGGCCAAAAACCAGGCTAAACAGAGGCAACAAAGGATAAAAGAACTCGATAGTGCGATCAAGGAGATGGGGCGGGAAATTGAGCGAAGGGGAGAATATCAGGCTGAACTCAGCGAGGTAAGCAAAGCGCTCGGCGAACTAGCTCAGCAAGTTAGCCACTGGGAGGGTCAAGTTATTGCCCTGCGAGATGCTAAGAGAGGCTTAGAATTCAAACAGGAGAAGCGGGCTGAGTTAGCCCAGATATGCGAGCAAGAACAAAGAGAGAGCAACTTCTGGCACTCGTCAGTTGCTGAGCATAAGGCTAAGGTGGGGGAATATGAGCAGGTGCTCAGCTCACACTCACAAGTTGAGCAAGGTTATTTCAAACTAGAGCAGATGAAAAAAGAGGCCGAAGAGTTAAATCTGAAACTGAGAGCATTGCTCAGCCTTACCGAGCGCAAAGCTGATTTGGAAAAGACCATAGAGAAGTCTAAAGCGGAACTCGCCGCCGAGCAAAAAGTGGTGCAAAGTAAAGTCAACGAGCTGGAAGCTAAGTCTCAAAAGAAAGCCAGCCTTGAGGGGGAGTTAGCCCAATTACAAACCAGGCTCAGCGAGATTGGTCAACAAGAAAAGGAGCTGGAGGGAAGCAAGCAGCAAGCTCAAGAGTTAGCCTTCCATATTCAACAGTCGAAATCTGCCCACACCCAGTTAGCCCAAGAGATAAAGGAACTGGAGAACAAACTTGCTCTGCTTAGGCAAGGCGATGTCAACTGCCCGTTATGTGAAACAGAATTGGGAGTGGAGGGAAGAGAGCGAATTGAACAAAAGTACAAACTGGGATTGAAGAGCAAATTGGATAGCCAAGCGCAAAACGAGGTAGAAGTAACCCAGAAGGGAAGGGGGCATCGGCAGCTTGTTGAGAAAAACACCCAGTTAGAGCTGGAAATAAATAGTAAGCAGGTGGCCTGGCAAAGGAGGACAGCAACCCTAGAGAAAGAAATCGGCGAGGCCCAAGAGGCAGCAGAGAAGTTGGAGAAGGAAAAAAGGCACCTTGCTGAACTTGTGGGGAAGGTAACCAAGGAGGACTTTGCCCAAGATATGCGGATAGCACTTTTTGATGTGGAGCAGCAGTTGGGCAGGCTGGCATACGTTCCCCAAAGACACCAACAGCTGCAGCAGCTTGTAGCCTCACTGGAGAAATATGCCGGGTTATGGCGAATACTTGAGGAAGCCGAGAGATCCCTCCCTGTGGAAAGGGTAAAACTTGCCGAGGCTAAGGAAAATTTACGCCGCACGCAGGCCAATTTAGAAGGTGATGAGCAAAAGTTAATCCGCCTTTCGTCAGAGGTTGTTGCCCTTCCCGAGCTAACCGATAGATTGAGAGAGGTGGAACAAACCTACAGTCTATGGCAACATCAGCAAGCCGAGGGGCAAAGAAAGTTGGGAGCGGTGCAACAAAAGCTCGACTATTGTGTCTATGTGGAAAGGATGAAGAAGGCAAAAGCCGAGTCTCTCGAGCAGGCTTTGCGGGAGGAAGAAATCTACCAGGAGCTGGCCGAGGCATTTGGCAGGAAGGGGATCCAGGCGTTCATCATTGAATCAGCCCTGCCTGAAATTGAGGCAGAGGCAAATTCGCTGCTGGGGCGAATGACTGACAACAGGATGCAGGTGAGGATTGAAACTCAACGGGAGAGCAAGAAGGGGGAAATAATTGAAACCTTAGATATAAACATCTCCGATGAATTGGGTAGGCGAAGTTATGAGATGTATAGCGGGGGGGAAGCTTTTCGCATCAATTTAGCCCTGCGCATTGCTCTATCGAAGCTGTTGGCAAGGAGAGCTGGGGCCCCCTTGCCTACTTTAATCATTGATGAGGGCTTTGGCACTCAAGACCAAAGCAGCCTGGGAAAACTTGTTGAGGCGATAAACTCCATCGGGGATGACTTTGAGAAAGTGATTGTAATCACTCATCTTGAAGAGCTTAAGGATGCCTTCCCAGCGCGCATTGAGGTCACTAAGACCACCACGGGCTCACAGATTCTGGTGAGCTAATACCAACCTTTCAATAACCTCCTCGGTATCAAACCAGCTTATTCGCTTATCCCGGAGGCGAAACCAAGCATATTGGTGCCGAGCGAAGCGATGAGTTTCAAACTTAATTCGCTGGATAGCCGCGGGCAAATCTATCTTTCCTTGAAGATACAAGCCAATTTGCTTATAACCCAAGCCGGACATAGCTGGGAGATCAAAGCCATAACCTTTTTCCACCAGGCTTTGCGTTTCTGCCACTAACCCGTAGTTTATCATTTCATCCACCCGTGAATCGATCATTTTATACAATTCTTCCCTAGTTGTGGTAAGACCAATAACAAGAATTGGAAAAGGTGGAGGTTTTTTTTGCCCCAGCTCCGAGTGAGGCACGCCGGCTCGGGCAATCTCCAGGGCTCGGATCAGGCGACGTATATTATGAGGATCTATTCTCGAAGCTGTCAGTGGGGCAGCCCGTTGAAGTTGTCTATAAAGTGCTATGGGTCCTTCTTTTGCTGCCTGCTGCTCTAATTGCCGTCTAGTTTCAGCCTGAGGGGGAACATTGGGGATTTGCCATCCTTCAATCACCGACCAGGCATAGAGGCCGCTGCCGCCCACCAGGATAGCTAATTTACCCCGGCGCTGGATATCATCAATAGCCTCACAGGCTAGCTGCTGATAGAAGGCAAGGTTAAGGGGCTGGTCAGGATCGACTATATCGATAACATGGTGAGGCACAATGGCACGCAGCTCGGGGCTAGGCTTCGCGGTGCCAATATCCATATAGCGGTAAACTTGGCGGCTATCAGCGCTGACAATCTCACCGTCAAAGGTATAGGCAAGCTGGAAGGCAAGCTTGCTCTTTCCTACCGCGGTAGGCCCAACAATAGCGATAAACGGTTCCAATTAGTTTTTTAGCCTAAAGATCCTGATAATTTCCTGCCGCCAAGTAGGTGAAGGTGGAGATGGGGCACAACTTGCCCCCCCTCCCGACCACAGTTTATCACTAAGCGATAGCCGGCTTTGGCAATCCCTTCTTTTTGGGCCACTTGGTTAGCTACCTGGATTAGACGGCCGATAAGCTCACTTTGCCCCAGTTCACCAATGGAGGGTATATGTGCCTTAGGCACGACCAGTATGTGCGTTGGCGCCTGGGGCTCAATATCTCGGAAGGCAATGACTTCTTCATCCTGGTGGAGGAAACTAGCAGGTACTTCACCAGCCACAATGCGACAAAAGATGCATCTCTCGGCCATTTTTCTTTTTGGGGTTAGTTTACAGGCCCAATTCTTGAGCTACTTTCTCCCGATGGAAATCGGCATCACCAAAGGCAAGCTCCCAGGCCTTAGCCCGCTTAAAATATAACGGCATATCGTGGTCTTCGATAAAACCAACGCCACCGTGAACTTGCTGCCCCAAGACACTAACCATTCTGAAGGCATCACTAACCCAAGCCTTAGCCATAGCTACTTCCCTGGTGCACGCCAATCCTTCAGAGAGCATCCAGGCTGCCTGATAGGTGATAAATCTACAGCCATCGACATCGGTGGCCATATTGGCACAATGATGCTGGATAGCCTGGAAACTGCCAATAGGACGGCCAAATTGTACCCTTTCTTTTGCATAGCTTACTGTCATCTCCAAAACCTGTTGGGCACCACCTACCATTTCAGCACACTTGGCTATGGCTGCCTGCTGCAACACCTTATCGATATATGTCCAGCCGCGATCCAACTCACCGAGGATGTTCTTCTTGGGAAGGTGAACCTTATCAAAGACTAGCTCGCATTGCTTGTCACCCACCATGGTCACAAGAGGAGTGCAACTTAACCCTGGGCTCTTGGCATCTACCCCAAATAAGGTGATCCCTTCTCGTGCTGGGACACTTTCCTTAGTTCTAGCCACACATATTATATAATCAGCCACATGAGCGTCAGGGACGAACAGCTTGGTGCCATCAATGATATATTCTTCTCCTGAAGCCCCCGCCTTCACGCTGATGGCCTCGGGGGTATATCTCGCGCTGGGCTCAGTCAAAGCTAAAGTAGCCACCAAACCCCCTTTAGCTATTTGGGGCAAAAATTCCTTCTTTTGCTGCTCACTCCCTGCCTCTTGGATGGTCAACCCAGCCAAGACGACAGTGGAGAAAAAGGGACCGGGCAGGCAAGCTCGCCCCATTTCCTCCAGCAGCACGGCCAGGTCGAGAAAAGTTCCTCCACCACCACCGTATTCCTCAGAAAACACCAACCCCATCCATCCCAGCTCGGCCATCTTACCCCATAGCTCGGGGGGATAGCCTCTCTCGTCCGTGGCCATCTCCCTGACCAACGACTTGGGGCATTCGGTGATGAAGAAGTCACGAGCCATTGTCCTGAGCATCTCCTGGGCTTCACTAAGGCTGAAATCCATATTTGCCTCCTTCTATAAACCCATTTCCTGAGCCACCACTTCCCGGTGAAGATTGGCATCACCGAAAAGGAGCGTTACCTGCCTAGCGCGTCGGTAATACAGCCCCATATCATGGTCGCGAGTTGTGCCGATCCCGCCGTGAATTTGCACCCCCATGCGCGCCTGACGCATATAGACATCGCTCACCCAAGCCTTGGTCATAGCCACCTCCATGGCACAAGGGAGCCCTTGTTCTACCAGCCAAGTGGTATAATAGGCGAGCCTCTTAGCAATACCAACCTCAGTCCACATATCAGCGATATAGCGTTGAATCATCCCAAAGCTGCCGATAGGTCGATCGTACTGCACCCTCTCCTTGGCATAGTCAATGCACGCCTCCAGAATCCAATCAGCACCACCGATCATCTCAGCACACTTGGCTATTGTCGCCTGTTCCAAGAGTCTGGCTATAACCGGCCAACCCTGATGCAGCTCTCCAATCATATTCTTCTGAGGCACGCTCACATTTTCCAAGATAACCTCATTTTGCTTGTCGTCGGCAATGGTGAGCAGGGGGGTGATTTTTATCCCCGGGGTCTTGGCATCTACCAAAAAGAGAGTAATCCCTTGTTCAGGAAGTGACCATCCCTTCGTCCTCGTCACACATAAGAGGTAATCAGCAATATGGGCATCGTGAATAAAGAGTTTGGTTCCATTAATGACATAGTCATCTTTTTCAAGCCGGGCGGTGGTGGAAACTCCCGCCGCATCGTATGTGGCACTGGGCTCGGTCAGGGCCAGAGCCATAATTATTTGCCCCTTGGCTATCCTAGGCAAAAAATCTTGCTTTTGCTCCTCGCTGCCGGCAGCTAGGATAGGCAATGCGCTCAAGATCGCTGTAGAGAAGAAGGGGCCAGGCAAACAGCCACGGCCTATTTCCTCAAGGAGAACAACCAGATCCATGAAACTGCCACCAGTGCCACCATACTTCTCAGGAATGATTAAACCCATCCAGCCTAGCTCTGCCATCTTACTCCAAATCTCGGGGAAGTAACCTTTGGGATCATCCTCTAGCTCCCTTACCATCGTCTTCGGGCACTCTTTGTCAATAAAGTCCCGAGCCATTGTCCTGAGCATTTCCTGCTCTTCGGTGAAATCAAGGTTCATATTTCTCCTTTCTGTCTCTATCTCTATCTCTGTCTCTGTCTCTATCCCTTCTACCTTATCCGCGGTAGCTTCAATCCCATCCAGGCAATTAAGTTTATCATCGTCTCGGTGCTACCCGCGGCAATAGTAATACCAAGGCTTTCTTGGCAGAGGGCCTCGAACTTCCCCTGGAGGTTTGCCCACTTTGACCCTGTTCTCAGTGTCCCATATAAGCCCATAATCTCCACTCCAGCATTGGCCAGGCGTACAGTTAGCTCAGTGATAAAGTACTTCGATGCCGATGGCTCTCCAGAGATCATGGGATTCTTGCTTTGTAGCCAAGATACATTATAGGCCCACTGACGGCCAGCCTCAATCTCAATAGCAAACTCAGCCAATCTTTGTCGTACCAGAGGGTCTTTAGCCAGGACTTGGCCATCACGCCGTGTCTGTTTGCAAAACTCCACCAAATCCTCCAGGTCTCGCTTGGCTTCTGCTACCCCCCCAACCATAGACCTTTCGAAGTTTATCCCTGCCATGGTAACATACCAGCCGACATTAACTGGACCGACAATATTTCGCTTGGGAATGCGCAGATTATCGAAATACACCTCATTATATAGATGGGCGCGATTCATATACAGCAGGGGGCGGACAGTAATCCCCGGCCGATCCATTTCAGAGAGGAAGTAAGTAAGCCCTCTATGCTTGGGGGCGTTGGGGTCTGTCCTGGCCATAAGGAAGATGTGGTCAGCACGGTGGGCTCCACTAGTCCAAGTCTTCTGNCCATTGATGACATAATCGTCTCCGTCTTCTACCGCTCGAGTGGTCAGTGAAGCCAGGTCTGAGCCGGCATTAGGTTCACTCCAGCCTTGACACCAGTTTATCTCCGCCCGAGCTATTCGGGGCAGCCATTCCCGCTTAATCTCCTCAGTGCCATACTCCAAGATACTGGGGGCTACAATGTATGGTCCCCACAGGTCAGCCCCGGGTACTCGGTGATATGACTTTACCTCACTGAAGATAAGTTGTTCCATATAACTATGTTCTTTGCCGCCATATTCCTTGGGCCAAGGTAAGGCCAGCCAACCTCTCTCTGCCAGCTTTTCTGCTACCGAGCGATGATAAACCCACCCCTCATCAGAGGCAAAAAGCGCCTCTATCCCTCCTGTCCACCCCTCAGGTGCTCTTTTCTCTTCTTCAGCAAAGAACTCTTTAAACTCTGCCCTTAATGCCTCCTGCTGCGGAGTAAATGTGAAATCCATTTCTACCTCCTTTTGTCGGTCGCCGGGACCTAGCTGGGCAACCCCAATCCCCTAATACCAACAATATTCCTCAATATCTCTGAAGTGCCCCCTTGCATAGTATAAGCTGGGGAATATAAATAGGCTCTTGCTACCCTCCCCTTAAGCAGACCCATTTTTGAGCCTGGCATTAATTGGCCATAGAGCCCCATGATTTGGCTGGCCACATTAGCCAGGCGCTGCTCAAATTCAGTACAGAATGTCTTGGCCATGGCTGCTTCATAATTAGGCACGATACCTTGGCTCAACAGCCATGCCACCCGATAGCAAAATAATCTTCCTACCTCGAATTCGATACCTAGCTGAGCTAGCTTATATCGGACTAGCGGGTCCTTGCCTAGTCCTTCCTCCTTAGCCAAATTGATTATATCTACAAATAGAGGGTAATTGCTCATCACCCGCTCGATTCCGCTCCGCTCATAATCTAGTTGAGAAGCAATTTGATACCAGCCCCGGTTTTCCTGGCCGATTAGCATCTTCTTAGGGACATGAACATTATCAAAAAAGACCTCATTCAACTCGTGGGCCCCTGTCATATCTACCAGGGGGCGAGCGGTGATTCCTGGGGACTTCATGTCGACAATAAGCTCGCTTATCCCTCTATGTTTGGGGGCACTCGGGTCAGTTCTAACTACCAAGTAACAGAAGTGAGCTAGGTGTGCCCCGGTAGTCCACACCTTCTGCCCATTGATAATAAACCAGTCCCCCTCTGTTGAAGCTTTGGTCTGAAGGGAGGCCAGATCAGAGCCGGCCTCAGTTTCACTCATGCCAACGCAGAAGGATATCTCTCCCTTAGCAATCTGGGGGAGGAATTCCCTTTTCTGTTCCTCAGTTCCATGAGCCAGAATAGCTGGTCCTATTTGGCGGTCGCCAAACCAATGAGCAAATACTGGTGCCCCATAGCGAAGCAGTTCCTCAGTGAGGATAAGCCGATCCAAGTAGCTACGGGCTTGGCCACCATACTCTTTAGGCCAGGTTAGGCCAATCCACCCCCGCTCACCTAATTTGCGGGAGAACTGGGGGAAAAAGCCGAATAACCAGCGATCCTCGGTTACCTCTTGCTGGGGCAATTCCCTATCCAGGAAGTGGCGAACCTCTTCTCTAAATCGTTCTTGTTCTGGTGTGAAGCTGAAATCCATCCGCAGTCCTTAAGTCAGTTTTATGGCGATGCAGGTTATGGTTCTGGAGATGCCCGCAACCGAGTGAATTCCCTTAGTGACCACGCTCTCTATACTGTTTACATCTGCCTCTTCAACCACAACGATGAAGTCGTAAGGGCCAGTTACTGCGTCCACTGACTTTACCCCTTTCACCTTTTCCAGAGCCTCAACCACTTCTTTGCTCTTCTCCACCCCTGCTTCGACTAATACAAAAGCTTTTACCGTCATTATTCACCCCCAAAGAACACCGAAGCAGCCTCAAATTATTGTCCCCACTTGGCGCAATTCCTCGAGCTGCTGTTTGGTGTAGCCCAAATCCTGCAAAATCTCCTCGGTGTGCTCACCGGGGAGAGGGGCAGTACACCTTATCTTCCCCGGCGTCTCGGATAACTTTATGGCGATCCCCACATGCTTGATCTTCCCCAAAGAGGGGTGTTCTACCTCGGTCACCATTTGACGGTGGAGTACCTGAGGATCAGAGAATACCTCTTCCATAGTATACACCGGGGCGACGCAAGTATCTGCTTCACGCAGAACCTCGAGCCACTCATCCCTTGTCTTGGTACGAAACACCTCAGCAAAACGGGAGATTATCTGTTTAGCCCTATCACTGTGACCAAAGATTTTTTGGTGATCAGGGATGAATTCCTCCAGATCCAATGCCCGACATACCCTTTCCCAGAACCAGGGTTCGGCGGGGGCAATACAGAGGTACTTCCCATCCTTAGTCTCATAGACGTGAGAGGGTGTTCCTAGCTTCGGCTGCCAGCCGGTGGAGAAATATGCCTCATGGCTAACTGCCAGCCAAGAGATAAGCCCATCGGTCATAGAGATGTCCACAAACTGCCCCTGGCCGGTCCTCTGCCGAGCGATGAGGGCAAGAAGGATTCCCATAGTTCCGTGCATACCACCTCCTCCGAGATCAGCGATAGGCACACCGGGATATGCATGCTGCCCATCAGCGGTACCGGTGAGGCCAAGCACGCCGGCAGTGGCCAGGTAATTGGGATCATGACCAGGAAACTGGCTATATGGCCCATCTTGACCAAACCCGGTGATGGCACAATAGATGATTTTAGGATTAATCTGCTTAACAGTCTCATAATCCACCCCGAGACGCTTGGTTACCCCGGGCCTGAACTCCTCCACCACCACATCCACACCTTCGGCAAGCTGATAGAAAATCTTCTTCCCCTGTGGGGTTTTCAAATCTAGGGCAATGCTCTTCTTATTGCGATCGACAAAACGATAGGCCTGAATTATCTCTCGCCTCTTCTCCGCTGGCGCTTCGGGCAGCGGCCCCATCAGCCCGGATTCAGCGATTTCCCAGCGAGGATGGGGTTGCTCGATCTTTATTACCTCAGCCCCCATGTCGGCTAAGAGCATGGTACAATAGGGGCCAGGCAGTAATCGAGTTAAGTCTAAAACTTTTACTCCCTCAAGTGGCAGCATCATCCTTCCCCCCATATTAATGCCCCATGAAGATTCGCTTTGCTCTTTTATCCCCAGCCAAATCCCTGATTCGGCTGGGGCCCCCCTCTTCAGTATCCCAAAAAAATCGAAGTTCTTCAGGGGTAGCTATATTATCGCTCCTACCTTCCGCAGCTCTACAATCTGCTCTGTGGTGTAGCCCAAGTTACACAAAATCTCTTCATTGTGCTTGCCCAAGGTTGGTGCCAGGCTCCGGATGCTCCCTGATGTATCTGAGAGCTTTAAAGGGATGCCTACCTGCTTCACTTTACCCAAAGTGGGATGCTCTATCTCCACCGCCATGTGGCGATGAAGTACCTGAGGATCGCTAAAAACTTCATCGATGGAGTAAACCTTGGCCACCGGGATATCCTTCTCTTTTAGGAGTTCGAACCATTCATCTCTGGTCTTGGTGCAAAAGATATCTGTAAAATAAGATAGCATTTCCTCTCGCTTTTCACCTTCGGCATGTTGGTATGGGATGAAGTCCACCCTACCCAGTTCCTGACACAGGTTCTGCCAAAAATGAGGCTCAATGCAGCCGATAGTAATATATTTATCATCCTTGGTCAAATAGGGGTTATAAAATGGTGTCCCGCCAAGCATGCTTTCTCCCCGCTTTAGTATCACCCCGTTGCAGAAGTAATCGAAGGCTACCATACTTAAAAGCGAAATAACCCCGTCTGTCATGGCTATATCAACATACTGTCCCCGGCCTGTTTTCTCCCTAGCCAGAAGGGCAGCGAAAATACCTATAACGGCATGAAGAGCTCCGCCAGCGTAATCGGCTACCAGATTCAGCGGGATAATGGGAGGCCCACCACGTTCACCAATCACCCCCAAGGCGCCGCTGGCTGAGATATAATTGATGTCATGGCCAGGCAAAAACTGATAGGGGCCATCCTGCCCATAACCACTGAGTGAACAATAGATGATTTTGGGATTTATTTTTCCCACAGTTTGGTAGTCCACACCTAAGCGCCTGACTACCCCTGGTCTGAAGCCCTCCAAGATGACATCCGAGTTTTCCGCAAGCTTATAGAATACCTGACGAGCTTCCTCAAGCCTCAAGTTAAGCACGAGGCTCTTCTTATTACGATTAAGGGGGTGATAAGCAGCTAGCCTTTCCCCTCTCCTGTCTTGGGGATGAGGAGAGACCCCTGAGCCAATAGGAGGAACACCGGGCTTGAAGGGGGCCTCCACCTTTATCACCTCTGCCCCGAGGTCTCCTAAGATCATGGTGCAATGCGAGCCTGGTGCCACCCGGGATAAATCCAATATCCTGATGCCCTCTAATGGCAGAGTCATCCTTCCCCCAAGTTACATTGTTGCCCCTGCTTTCCGTAGCTCCTCAATCTGCTCTTCGGTGTAGCCCAAATCTTGCAAAATCTCCTCGGTGTGCTCCCCCAAGAGTGGTGACAAACTGCGGATGCTCCCCGGGGTATCAGAGAACTTCATGGCAATCCCCACCTGCCTTACTTTGCCCAAGGTAGGGTGCTCTATTTCCTCCACCATGCGGCGGTAGAGTATCTGATGATCGGTGAACACCTCATCGATAGAATAAACCTTACCTATGGGGATATTCTTCTCCTTTAACAGATCAAACCATTCATCCCTAGTCTTAGTGCGGAAAACCTCCCTGAAATAGGAAAGTATCTCCTCTCGCTTTTCACCTTCAACATATTGATGGGGAATAAAGTCCTCTCGACCCAAGGCGCGGCAGATGTTCTCCCAAAAATGCGGCTCGATGCAACCAATGGTAATATAGTTACCATCCTTGGTCTGGTAAGCACTGTAGAACGGCATCGCTCCACCGATGAGACCTTCACCGCGTTTTTCTATTGTTTGGTGGCAGAAATATTCGAAGGCAAACAGACTGAGTAGCGAAACCACTCCATCCGTCATAGCTATATCGACGTGTTGCCCTCTACCCGTCCTCTCTCTGGCTATGAGAGCGGTCAAAATGCCCATAACACCGTGAAGGGAACCACCGGCATAATCAGCAACCAAATTCTGAGGGAAAATTGGGGGGCCATCGCGGAGGCCAATTAGTCCCAGAGCTCCACCGATGGAGATATAATTGGCATCATGACCGGGCAAATCCCGGTACGGCCCATCCTGCCCATAGCCGCTGATAGAGCAATAGATGATCCTCGGGTTTATCTTGGCAATGGTTTGGTAATCCACACCAAGACGCTCAGTCACCCCTGGCCTAAAGCCCTCCAGGATAACATCTGCCTTTTCCGCAAGCTTATAAAATACCTCACGCCCCTGCGGGGTTCTTAAGTTAAGCACTATGCTCTTCTTATTGCGATTTTGGGGGTTAAATGCCGCAATTCTCCTCCCCTCTTCGCCTCGAGGGGAAACTCCTAGCCCAGCAGGAAGACCGGTCTCGAAAGTTGGCTCCACCTTCACCACCTCTGCCCCTAAATCCCCCAGGATCATGGTGCAATAATGCCCCACTGGAACCCAAGATAAATCCAATATCTTGATGCCTTCTAGAGCTAATGCCATTATCCCTCCATTTCAAAGTTGAGCCCCTTATCCCATTCCCTCGGATTATGCTACAGCCTGATCTGGGCTGAATATTACACCATAAACTGCATCCGGTCAAGTCGGTGCTCCAGCCCTTGTCTTTCCATTTCTTGCCAAAGCCCTCAGGCATGCTTCTTGGGTGCTGGTCAACAGGATACAGTGGTCATCATCATCAAAATATGGGGGGAAACCAAGCCAATTAAGCGTGGGGGACGGGGGAATTGCGGTTTTACAAATTTAAGCTAAGTCTGAAAAAGCTTAGCTACCTTTTGGGGATAACACAAAATAATCCCCTCTCCTAGGGGAGATGTTTCACCCTAGTTCTCTCAGGAGGAGACTTTCTAATACTCGATTATAGCTATGATATCACCAGTCTTAACTGTTTGTCCTGCTGAAACGCGGATCTCTTTGATTACACCTGACACTGGGACCAGGATAGGGTTCTCCATTTTCATCGATTCCAGCAAGCAAATAACTTCTCCCTCTTTGACCTTATCCCCTATGCCTACTTTTATATTAAGCATTTTCCCCGTTATTGGGACTTCTACTATTTCCTGCATCAACTTCTGACCTCCTACTTAAATATGTTTCTTTGCCGCCTTTGTATCAACCTTCACCACACTGCTAAGGCAAAAAGGTTACCGCTCACACACCTTAGAAGATCACATTCTCCCCCCTGTGGCAGAAGAAAGCCTTAGATTCGCCTTTATGCTGCAGAGCCAAGCTGAGCCTCAGCCGGGAAGTTTTCCTCAATTGGGGGAAGACAATAAGCCGGGATTAATCTACCGATGATAACATTCTCCTTCAACCCCAGAAGTCTATCCACCTTCCCCCGGATTGCTGCCTCAGTAAGAACTCTGGTGGTTTCTTGGAAAGAAGCTGCTGCCAAGAAGCTATCAGTCGAGAGTGCCGCTTTGGTTATTCCGAGAAGGACAGTTTGCGCTGTAGCCGGCTCGCCTCCCTCGGCTAGTACTTTAGCATTGGTATCTTCATAGACAAATCGGTTAACTAACTCCCCAGTAAGGAACTCAGCATCACCCGGAGAATCAATGCGCACCTTACCTAACATCTGGCGGGCAATAATCTCAATATGCTTATCATTAATATTCACCCCTTGGGAGCGATAAATCTTTTGTATTTCATCTACTAGGTATCGCTGTAATGCTTCTTTGCCTTTAATCCGCAGAATATCTTGGAGGACGATATGTCCCTCGGTAAGCTGTTCTCCTGGCCTCACTCTAGCTCCAGACTCTACTAGAATTCTTGCCATAGCAGAGGCAAGATACTCTCTCTTCTCCTCTTCCTCATAGGTGATAAAAAGTTGGTTCTCTCTCACAGCCACCTCACCGCTTACTCGAGCTAAGAGGGGAGTAGTCGGTAAAGCGGCTACATCCGGTTTTTCTTCCTCACCGGAAGGTAAGGCTCGTCGAGCTAAAACTGCGCCTATCCCTACCCAGGCACCATCATTAACTAATATCTCACTACCGGGGGGCAGAGGATATTCATCCCGATATGATTTAGTGCTGGTAATTCTGATCCTACGTGCTTCTTCGCTGGGGAAGATTTCCACTACGCCATCAATTTCGGAGATGATAGCTTGTCCTTTGGGTGTTCTTGCCTCAAGCAGTTCCTCCACTCGGGGCAAACCAGAAGTGATGTCCAAGCCTAGCACCCCGCCGGTATGGAAAGTGCGTAGAGTCAGCTGAGTGCCCGGCTCACCAATGCTCTGTGCGCCAATAACACCTACAGCAGTGCCTATACTCACCATTCCCCCTCGAGCCAGGTCTTTGCCATAGCAGTATTGGCATACACCATGCCTCGACTGGCAACTAAGCGGCGATCTAACATAAACTTGGCTGAGTGCCGCGGAGGCAATCTCACTAGCCTTATGTTTATCTATCTCCTCATTTCGTTTAACAACTATCCGGCCAGTTGAGGGGTCGATGATATCGCTGGCAGCTAATCTCCCCTCAATGCGCACATCTAATGGAGCGAGAGTCTCTCCATCTGTAGATTCCCCTAGCCAGATACCATTAAAAGTGCCACAATCCTTCTCACGGATAATGACATCTTGAGCCACGTCAATGAGGCGCCTGGTAAGGTAACCACTATCCGAGGTTCGCAAGGCGGTATCTGCTAATCCTTTACGAGCACCATGGGTAGAGATAAAAAACTCCAACATGGAAAGTCCATCTCGAAAGCTCGACTTAATCGGGAAATCGGTTATTTTACCCGAAGGATCGGTCATCAAGCCACGCATCCCAGCCATCTGACTGATCTGAGAGATATTCCCCTTCGCCCCTGAAGTTGCCATGGTGTAAATTCCACTATAGCAGTCTAGGGACTGTGAGATAGCTGCGGTAACTAGATCGGTAGCTTCTACCCAAGCTTCCACCACACCGCTGTACCGTTCATCCTCAGCAATCAGGCCATGCTGATACTGGTCTTCAAGTTGGCTGACTTTCTCCTCTGCTTGTTGCAAAATCTGCTCTTTAGCTTGGGGCACCTCGACATCATGAGAGGCAATAGTAATACCAGAGATAGTGGCATAATGGAATCCCAACTGTTTAATCCCATCAACAACCCCTGCAGCTTCGCTACCGAGCAATCTAATAGACTCGGCAACTACCTCCTTCAAAGCCGATTTATCCATCGTCTTATTGAGAAAACGGAGCTCTTGGGGTAAAATTCCATTGAACAGGATACGGCCTGCACTGGTCTTAATTCGCTCCCTTTCGTGTTGATCCCTCACCTCAATCTCGGCTCTCAGGTCAATAATTCCCAGACTATAGGCTAATTCTGCCTCCTCAAAGCTATTGAGCAGCATCCCTTCACCCTTAGCCCCAGGTATTAGTGAAGTCATATAGTAGCAACCGAGAACCATGTCTAAGCTTGGTGCCACTATAGGCTCACCATTACTTGGCAACAACATATTGTGGGTGGAAATCATCATTTCCCTGGCCTCGCGCATTCCAGCTTCAGAGAGGGGGATATGCACTGCCATTTGGTCGCCATCGAAGTCAGCATTGAAAGCAGCACATACTGAGGGATGGATTTGGATAGCATTGCCTTCAATGAGCACTGGCTCAAATGCTTGGATGGAAAGTCTATGCAATGTGGGGGCGCGATTAAGCAGCACCAGCTTTCCCTTTACTACTTCTTCCAAGATGGCCCAGATGTCTGGTCTTGCTCGCTCTACCATCCGCTTGGCACTCTTAATGCTGGTGGTGAAACCTTGTTGGATCAGGCGGGAAATAACAAATGGCTTAAACAACTCTAAAGCCATACGCTTAGGTAGACCGCATTGATCGAGCTTAAGCTCAGGCCCAGCCACGATCACCGAGCGTCCACTGTAATCAACTCTTTTGCCAAGGAGGTTTTGGCGAAATCTACCTTGCTTGCCCCTCAGCACCTCTGAGCGTGACTTTAAGGGGTGGTTACCAGCACCAATAACAGCTCGCCCTCGCCTCCCATTATCAATAAGAAAATCTACCGCCTCCTGTAGCATTCGTTTTTCATTACGAATAATGACATCAGGGGCATCTCCCTCCAGCAGCTTCTTTAGGCGATTATTACGGTTAATCACCCGCCGGTACAAGTCGTTGAGATCGCTGGCAGCAAATCTCCCTCCGCCAAGCTGCACCAGGGGACGAAGATCAGGAGGTAGCACCGGGAGAATAGTCAATATCATCCACTCCGGTTTATTGCCACTGCGGAGGAAAGCCTCGACCACACACAGCCTTTTGATTGCTTTCTTACGCCGTTGCCCTGAGGTGGAGTCAATCTCCTCGAGTAAGGTACGGCGCAATTCCTTTAGGTCAAGGCCCTTGAGAATTTCCAGAATAGCTTCAGCTCCCATACTCGCTTCAAAAACACCATTATATTTCCTTTTGAGCTCTTGATGCCTTGTCTCAGTAAGCAGCATTAGGGGACGTAAAGCTTCTAGCTCATTGAGTCTGTCGTCTAGCTCCTCCTCTACCTCCTTCTTCTGGGCAACTAACTCGTTTTGGAGCTGATGAATTTCTTCCCGGATTGCCGCGTACTCGTCCTCTCTCTCTTGAGCCCCCCCAAGTTGTTCTTGGTGAGAGCGCAACTTATTGATTTTGCCACTCACCACTTCCTCACGCTGAGCAATCTGTTGATAAAGCTCCTGCCGAATTTGCTCGATCCTTCTTCGCCTGGCTGCTTCATTTACCCGGATAACAATATACTGGGCAAAGTAGAGGACACGTTCCAAGCTGCGTGGAGATAGATCAAGAAGTAATCCTATCCGGCTGGGCACCTCTCTTATAAACCAGATATGAGCCACCGGAGCAGCGAGTTCGATGTGGCCCATGCGATCCCGACGCACTTTAGACCAAGTTACCTCCACCCCACATCTATCACAGACAACGCCCTTATAGCGTACCTTCTTATACTTGCCACAATAGCACTCAAAATCCTTGGTAGGGCCGAAGATTCTCTCACAAAACAGCCCCCCTCTCTCAGGCTTTAAGGTACGATAGTTTATGGTCTCTGGCTTAGTCACCTCCCCATAAGACCAATGCCTAATCTGTTCCGGCGAGGCAAGAGAAATACGTATTGCATTAAAACTATTGACCTCAGGCAACTTATTCCTCCCTAATTAATTCTACAGCCAACCCCAAGCTTTGTAGCTCCTTAGCTAGAACATTAAATGATTGCGGCAGTCCCGGTGGGGAAATATTTTCACCTTTAGCGATAGCTTCATAGGCTTTAGCCCGCCCGACTATATCATCCGACTTGATGGTAAGCATTTCTTGGAGGAGGTTGGCAGCACCATAGGCCTCCAGAGCCCATACTTCCATCTCGCCGAAACGTTGCCCTCCAAACTGAGCCTTGCCCCCTAAAGGTTGCTGGGTGATAAGAGAGTAGGGACCAATAGAACGAGCGTGAACCTTGTCCTCAACTAAATGGATCAGCTTCATCATATAGATATAACCCACGGTGACTGCTTGATCAAAGGGTTCACCAGTGCGGCCATCATAAAGGGTAGTCTTACCATAAATTGGGGGGCAATTTTTCTGCTCCTTCTGCACCCTTTCCACCCAGTCCATCACCTCGCCATCACTTTTGGCCTCAATTCCCAAATCATTTAGCCATAGCCGAAGGCAAACAAGCTTTGCCTTACCGGGTGCCCCATCGCTAAATATCTGCTCCCCATCATAGCCCTGCTTATTAAGATAGGCCTTGGCTACCTCAAGATGAGGCGGTGAGGAGTCTTGACTATTCCAAAGGGGGTCAATTGCCCCAGCTCGCTCGAGAATCCAAGCCTGAGCCAAAGCATCCTCAATCTCAATATCACTAGCCCCCTCAAATACAGGGCAAGCTGCTTTAAAACCAAGTATACGGGCTGCCCAACCCAGATGAGTCTCCAGGATTTGCCCCAGATTCATACGGGAGGGAACACCTATAGGATTAAGGAGAATATCTATCGGTGTGCCATCGGACAAAAAGGGCATGTCTTCCACAGGCAAGATACGAGCAATAACCCCTTTATTACCATGCCTTCCAGCTAACTTGTCTCCCACATTAATCTCCCGCTGCTGAGCAACCCAGACCTCGACTCGACGCTCAACCCCATTAGGTAACTCATCATGGTGCTCACGAGAGGAGACTTTTACCCTGATCACGGTGCCTCGCTCCCCATGGGGAAGGTAAAGGGAGGAGTCTTTTACCTCGTGAGCTTTCTCACCGAAAATAGCCCGCAGCAATTTCTCTTCAGCGGTTAACTCTACCTCCCCCTTGGGGGTGATCTTACCTGCTAAGATATCTCCTGACTCCACCTCAGCACCAATACGTATAACCCCCTGCTCATCAAGATTGCGGAGGCTCTCCTCACCTACATTGGGAATGTCTCTGGTGATTTCCTCTGGCCCCAGCTTGGTGGCTTGCGCCTCTATCTCATACTTCTCAATGTGAATAGAGGTAAACTTGCCTTCTCTAACCAAGCTCTCAGAGATAATAATCGCATCTTCAAAGTTATAGCCATCCCAACTCATGAAGGCGCAAAGCACATTTCTCCCCAAAGCTAACTCTCCTTGGTCAGTAGCCAAGTTATCGGCTAGAACTTGTCCTCGTTTTACCTTCTCCCCTTTGCTTACCATAGAACGCTTATTGAGACAGGTCCCTTGGTTGGTGCGGACGAATTGGCTCAAAGGGAAAGCGTGCACCTCGTTTTTGCTATCCCTGAGTACGATCTCTCTCCCACTAGCCGAGATTACCTCCCCATCCTCCGGAGCGAAGAGCACCTGCCCACTATCCCGAGCTACTACCTCCTCCATCCCTGTTCCTATTAGCGGTGATTCAGAGCGAAGTAGGGGTACTGCCTGACGCTGCATATTAGCCCCCATTAATGCCCGGTTAGCATCATCATGCTCCAAAAAGGGGATCAAAGAAGCAGAGGCACCAACTATCTGCCTGGGTGATATGTCCATAAAGTCAATCTTGCCTACTGCTTCCTTAAAAAAGTCTCCGCCGTGCCGGACATCAACCTTGTCCTCAATAAATTGACCATTAGGCTTAATGGGGGTAGTGGCTTGAGCGATAGTATATTTTTTTTCTTCATCGGCAGATAGGGAGATGATTTGATGAGAGACAAAGGGCATAACTTTAACCAATCTTTTGGGTAGATTTGAAATCTGCCAACCGATCTCGGGGGTGATCTCAGCCCCTGCCTCAGCAATGATGTCCCCCGCATCATCGGTCACCGTTTCCCGAAGAGTTCTCCCCAAAAGCTCGGCGTAGTTACTTTCTACCTCCCGCAAAACTCGGCGACAAGGTGTCTCTATAAAGCCATATTTATTGATCGAACTGTAAGTGGCTAGCGAACCGATGAGTCCAATATTAGGCCCCTCTGGGGTTTCAATGGGGCAAATCCTGCCATAATGGGAGTAGTGAACATCGCGGACTTCAAAGCCAGCACGCTCCCGGGACAGGCCCCCCGGACCCAGCGCTGAAATGCGGCGTTTATGGGTCAACTCAGCCAGAGGGTTGGTTTGATCCATAAATTGGGAAAGCTGCGAGGTGGCAACGAATTCCCTTAGTGCAGTGACTATAGGCCGAGTATTGATCAAGGCGCTGGGTATAGCTTTTTCTATATCTACCAGGCTGCTCATACGCTCTTTCACCGTCTGCTCCAGGCGATGCAAACCAATACGGAATTGATTTTGAATTAGCTTTCCTACGGGGCGTAGCTGCCGATTACTTAAGTGATCGATATCATCGGGGCTATCCTCCCCTTTGCTGACCTTTATAATGCAGCGCACTATCTCTACCAAGTCCTCCTTAGTGAGGCCATGACGTGTTAAAGGGATGATCCCGTCAAGTCCCAGCCGCTTATTGAGTTTGTAGCGGCCGACTTCACCCAAGCTATAATGGCGTGAATCGAAGAAAAGATTACCTATTAAGCTGCGAGCACTTTCAATAGTGGGGGGATTACCTGGGCGCAGACGCCTATAGATTTCGAGCAACGCCTCAGCCTCGCCCCGAATCAATGGGTCCCGCTCTATAGTTGACTTGATAAAGGAATGCTCTGGGGAGGGATCTACATCTTGGAGCAGCTCTACCAATTTCTCATCGCTACCATAGCCAATAGCGCGCAACAGAGTAGTGGCTGAGACTCGGCGTTTACCATCGATTTTTACCGAAATCACATCCTTGCTGTTAGTTTCAAACTCCAACCAGCCACCGCGGGAGAAAACGAGCTTAGCAAAGCATAGCTCGCGCCCACTGGCTACATCAGTCTCAAGGGTAAAGTAAACGCCAGGGGAACGCGTTAGCTGGCTTACTACTACTCGCTCCGTACCGTTGATGATGAAGGTGGCATTAGTTGTCATCAACGGAAAATCGCCTATAAAGACCTCTTGTTCTTTGATCTCACCGCTATCTTTAACTATTAACTGAGTTTTGACATATAGTGGCGCTGAATAAGTTATACCCTGCTCAATACACCTTTGGTCTGAGTACTTAGGCTGGCGAAATTCATAGCTTATAAAGTGTAGCTCAAGGTGCGTGGCAGCAGGACTCGGGATAGGAGAGATTTCTTGAAATAGCTCCCTCAATCCTTGCTCCTGAAACCAACGGAAGGAGTCGAGTTGAGTTTGAATTAACTTAGGCACTTCCCCGATGGAGGGAGTTTTAGCATATGATCTCTTAGTAGGACTCATTTTTCAGTATACTCCTTTGAGGGCACAATACTCCCCCCCTAGGAAACTAAGATGAGAGAAAATAGAAGAGAAAATAAGGGAAAGTCTGCAGCATAAATTACAACAATTAAGTATAACCTTCTTTAATGTTATTTGTCAAGTTCTCTTGTGGCTAGTGTTAATGTTCTACAACTTTGCCACCCATGAAGGAGATGGTGACGTTGAACAGGTTCAGCTT
>JGI24023J19991_10000378_pt1 | contig 34747 bp, 29 predicted proteins | sample Cruoilmetagenom1_FD_19991 | JGI IMG/M metagenome (IMG submission 19991)
ATACGATAATACCAAATTCATCTTCAGCAGTCCGAACGCTAAAGTTAGACAAGTCAAGCCACTCTTCAGGCGTGGGCTGATTGGCAAGTTCAACAGCAAAACCGGCATTTCTAAGTAAAGCTAGCTGGGATTCCTCGGTAAAGATTCGTTTCAGGACAGCGATTTCAATCTCCACATTATCAAAAGTCGCGCCGTGGAGATCACTATTGTAAATATGGACAAATCGAAGGTGCGAGTTATCCAAATTACAATTCTGCAAATCACTGTGACGAATTTTTAGTTCAAACGCCTCAGCATCGTTAAGTTTCGCGTTTCGAAAACATACCCGTTTGAAATCAGAACCTTTCAGTTCAACCCACTGAAGTTGCGCATTTTCAAAGGATGATCGAGAAACATTGATTCCATTAAGCCTGGCATGTTGCAAATTTGAATTGCGCAAATCTACGTTACTAAATGTCGAGCCATCGAAATCGCAATCATTTAATTGAGCCCCCTGAAGGTTTGCATTACGTATTTCAATATGCGTCAAATCCGGTATTGCATCAGAACGAGCCCAATAGTCATTCCAGGTCTTCACCCCATCACAAAGGATTTTAATTTGCTCAATATTTGCCATTTATAGCTTGTCCTTTTTTTCTATATTTGGAACAATTGCTCTCTGATACTAATTCTGCATAATAAAGCAAGTTACTCATAAACTTGCTTTTTGATCGTAACACATCTGTTACCTCGGACATGCTTTTACCAGTGAAAATTCACTCCCAACCACATCCCGCCATTCTTCCGGTGAAATCACTTACCCAGATGTCTTACACGCCCAGTAAAGCAGTCGCTGAGGAACTACTGTATACCGTTCCACACATCAATAATCTGAAAAATATCTCTGTCGTACCCGCTAATTACTATACTCTAACCATTTCTGCCACTTCACTCCAATTTCTCTTTGGTTAATATCCGCTGTAACATGGCATATTCATCGGAATTGATAAAGCTGCTCTGTGTTAACAGGGGTTTATGGGCGCCTTTATCAATCAGTGCGCGAATAATTTTAGGCATATTTGAATCTGAATGATCCTTGTTAAGAGTGAGTGCCAACCATAGTGGCGAACTGTTAATTTGGCCGCGTTTTCGCCAGTCTGCACCATGCTCCAACAGGACAATAACCAGATCATCAAAACCCAGTCTTATACTTTCGGATATCGCAGATTCTGCCTGTGGGTGCAGCTTCAAACTGCTCGCATTCAGATCCGTACCTTTATCAGCTATCAATGGGACAATATCAGTGCGCCTGTTCTTGACCGCCCAAAATAGCAAGCGTTGAAAAAATTCTGGTTCACGGCTGGCACTAAGATTTTGCAACAACAAATCAAACTGTTCGAGGGTTATGTTGCCGTTGATTTCACCCAGAGGCCGGTTAGGCAATGTTTTATTGTAGGGCATACCGGGAAAATAATTCAGCCAATCCTTCAGCGAAATATTTTGTTTCAACCGATTCTGCGCGGCCTCTAGCAATAGCTTCGACTTCAAAGGTAATGAAAGTAAAAATAGTTCCCCGATAATATATGCCTTATCACCTTCGCTACCTATCCAGACCGTATTCCCCCCGACTTGACTAATGCGGTTTATTTCTTTGGCATCTTCTTTAGTCAATGACCATTGCTTGATCTGGTCATGCTCGTCATCAGCCAAAGTAAGCAAGTAATCGTGTGAAGATGAGTAAGCCAGGTGTTTAATAGATTTTCCGTGATTTAAGCTATACACTTGCCTTAGCGTCACTAGATCAATAAATAATATCTGCCCACTATCTAATCCCAGTACCAATAGTTGTAGCTCAGGAATTGTCAGCTGCACAACTAAACCTGCGCTTAGTGAAAAGTTGGCCTGCACGTCACCGTTTTGCGACGATCTCAGCTCTAAGCGCCGCCCCCCACCCTGTCTCTCAGTGACAACACTAAACAGATGATTCCCGTCTAAAAATTTTGGACTCCAAAATTGATCCCCAGAAAATACATTGCTTTTCGCCGCATCAACAGAAAACAATTGACAACCACTATCAAGATCCCACATCTCGTGATAAAAATTAGTTGTGGTAAGAAGTTGCTTTCCAGATGGGGAAATCGCGTAACCCACAGCGATACCGGCATTGAATGTAATGGGTTCCTGATCAAGACTTAGCGCCCAGATTTTTATAGAATCATCAACTGTTGGGCGGAATAGGTCTTTCATGCTTTTTGGGGTTACTTCATGGGTCGCCGTCACCAGGCGGGAGTGCTGATCAAAGGCTAGGAAAGTCAGGTGTTCATTCTCGTTGTCGGAGTATTTTACCTGCTTAACTTGAGCATCCTTGTCCAGATCCCAAATGCTAACTTCACCATTTCCTTGATCTAAGGCCAGGTAGCGGCCGCTGCGACTGATGGCTGCTGTATGCCCTTCCAGTTTGAAGCGATGGCTTATTTCAGGCTCTGATGCCAAATCATAAACCTGAGCTTCTCTCTGTTCACTTTCATTAATCACCCTTAACAACCGTTGATTATCCGCTACCAACGCCTGGTTGTTCAATAAACCTGTGTAAATAGTTTCATAAGGTGGTTTCCTAAAGTTAAATTTAGTACGCAGATCCTTCGCCTGTTTCCAGAATTCAAACGTTAAAGGCCCTTCATGCTTTCTTACGGTTACCAGCTTTTGGGGGTCGATAAAGCCTGTATTACCCACTCGCCAGGATGTCTTCACCTTAAAATGATGACTAAAATTCTGACTTTCTCGAACATCTATAAAATCCGGACTATTGGTCACCAATAATCGTTGACTATCATAACTGTAATTGACTGACATAATTTTAGATTGATATTTAAGATTTTTAATTTTTTGCAGCTTTTTACTCTGTATGTCCCAACGCTTTGCATAAAGGGTCCGGCCCACCGCAATAACCAACTGTTTTGCGTCATTGGATAAAGCAAAATCGTAAATATCACTTGAAAAACTATGAACACTGGTTATTTTCTTACTGTCTATATCATAGGCTCGCAGCACCTTTTTGTTGTCTTTTAATGATCGACCAGAAAAAAACATTGTATTGCCATGCAGGCTCAAAAGTGTTGTACGTACGTTGGTTTTGAATTTATATACCGCTTCGCCAGTGGCCGAATCATATAGTTCGATCCAGTTGTCTTTTCCCTGGTTGATTGAGCGCGTAGGTGCCAGTGCTAATCGCTCGCCGTCTTCACTAAAAGCCATAGGCCGATAACGGGTATGACCGCCATCGATAGGCGGTTTAAAGGGCTTGCTATACAGCCACTCCGGCTGTGAAGCATCTTCTGGTAGACCAAGGCGGTATACACTTAACTGCTGTAGGCCGTCCTCGGTCCTATGGGCAACTGCAAGGTATTTCCCGTGTGGAGAGATAGCTACATAATTAATGCGATATAACCCTGTAATATCATTCAGTCGCTCGCCATCGGCTGTACGATATACTACTATCTTCCCACTATAATGGTAATGAACAAACACCTGAAAGTTAGCCGCATACTGAATTTCATCACCGCCCAAATGCCAGGGAATGGTGTAGCCCTTAGAGTATTGCCCTTGGTACCGTAAATTGGACCGAAGCAAATTCAACGCCTCTAAGTTATCAGCCCGCTGATAAGACTCAATGGCCAGCAGGTTACTTAAAGGATAATTAGGTCTTTTGTTGTTTGACAGGCGCTCAGCCTGTAAGAATAATACTGAGCCATGATTGACCACTTGTTGCTTTTTGAGCTGAACATTGGTTTGATTGGTGAGATAGCTCAGAACGGCCAGGGCCAAGGCCAGACAAAAGAATAAAATAGTCAATATTATAGTTACACGCAAACGTTTAGTGCTCTGTCTAACCAAATCAAAACTGTTAGCAATTTCGGTGATAACAACCTGTGAAGGTGCACTCCCCCCACTGTGCGGCTCTTCAATACCTAACAATGCATTCGGCAAATATTCAGCCAGATTGGATTCAGAGACGTTTAGCAATGCATGGTTAATATTAATAGGAATAATTCGACGCTTGGTCTGATCAAAGAGCTGCAGCTCTCTTTCTACTGATTTAGACTCTAGCGCTGCCGGGGTGCCAACCAAAACAAGGCATCCGGTATGTCGCAGCGTCCAGGCACCAACCGCTTTCCAGTCATCACCTTTGGCATATTTTTTAGAATCAAGAAAACAGGTAAAACCTTTATCTGTCAGTTGTTGATATAGGCCTTCAGCATACGACCGGCCATCTCCCCAGGAGTAAGAGATAAAAAAATCGTAGCCAAACAACCAGTCGACAATTCGTCGAAACATACTCCTTGGCTGGACTTTTTTATTACTAAACATAGTTTGTTATCAGCTGTTATTTTCTTGTAGTGCAATAGCACATAATAACTCCACACGGGTGCCAAAGCCAGCGCCACAATTGGTTTGTTTAAAAACTAAAGCCGAGGCCAGCATGAACAAACATGGAGTTAAAAGTTATAGGGGACTCCGCCCCCTATAACTCGTATATTTATTCATGAAATTTTCCTGGTGGACTGATCAACCCGTTTCGACGCATTTGAAAAATCAAATGGATCATCCAGAACCAAATTAATTACATTTTTATGCTGGCGCTCTATCGCATCAATAAAGGCAGCTACAGTTTTATCGCTAAGTAGTTTTTTGCTATGCCCGACGCCATTCTTATAGCCAATCGATGCAAGATCAACTTGTAGAGCGGACTTTCCAAAGTAGTAAAAATGATCTGAGACTAATACATTAGTAGAGCCGGTGTCCCTTGAAAGGTTCTCAAGATTACATGTGCCATCTTGATTGCTATGATGTGAATCTTCCTGAATCCAGGAATCATTACCAATCTGTTGGTGGTAAATGTTGTCACCAACCATCATAACCAAACTACCATTTCTCAGTGGTTTCTTTTTTTGAAAACGCGTATCAGACCAGTATTCATTGAAAGTAAGAATCTCAGTTACCTTTAATAGAAAGACACATTTACCAGTGGCTCCTAGTCTCCCACCGCCAACACCTATTACCCAATCACCAATCTGTGCATGTTTTCTTATTATGGGTTTACATGTTGCAAGTGTACAAATCCCATGAAATGGATTCGGTGCGAAACCAAAGTCTCGATCAACGACATAAATATATAGATAATTAACCATATTGATTAACATACCCCATGATAACCATCTTGCCTTGGGCAAGGACTACCGTCAGGATTTTGAAAAGTTGGAGCTCCGTTAATTGCACCTATGATACTTGCTGAATCCCAACCAACTTGAGCTGTTCCATAACTTTTCAATGCATCAGGTAGTTCAACTTTATCTTTTAGTCCGTTTTCATAAACTCCAACTATGTTCTTACCTTGTCTTTGAGCCTCTTTAACCTCCCAGTTGATCCATGGACGGGTATGTGTCTCTTTACCTACGAGAACAATAACCGTACCCGCCCAAGACATTTTCATTCTAAGCAGTCTCTCGATAGTTGAATTTTTTACAAGCCCTTTGTCTAGTCGCTCCTGGTTAGCAGGTTTTGCACGAATCGAACTATTACGTATATTGCATCCATTTTTTCTGAGCAAACTCGTCATCTTATCAACCTGAGCATCATCTTTGTGATGATGGCTAATGAATACATTTTTTTTGTTGTTCATTTATCCCTCCTTAGAGAAGCAAACAATTAGAATTCTTTACTTTTATATTCTGGCTTTTCATGCTTCTCTGTTAATTTAGTTTCATCCTCAGGCTTCACTGTCTCAGTAATACTCGAAGTGGTTGTAATTTTTCTCTCCGTATTGAACAAAATATCTTTTAAAGGTGAGAGTAAAATTGTAATCACCATAGTAGCTGCACCAATAACCATATAAATTCTTGTCAGTCTTTTAGAAACGTTTTCTTTATGTTCACCTAGCTCTTTGTAGAGATCCTGTTTTTCTGAATGAAGTTTTTCGATTATTTCATCTTTAAATTCTTTGACGCTAATTGATATTGATTGAGGTGAAAAAATTGGACCATGAATTGGGTTTACGATTTCGAGAGGCAAATTTAGCATTGGTTTTTCGTTTTTGACCTTCTCTGAAGAACGATCTAAATCAGCATACCATATCAAAAACAGAGGCATTCCAACCTCTAGCATTATAGGCATAGGGCCAGCATTGTATACTGAAAAAATCAACCTCCCTTGATAGCCAGGATCAACGTGGAATCCTGAGACATTTACAAGTCCTTTAAATTTCATTTTTGCCTTCATAGAAATAAAGGCAATACTGTTATTTGGTACTTTAACTATTTCTTCCGTCTGTAAAAAGGCAAACATTCCAGATGGAATATTAAAAGGCTTTTCAACAGTTAAAGATTCCTTAGTTTTATTATTCGGATTATCATGGTATTGATCTGGCGTCACGAATGCTTCTCCGCCCACATGTAAAGTATATGCCGCACAATCAATGCCATTATCTGCATCATATGGGCTTGTTATGCAATTCTTCACCTCTTCTTTAAGCTTTTCTCCACTCCAGAATGGCATTCCCTATCTCCTACTTTTTGTTAACCAAAGATTCCAAATATAAATTAATGTTTTATTTTCACATAGTTCCATTGCTCCATGCATTTCATGCACCCAATTTCTTTTCTTTGCGGCATAGGCACAACTTATTAGAAATAGGTTTTTATATCCGGTTGGCATACTAGAGCTGCTAACTGAGATAAGACTGTTGAGTTCTTTTGTTGTTAATTGTTGGCTTATGAGTAAGTGTAATCGGTTATATACCTCACTAATAATCTCATCAGAATCACGCTTGTTCAATGCCAGGTTATCAGTATTTATAATTGTTTCACGTTCATTATCCAATGAGTATTGGTTAAGATCATGAACGTATGCATGAAGACTATCGCTAATTTGGTAGTACGCGCCTATTTCTATATTTAACCAGCCCGCTAATATTTCTTGAAGAGTTGTGAATTGGATTATGTTATATGGCATACCAAGAAACACATCATTACTTCTCATCACCTGGAGCCATTCAAGTTTATTATTCCGTATTTTTGGCATTGAACAAATATTACAAGGGATATCCGCAGCGGCAGGTTCGCCTTTGCTGTTTGGTAAATCTTCTCTAGGGTCCCATATCTGGATAACAACCTGTCGAGTGTCAGGATTATTAGTTAGAGCCTGATATGCAACTTCAAGTTGATCTACGCCAAATTGCTTTTTAATTCTCTGACCGTAAGCACCATGATATGTATCTCCGGTTCCTGCAAACTTTGGTAAGTTTGGGTTCCAAAAGTTCATAAATTCCGCATTATTATCACCGTTCAATATCCAAAAGACTTCAGCTATGGCGAAAGCTGGACTTATTACGGGCGTACGAGCGACAATCCATCGCTGTTTAGGGTCGGATATTTGAAAACTAGCATGTAGTAGTTCTTTACTTTCACCCAGTCGTGTCATTTGGCTTGCACTATCACCATTGATTAGTGCATCAGCAGCCATTTTCCAAACGCTATTAGCATCAGTACCGCCAAAAGTATTAAACATTTACAGCTTTCCCTAGAGATATTTTATTATTGATATTCCATTTTGGTGGATACCAAGGCTGAAAGTTACCCAAGGTCATTTTGAATATTTGCTTAATTCGTGTTCTTTTGGTTTGTCCCTGTACTTCTGGGAATTTTACCCGAGCATATTTATCCGTTTCACAAAACAGATTTTGACAATCTATCAATTGTAATTGTCTCCCCCATAATGTTTTGAAATCGATATCTAATCTTTCAAACTCTTTCTCTTGTATATCAGCCATCATTTTTATGATGTCTTCGGTAGAGTACTCCCCTAAGCTTACAAAGCATTTTTTTATGCCATTTAAAGCACCAGGTCCCGGCATTACATAACTCATTTCAGAAAAATCAGTTATATTGCTATAGTTTATATCAGTTGTAAATTGATAAGCTAAGAAGCTTCCAATCATAGGGCAATCTAGCAAGAGATCATATGCTTGCCCCATCGATGTGCTTTGACATAGTTTTTCTGGGAGTTGATTATCCATCATCATTTGTATTAATTTTAAATGTGACTGGTATTTTTTTCCCGGCCCAAAAACTTTAGCTCCAGAGGCCATAATATATGCAGCAGAGTATATTGTTTTTCCTTCATTCATTGCGGCGCTTAACACTACGTCATAATCATGATAATTAAAATTGTCTAATGAAACATCTATTAATTTTTCATTTAATAGTTCCCATGTCTCTATTTTGTTAAATAACTTAAATAGGATAATTCTAAAAAATACTTCGTTAGGATCTTGAGAACCTTTGTATATTACATTCTTGATCAAATATTGACTGACTCTATCTGAAGCGCGGTACGCATTTGTAAATTTATGTTTTTGTAATATTGGATCATAAGTCCAAGGCCCTAATTCATCATTAAGCCTTTTAAAAAAAATATTCTGTCTTTCAGCCGCTAAATACCAATATGAGTCATAGACGATTGAAGGAGTCGGTTTGATCATTATTCTGGCTTGTACCATTACTTCATTCCCATTCATTAAGTAAGAAGATCATTAGCTATAGCTGAAAACCCATGATGCTAGACTCACAACCGTCTTCTTTGATTGTAACATCCATACATGCAATATTACCGCAGTAACTTTTACTGCGCCTCAAGCCAGCAGTATTGTTCACAGCGCCAATCTCCAGCAGACTGTTACTCAGCCGTGCAACATCGCAGGCGCCATTCTAGGTCTCGGAATAATAGGATTATACATTCCATAAACATCCGTTAATACACATAACTTTACGTACAGATTCCCTATCAGACGGACGAACAAGATAACCTATTCGAGTAGGTCTAAGGCATACATTAGCAAATAAATCAGCCATTCTGTTATTAACTCACATGTTATAAATTGTTGGCATCTAAAAACAATTCATAAACTAAATACCTTTATATAATGTCGAAGCTCTTTGTATTTATTATTGAGCGGCATATTTATTCTGTCCTCTCTCGATCAATCCGGGGCAATGGCTCATTCAACTGATGTTCTTTCACACCGTATTTATAAGAATTGTATTGCCAAATAACAAATTTTTCTAAAAGTGCATCATTTTTCATTTTGAGCGTATCCACTTCACTTTGTAGTCTAGCAATCCGATCTGCTGCTGCATTTAAACTACTCGGTTTTGGCTTAGTTAGCCCTTTAACCTTAAGAGAGAATTTTTTCGCCTTATATGCATCTCTGATTTTTTCATTGGCATATAATGACTGCCTGGTAGGTTTTTTACCTACAACTTCTTCGCTCCCTTCACAGATACCTTCCCACGTCAGCTTATCATTATCATGACCATGTATAATATTCAGAATTGCTTCCACGTCTCTTTTTGTAAGGTGTTTAGCCAAGACCACCTCCTAATAGTTTTGTCATATCATCTAGCTGTTTTGATTCCTTTTCGCTTACCAGCTCAGGAACCGCCACCTTTGACTCGATCGCCCGGCGCAATGGGCTGAATGCCTTATCGTTACGTAGTTTGATCTGAGCACCATTTTCCACATCCTTACTTTCGAGAATAGCGATCAACTCCTTTAGACGTACCATCGTATTCTTGTGATATTCATACCAACGATCCGCACCGGCCAACCCATCATCCATTGCTTGCTTAGACGCCTGGTACTGCTGCTCAACTTGCTTCAGACGCTTTATGATACGGGCCAACTTCTCAGTCTCACCCTTGATACAGACCTGTTCTGAGCAATTCAGGCAATCCCGATACTTTTCACAGGGTGACATAGTGAAATCATGCACACATACGCCAAACTCAGTGACGTGAACCGCGCCTTTTTCCATTGTATTGAATTCCTGAATGGTAATAGGCTCATGTTTTTCCACATCACCAGATGGCCCAAACAATGTCAGCGTGGTATCAAGCTCCTCCGCCATAGCAACCATCTCGTACTCGCTCATATGGTTGTAGGTGCGGTTCTGCTTCGCTTCGGCACGACCAGACCACTTGGCAATCTGAAACTGAGATAATCCCCCACGTTGGGCTAATGTATTTAATAGCTGGCGGGCCTGGTGAGAGGTAAGCTTACTTCTGCCACCATCAGCTGCTCGGTATCCATACCTGTCAAAGATACTCTGATGATCTGCTTTTAAGCTTTCTCTTGGCGATAAGTCATTGTTGAGGATGTTGTTTGTGGGCTTCCACAGAATTACGGGGCTTGTACCACGCAGGGAATCTATCAAATTTCTACGCATACAAAAAAGCGCATTACTATATTTGATTCTCTTCTTCGTGCTTAGCCACGGAAATTCCTTGGGCTGACGGGAAAGGACATACTGCCAAAGGCTGCTCAGCGTATGCAAATCATCTTTCTGTTCTAAACCACAGCTTCTTAGTGATGACACACATACTTTTGTAGTGGTATTCTTTAATCCTAGTGCCAGGCATGCCTCTTTCATTGAAAGAAACTGGCTATCCGTAACACGAGGACAATTTTCGTGTCGATAGAAATTAGCTGGATTACTTTCTATCCACTTAGCAAGATTTCTTGATTCTTCTGTTAGACGAGTAATTCTGCTGATTGCCTCCTTAGCAATTCCCACCATTTCCGTTGGAATCCATTTAATGTCCGCTCCAAAGCCTTTGCCTGCATAGAAGCGCCATCCGTAGCGCAAAATCCCTTTAGAATCTTTTTCTTCAACCTCGCAGTCTACTGGCAATTCAAGCACCTCGGTAATACGTGACGGAGCACACATAAGCAGGGCAAATGTAGAGGTTGTAAATATATCCTTAGGTTCTGTTGGATTAGTCGCAAATATCTCTGCCATTGCGCTGAGGGCCTCCTCAGACGGCATTTTCTTTTCGCGCCTTACCCTAGCCTTTTTGCCTGTTTGTATTTCATCTTTCTTACGTGCAATGGGATTTCGCCAATCACTCAATTCCTGGGCGACAAGCTTTTTCGCGGTAATGAACTTAGCTAGCCTTTCTAGCTCTCTACCACCATGGTAATCAGAACCTTGCTTGTAGTGCTCTCGCATCAGTTGCGCAGCCTGATCTAGAATGGTGATAGTAATATCACTGATCGATGCAAGCTCACTGTTCTGCAACATCGCAGCCTCAATAGTGCGAAGCGCCTTCAATTCATTCTTAGCACCGGTAGGCTTATGACCTTGCTGGTATCTAAAATAGGCTTTAGCGAAATCAATAAAACCATAATTAAACCTGTCAGCTTCATCTTTTGTCCTTGAGTTAGCCCCCAGTTTTGTAAAGTTGCCTGCCTTTGGCCAGCGCCACTGCTCCCAATCAAGGCCAGCCCCAAATACGGTTAACTTGTTTCTGCAGTCTTCGATGAAACGATGCAAATTTGCATTAGCATCCAGCTCGGCTTTAGGGACAAAACTGAATATATCAGCCATGTGACAGATCCTTCCTGCGCGCCTCACATCGCTGTATTACATCAACAACAGCAAGTATGCTTCGGTCATTCACCGCTGCAATTTGAATATCACCCGTGACTTCCAGTAATCTTTTTCTCTCTGAAATCAGATCCTCGTATACGATTTCATGAGGTCCATCCAGCCAAGGTTGAAAGTGCATACAGGTATAACAGGGAATTGGCACATTGGCACCACAGAAGCCATAGCTACCGCAGGTTCCGGCTCCTTCACTGTCCATCTTGATCCGACTTGCCAGATCGTCGCCGCGCACAGCTGTCGCTTCTGAATCAACCAAACCAAGACACCCGCAAATGCCTGGGCATATCGTGCAAGATGATGCCCCACCGCTCTATCAAGGCTCTCGACATGCTCTGGTATGTTTTCTATATAGACACCCGCATTTTGGTTATCGGAATGATCAAGCAACTCCGCAATAACCATTTCTCCGAAACCTTCTCTCGCAGCCCTGGTTCCTGTGGTATAACGAAAACGATTTGAGGATATATTCAATGGCTCACTTGTTCGCTCGGAATACACTCGGGCGGCCTCCGCGATAACCTTACATACTTCCGTTACTTTTGCTGATTTAATATGCAGCTGATCAGTCTTTAGCGCGTTCCTGAGCGTCTGGGGCGATGAAACACCCTTCATCTCGGCCATATCAGGAAACAAAGGTAATTCCTGCCTGTCAGCCTTTTGTAGCTCATAACCAAGCACAGCCTCTACTGAACGTACAACATGTTCAGCCTGCGCTGTCAATATCACCCAAAGTTCTTCAGTGATAGCAAACTGTTTAAACTGCTTACGATAATCCGTCGCTCGCTGTTTTGCCCTGGGGACATTTAACAGATAGACATGCTCTCCTCGCTTATTCTTACCATTCAGGACATCTTTCAAACGTAAATGTGATATTTGAATGGGACGACGACCTGTATTACTAATTGCAAGACCAATGGCCATTTCGGTCAACGAGATTTCACCACGTTCATAGGCTTGCACCGCACCCTCGTTGAAGCCTTGTAGCTCCAAATCACTAAGAGGACCTTTTACTGGATCAAGCCTTTTGATTACATCGCCCTTGACATTACCCTTGATTACCCATCCGTCGAGTAACTCAATCACTTCATCAGCTACACCAGAATAACCAAGATCATGCCATTTCCTGAGAAAGCCCCGAATCGTTCCTAAGTACCACTCTGTATCATCTGTTAAGCTTGAACGATAATTTATAAGGCTGATGACGGATATTTCCGACGATTCCGTAGTTCTTAAATAGTGCAGAAACCGAAAAAAAATATTCTGTACGTGAGATGCGGAATATATACTTGCATATACAGCAAGCACTTTTATACAATTATCTTCAGCCTCGCTATCCAAATAGCCATAGATAGATCCTATTGGAATCTTAGTGTTCTTATCTAACAACCAGTATTCATCACTCGGTTTAAAAAAATAACCTGCTTTTGAACGTGACTGATCTTTATTAGCAGGTTGTATTATTCTGTTAAGACTATCCATTACACATATCCTTTGGCATCCTAACCATACCGTCTTGCAACTTTAACGCCGCCTCATTTGCTTTCCGTCTAACAAAACGTTTGTTATAAGTCTCTGCCGTTCCAGAGCCTTCTTTCCACCCCATAAGATAAGACCGTATTTTTTCTTGCTGTTCTTGACTAGGTGATTCATCCATGGAATCCATATGCTCTGAGAAAGCTTCATTCCATGAATGTCTTAATTGATGACCTGTCAGATTAAAAAGAAAAGGCGAGGTCTTGCGTACAATCTCCATCATTTTCTTATACCCTGATTTCGACAAGGGTTGACCTTGCGATGGTCCGGATTTGTGAGTAATCAATAGAAAATCATTTTTTCCTGAATTGGGAACGTTCTTCCTTTCGCTCATGATATAATGGTGCAGTTCTTTTATGAGAGTGTCTTTCACCGGCAGTCGTCGATCAAGCGTCTTTACCAGTGGTTGATATTTTCGAGGATCATCTTTCTCGTCAGCTCTACGCGCAACGAGCAACTGATTCTTCCCGAAATCAATATCACGTATCCTAATATTCAAAAGCTCACCACCTCTTAGTCCAAGGTGATATAGCATCAGAAAGATCAGTCTATTTCGTGTCCTAACAGCTCGATCTTTGAACGGGTTGAACTCTGAATCTGGTCTAAAAAGCTCAAACAGCATATCAAGCTGTTCCTCGGTAAGGCCTTTCTCATCATTTTCAGTATTACGCTTCTTTTTGACTGGCCTTCTAGCTTTAAGACCCTTCTCCATTTTTCCGATCTGAAGCACCGTCATTCGATCCTGGCTTGACCGCTTTAGCTGTTCTGCCAACCATTTAGTGTATTGAGCAATCACCGTCAGTCGCACATATTCAGTTTCGGCACTTACTGTTTCATCAAACCCCTGTAACTCTGACAAAGTGAATAATCCATTTGGATCAGTCTCAGTTGTTCGTGTACGGAATTTGATCTGACAGTGATCCCTGATTGCATCGAGCTCAGCTTCCTGAAAGAAGCTTCCTTCATGAAACCGTTTTTCAATGCTCTCACCACGCTCATCCAAAAACCGTATCAATACTGAAATTCCACTTAACGCAGACTGCATTGCAGAGTAAGAGAGAGACTTATTCCTTACTTGAGTAGTGACATATAGATTAGGGTAAAATAACGGCAAACCAGACCTGTCATCCACAAGCAGGCCGTATCTCTCCCCTGACTCCATGACAAATGTCTTTTGTACAGTACCCACCTTAATCCCTACTATAATTAACATAAATACAAGGTATCACATATCTGTATATTTACAAACAGATTATTTACAATATTATTATACCATACAAATAAAAAAGCCCTTAATAATAAGGGCTTAGATATAAATATTTACAGTTATTATCTTAGGTGACTCCTAGAATGGAATATCGTCATCAAAATCAGCTGAAGACCCGGCCGGTGCAGCCGCAGGTGCAGATTGCGCAGGGGCCTGAGAAGGCATGTCTTGTTGAAAACCGGTACTTCCCCCGGTACGACCGCCGAGCATCTGCATTTCATTGGCGATAACTTTAGTGGTATAGCGATCCTGGCCCTGTTTGTCCTGCCATTTCTCGGTGCGGATGGAACCCTCGACGTAAATTTGCGATCCTTTACGTACGTACTCACCGACGACTTCGGCGAGGCGACCAAAAAAAGTGACTCGATGCCATTCGGTCCGCTCCTGCTTTTCCCCACTTTGTTTATCCTTCCATTGCTCGGACGTTGCCACAGAAACTTCAGCAACGGCAGAACCACTGGGCATATAACGAACCTCGGGGTCCTGACCAACATTACCAACAATAATTACTTTATTTACACCACGTGCCATGTTTACGCTCCAAATGCATGTTTTGAGTTTGCCTTAACTAGGTAAATTTTTTGATTTCATGTGCAAAACATTTTCGTATACTCATACCTGCTCAAGACGGAGTCTGTTTCAGCAGGGGGAAACCCATACTCGTTTTTCTGTTTGCAAGGCCAACTATAACGCTAACAACTGCTGAGTTCACTCATTTTTGTCACTTATTCGGACACAGAAAACGCCAGCAAACCCTCCTCATCGAGCGCTTTGCGGTCAACCTTCAGATAAGCCACTTGATCTTCAACAATAACAATAGCTTCGGCCACACCCCGAATAGCGGCCAGCTGCGCAGACAGGTGGGCCGCCCGAGACGGTTCGACTGTACCAATATTCAATAGATAACTGCTCAGGTATCTCGGGTCCTTCATCGAACTGGCAAACATCAGCCATAGCAGGGCCATCAGCGCACAAAGTATAAAGACACTGCCATAACCCAAGGCTCCTTGCAGAATCCCGCCCAGGCTGCCTCCCAGGAAGGCGCCCAGGAACTGGCTACTGGAATAGAAACCCATGGCCGTACCCTTACTGGCCGGAGGGGCAATTTTTGATACCAGCGATGGCAAGCTGGCCTCGAGTAAGTTAAAGGCGGAAAAAAACATCAGTAGAAAGATGATCGCCAGCCAGAAATGGCTATGCCAGATCGCCAGACCCAGTTGCGCCAGACCAACAAATAAAATGGCACCCAGGAATATTTTTTTCATGCGTCGATGACGCTCGGCGATAATGATAAAAGGCACCATAATAAGCACCGATATCAATAAAACAGGTAGATAAATCCACCAGTGTGTCGCCGCCTGCATACCCAGTTCATTTACCAATACCAGCGGTAAGACCACAAAACTGGCCGTCAGGATCATATGCAACAGGAAAATACCGATATCCAGTCGTAGTAGCTGGGTATCTCGCAACACCTGACGAAACTGGGCAGGTACTGGTTCGGCATCCCGATGCAGACGTTGCGTCACGGGATTAGGCACCATCACTTTCAAGACCAGCATACCGAAGATGGCCATCACGGCAGTGAACCAGAATAAGCCACTCAGGCCAACCCAGGAATCAAATAACGGACCGAGGACCAGGGCCAACGCAAACGCAGCACCGATACTCATACCAATCATAGCCATGGCCTTGGTACGATGTTCTTCCCGGGTCAGATCAGCCGCCAGCGCCATCACCGCAGCGGCAATAGCGCCACAACCTTGCAATGCCCTTCCCGCGATGACCCCATAGATAGAATCTGACGTGGCCGCCACCACACTGCCCAGGGCAAACAGGGCGAGCCCGACAAAAATCACCGGCTTGCGACCTATCCGGTCCGACCACAAGCCAAACGGGATTTGCAGAAGCCCCTGGGTCAATCCGTAAACACCGATGGCGAAACCCATCAGGGCAGGCGTCGCCCCAGCCAGACGATCCTGGTACAAACTAATCACTGGAAACAACATAAACAGCCCCAGCATCCGTATGGAAAAGATACTCGCCAGGGACAGGGCGGTGCGCTTTTCCAATGAGGTCATGCTGGCTGATGTTTCCTGCCTTTTTGCGCTCAATGCCTATTCCTTGTGTCGATTGTCGATCTGTGTAGATTAAAAATACCTAAAAGTAGCGTATACTAGCAGGTTGCAATAATAACTGGTAACGCGAAATCAATGGACACCATTATCATCCGTGGGGCACGTACTCACAACCTGCAAAATATCGACGTGGATCTACCACGTGACAAACTCATCGTCATCACCGGCATGTCCGGTTCAGGAAAGTCCTCACTGGCTTTTGACACCATCTATGCCGAAGGTCAGCGACGCTATGTCGAGTCACTGTCGGCCTATGCGCGCCAGTTCCTATCCATGATGGAAAAACCCGATGTCGACCATATTGAAGGATTATCGCCCGCCATCTCGATAGAACAAAAATCCACATCGCACAATCCACGTTCCACCGTGGGTACGATCACTGAAATTTATGACTATCTACGATTATTGTATGCCCGCGCCGGAGACCCCCGCTGCCCGGATCATGATATTACTCTGGAGGCACAAACCATCAGCCAAATGGTTGACCATGTCATGGCATTGCCTGGAGGCAGTCAGCTGATGTTATTGGCCCCTATGGTCGACAACCGCAAGGGCGAACACCTGCATGTCATCGAAGAATTGAAATCCCAGGGTTTTATTCGCGCACGTATCGACGGTATTGTCGTCGATCTGGATGACGCCCCGACGATGGACCTGCACCAAAAACATAGCATAGAGGCAGTCGTGGACCGATTCAAGGTCAAAGAAGACATTGAATTACGCCTGGCCGAGTCCTTTGAGACCGCATTACGCCTGAGCGATGGTACGGCCCGCATTGCCTGGATGAAAGAAGACAATAAGGCAGAGCTGGTGTTTTCCGACAAGTTTGCCTGCCCTCAATGCGGCTACAGCCTGAGTGAACTGGAGCCCAGACTGTTTTCGTTTAACAACCCGATAGGTGCCTGCCCTACCTGTGATGGCCTTGGTAACAAATCATTTTTCGACCCACAACGCGTCGTCAACAATCCCCATCTCAGTCTTGCTGGTGGAGCCATCCGTGGATGGGACAGACGCAATGCCTATTATTTTAACCTGATAAGCTCCCTGGCCGATCATTATGGTTTCGACATCGAGACCCCTTATGAAGCACTGGAGAGTCACCATCAGGAATTTATCCTGTATGGAAGTGGTGATGAAATAATAGAATTTGAATACTTTAATGAACGTGGCGGTATTACCAACAAACGCCACCCCTTCGAAGGCATCATTCGCAATATGGAACGACGCTACCGTGAAACCGAGTCCAATGTCGTGCGCGAAGAGCTGTCCAAGTACCTGAGCATTCAGTCCTGCCCGGACTGTCTGGGCACACGTCTGGCACGTTCGGCCCGCCATGTCTATATCAGCGACAAAACCATTCCGGATGTTTCATCCATGCCCATCGATGCTGCCCAGGCGTTTTTTAAACAACTGAAACTGCCCGGCAAACGGGGAAAAATTGCCAGCAAGATTATCATCGAGATCGCTCAAAGGCTGGATTTCCTCGTCAATGTCGGTCTTGATTACCTGACCCTGGAACGTAGCGCCGATACCTTATCAGGAGGCGAGGCACAACGCATTCGTCTCGCCAGCCAGATTGGCGCAGGTCTGGTGGGTGTCATGTATGTACTCGACGAGCCTTCCATTGGCCTACATCAACGCGATAACCAACGCTTACTAAACACACTGAATTTTTTACGTGATCTCGGCAATACCGTTATCGTCGTTGAGCATGACGAAGATGCGATCTTATCCGCCGATCATGTTATCGATATCGGACCAGGTGCCGGTGTCCATGGCGGTAAGATTATTGCTCAGGGCACACCGGCTGAGGTCATGAAAAACAAGGACTCATTAACTGGGCAATATCTATCCGGTAAGCTCAAGATTGCCTTGCCGGAAACGCGCACACCGAATGATCCCGATAAACAGCTGGTGCTCAAGGGTGCACGTGGCAATAATCTCAAAAACGTAACGGTTAAAATCCCTATCGGTCTGATGACCGCTGTCACGGGTGTTTCCGGATCGGGTAAATCCACTCTGATCAATGACACTTTTTACAAACATGTCTCCGTGGAACTCAACAAGGGCAGCAATATCCCTTCCCCCTTCGATAGTTTTGAAGGACTGGAACAAATCGACAAGGTAGTGGACATTGACCAGAGCCCGATTGGTCGAACGCCACGCTCAAACCCGGCCACGTACACCGGCCTGTTTACACCCATCCGTGAATTATTTGCCGGCACCCAGGAGGCACGCTCACGCGGTTATACGCCCGGGCGCTTCAGCTTCAACGTCAAGGGCGGGCGCTGTGAATCATGCCAGGGTGATGGTGTTATCAAGGTGGAAATGCATTTCCTGCCCGACATCTATGTTACCTGCGATGTCTGCAAGAGCAAACGCTACAACCGTGAAACACTCGATATCCGTTACAAGGGCAAGAATATCTACGAAGTACTGGAAATGACCGTGGAGGATGCCCTGGAATTTTTTGAGAACATTCCTGTCGTCAGGAAAAAGTTGCAAACCTTACAGGACGTGGGACTGTCTTATATTCGCCTGGGCCAGAATGCCACCACATTATCGGGTGGTGAGGCGCAACGCGTAAAATTATCACGTGAGTTATCCAAACGTGATACCGGCAAGACCCTGTATATACTGGATGAACCCACCACCGGTCTACACTTCCATGATATCCAGCAGTTATTACTGGTATTGCATCGTCTACGTGATCATGGCAATACTATCGTGGTTATCGAGCATAACCTCGATGTCATAAAAACAGCCGATTGGGTAATAGACCTGGGGCCGGAAGGGGGTAACAAGGGTGGCGAAATTATTGCTGAAGGCACGCCGGAAGAAATAGCCAACTGCAAACACTCGCATACGGGCCATTTCATGAAACCCCTGCTGAAAAAACAGTAACACAGACACTATGTCTGGCGACAGGAAAAACCATCGGGTATTTCCTGTCGCCTACACAACAAACAAATGCCTGCTGTTAGCGCGTACGCTCACATAGTTGGTCATCAGCAAAGAAATATGCGATCTCAACAGCTGCCGTATCTGCTGCATCCGAACCATGGCAGGCATTCTCATCGATGCTGGTGGCAAATGTCGCTCTGATCGTGCCTGCCGCAGCTTCCTTGGGATTAGTCGCACCCATCACTTCACGATGTCTGGCAATCGCATTCTCACCTTCCAGCACCTGCACAATCACCGGACCGGAGGTCATGAATTCAACCAGGTCATTAAAAAAGGGACGTTCTTTATGAACGGCATAGAAGCCTTCGGCCTGCTCTCGGCTCAACTGCATCATGCGCGCAGCGATGATTTTCAAACCCGCCTCTTCAAAATGGGTATAAATCTTACCGATCACATTTTTTGCAACGGCATCAGGTTTAATAATAGATAAAGTACGCTCAATCGTCATGGCGAGTCTCCGAAAAAATAACACAATGTGAATGGGAGGGCGATTCTACAATCGTTGCCCGGGATTTGGAATACCCGATAACAGCGTCAGACAACACTGACGTCTGCACAACAATGCATCAGCCCAGGAAAACTGGAACTTGTACAAACTCAAAAGCTAATAAGTAAACGCACAACAATAAAAAAAGCAGGACGGGTTAACCGTCCTGCTATCTATCGAAAATACTACTTTTTGCTGTTGCGCTCAGCAGCTTCCTTGATTACGTCTTCTGCAACGTTCTTGGGACAAGGTAAGTAATGTGAGAATTCCATCGAGAACTGTCCACGACCTGAGGTCATGGTACGCAGATCACCGATGTAACCAAACATTTCACTCAGTGGGATATCGGCCTTGATTCTAACGCCGGTAATACCCGCTTCCTGAGACTTGATCATGCCACGGCGACGGTTCAGGTCACCAATAACATCACCGACATTGTCGTCAGGCGAGAAAACATCCACCTTCATGATAGGCTCAATCAACTGCGCTCCGGCTTTAGGCATGGTCTGACGGAATGCACTCTTGGCTGCGATCTCGAAAGCCACGGCAGAGGAGTCAACTGCATGGAAGGCACCATCTATTAATGTGACCTTGAAATCCAGCACCGGGTAATCAGCCAGCACACCATGCTCGAGCATGCTCTTAAAGCCTTTCTCGACGGCAGGCCAAAATTCCCTGGGGACATTACCGCCGGTTACTTTCGATTCAAATTCAAAACCGCTACCTGGCTCGCCTGGCTCAATAACATAATCAATCTTACCGAACTGACCGGAACCACCTGATTGTTTCTTATGAGTGTAACTGTCTTCAATACGTTGGGTAATCGTTTCACGGTAGGCAACCTGGGGCTTGCCCACTTCCAGTTCCACACCATGTGTACGCTTGAGGATGTCGACCTTGATGTCCAGGTGAAGCTCACCCATCCCTTTCAGAATCGTCTCGCCACTGTCTTCATCCGTCTCAACACGGAAGGAAGGGTCTTCCTGAATCATCTTACCCAGGGCAACACCCAGCTTCTCAGAAGCACTCTTGTCTTTCGGCGCAACCGCAATCGAGATAACCGGATCAGGGAATACCATAGGTTCCAGTGTCGCCGGATTCTTAGGATCACATAAAGTATGTCCCGTCTGCACATTCTTCATACCAATAACAGCGACGATATCGCCGGCCTGGGCAGAATCCAGCTCCTCGCGTGAATCGGCATGCATCTCTACGATACGGCCGATACGTTCTGTCTTGCCCGTAAAGGTATTCAATACGGTCATGCCCTTTTCCAGCTTGCCCGAGTAAACACGGATAAACGTCAGCGCACCAAAACGGTCATCCATGATCTTGAATGCCAGGGCACGTAACGGACGCTCAGAATCAACCTCAGCAAAAGTACCGGTTTCATTACCTTCCAGATCTACTTCTGGCTGAGGTTTTACTTCGGTCGGATTAGGCAGATAGTCTACAACCGCGTCGAGTACCAGTTGTACACCTTTGTTCTTGAAGGCTGAACCACAGTATGTCGGGAAGAAATCCAGTGCGATCGTTCCCTTACGGATACAATGCTTGAGAGTGTCAATGTCAGGCTCTTCACCTTCGAGGTATTTTTCCATCACGTCATCGTCCTGATCGACAACCGCCTCGATCAGTTCTTCACGGTATTTTTCGACATCATCAGCCATGTCCGCAGGTACATCCTCAACGGTGTAGTTGAGGGGATCGCCGGAGTCATCCCATATATAGGCCTTGCGAGTCAGTAAGTCGATAACGCCAGTGAAATCATCTTCCGTACCAATCGGCAAGGTCATGATGACAGGGTTGGCACCCAGTACTTCCTTGACCTGTTTAACGACTCGATAGAAATCAGCACCCAGACGATCCAGTTTGTTAACGAAGATAATACGAGCGACTTCTGAATCATTTGCATAACGCCAGTTGGTTTCTGACTGGGGCTCAACGCCACCCGATCCACAGAATACACCCACACCGCCATCAAGCACCTTGAGAGAACGATATACCTCGATGGTGAAATCCACATGTCCAGGGGTATCGATGATGTTCAGGCGATGATCATTCCACACACAGGAAGTGGCAGCGGACTGAATCGTGATACCACGTTCCTGTTCCTGTTCCATGAAGTCGGTGGTGGCGGCGCCATCATGAACTTCGCCCAACTTATGAATCTTGCCTGTCAGTTTCAGGATTCGTTCAGTCGTGGTTGTTTTACCAGCATCAACGTGGGCGAAGATACCAATGTTTCTGTAATGAGTTAGATCAGTCATGTTGTCACTCTAAAGTTGGGCATAATAAATTCAGTACAATCCTGCCTGAAGCCTTTGTAAAATAATTCAGGCGTCTGTTGTAACTTAACAGCCCGAGCTCTCGGTTATNTATCCAGATCTGCAAAGCTCGGCCATTTAAAAGGACGCTATTCTACATGAAATTAATGCATTGTAGGAGTCGAATTGTAGATGTAGAGCAAAATAGTGGTCATTTCACAATGAAAAATACATATTTTTATTTAAGATACTGTTATCTATAGATTTTTATACTACTGCCAGGCAGAGGATTTTGCATGCACACTGGACTGATCCTCGATCAGGTCATATCGCCACCAGAAAAAAGCCGGGACTTGGCCCGATTTTGATACACGGATTACATTTTCACACCAAACAAGTTGCCAGGATGTATACACACCAGGGCGCAGTACAGGCATAATCAATGTAGCATCAACACGGTTAAAAACTTAAAACCAGGATACGACAAGACGACATGAGCAAGATTCATCATTATATTTCAATGCTTATCTTTACCGCCGCGCTGATGGTCGGTGTACAACTGCCTAACTTTGTTGACCAGTATGTCAAACGCATGGAGGCCCACCTGAAAGAGGCCCAGATCCAGTTTGATGAATATCGCAAGATTGCCGAACTGTCTCCTGGCGGCAACATTGAGACATTGATAAAAAAACACGAAAACAGTCTGGACCCGACCTTCCGTGCAGAAGCTGAGCCCCTGAGGAAAAATCTTCAGCGAAAGCAATTCTACGAAGCGGAAATCAAGGCGCTACAAGGCTCATTCTGGTCACAATCCTGGCATGTCCTCACCGCCGCTGACAGGGAAATACTCAAGGACACCTATCTTAGTTATACAGCCAATGTGCCATTAAACATCAATGCCGCCATTTGCGGATTGGCATTTGGACTCATCGCCAGCCTGTTTCTGGAGCTGTTCTGGTCAGCCTTTATGCGACTTTTTACCCGCAAAAAGCCACCCAAACTTATCAAGCCCAATCGATCAGAACCCTATATCAAGACCTGAGACAGCGATCGAAGCCTTGCTATAAGCGCTTGGCAGCAAAAGTATTGCAGCTATCAACACGCCCATCGGTAAATCCGGTTCTGAACCAACGTACCCGCTGCGCGGAACTGCCATGAGTAAAACTCTCTGGGGTAATATGACCTTGAGACTGCTTCTGCAAACGATCATCGCCTATTGCAGTAGCTGCATTCAAGGCCTCTTCAATATCCCCTTCTTCCAGGATATTACGTACCCGGCTGGCGTGGTTGGCCCAGACACCGGCAAGGCAATCCGCCTGTAACTCCTGGCGTACCGACAAGGCATTGGCCTTGGCCTTACTCAAGCCCCTTTTGGCTTTATGAACCTTCTCGGAAACACCCAGCAAGGTCTGTATATGATGACCGACTTCATGGGCGATAACGTAGGCCTGGGCAAAGTCACCCGGAGCCTTGAAACGATGCTTGAGATCGTTATAAAAACTTAAATCAATGTAAACTTTACGATCGCCCGGGCAATAAAACGGGCCCATCGCAGACTTCGCAAAACCACAGGCTGATTGAACCGCACCGGAGAATAACACCAGCTTGGGTTCTTCATAACGCCGATTCATCTGTTTAAATAATACATTCCAGGTATCCTCGGTATCAGCCAACACCACCGATACAAACTGACCCAGNTCTTTTTCAGCAGGAGATAATGCCTTGGGCCGTGCCTGGGTACTCGCCACCTGACCACCACCCATGCCTTGCAGGAACANGGATGGGTCAACACCGAAGTACATAGCTACCAGTGTAATCACGATGGCACCCAGGCCACCGCCTTTCAAGCCACGCGACATGCGTGCCGGACGTGACCCGCGGCGGTCTTCTATATTCCTGCTCTTTCTTCCTGTTCTCCAGCGCATCAATAACCTCCGATTAGCCCGCATATCCCACCAGGATCGCGGTAGCAAGCGACGGATTCGTGTTTGTAGGCGCCGCTCTGGAGCGAAAAGCGTATCCGTACTACGCTTTGAGTGAAGAGCAAGCCTACGGACACGAAGACTAGCTTGAATCGCGATAGGCAATCTATAAAAACACCCCGTCTTTTTGGTATTGTATATTTCTCTATAGTCATCATAGTTTTCCAGTTACCTTTTGCCGCCTGGTGGGATATGCGGGCTAGAACCGCAAACGGTCTACAGCAGACGGCTTATCAATGAAACGATTACGATTACCTTGTAGTTTTTCTATAACATCATTACGCTTTAATTCAAATGGATCAGGCGGGTCCTGTCGATTCCATTGCTTTAACATCTTCGCTTGACGTGCATGTATCATGATTCCATAACGATCATACATATAGAACATAGCGCGGGCAATATCGCCTCGCACCTCGGCACGAGGCTCTATTACACGTCGTTTTCTGTCGAATTCAAAGTCGCACTTGCCAAAAAAACGACTTTCACCACGAACCATGCCGAATGGAAAACTGCTTCTTGCCTGATTGATATCGCGACGGGATGGGTAAAAGTTATGGATATCGGCTTCAATATAGCGAAAGCGCTGACTGTTACGACGGCAGCTGTTTCTATCCTTGCAATTGAGTTTTTTCATTGCCCATGACATCGGCATCACATGTTCGACATTAATCTCTTTTCCATGCCTTGAGCCAAACTTCTCCCCACAGTATAAGGTTTCGCCACCATGGGCATACAAGGTACCCCAAAACAGTTTTTTTGCTTCATAGTAGTCACCAATACCGGATTGTTCAGCCGAAGAGGGGCTATTACAGGACACCAGAAAAATGGCAGCAATAAGCATGAGTAAATATGAGCGCATAGTGTTCACTTTATAATTAGAAGACGTTCTCGAACAGGAGTGCTACTCCACTAATAAAAGGATATCACCATGTCGTCACCAGATCTGCAAAAACAATGTTAAAAATGGCTTCTTCCATCAAATTACACAAGATAGCCATTTACCCGGACACAGAATTTTGCATTTGTTTACAGATATCACCTTGTTTTCGACGAAGCAATCAGGTTTCATACACACCAGCGAAAAAAAGTCGAAAGGATAAACAATGGATACAATAAAACGACACACGCTGGGTCTGGTCGTCTTGTCAGCAAAACTGAGCACGATGGCCCTGATCCTGGTAGCCGGTAGTATATTTGGCGTATGGTTCACGATTCAGGCTTTATCTTATATTGTTCAGTAATTCATCCTGACAACATAAGCCACCGCCTGCTCAGATCAGAAAAACAGTTCCGACAAGCGCAATCCCGGGTCATCGCTACGCATAAAGGCTTCACCTACCAGAAATGCATTGACTTGATGCTCTCGCATTAATGTCACATCCTGAGGTTGCAGGATACCGCTCTCCGTTACCACGATACGTTCATCCTTTATCTGTCTGATCAAATCCAGCGTTGTCTGTAAACTGGTTTCAAAGGTACGCAGGTTACGATTATTGATACCGACCATGGGTAGCGGTAATTGTAGCGCGCGCTCCAATTCTTCTGCATCATGTACCTCAACCAGCACATCCATTCCCAACTGCTGCGCAAGCTCGGAGAGTGATGCCATCTGATCGTCTGTGAGGCAGGACACGATCAACAAAATACAATCAGCACCCATGGCTCGCGCTTCATAGACCTGATAGGCATCAATCATAAAGTCCTTGCGCAAAACGGGTAGACTGCATTGTGCGCGCGCCTGCTTCAGGTACTCTTCCGCACCCTGAAAAAAATCAACATCGGTCAACACAGAGAGGCAACAGGCACCACCTTTTTCATAACTCTCGGCTATCGCCGCAGGATCAAAATTTTCACGTAGTATGCCCTTACTGGGCGAGGCTTTCTTGATTTCCGCGATGACCGCTGGGTCGCCTGCAGCAATGCGTTTTTTCATGCTACCGACAAAACCACGCACTGCCGGTGCTGTCTTGGCCAGTTGTTTGATATCACCATCAGACACCCTGATACGAGCCTCGGCAATTTCCTGTCGTTTTCTGTCAATAATTTTTTTTAGAATGTCAGGGGTTTTTTCGGTCATGATCTTTCATTCACTATCAATGTTTATGCCTAGGACTCGACAATCTGTATTGAAGTCCGTTATTGGCTATTAATACCAGGTAAAACCTTATAAAGACTTGGACAGTGCAATCAAGCCATCGAGCTTGGCCTGTGCAGAGCCATCCGCGATCACATCCAACGCGACCTTGATGCCTTCTCCCAGTTTATCTGCAAGACCCGCCGCATAAATAGCTGCACCCGCATTCATGGCGACGATATCTCTACCTGGGCCTGCCTCATTACTGAATATAGAGCGGATAACCGCCAGACTCTGTTCGGCACTATCAACAGCTAGAGAAGCAATACTGGCGCGCTCAATGCCGAATTCTTCAGGTGTAATAATATAGTCCCTGATCTCGCCCTCTTTTAACTCGGCCACGTGTGTCGCAGCACCGATACTGATTTCATCCATACCATCTTCTGAATGCACAACCAGCACATGCTCACTACCCAATTGTTTGAGGACATTAGCCAGAGGCTCAACCAGGGCATTACTAAATACACCTAACACTTGATTGGGAGCACCCGCAGGATTGGTCAGTGGCCCCAGTACATTAAATATAGTACGCACACCCATTTCTCGACGTGGGCCAATGGCATGCTTCATCGCCCCGTGGTGTTTTGGCGCAAACATAAACCCAACACCCAATTCATTAACACATTGGGCGACCTGATCCGGTCCCAGATCAAGATTGACGCCGGCCGCTTCCAGTACATCCGCACTACCCGATTTACTGGTGATAGAGCGATTACCGTGCTTGGCGACCTTGCCTCCGGCCGCCGCCACCACAAAGGCACTGGCTGTGGAAATATTAAAAGTAGCAGAGGCGTCGCCTCCGGTACCACAGGTGTCCACCAGATGGGGACCACTGACGTCGACTGGGGTGGCCAGCTCACGCATAACGGACGCAGCAGCTGCAATTTCATCAATACTCTCACCCTTCATACGCAGGCCGATGAGGAAACCACCGATCTGTGACTGGGTTGCCTCGCCTGTCATTATCAGACGCATCACAGCAACCATCTCATCATGTGAGAGGTCTTCATGTTCAGTTACTTTTTTTATTGCTGTTTGCATGTTCATTGCTAACTCCTGATACTGACTTACACAGAATGACGACACCCAGTGCCCTACCAATCAATATTGAATACGTGCCAAAGACAACATCTCCAAACGAGTCCGAGACTCACATCTGCAGAAAATTCCGCAGCATGTCATGGCCGTGTTGCGTCAAAATGGATTCCGGATGAAACTGCACCCCTTCCACGTTTAACTCCTTATGACGCACGCCCATAATTTCATCTATCGAGCCATCTTCTGTCTCTGTCCAGGCCGTGATTTCCAGGCAATCTGGCAAGCTTTGTTTTTCAATCACCAATGAATGGTAGCGCGTCGCCTCAAACGGATTCGCCAGACCGGCAAATACACCTTTATCGGCATGATGTATCATCGATGTCTTGCCATGCATAATCTGCCCGGCATGGACAATTTTTCCACCAAAGGCCTGGCCAATACTCTGATGACCCAGGCAAACGCCAAGCAGCGGTATTTGCCCTGCGAAATGCTTGATCGCCTCCACTGAAATCCCTGCTTCATTGGGCGTACAAGGTCCAGGCGAAATAACAATATGTGCAGGTTTTAATGCTGCCATTTCCTCTACCGTTATCTGATCATTACGATAGACATGTACATCTGCACCCAGCTCACCAAAATACTGCACCAGGTTGTAGGTAAAAGAATCATAATTATCGATCATTAATAACATTGTCTGTCAGCCCGTAATTTATCGATGTACCACATCAAGACCAGCCTCGGCCTCGGCTACTGCACGAAAAACAGCACGTCCTTTATTCATGGTTTCCTTCCATTCATAGGCAGGCACCGAATCCGCAACGATACCCGCACCCGCCTGAATAGTAAGAATTCCGTCCTTGATGACGGCAGTACGTATCGCGATAGCGGTATCCATGTTACCGTTCCAGGACAGGTAACCGATAGCACCCGCGTAGATACCGCGCTTGACCGGCTCCAACTCATCAATAATTTCCATGGCACGTATTTTTGGCGCACCGGAAACGGTTCCCGCCGGAAAAGTTGCGCGAATCACATCAATCGCCGTCATTCCTTTTTTCAGTTGACCAGTAACATTGGAAACGATATGCATGACATGTGAATATCGCTCGACAATCATATTCTCAGTGAGTTTGACACTGCCAATCTCACTAACGCGTCCTGCGTCATTACGACCGAGATCGATCAGCATCAGGTGTTCTGCCCTTTCTTTCGGGTCTGCAAGCAATTCCTTTTCCCAGGCAAGATCAGCTTCCTCGGTTTCACCTCGTGGACGAGTACCGGCTATTGGCCGAACCGTGACAACATCATCTTCAAGACGCGTCAGGATTTCGGGTGAAGAACCGACAATATGAAAATCGCCAAGATCTAGATAATACATATAAGGCGAAGGATTCAGGCTACGTAAGGAACGATACAGATCCAGCGGCGGCGCCTTGAACGGAATTGACAGGCGCTGCGATAACACCACCTGCATGACATCACCCTCGATAATATATTCCTTGGCTTTGTCGACGGCCTGCTCGAAGCCCTCTTTGGTAAATCCTGACACAAAATCTTCTTCGCTAATCTGTCGACTTTGCGTGCTAACCGGATAACTGGGGACTGTATCNCGCAGTTGTTGTACTAATTGTGACAGTCGNGTTTCAGCCACCTCGCGCGCATCNGGCTGCCCTGGATCGGCATGCACAATGACATATAACTTACCGGCAAGATTATCGAATACAACGATTTCATCCGAGAGCATGAGGAGTATATCGGGNGTATTGAGCGTATCCGGGTTGGGGCACTGGCGCAGTTTGGGCTCGATATAACGAATCGTATCGTAGCCAAAAAAGCCCACCAGACCACCATTAAAACGCGGTAATTTTGAAACATCGGCCACCTTGAACTGAGACTGATAATCTTCAATCCAGGCCAATGGATCTTCGACCACTTCCCGACTGATCTCCTCACCGGATTCGGTGACCACGACGTCATTGGCATAAACACTTATCACGGTACGACAAGGCAGACCAATGATGGAGTAGCGCCCCCATTTTTCGCCACCCTGGACAGACTCGAACAAATAGGAGTACGGCCCTTCGGCCAGTTTCAGATAGGTACTTAACGGGGTATCGAGATCAGCCAACACCTCGCGCATCACGGGTATGCGGTTAAATCCCTGTTCAGTCAGTTTGGAAAAAAGTTCAGCATTCATCATTACGTCCGGTACAATAAAGTTAAAACAACAGATAAGCACGAGCACGCATAAGCGCGTTCCAATGCCCGCTTCACCAACGGGTATTGATCTGTAGCTTCCTCAGTTTTTGTCCATTAGTAATGACCATGTGTCGCCTAACCCAGAAGTTGTGGTAATTCTGCCATGCTGTCGATAACCGCATCCGGATTGGATTCGCGGATATCAACACCATGATTATATCCGTAAGTCATGCATATAATCTGGAAACCTGCTGCACGTGCCGCTTTCACATCACTGACAGAGTCACCTAACATTAACGCATTTTTCGGCTCAATACCAAAAAATTCGGCCGCATGCAGCAATGGCATCGGGTCTGGTTTTTTCTTCTCCAGCGTATCACCGCTGACAACAATGGCAAATTCATCAAAGATACCGAGGTCCTGGAGCAAGGGCTCGGTAAAACAGGCCGCCTTGTTGGTAACACAACCCAACTTGAAACCCGCTGACTTGAGGAAATCCAGACCTTCCCTGACACCAGGGTAAAGGACACTGCGTTTGCAGGTATTGTCGGAATATAATTCCAGAAAAATCGGATAGGCCTTTTCAAACAAAGCATCATCAGGCTCACCATCCAGCTGCCCTATTAATGCCCGCCTGACCAGGCGCTCTACGCCGTTACCGACCCACTCACGCACTTTGGATTCGCCATGCACGGGCATTTCGAGTTGCGACCATCATCTCATCGACACAAAACGCCAGATCCGGCACACTGTCTACCAGGGTACCATCCACATCAATCAATACCATCTCGGGCTTTTTTACAACCATTACCCGACTAACTACCAGCCTTGGCCAGTTCGTCACGCATTGCACCTACAACCGTGTTATAGACATTGGCATCGCTATCCTTCTTGGCACCAAAGATGGCGGAACCGGCAACAAAGGTATCCGCACCTGCTTCCTTGATCTCACGAATGTTATCGACCTTGACGCCGCCATCGATTTCGAGACGGATATCATAACCGCTGTCATCAATGATCTTGCGCGCTTCACGCAGTTTGTCCAACGTGGCAGGAATAAAGCTTTGTCCACCAAAGCCGGGTTGACCGACATCAGCAATACCATATCGACCTTGTCGATGACATGCTTCAGGTAAGACAGTGGAGTCGCCGGGTTAAAGACCAGCCCCGATTTACAACCTTCGCCCTTGATCAATTGCAGGGTACGGTCGATGTGATCCGATGCCTCAGGATGGAAGGTAATATAACTGGCACCCGCCTTGGCAAAATCAGGAATAATACGATCAACTGGTTTCACCATTAAATGAACATCAATCGGCGCAGTGACACCATGATTGCGTAAGGCTTCACAGACCAGCGGGCCTATCGTCAGGTTGGGAACGTAATGATTATCCATGACATCGAAATGAACGATATCCGCTCCTGCTGCCAATACGTTATCTACTTCCTCACCAAGTCGTGCAAAGTCTGCAGAAAGGATGGAAGGGGCGATCAAATTATCTGCTGCCATGTTGAAACCTCACTAATGTTCTCGAAAAACTGGATTGCGCACTTTACCCTATTGGCTGTGAATTTGCAGCACCGGACGCGCCAGGACATAACATCTTAACGCAAAAAAATGCCATCGAATCTACGCGAAACCCTTATTTTCCTTTTAATTCATGTGTTTAAATTATCTTTCCGCACAATACTGGCGTGATAGGCAAGGCACCAGTATGATAAACGCAATAATGGCCATGTTACCTTGTAAAAATACAAACCGGCAAATGTCGAACCGACCAGACAGACAACAGCAAAAATCATGATCCGTACCCTGCTCACCCTGATACTATTAACGACGACCTCCCTACTGGCCCAGGCTGTCTCACCTGACTGGACTGCTCTGCTCGACAAGCAATCACCGCCTGCAATACTGGAAAAACTGGATGCCTCCGGTAAGGATTTTTATGCCGCCTTTTCAGCACAAACCGCCGCCAGTGAAAAAGGCTATATTTTAATCCTCCATGGCGCCAGCCAACACCCTGCCTGGCCGTACGTGATAAACCCGCTCAGACTGGCACTACCGAAATACGGATGGAACACCTTCTCCATCGAACTTCCCGAGGTCAAAGAACAGGCAAGTGATCAACATCATGCTGCATTGCTTGACCAGGCCTCGGCCCACATCCTTTCAGCGCAAGCTTTCTTGCAGAACAAGGGAGCCAAACGCATTGTCCTTGTTGCTTACGGCCTGGGGGCACGCATGGCCGTTGACTGGCTAAGCAAAACTCCTCAATCGGCTGTGCAGGCGCTGGTATTGATCAGTATGGCCGATGGCAAAAAAGACTCCGGCATTGACACTAACCAGGAACTACTCAAGATAAACATCCCGGTGCTCGATGTCTATGCAGAACACGATATGGATAAGGTCATACAAGCTGCGTCCGAACGCAAACACCATCGCAACCGCATGTCGAAATATCGACAACTGGAAATTTTTGCTGCCGATCAATATTATAGCCAACTGGAAAATGAACTGATCAAACGCGTGCGTGGCTGGCTACAGCTCACACTCAAAAACCAATAAAACCTGAAACAAGGATTGAATTATGACAACCTCAGTAATGCTTGCTCTACATCTTTTATCGGCTGTTATCTGGGTCGGCGGGATGTTCTTCGCCTACATGGCACTGCGTCCCGTTGCTGCCAGTCAACTGGAACCTCCTGTACGTTTACAGCTCTGGGTTGGCGTCTTCTCGCGTTTTTTCCCCTGGGTATGGATCAGCATTATCCTGCTCGTCTCCAGCGGCTACTGGATGTTATTTAATGTATTCGGCGGCATGGGTTCGGCACCTGTCTATGTACACATTATGAACACGATCGGCATTATAATGATACTGATTTACCTGCATGTATTCTTTGCCCCGTTCCGTCGACTCAAGCAAGCAGTCTCAGCACAGGACTGGCCTCTAGGCGGCAGCAAACTGGCGCAAATCAGGGTGCTGGTAGGCATCAACACCCTCCTCGGACTTATCGTTATAGCGATCGCCGGAGCTGGAAGGTATCTCGCCTAGCTGACAATTTAAAATACCGACTTACTATCCAGATGCCTGGAGAAGCGCCTCTCCAGGCATTCTCTCTGCAGAAGGATAAAGACATCAGCCACATTGAAGTTATCATCATAACAGGCATCACCACATATTTTGGCACCCAGTCGTAGATACCCTTTCAGCAAAGTTGGCAAGATGACATCGGTCGTTTCCTGCACTCCTTGCAACGGCAGTTGATGGCGAGGATAAACACGCAAATCATCGCTGGCAAAATGCTGCTCTTTCAAAAACCGCATAATCGAATGGGCATAAGAGAATGACTGATTTAACGGGATGCTGGCACAACCGATCAGGTAGTCCACATCATCAATCATGGCGATGCGTACGATCCCCCTCCATAACAAACTCAAGGCTGCGCTGTTACGATGACTCTCCTCTACACAAGTGCGCCCCACTTCAAGCAGGCGGGCATTTAATGCAAAAATATTATGCAGATCAAATTCTGTCTCTGAATAAAACGCACCTGCAAGTTCGGCTGTCCTGCTGGATAACAATCGTGTGGTGGCGATAACCGTGTCCGTCCGACTATCCTTTACCATCAATTGCCTGGCGTAACCATCAAAGTAATCGTAATCGAGGCCTGCACGCATGGATTCCAGCTGCGCCCCCATTTCTTCAGCAAATACCTGGTGGCGTAAACGCAAACATTGATGGATATCTTCCTCAGAAGACGCAATAGAAACAACCAGGGACTGGCGATGATGTAAGGGAGTACACTTGTCCGTATTTGTTGCAGAAACAATCATTGTTACCATCCTGTGTTATGGCAAAGTGACTACAAAAATAACGTCAACAAATGAAGGCTACATGAACATACGATGATAGTTTTGTTTCAATGAATCTGTATAAAGAGAGTCGCTCAGTTTAGAGCGCCTGTCACGATTGCCGCTTAACTAATAACAACGTGATTATATTTTGCTAGTCATAAGCTGCTAAATACAGCAACAAACCAGCGTAATCGCGCCATTCGTGTCTGGCATCACACCAGGCAAATAAGTCAGCGCATACCCCGCGATTGCTTGATATCCTCGTATGCGGCTTTTATCTCCTGAGTTTTTTCCTTGGCGATAGTCATCATCTCCTCGGGCAAACCCTTGGATACCAGTTTATCAGGGTGATGCTGGTTCATTAAACGACGATAGGCTTTCTTGATCTCGGCATCAGTTGCGCTTTTGTCGACACCAAGAACTGCATAGGCATCATCCAGCGACACATGACCTCCACCCTGGACACTGTGTGCATATTGCTGCTGGCCTTGCACCATGGATAATAATCGGTCAAAAAACTTGCGCGGATAATGCAGATGGTCACTGATCTGGTATAACAGTTTTTGTTCATTCGCATGCAGAACGCCATCGGCCATAGCCGTGGATATCATAATTTCCAGGAACATTTGCAACAAATTAGTGCGTCGCGCACACTCACGACGAAATTGCTCCAGCACATCCTCAAATGGAAAGCCCGCCTGTTTACCTTCATTGAAAAGATGCATGGCCGCTGCCTTCTGTTCTTCAGACAAGCGCATTTGTGACATGACATGACGAGCGGTATGTATCTCCTGCTCGGAAACCCGGCCATCGGCCTTGGCCAGGTAGCCCATAATCGAAAAGGTCGCGGTAAAGAAAGCAGCCTGAACGCGCTCGGTGGCTCCGACCCCCAACGACTCGTCCTTCATGATACCGCCCAGGCCGTGGTCAAACTGATGACCCAGGGCTGCACCCAGAATGGCACCAATAGGCCCACCTAGCATAAAACCAAAGGCCCCACCGACTAACTTACCCCACCAATTCATAGCATATGCCTTTTACTTTTTTGCTTTACTTAACCAAAACCACCAGACAATTAACCCAATGAGCACGACACCCAGGATATTAATTAACACGACCATTATAAACCTCGACCCAACTTCAGAAAAATATTTTAGTTATCAACACATAAACTGGCATCACAAACTGTTAACGCACCGAAAACCGGCGCAAGCGATTGGCGTTCATGACCACAGTTAACGATGACATCGCCATCGCCGCACCGGCTATCATCGGATTCAGCAAGGGCCCGCCGAAAGGATACAGAATACCAGCAGCCACCGGGATGCCAATGATGTTATAGATAAATGCACCAAACAGATTCTGTTTGATATTTCTGATCGTCGCCCTGGAGATGGCAATGG
>JGI24023J19991_10000379_pt1 | contig 34712 bp, 30 predicted proteins | sample Cruoilmetagenom1_FD_19991 | JGI IMG/M metagenome (IMG submission 19991)
AGACGCCTGCCGCTCCGGGCCTCAGCGACGATGTCGCTCCGCCGGAGCCCAAAGCCGGTGAAGTCTCACTCGATGAACTGGAGGCCGCCTTCAACTCTGCACCCGGTCCCGACGAAATGGACGTCCCGCCGGCTTCTGCTGCCCCTGCAACAGAAGAAGCGGTTGGTTCCGACGAACCCGCGGTTGCAGCGGATGTGGCGCCAGCCGCGGACGTGGCGCCCGAACCCGTGCCAGAGCCAGAGGCTCCGGCCGCACAGGATGCCAAGGCTGCTGCACCTGCTGCCGCCAAAGATGGTCCTGTTAAAAATCAATCGATCCGCGTCAACGTGGAAACGCTCGAGCATCTTATGACGATGGTCAGCGAGTTGGTGCTGACGCGGAATCAATTGCTGGAAATGGTGCGGCGGCTGGATGACTCAGAGTTTAAGGTGCCGCTACAACGGCTCTCCACGGTAACCGCGGAGTTGCAGGATGGGGTCATGAAGACCCGTATGCAGCCGATCGGCAATGCGTGGCAGAAACTGCCGCGGATCGTCCGCGATTTGGCGCAGGACCTCGACAAGAAAATTGATCTGCAGATGCACGGTGCCGATACCGAGCTTGACCGCCAGGTGCTGGAACTGATCAAGGACCCGCTTACACATATGGTTCGCAACTCGGCAGATCACGGACTTGAGCCGACTGATGAGCGTGTCAAAGTCGGCAAGTCTGACGTCGGTGTCGTCAAATTGAGTGCATATCATGAAGGCGGCCATATCATCATCGAAATCGCCGATGATGGCGCTGGACTGAATACCGAAAAGGTGAAGGCCAAGATCATAGAAAATGGCCTAGCGACGCCTGCAGAGCTTGAGCAGATGACCGAGAATCAAATTCACCGGTTCATCTTCAAGGCCGGTTTCTCGACCGCAGCAGCTGTAACCAGTGTCTCGGGCCGTGGCGTCGGCATGGATGTGGTGCGCACGAATATCGAACTTATCGGTGGCACCGTTGACGTCAAATCCGAGAAGGGCGTCGGCAGTACGTTCATGATCAAGATCCCGCTGACATTGGCGATCGTGTCGGCATTGATCGTTGAATCATCCGGCCAGCGTTTCGCGATCCCGCAGCTGTCCGTTGTGGAGCTGGTGCGTACTCACAACAATGCGGATCACCGCATTGAGATGATCAACGACACGCCCGTGCTGCGACTGCGGAACAAACTTCTGCCGCTCATGACGCTATCAAAACTGCTCGATTTGCAGATGGCACAAGAGGCTTTGCCGGATGCAAGTCCAGTGGGCACGGATGAGCGGGCGCCCGATTTGGCCCCGTCAGAGCAAGAGCAGATTGAGCCAGCCGAGGCAGAAGCTGTCACAGAAGACAATGGCGAGGAAGACGCCATCCAGGCCAGCCAGAATAATGATGGAGAGAACCTCTTTGTCGTCGTGATCCAGGTTGGCGCACAGCTGTTCGGCATCGTCGTCGACAGTGTTTTCGATACTGAGGAAATTGTGGTGAAACCAATGTCGAGCATGTTGCGCGACATCGCATTATTCTCCGGCAACACCATCCTCGGCGACGGTAGCGTGATCATGATCATCGATCCGAACGGTATTGCTCAAGCCGTTGCTCAGGAAAGCACTGGACGTGCTGAAGAGAGCGAGGAAGATCCTGCGGAACATCAGCATACAAGCGACGATACGACCGCCGTTCTGCTGTTCCGGGCGGCTTCTGATGACCCCAAGGCCGTGCCGTTGTCACTGGTGACGCGTCTTGAGGAAATAAAAGTCGAGGAAATCGAACGCGCCAATGGCAGTGACTTGGTGCAGTATCGCGGCGTTCTCATGCCGCTCGTCTATTTCGACGAAGCAGCCCAGCGCAAGAGCGAAGGCGAACAGCCGGTCCTTGTATTCTCCGATCAGGATCGCTCGATGGGCCTTGTCGTCGACGAGATCGTGGATATCGTCGAAGACAAGCTGAAGATTGAGCTCAAGGCGGAGAAGCCGGGCATGATCGGTTCTGCCGTGATCAAGGGCAAAGCAACCGAAGTCGTCGATATCGGATACTTCATCGAACAGGCGTTCGATGACTGGATGGAGCGTCAGGACGCCGGGGAAGAGGTCCGTGGCGCACGCCTGCTGCTGGTTGATGACAGCGCCTTCTTCCGCAACATGCTGGCGCCCCTCTTGTCGGCGTCGGGATACAGCGTCACGCTCGCTGAATCCGCCAAACAGGCGTTGGACCTCAAAGATCGCGGGGTCCGATTCGATATTATCGTGAGTGATATCGAAATGCCGGAAATGGATGGGATCACCTTCGCTCAAGTGGCACGCGGCGATCCGGCCTGGAAAGATACGCCGATTATCGCGCTTTCTTCCCACACTGCGCCGCACATCATCGAACGCAGCCGCCAGGCCGGCTTTGCGGACTTTGTCGGCAAGTTCGATAGGCAGGGACTTATGGAAAGCATCAAAGATTGCAGCACGCAAACCGGAGTTGCCGCATGACCGAGATTGTGAGTTCTGAAAATGGGTCTGATCAGTCTGCCCAAGAGTACATAACCGTCATGATTGCGAACCAGTTGTTCGGTCTGCCGATCCTGGAAGTTCAGGACGTATTCATGCCGGAAGCGATCACCGAGGTGCCATTGGCAAGTCAGGACGTTGCCGGTGTGCTGAACCTTCGCGGACGGATCGTAACGGCAATAGATATGCGAAAGCGCCTCGGACTTCCGCCACTTGAAGAAGATAAATCTCGGATGGCTGTTGGTATCGAAAGCAACGGCGAATCTTACGGGTTGATTATCGACAAGGTTGGCGAAGTGCACCGACTTGCGGAAGACACATTCGAATCAAACCCCGCCAACCTTGATCCAAGATGGGTGGCGATTTCGGCCGGGGTTCACCGACTTGAGGGCAGCCTCATGGTCGTTGTCGACGTGGAAAAAGTACTGGCCCAGGATGAGATCGTTATAGCCGCATAGGGGTGGCGCCGACCAACTCGCCGCAGGCGCTTGTTTTTTGAAGGAGCAGTCAATGAAACATTGCTTGGTTGTGGATGATAGCAGCGTCATTCGCAAAGTTGCGCGTTGTATTCTCGAGGAATTGAGCTTTCGAACCACCGAGGCCGAGAATGGGCAGGAGGCGCTCGACCGGTGCCGCTCGGAAATGCCGGATGCAGTCCTGCTTGACTGGAATATGCCAGTGATGGACGGCATCGATTTTCTCGTGGCACTGCGTCGAGAGAACAACGGGGCTGTGCCCAAGGTGATTTTTTGCACCACAGAGAACGACGCTGATCACATCACCCGAGCGATCACTGCAGGCGCAAACGAATACATCATGAAGCCATTCGACCGGGAAATAATTGAAGCAAAATTGCAAGAAGTCGGCCTCATATAAACTGAGTGCCGGGAGGCCATAATGACAACTCCTGCAGTGGCTCATAGCAGTCCAACAGGCGAACTTTCCGATGAGATAAAGGTCATGGTCGTGGATGATTCCGCGGTTGTGCGTGGCCTTGTATGCCGCTGGGTTGAGGAAGACCCGGACATGGTTGCCTGCGGCAGATACTCCAACGGACAACTTGCTCTCGATGGCATTCTGAAATGCGATCCGGACGTGGTTGTGCTCGATATCGAAATGCCGGTGATGGACGGCATGACGGCACTTCCGGAACTTCTCAAGCGCAAACCTGGCGTCAAGATCATCATGGCCTCCACACTCACCCGCAAGAACGCGGAAGTGAGCATGAAGGCGCTTTCGTTAGGCGCTACCGATTATATTCCGAAGCCGGAGACCAACCGGGGCGTGACGACGTCGTTGGAATTCCGCGACGAATTGCTGCGCAAGATGAAGGCCGTGGTGCCAAGGAGAGTGGCGCGGGCTCGCACCAATGCGCCCGCCGGCGCCTCAACATCGGCGAGCCCACAAGCTGCTGCTCCACAAGCTGCCGCGTCAATTCAACTGCGCCCGTTCTCGCTCGTCGCACCGAAAGTTCTCGCGATTGGCAGTTCCACCGGCGGGCCGCAGGCGCTGGTCAAGCTGATCGAAGTGATTGGGCCTGACCTGCGCGGCGTACCTTGCGTTATTACCCAGCATATGCCGCCGACTTTCACCGCCATTTTGGCCGAACATCTCGGCCGTGCGTCGGGTCGTCCCTCCAAGGAGGGAGAGGACGGTGAGGTGATTGTTCCTGGTTCCATCTATGTGGCACCGGGAGGGCTGCACATGACCGTTGCAAAAAAAGAACAAGGCGTTGTGCTGAAGCTCACTGATGGACCGCTTGTGAATTACTGCAAGCCGGCAGTCGATCCGCTGTTTGAAAGCATTTCAAAAACCTACGGTCCCGCCGTTCTTGGGCTCGTACTCACAGGAATGGGCCATGATGGTGCTGCGGGCGCAAAAGTGATCGCCGATGCAGGCGGTTCAATCATTGCCCAGGATCAGGCCACCAGCGTTGTCTGGGGAATGCCTGGTGCGACAGCGGAGTTGGGCGTATGCGCAGCCGTCTTGCCGCTGGCTGAAATCGGGCCAAAAACAAACTCGATATTGCGGGGAGGCAGGTGATGACCCCAGCCGAGTTCGAATTTCTGCGAGATATGCTCAAGAGCCGGTCGGGACTGGTTGTGGGCGAGGAGAAACGCTATTTGCTGGAGTCGCGGCTGCTTCCAGTGGCACGCGAAGAAGGGATGGAGTCCCTGGGTGATCTTTCCAGGGCGCTTATGGCGGCAGGGTCGGAGCCCTTGCGTGTCAAGGTAACGCAGGCGATGACGATCAATGAGTCGTTTTTCTACCGCGACAAGACGCCCTTCGAAAACTTCCGCGAAATAATGGTGCCGGCGATGATTTCTTCGCGTCGTTCCATGACGCGAAACTTGAAGATCTGGTGCGCTGCTGCATCGACCGGTCAGGAGCCCTATTCGCTTGCAATCGAAATCCAGGAACTGGAGTCGCAACTGCGAGGCTGGAAGACGAGTATCATCGGGACCGACCTGTGTGAGGAAGTCCTCGAAAAAGCCAAGGCTGGACTCTACAGTCAGTTCGAAGTCCAGCGCGGTTTGCCGATCCAGCTTCTCGTCAAGTATTTCAAACAGACCGGAAGCATGTGGCAGATCGATTCTGCAATCCGGTCGATGGTGGATTACCGCCATTTCAATCTGCTCGACGATTACGCCGCACTTGGCACATTCGACATCATCTTTTGCCGCAACGTGTTGATTTACTTTGACCCTCCCACCAAGCGGGAGATTCTGGCGCGCATGGCAAAGCGATTGCAGCCGGACGGTTATCTGGTCCTGGGTGCGGCCGAAACCGTAATTGGCATTTCCGATGACTTTCAGCCGGTTCCGGATTCTCGTGGTCTTTACGCGCTTACAGCAACCGCACAGGGGACGGCCGCAGCACCTGCTACCGTGCAAACGGCCGCCGCGGCGCAACCGGCACCCGCTGCCGCTCTCGGGACATTGGCCGTTGGCGGCGCAAAGCCCGCCTGACCTGGCCCAGATTTCAGACATCAAGGAAGCTTAGAAGACGCGTCGTTTCTGCGCGGCGTGCACCCTGCGCAAACAAAAAGGGCCCGAACGGGCCCTTCCTGCGTGTTTGCTTCGGCCTTTCGCCAGACCACGGTGCGTCGCTTGCCTAGGCGGCTTCGGACTCGTCTTCTGGATCGCGAAGGACATAGCCGCGTCCCCATACGGTCTCGATATAATGTTTGCCTTCTGTTGCCGCTGCGAGTTTTTTGCGCAGCTTGCAGATGAAGACATCGATGATCTTGAGCTCCGGTTCATCCATCCCGCCGTAAAGGTGGTTCAGGAACATTTCCTTGGTCAGGGTGGTGCCCTTGCGCAAGGAGAGGAGTTCAAGCATCTGGTATTCCTTGCCGGTCAAATGGACGCGCTGGCCGCCGACCTCGACCGTTTTGGTGTCAAGATTGACTTTAAGGTCGCCTGTTTGGATGACCGACTGTGCGTGCCCCTTGGAGCGGCGGACGATAGCGTGAATACGTGCAACAAGCTCATCCTTATGGAAGGGCTTTGTCATATAGTCGTCGGCACCAAAGCCGAGACCGCGCACCTTGTCCTCGATTCCGGCCAGGCCGGACAATATCAGGATAGGCGTCTGCACTTTTGAAACCCGCAGTGTTTTGAGCACTTCGTAGCCGCTCATGTCCGGCAAGTTCAAATCCAGAAGGATAATGTCGTAGTCATACAATTTTCCGAGATCGACGCCCTCTTCGCCGAGATCGGTTGTATAGACATTGAATCCATCGGATTGCAGCATCAGCTCGATGCTCTGCGCTGTTGCGCTGTCGTCCTCAATAAGAAGAACCCTCATTTCAATCCTCTTTCCCCGGTCCCATTACGGGAGTTGGCCCCCAAAACTGTCGGCATTCGTTGCCCAAGTTCCAAATGGTTAACTCGAATCAATAAATTAGGTTCTAATAGTTAACAAATCCTAATCCCCTCAAGTCACGGAAGGCTGCAAGCCGCCGCTTCTGTCGCCCTCTGACCATATTGCAGGTTGTGAACTCTGATGCTTGCACGCAAAGCGATAAAGACATGAACGCGCGAGTCCCTATTATCCGGATATTCGGCCGGATCGGATTGTTGTGAATTACACGGAAACGCGGTTGGAAAAGTCAAAACGAATCACTTGACCCTTCATTGATAGCAAATGTTTTCGTCACAGACTAACCATCTCAGTTCGATTTGGTTTACCGGGTCTTAATGGTCCGCGTTGCAAAATCGTCTGATGGGGGATGCCGATGGAGCAGGGGACGCTTCAAGGCTCCAAGAACATTCGGAGGAATAGCGTGCAGGCGTTGCTCAGCGAAATCGCGGCAGTACCAGCGTGTGAAGTGTACGGGCGAGTGCGGTCTGTACAAGGTTTGCTGGTCGAAATAGCCGGTCCGGTAAACGCCATGAGCGTCGGTTCGCGTGTGCGTATTGCAAGCGGCCTGCGCGGCGAAATCATTTGCGAGGTTGTCGGCTTTCGGAACGGCCGCGCCCTGGCCTTGCCATTTGGCCCACTTGAGGGTGTTCGCATGGGCGCCAAGGCGTCGCTGGAACCTGCTGCTCCTGCAGTGCAACCATCAAGCGCATGGCTTGGCCGGATCGTGAATGCTTTGGGTGAGCCGATCGACGGCAAGGGGCCGTTGACGCGTGGTCCGCAAAACTATCCATTGCGCGCTTGTCCGCCACCGGCACATCAGCGTGACCGGGTTGGCGCGCCTCTTGATCTTGGCGTTCGCGCGCTCAATTCCTTCATTACCTGCTGCAAGGGACAGCGAATGGGCATATTTGCCGGCTCTGGTGTCGGCAAATCGGTGTTGCTCTCCATGCTGGCCAGGTTTACGCGCAGCGACATTTCGGTCATTGGCCTTATTGGCGAGCGTGGGCGCGAGGTGCAGGAATTCATCGAAGACAATCTGGGCGAGGAAGGGATGGCGCGATCAGTGCTCGTCGTTGCGACTTCCGACGAAGCAGCCCTGATGCGCCGTCAGGCTGCATATATGACGATGACTTTGGCGGAATATTTCCGCGACCAAGGCAACGAAGTCCTTTGCATGATTGACAGCGTCACCCGATTCGCGATGGCACAGCGTGAAATCGGCCTGGCTGGCGGTGAACCACCGACGACGAAGGGCTATACGCCGACAGTTTTTTCCGAACTTCCCAGGCTGCTGGAACGCGCCGGACCGGGAACCGGGCAAGGTTCGATCACAGGCCTGTTTACGGTGCTTGTAGAAGGGGACGATCACAACGAACCAATCGCCGATGCGGTGCGGTCTATCTTGGACGGCCATATTGTTATGGAGCGTGGTATCGCCGAGCGGGGCAGGTATCCGGCGATCAACGTGCTCAAGTCTGTATCGCGAACCATGCCGGATTGTCTGAGCGGCGATCAGGGCGAACTGGTAACGCGGGCGCGGCAGCTGATGTCGACCTATTCGGAGATGGAAGAATTGATCCGTCTTGGTGCCTACCGCGCCGGGAGCAATCCGGAGGTTGATGAGGCCATCGCCTATCATCCAATGCTTGAGGCGTTCCTGAATCAGACCAAGGGGGAACAGGCGGCGCTTGAAGACGGTTATGCCGAGTTGGCACGGATATTGAATATGAGTGCATTGCAAAACGAAGCATCGCAAGCCGAGTTGCAGTCGGAACATAGTGAGGGTACTGAGTCATGAAGTCACGTAAGTCGCTGATACAGCTAAGACGTTTCGAGGTTGACGAGCGGCGGCAAACGGTCGCTGACATCGAAAACATGCTTGAGGATCTCAAGCAGATGGTTGTCGATCTGGAACGCCAGATTGAGGTCGAGCAGGAAAAGGCCGGCGTCAGTGACGTTAACCATTTCGCTTATCCGACATTCGCCAAGGCGGCGATCCAGCGGCGCGACAATCTTCAGAATTCGATCAAGGAACTTGAGGCGAAGCTTGAAGAGGCCCGCGGTGATTTGGCGGAAGCGTTCGAGGAACTTAAAAAGGTGGAGTTGATCGAAGAGCGGGACGCTGAGCGCATGCGTTCACACAATGCTGCCCGCGAACAGGTCGAGCTCGACGAGATCGCCCTGATGCCGAAACTGGGCCTGGCCAGCGATCCTCGCTAGGGCAGATATTCTTGCTCATTGGTTTCTGCGCGCTCAGATCTTCATTCTGAGCGCGTAAAGCTTCTCGTAGGCCGGGCGGGCATCATCCGCCAATCGTGACAATTCTCCGTCCAATTCCGGCACAGAATCCACTGGCGGTGCAAAGTCGGTCGAGCGCTCAACTGCGCCATACCAATGCGCTGCCCAAACACCGTCGCTTGCTCGCGGACCGGCAGGCCATTTCAACATTTCGTCGCAGAACGAAATTGAGCATGCTTCGCAAAAAAGAGTCAGCACGGCTTGTGGATTGCGCAGCACATCATCAGCGTCGACTATCGGGGGGGCAGCTCCAAGATGCTCCGCTACCGTATCGAAAATCTCGAGCTGCTGACCAAACCCCAAATCATCAAATGTGACCGTTTCGCGTTTTGCGGCATAAGAGGCGACAACGCGGCACGGATCGCGGATGAGGAATACGTTTGTCACATGAGAAATCCAGTCACGCGGGAACCCGGCCAGCATGTGATGGGTCATGTGTTTTTGGTAGTGGATGCGACCTGGGAGTTGCGCGGACAAGAGGCTTTCGCCAATTGCCTCGGGATCGGTTTCCATTCCCGCCAGAATCTCCTCCCGCATCGGATGATTGATCCTGCTTGCTGCGAGAAATGCTCCATAGAAAGGTTCATCGACGACGTCCGTATCGGGGCGGTTTTCGAAGCTGCGCATCATGGCAGTGGAGATGTTGCGCGGACCCGACCACGTGGCGATGCGGACGGTTTCATCGTCCTCGCCGCTCATGGCCGTTCAGTCTCGTTTTTGGCGAGCGCGCGATAGAGGGTGCGGAGTCTTGCCGTAGCTGGCCCGGGGAGGGCCACGCCTTCGTTGCCGATCTTGCGTCCATCGATCTCACCCACCGCAATGAGCCCGGCGAATGTTCCGGTGACAAAGGCTTCATCCGCTCCGTAAACGTCCGTCAGGCTGAATCGGTGTTCATGTGCCTCGATGCCGTTATCGCGGCACAGCCGCAATATGTTTCCTCGTGTGATCCCGCCAAGGCAGTAGTCACCTGTCGATGTCCAGACCGCGCCGTTTCGCACAATGAAAAAATGCGTGGAGTTACACGTGGCAACGAAGCCATCGGGGTCGAGCATGAGCCCCTCATCCGCACCTGCTTTCGTTGCCTGAATGCAGGCGAGTATGCAGTTCAGCTTCGAGTGACTGTTGAGCTTGGGGTCCTGAATATCGGGCCCGGGCCGGCGCACATGCACGGTGAAAAGCCGTAGTCCTTTGTTTGCCGACTGGGCAGATGGAGATTTGTGTTCTGGAATGATGACGACCGTAGCAGCGCCCACTGTCACGCGCGGATCCTGGTAGGGCGTCGCTTTCAGCCCCCGTGTCACCATCAGGCGGATATGAACGCCATCCTCCATGCCGTTGGCATCGAGACACTCGAAGATGCGGGCTCTGAGTGCGTCCGGCTCCAGACCGATATCGAAATCGAGCGCCTTCGCGCCTTCATAAAGCCGTGCGAGATGCTGGGTCAGGAAAGCGACGCCGCCGTTATAGACACGCAGTCCCTCCCAGACACCGTCGCCCAGGATGAAGCCTGAGTCGAACACCGAAACCACGGCCTCGGCCCGGGGCATAAGTGTGCCATTGACTGAAATCAGAACATCAGCGTTGCGCGGGTCTTCTTCATAGTCGTGACTGCCCATTGCCATATCGGGGCGATCCTTTCATGTTGCCTGTCACGGCCTAAGCAGGGTATGCGCACGAACATTCATGCCGGTCGCGCACCCCAATGAGGACCCTACAATGCCATCATTCGATATTGTCTCTAAAACCGATTTGAGCGAAGTCGCCAATGCCATCGCCAATATGGAGCGGGAGATGGAGCAGCGATACGATTTCAAGGGCTCCAACTGCCGCATCGAGCACAACGAGGCGGAAATCACGATCCATGCCGATGACGATCTGAAGTTGCGGCAAATGCACGAAATGCTGCAGGGGCATCTGGCTCGGCGCAAAATAGACGCCGGTGTGCTCGACTATCAGACACAGGAACCAGCGGCAGGACAGTCTGTGCGCCAGAAAGCTGTTGTGCGGCAGGGGATCGACCGTGATTTGGCCAAGAAGCTGGTCAAAGAATTGAAGGGCGCAAAGCTCAAGGTCCAGGTTGCCATCCAGGGCGACGAGCTCCGTGTGACAGGGAAAAAGCGCGATGACCTGCAAGGGGCAATCGCCCACATCAAGGAAATGAAGTCGGATATTCCGCTCCAATTCGTGAACATGCGGGACTGATTGTGAATTTCCGCCTTGCGGCCGGGCACGATAGAATGCGGAAAAACAAGGAACCCGAAATGGCGAAAGCACTTCAGGCAGCGGCTTTGATTGCGGCGGCGTGGTCGTTGTCCGCTTGCGGCACATCGGGTGGCTCCGGTTCGGCTCCCGTTTCGCAGGGGCCGAAGACGACCGTGACCGGAACCACCGCTGTGCAAGTATACAGCCATCTCGCCAAACAGGTGCGCGCGTGCTGGTTCAATCCATCCTCTCCAGTCCTGACCAAACATGTGTTTCGCGGCGAGGCGGGTGCCAACACGACCGGCGCCAAGGTAACCAAGATCGCTATTTACGATCAGGCGCCCGATCGCAAACGCGGCCTCAAGGCGTTCACGATTGATATCCAGCCAGAACGCAACGGTGCGCAGATTATTGCCCAGAACCAGCGCCTGCCTTACGCGCTCGGGCAAAAGCTCGTCGCCGATGTGGGATATTGGGCGCAGGGCGGGGCCAATTGCGAGGGACCGGCACAAGCTTCGAACACCGTATCCAGGGGTTCCGTGGCCGGGCCACGCGTTACCCAATAGGCAAAAGACAACCGGCGCGTGTCGAATATTGATCCAATTCGCCGCGAGCAGCCGATTTCTGCTCAATACTGTCTTTTTTCGCTCCTTCGCGCCTGTCGAAATTTTCGGCAAGCCCTAAGCTGAAATGTGCTGGCGTCTATCTTTCGCCTAGTTTTTCGCGATGATGACGGGTGTGGCCGGTTCGGCAAACTCGCCCTTGCGTATGTTGCGGTTGATTGGGGGCTCACATCAGTAACAACACGTCATCTGTCATTCGTTCGGACGACACGGTAAACGGTGACGTCGTGATTGTCGGTGATGTCAAGGTCGAAGGCAAAGTTCACGGCAATCTGCAATGCGGTTCGCTTCTCGTGGTCAAGGGAGGCGCGATAACCGGCAACGTCTCCGCCGATCGGGTAATTGTTTGCGGACGCGTAGCAGGCTCCATTGACGGTCAGGACATCGCACTCAAAGAGAGTGCCGTCGTCGAAGGCGCAATATACTACCAACAACTGACAATCGAAAAAGGAGCCGTCCTGAAGGGCACGTCACGCCCTTCCAGAATGCCCCTTCAAGTTCCTGCGAAAGAGAAACAAAAGGCGGTTCCTGTAAGTGTGCCGTTGCGTGCAGTCGGCATCGGACGCGCGGTCGCGTCGTTCACGCGGGAAAATATCAAGCTGAGCATCCCGAGACCAAAGCTGATCGGACTTCACCGACGCGCTACGCGCAATGACGTACAAATCCGTCGAGACAAGCATCCTTCCGCGATTTCGATCATCCTGCAGGAAATTGATCAGGCAGTTCGGCTTTTCGCATTGCGCCTCAAGACCAAAACAAGCCCGAAACCTGTAACGCCGGCCTATCTCATTCGCCCGAGAAAGCCGAAGACGGCTTGGCGGTTCCAGTTTCATGTTCTCTCACCGCTTGCCAATCTTTCAGTCATAGCGGCGGCGGCACTTCTGACGGTGGCGCGTGCATACGATCCCGCACCGGCAATTACCTATCCGCTCGCCAAGACTGTTGAAGTTCCGGCAGATCGAGAGCTTGTATTGCTTGACGCCAGGGGCAGGCCGTTTGCACGGCGCGGCGGGTGTGTGGACTCGCCCGTCACCTATGGCGAAATCCCGGAACATTTTATTGATGCACTGCTCGCAGTGGAGGATCGTCGCTTTTTTGCTCATGTGGGCATCGACCCAATCGGCGTGGTTCGTGCGGCGGTGACCAACTATGCTGCGGGGAAAATTGTCCAGGGTGGGAGCACAATTACCCAGCAGCTTGCGAAAGTCTCCTATCTCACACCAGCAAAGTCATTCGAGCGCAAGGTCAAGGAGGCTATCGCGGTCTTGCGTCTGGAGGGTGCTCTCAAGAAGGAGGAAATTCTCGAGCGCTATCTCAGCCGGGCCTATTTCGGCGAAGGGTGCTTCGGATTGCGTGCCGCTGCGCGATACTATTTCAAACAACCTGTCGCCAAATTGACGATTTCGGAGTCGGCGATGCTGGTTGCGCTCCTGAAATCTCCAACCCAGCTGACCCACGACAAGGATGCGCTTGAGAGTCGTGAGACCCATGTGCTTGACGCGATGGTCAACTACGGCCGGCTCGAGCCTAGTTTGCGAGACGAAATAAAGCCCGCGAAAAGACGCAACAAGAAGGCTCGATCCTTTGGCGCGTTTTATGCGGATTGGATCGCCGACACAGCGAAGGTCGCTGATAGGGCCGGGTTTGCGCCTCTACCAATTCGGACCAACTTTGACCCTATGCTCCAGCGTGCCGCAGACAATGTGGTTGGCAGTACCCTTCGTCGGTCCGGACACGAGCGCTGGGCCGGGCAGGCGGCATTGGTCGCGATGCGGCCCGACGGCCGGGTTCTCGCCATGGTCGGCGGCAAGGATTATCGGCAAAGTCAATTCAACAGGGCAAGCCAGGCTCTTCGCCAGCCGGGTTCCTCTTTCAAGGCATTCGTTTATCTGGCGGCATTGAGGGCCGGGGGCAGTCCCGACATGATGGTAGTCGACGAGCCGATCACGATTGGCGACTGGAACCCGAAAAACTACAACGGTCGGTATCAGGGTATGATGCCGCTCAGGCGCGCTTTTTCGTCATCGATCAACACCGTTTCAGTCCGGTTGACCCAGGCGCTGGGGCCGATGCAGGTTGCGAAGGCAGCACGGGATCTGGGAATCACGACACCGATTTCAGATGAAGATCCAAGCATCGCACTGGGAACGTCGGAGGTTACTCTGCTTGGTCTCACCTCCGCATATGCTGCTTTTGCGGCAAATGCTTATCCGGTGAAGCCCTGGGGTGTTGTCTCTCTTGGCAAGAATGGTGCAAAGACCGGACGGCCGCCAAAGGGCGCCGGTCGTTGGCGCCTGACCGAGAGCGAGTCGATGAGGGAATTCCTCCAGGCGACAGTTCAATCGGGAACGGGACGTGCGGCGCAGCTCTCGATCGCGTCTTATGGCAAGACCGGCACAAGCCAGAACTATCGTGACGCGTGGTTTGTCGGGTTTGCTGGCAACCTTGTGGTCGGCGTCTGGGTTGGCAATGACGACAACTCACCGATGAACCATGTAACCGGCGGCAATTTACCCGCTCAAATGTGGAAAGAATTCGTGTCCCAGGCCCGCCACGTTGATCGGAACTTCAATCAAGAGCCATCCAAAATCGCAGCCTTCAAAGCGTTGCCGTCGCACCATTCAGCGAGCAACGTGCAATCGGCTGCACTCCAATCGGTGCTGCTGACATCCGAGCAGCGCTACGCCGGGGACTATTTCAATGACCCGAGAATTGGAAACGCAATGCTGGTTGGTCCAGCCGCATCATATCCAGAGCGCCAGCCGATATGGCGGCCACACCGCCGGAGCGGGACGTGGGATCCATTTGCGCCTGACTAGGATGAAAGGCGAAACAGAGGTTGAAGATAGAGACACTCTAGTTCCGACCCTCTTCGAGAATTGATTTCAGGGCATCGATCTTGGGAGAGCCCGCACCCTTTCGCCAGATCAGCAAGGTTGCCGCCTTGTCCAGCCCCGGTGGCAGGGCGTGCTCGCTGAGCCGCTTCCGCTCGGGAAAGGTCTCGAGCACGCTCTTGGGTAACAGAGCGACCCCCATTCCAACAACAACACAGCCGAGCATCGCATGATAAGAGGACAGCTCGATCGTGTTCTCCGGCATCGCGCCACGCTGTTCATACCAGGTTTCCATGCGTTTGCGATGCGGGCAGCCATGCTCGAATGCAATCACCGTTGGTGGCGGCAAACTGTCATCGCCGATCGGCGCATGGTCCTTCTTTGCGACGATGATGAGATCTTCCTCGAATGCGATGAAGCTCTCGAACTGCTCCTCGGCGACGGGTTCGGCCACAAGGGCTGCATCTATTTCCCCAGCAAGGATCGCCGTTGCCAGTTGGGTCGGATTTCCGGTTCTCAGCTTGAGATCGACATCTGGAAAGCGGCGGTAATACTCCGTCAGCGGGCCGGGTAGGCGCACTGCCGCCGTACTTTCCATCGCGCCCAGACGAAAAAGCCCTTGTGGGCGCGGGTCCTGCACAGCACTTCGCGCTTCCTCCGCAAGAGAGAGCAGGCGCTCCGCATAGTCGAACAGGGTTTTACCCGCCGGCGAGAGATGCAGCTTCTTCCCTTCACGGATGAAGAGCTGCGTGCCCAGGTCTTCTTCAAGCTGTTTGATCCGTGTTGTTACGTTCGACTGCACCCGGTGCAGCTTCTTCGCGGCATGGGTAATGCCGCCTTCCTCCACCACCGCGCGGAAAATCTTCAGACCGCTCAAATCCATAATCTCTCCAAGAGAATGAAAATATCTCTATTTTTCATTTTAAATGATGTTCTGGCGTTCGCAAATAACAATCGCGGGCTGCCACGTCCTTTGTCTGGCGGTTCGCACAACAAATGAACCCGTCAAGACAAGGATGCGAAACCGATGACACCGAACCAAATCACTCTTGTCCGCAAGACGTGGGGCAAAGTTGCACCGATTGCGGATACCGCAGCCCAGATATTTTATGAAAAGCTGTTTGAAATCGACCCGGGCGCCAAGCGGCTGTTTGCCAAAACAGACATGAAGCGGCAACGCGGCATGCTGTTGGATGCTCTGGGGCTTGTCGTTCAGAATGCAGAACGGCCGGAGTGCCTGACGCCCGTGCTTGAAGAGCTGGCCCGCCGCCATGTGCGGTATGGCGTCGAGGATCACCACTACACTTCTGTCGGCATTGCACTCATTGCGACCCTCGAGCAGGAGCTCGGGTCGGCGTTTACCGATGAGGCACGAGCAGCCTGGATGGCAGCCTACGCCCTCGTCTCCGGCACCATGCAGCATGCAGCAGGTGATGCGGTTGGCGCGGCCGCCTAATTCCGGGTTCCCCCAAAACCGAAATGCAAATGAAACGGCCGCGAGCGGCCAAACCAATGGAGACATATAATGTCAGAACAAAATCCCCCCCGGCAAACCGCCATGACCACGCCCAACCGGGGCGTATATGCAAGTCAGCGCAACCGTGAACACAGAGGCATTGGCGCTGCTATGTTTGGCGCCGGAATCACTGTGGGCGTCGCTGCGGGCCTGATTGCCGTTGCTGTAATTTCTAATGCAAGCCCGGCCAAGGCCTTTGGCCTCGACGACATAACAGGCGCTGCCAAAAAAGTTGGTAAGGGCGTGGTCGAGAACGCCCGGGACCTTGGTGCTGCAACAAAGCGGGACGTAAAGAAGATCGGCGGACGCCTGAAAGGTGTTGGGCAGGGTGCAGTCGAGAACGCCAGGGACTTGGGTACTGCGACAAAGCGGGATGCCAGGAAGATCGGCGGCCACGTCAAGGATGGTGTCTCTGCCGCATATGATCACAATATCATACGCTCGGCCGTCGCGCCCAATCTCCTCAGTCCGGTCACATTGGGCATGGGGCTTTGCGGATTGGGCAATGTCGGCAAGCTGGGCTGTGAATTCAAGCCCCCACTCGCGCCTCAGCCCACACCTCAGGCACCCGAGACAGGGCTTGGTTCCTGGGGAGGTCCACCGCGAAATCCGGGTGGTTTCATCGATCCGACACGGGCGGTGGTCAACAAGCCTAGAATCGCACGTAAGGGTCCTGTTCCGGCTGGTCTCGCACCTGCTGAGAAGTCTGTGGCCAATGAGCGGGGCAATGAGGTTGTTCCTATCAAACGTGGTGGCCGTCGCAATGAAGTGGTGCCAATACGGCGCGGAGACCACGCACCAGTCCAGGGTATTCGCAAGGAAAACCTCAAGCCCGGCCATGGTCGCGGGGCGCGTGACAAGATTGCGCGCGACCGCTCGGCCTGGGGACGTCCGGTCGGCTCCAAGCGTCCGCGCATTCCCGCACAGCCAAAAATCCGGCGCATCGTTCGCGATCATCGACCGGATGCTCGCGCGCCGAAGCGCATCGTGAGAGATCACCGCGTCAAACGCGAGCGCACGCCTGTACGGGTTCGTGATCATCGTAGGGCTCCACGGCCGACTCGTGCGACACGCCACAACAACCGCTCATCGAGCCGTAGCGCAGTCCGACCGCCCAGCCGGATGCAGGACCGATCGGCGCACAAGCCAAGTGGGCAGAGCCGGCAACCTCGGAGCAGCAATCGCAGTTTTGGCCGCCGGAACAAATCGTGAGGGCCACTTCTGCTTGGAGCCCCTGCCCGACTATGCTGTCCCCGGTTTCGGCCGGGGGCGGCAGCCGGACGTTTGAAAAGTCTGAATGAATGAAAAGGAAAATGTCATGAAAGTAGCGGTCATGGGCGCCGGCGCGATGGGAGGCTATCTCGGCGCGCGGTTGGCGCAGGCGGGTGGGGATGTTGCCCTGGTTGCACGCGGGGCGCATCTCGACGCCATCCGGCAAAACGGATTGACGGTTGAAAGCCCGCTCGGGTCCGTTGACAGCCTGAAACTGGCGGCAACCGAAAGCCCAGAGGAAATTGGCGAGGTGGATATCGTCTTATTCACGGTCAAATTGTGGGACACGGACTTGGCCGCGCAGGCGATAGCGCCATTGATCGGTCAGGCCACCAAGGTGATTACTGTCCAGAACGGCATCGACAGCGTTGACGCAATCTCCGCCCACATTCCCGCCGCCCAAGTGGTCGGTGGCGTGATTTATCTGTTCGCAGTCATTTCGCGCCCGGGTGTGATTGAGAACTCAGGCGGCGTACACAAGATGATCGTGAGTGATCATGATGGCGACCCGCACATTGCCCGGTTGTCTGGCTTGCTGGAGCAGACGCCTGGCATCGAGCTGGAGCTGACGTCAAACGTGCGCCGGACGATCTGGGAGAAATACATCCGTCTCGTTTCCCTGTCTGCCGCAACAGCTTTGACCAGGTCACCCATCGACGATGTGCTTGGCAACGAGGTGACGCGCGGTTTTTTCACGTCCCTGCTTGAAGAAGCAGTCGCCACCGCCAATGCTGACGGGCAGGACTTCACGCAAGAGGACGTGAAGGCAGGACTGGCGTTCTTCGACGGGTTGCCGCCCGGCTTCAAGGCGTCGATGCTCGAGGATCTGGAGCGCGGCAAGCAGCTCGAGCTTCCCTGGTTGTCGTCGCGGCTGTGCGAGCTCGCCGACAAACATGGGCTCGACACACCAGCGCATCGGGCAGCCAAATGGGGCCTTACCCTCCATGAGAACGGGCGGTGAGATTAGCTGACACAGACCCTGTCCGGTCTATCCCAAGCGCCGTTCGAAGGGATTGCAATCGAGATGACCAAAATCTAGTCTGAGCATTCAGCAACCACGACCGGGAGCCATCGACATGCGTCTGCCATTGCAACTGGCTGTCTTCCTCATCGCAATGGTTCTTAGTCATACCGCCTCGCGTGCCGGCGATCTTGAGGTGCCTGTCATGGTCAGGGCTGATGGTGACCTCGATACATGTGCGTTGGGTGGGGTGACCGGTCTCAACCCGAAGGGCGACAATTTTCTCGCCGTGAGATCAGGGCCAGGCACCAACTACGCGATGATCGACAAGCTGCATGCCAAGGATCAAGTGTGGATGTTTGGCCAGCAGGGAAGCTGGGTCGGTGTCGTCTACGGCGTCAATGAACTGAGTTGCAGCCCCGTTGCCAAAGACCATGCTTATCAAGGTCCAGGCAAGAAAGGCTGGGTTCACAAGAAATTCCTGATCATCCTGGCGGGTTGATCAATTTGATCTGAAACAATTTCTCGCTAAATCTGACCGACCGTTTTCAGCTTGGCTTGGGGGTGTACTTCATGCTGCGACATCACCGGTGTCTGCGCACGGAAGCGCTCGATGATCTGGCGCACGAAGGGTCGGATGTGCGGGCCGGTCAACAGGACCGGCGCTTCGCCGGCTTCACCCGCTGCCTCGAATGCAATCCGTAAGTCCTTGATGAACTCTTGCAGGCGGCTCGGGACCAACGCCAGTTGGCGATCCTCATCATCGCCAATGAGGCTTTCGGCGAACTCCTGCTCCCATTGCGGAGAGAGGGTTATGAGCGGCAGATAACCGGTCGGTCCGGTGTAGGCGGCACAGATTTGCCGCGCGAGGCGTGTACGCACATGCTCCGTGATAGCCTGAACCGACTGTGTGAAGCCGGAAGCCTCGGCGATGGCCTCGAGGATGGTGGAAAGGTCGCGGATAGAGACCCGCTCGGCGAGCAGGGCCTGCAGTACGCGCAGGACAGCCGAAGCGCTGATCTGCGCGGGCACCACATCGTCGAGCAGTTTTCTGGATTTCTCGGGCAGCTTGTCCAGCAGGTCCTGCATGTTGCCGTAGGAGAGCAGCTCAGGCATATGTCCTTTTAATATTTCCGTAAGGTGGGTTGATACGACCGTGACAGGGTCGACGACGGTGTAGCCCTTGAACGCAGCTTCATCGCGCAGATTGGAGTCAATCCATGTGGCCGGCAGACCGAAGGTAGGCTCGGTTGTGTGGGTGCCCGGCAAGTCGATTTGCGCGCCCTTCGGGTCCATCGCCATCAGTTGTTCGGGGTAGAGGGCACCCTGTCCGGAATCGACTTCTTTGACCTTGATGATGTATTCGTTCGCCGGCAATTGCATATTGTCGAGGATGCGCACGGCGGGCATGACAAAGCCCATGTCCGCTGCGAGTTGACGCCTCAGCGCCTTTATCTGCTCAGTCAACTTGTCGGAATCGCCCTTGGGATCGTTGATCAACGGCACCAGACCGTAACCGAGTTCAATCCTCAACTCATCCATTTGCAACGTCTGGGAAATTGGTTCCTCAACAGGTTCAGCTTCCGCATCAACCGCTGCCTGTTTGACGTCGATTTCCTCCTGCATCAGATCCTTCTTGTTTTTCGTCGCACGCCAGGCGAGCCCGCCGGCAATGCCGGAAAGTGCAATGAAAGGCAACATCGGGATGCCTGGCAGCAAAGCCATGCCGCCCATCACGAATGACGACATGCCGAGAGCCTTGGGGTAACCGGAGAGTTGGCTGATGAGCGCCTTGTCGGCGGCCCCGTCGACGCCGGCCTTCGATACCAGCAGGCCGGCGGCGGTAGAGACTATGAGGGCAGGGATCTGAGAGACCAGCCCATCACCGATGGTAAGCAGGGTGTAGGTTTGGCCTGCATCCATCATCGACATGTCATTCTGTCCAACGCCGATGATCATGCCGCCGATTATATTGATGAACGTGATGAGAAGGCCGGCAATGGCGTCACCGCGCACAAACTTCGAGGCGCCATCCATGGCGCCAAAGAATGACGATTCATCCTCCAGTTTCTTGCGCCGGGTGCGGGCCTCGTCCTCATTAATGAGCCCGGCTGACAGATCCGCATCGATGGCCATCTGCTTGCCTGGCATGGCGTCGAGGGTGAAGCGGGCAGCGACTTCGGCGATACGGCCCGAACCCTTTGTGATGACCACGAAGTTCACGATAACCAGGATCGCGAATACGATGATGCCAATGACGAAGTTTCCCTGCATGACAAAGTTGCCAAAGGCCTGAATTACTTGGCCGGCGGCATCAGTGCCCTCATGGCCGTCGGTGAGGATCAGTCGCGTCGAGGCAAGGTTCAGCGCCAGCCGCATCATGGTGGCGATCAGCAGAACCGTGGGGAATGCAGAAAACTCCAGCGGCGTGTGAATGAAGAGCGCCGTCATCAAGATGAGAACCGCGAAGGTAATAGAGATCGCCAGCAGCAAATCCAGCATCATCGCTGGCATCGGCAGGATCAGCACCACCAGGATGGCAACAATGCCAAGGGCAAAGCCAATTTCGCCATGCCGCGCGGCATGTGCCAGATCACCAAGGCCGGTAACCAGAGCGTTTGGTTGGCCGGGGGCCGCCCCGGACGTCGTGGTGCTCGGAACCGGCCCCGCTGCAGTTGTGTCGCTCATGCCCTACGAACTCCCCGCAGCCGGGATGCCGGCTGGTCGAATTAGCTAGGCAATATTTGCCGCCCATATGGTTAGCGGAGGGTTAATGGACGTGAGGAAAGGCTCTGAAGCGCTTGAGTTTTTGTAAAACTGAGGTGCGGTTTGCGTAGTTTATGCATTCCAATCCGTATCGCGACGGAGGGCCATCGGAACTGACCGGCCTGCAACCCTGCCGACAATTGGAGCCGTCCGTTTTCGATGGTGCGGTCAGCGTGGCTGCGAAACTACACCAGAAGGTTGGAATTGAGAGTTTCGCAATAGCGGCGTGATGCGTTGCACCGACACCCGCCGGTTTTCCCTTTCGGCGTAAGGTGAGGGAATGACCGGATATTGTTCTCCATACCCTTGCGTCACCAGGTTTTGTGGCGATATGGCGTAAAATCGGGTGAGCGCTGAAGCGATTGCCTCGGCACGGCGGTCGGACAGTTCAAGATTGTACAACGCACCGCCCACAAGGTCCGTGTGACCCGAAACCATGAACACCTCCTCCGGGTTTCTCGCGATGATCCTGTGCATGGCACCGGCAAGATCTGCGAGCTTCGGGATCTCGTAGTTGTCGACCTGTGCGGAGTCCGTCGCAAAGGTTATGCTCTTCAGGTCAACGCGATTGAGCCTGCCATGCCAGTCTCCGTTTGTACGCATTTCACCCAGGCTGTAGGTGCGCTCGACGGGGACGGGTGGTGGCGCCGTCAAAGTTTGCTCCAACTCATAACCGGTTGCATGATCGGCATCCACGACTGCCCTGGGACCGGGATAGCGCGGGCGCGGTGGTAATGGGACAGGGTGGGGGTGAACCAGTTCCTGCTCGTTTTGAAGCGCGATAGCGAAGGCGGCGCCCTCTATAATTGCGGCAAGGGCGTCGTGACGGCGCGGCACGCCATAACGGCGGATATGTTTGCGCCTGGCGCGAGCCATTCGGGACCTGCGTGCCGCATTTCTGTTGCGTGCAATAGTTTTCCGGCGCGCCGAGGTTTTCTTGCGGCTGATGGATCTGTTTCCGACGCGCTTCTTCGCGGTCTTGCGCGCGGATGCCTTCTTGCGGTTGGCGGACTTTCCACCGTTGCGCTTTTTCGCGGCGGTTTTCTTGTTACCCGTCTTTTTGTTCGAAGTGGCGGCTTTCTTTGAGGCTCCCCTCTTCTTGCCGGCTGATTTTTTTGGTGCGGACTTCTTTTTGGAGTTTTGCCGAGATGCCTTCTTTTTCGTCGCAGATTTCTTTTTCTTATTTGCTGCGGACACCGTCTTTTTCGCCGTAGATTTCTTTTTCTTGTTTGCTGCGGACGCTGTCTTTTTCGCGCCTTTTGGTTTGGATTTAGGGCCCGCTACTTTTTTTCTCGTCGAATTTTTTGAGGCTGCCTTCTTCGTATCCTTCTTCTTGACCACCTTCTTTTTGACGATCTTCTTCTGAGAGGCTGATTTCTTCTGCCCGGACTTTTTTCCAGCTTTTGCCGGGACGCCCGATTGCTGCGCCCCGTCCTTCTTTTGAGCAATGGCTGGCGAAGCTGCAGCAACTGCAAAGAGAACCATGAAAACAAATGAAAACGCGGCCATGAGCAGGTGAGTTTTTCGCTGAGCATGTCCTGAACTTGCGTGGCCGCTATCGGTTGCAATGGCTGCTTTCATCGTTTGTCTCCATCTTTGAACGCGCTATGGGCAAGATTGGAGGTGAGTATGAAACCAGCACACTGAACTCAGACGGAACATGCCGTTCATTCGTGGTTCATGTTTGAAGAGCGGGTTGGCACTAGGCGGTCCACTCGGCAGACACCACGTCGGAATTCAAAGTGTATTCGGGATCCACTTACACTTGAAACTAGGGCCTTTCTGATCGGTTGCATGAGCTGACTATCATAACCGTCCTGAATGGGCCGTCATTGTTTCCGCACATTGCGATAGCTACCCTGAATACTTGGAGCCGACGCCTATATGGACAGCGTCGTGTTCGGTGCCCGCGAGTATCGCGCGGCACAAGTAGAGGGAGAAAGTCACATGAAACGCGCAGTCATGACTGCCGTCGCGGTAGCGGCGGTAATCGCATTTGGATTCTCACCAGCAGACGCCCAGTCGGCCTTTCCGCCGGCGCCACCGAAAGTCAGCCCCATCGCAGGAGCGATTGACTTTCATGTTCACTCGGCACCCGATGTCTTTGGGCGCAATGTCAGCGACATCGAGGTTGCGAAGGCCGCAAAACGTGCCGGTATGCGCGGGCTCGTCCTGAAAAATCACGTCACCAACACAGCCGACCGCGCGGCGCTGGTTATGGAAGCTGTGCCGGGCATCGAGGTCTTCGGCGGGATTGTGCTGAACAACGCCGTCGGTGGTCTCAATACCAACGCCGTTGAGTGGATGCACCGGATGGAGGGCGGACGCGGCAAGGTCGTCTGGTTTCCGACATTTGAATCCGACAACCACAAGAAAACATTCTCGAAGAGCGAAGACATCACGCTTATGGAGGATGGAAAGCTTAAGCCCGAGGTTGATGACGTGCTGAAAGTAATCGCTCGCGAGAATCTTGTTCTTCAGACCGGCCACGCAAAACCCGAAGTCACTCTTGCCGTGATTAAGCGCGCCAAGGAACTCGGCGTAAAGAACATCGCCGTGACCCACGCCATGGCGACCGTGCCGGGGCTTTCGATCGATCAAATGAAGGAGGCTGCCAAGGACGGCGCCATGTTTGAGCATGTCTATTTGAACGTGATCATGGGTCCCAATGCGGCCCATGGCTGGATGCGTCACTGGAAGCAGGTTTCAACCAAAGACATGGCCGCCGCGATCAAGGAGGTTGGTGCGGATCATTTTATTTTGTCGAGTGACCTTGGCCAGAGCGGTAATCCGATCCATCCCGATGGCTACAAGAAACTCGTCGCAGGACTAATGAAGGACGGAGTTTCGCAGGCTGATATCGATAAGATGATGAAGACGAACCCGGCGAAACTGCTCGGTCTCAACTGACCAGGTGCACCTCGCCCGGAACGGAAATGAGCGCGGTTCTCGCGTTGCCCGAACCAGCAACGCGAGGGCGGTTGGCTAGCCGACTGCCGCGCGGGCTTCACGCGGTAACGGCACCTCGGTTCCTTCGTCTGAGTACTGTTTCAGTTTGTTCCTGAGCGTTCGAATCGAAATGCCGAGAATATTTGCCGCGTGGGTGCGATTGCCGAGGCAGTGACCAAGAGTTTCAAGGATGAGATCGCGTTCCACTTCCGCCACTGTCTTACCGACGAGCGTGCGGGTCACCGCTTCAGCGGTTTGCGCGGCTTGAGTTGCCGGGTCAACAAAGGCACCTGCTGCGTTTGCGGGCGCCCCATCAGGAGCGCGGATTGCTTCCGCCTCGATTTCTGCGCCGCTTGACAGCAATACCGCGCGGTGGATGGTGTTCTCAAGTTCGCGCACATTGCCAGGCCATGGGTTGGCCAGCAATTGCCTGCGTGCCTCCGTGGAGATGGCGCGACGCGGCGCACCGTTCGCTTCGGCATATTTCTTCGCAAAATGATCGGCGATCTCAAGAATATCCGTCGGTCGTTCCCGCAGCGGGGGCACGCGCAGGTTCACGACATTCAGCCGGTAGAGCAAGTCTTCCCGGAACGTGCCTTCGCGCACCGCTGTGGCAAGATCTCTGTTCGATGTAGCAATGATGCGGATGTTGACTCTGATTGGTTTTGTGCCGCCAACACGGTCTATGACGCGCTCCTGGATCGCCCGCAACAACTTGGCCTGAAGGCGCGCGTCCATCTCGCTGATTTCGTCAAGGAGAAGGGTTCCGCCATCAGCTTCCTCAAACTTGCCGATGCGGCGGGCGACCGCGCCGGTAAAGGCGCCTTTCTCATGACCGAACAATTCCGACTCGAGCAGGTTCTCCGGTATAGCAGCGCAGTTTACACTAATGAACGATTTCGATGCGCGGGCCGATTTGCGGTGGACGTGTCGCGCCATAATTTCCTTGCCGGTTCCAGACTCGCCGGTAATGAGAACGCTGGCATCTGATGTGGCGATCTGATCAGCCAAGGCTATTACCTGCGCCATCTTCTCGTCGCGATAGACAAGAGCATGGGTCTCGGCAACAACCGCTTCGAGTATCGCGGCGATGAGTTCCGGGTCCGGCGGCAGGGGGATATATTCTTTCGCGCCCGCCTGAATGGCCGCCACCGCAGCTTTCGCGTTGTGCTCGACGCCACAGGCGACGATTGGCAGATGGATGTGCTCGGCGTCAAGCCGATCGACCAGGTCTGCAATATCGTTATGCACTTCAACCATAAGCAGGTCTGCGCCGTGCCCCGAACGCAGATCTTTCATAGCGGTGTCGATGTTGGGAGCGTGGGTTACCTTTGCGCCGCGATCCATTGCGATCTTGGTCGCCGTAGTCAGCTCGCCATTCAGGCAGCCGATTATCATCAGTCTCATTGCCGTCTCCTATTACGTCAGGCGGCGCGCCAAATCGCCGCCTCAGTCGTCCTAATTGCTTTCACCCTTTATGATTTCAGTCATGGTCACGCCGAGCCGGTCCTCGACCAACACAACCTCGCCGCGTGCCACCAGTCGGTTGTTGACAAAGATATCGATCGCCTCGCCAACCTTGCGGTCAAGCTCCACGACATCGCCTTCATCCAGCTTAAGTAATTTTTCCACTTCAATATTTGTCCGGCCGAGTACGGCAGAGATGTTTACCGGCACGTCAAACACCGCTTCGAGGTCTGATGCGGTGCGCACATCACCCTCAACCTCTGCCGCCACAACTTCGCCAGGTGCATCGTCCTGTGCGGCATCAGCCACCGGCGCCTCGGGGGGCTTTTCCTGCTGCGCAAAGTCGGTAAGTTCGACGTCTTCGCCGCCAACCTCTTCGCTCATGTCGTTTCTCCTGGATCAGTCGCGCTTGTCGCGTTGAAGTCGGTTTGCGTCAGGCCAGCTGGGGGGTGAGCTGGTATGGAATTTTCAGATAAAGCGGGTGTTTGCAGGTGTGCTGCTTGCCCTTGTTGAGGAATTGATCCGGCAGGTGCGCCCAGCCGGTCGAGGTGGCGCCGGACGATTTGCGTAATCGCACTGCGCTTCTTGTCGATATCAAGCGCTATTCCGCCATCGGCCCATTGCACGACGCAATTGCCCTGTTTCGTCTCTGGGTCACCGAGGACAACGATGTTTCCAGTGAAGCCTCGTTCCGTGGCGACAGAGGTAACCAGTTTCTGAACACCGTCGACGAGCATATCGTTGACGGTGAGAGCGATATGCGGTGCGTCGTCCATATGCTCCAGTGCTTCTGTAAAGAGTGACTCAAGATTGAGCTCAGGAGAGCGTGCAATCAATTCCTCGGCGAGTACGTTAGCGGACAGGCTGCCAAGCTCGATTGCGTCGCCGCGAATGCGATCGCATTCACTTTCCAGGCCGGCAGCGATTTTTTGCGCGCTTGCCAAAAGGTTTTCTACCTGCAGCCTCATGTCAGCCTCGAGGCTCTTGCGCGCTGCTTCTTCACCTTCCGCGCGACCTTCCTCATAGGCCGTGCAGCAGGCTTCTGCCATTTTGCGCTCCCATTCGTCCTGCAATTGACGATGGGCAACGGCTTCTTCGGACTCTGTCCCCTTTACGGGAGCGTCAAAAGTCCGGTCGAACAGGTATCTTGCTGCTTCAGCCACAACCATTCCTAGTAAACGAGTTCATCTTCTGCGCCCGACTTGGCAATGACGATGTCACCCTTGGCCGCAAGGTCTTTTGCGGTGCCAATCATTTTGGTCTGCGCGTCATCGACGTCTTTCAGGCGAACCGGTCCCATGACTTCCAGATCGTCGCGCAGCATATTTCCAGCCCTGTCGGACATATTCGAAAAGAAGAATTCTCGAACTTGTTCTGTACCGCCCTTCATTGCCAGTTGCAGCACATCCTGATCGACATTGCGCAGCAACGTCTGAATGCTCGCACGATCGAGTTTGGTGAGATCCTCGAATGTGAACATGAGGGTCTTGATGCGTTCCGCCGCTTCCCAGTCGGATTCTTCAAGCGAAGACAGGAAGCGTCCTTCTGTTTGGCGATCAAAATTGTTGAATATCTCCGCCATAAGTTCGTGCGCGTCGCGTTGGCGTGTCTGCGACAAGTTGGAGATGAACTCACTGCGCAGCGTATGCTCGATCTTTTCCAGGACCTCGCGTTGCACGGAACCCATCTTGAGCATTCGTTCCACCACTTCGAGCGAGAATTCATCGGGAAGTAGGGACAGAACGCCCGCGGCATGTTCGCTTGCGATTTTTGAGAGGACGACGGCCACAGTCTGCGGATATTCGTTCTTCAGATAATTGGCGAGAACAGCCGGCTGCACGTTGGAGAGCTTCTCCCACATGTTGCGGCCGGCGGGCCCCCGGATTTCTTCCATGATGACCTGCAGCCGATCTGATGGCAGGTACTCGGAAAGTAATTTTTCCGTTGAAGACGTGGTGCCCAGAAGAGCGCCGGCGAGCGACATCTTCGAAACGAAATCCGTCAGCAACGAGTGCGTGACATCATTGGTGATGTTTCCGAGTTCGGACATTGCGACTGATACGGAAACCACCTCGTCGTCACTCAATTCGCTCCAGACGGGCTGACCCCATTCCGAACCAAGCGCCAGCATCAAAACCGCCGCTTTCTGAGGTCCCGTCAGCGATTCAAGGTCGACATCCGCTTTGCCGGGATCTGCGTCGCGTTGCTGCGATTGCGCCTCGGCGAGCACTTTTTCAATATCTACTGCCGGTGTTGCCATATCTGTCTTGCATCAAGCCGTTTGCTGGAGCCAGTCACGGACAATTGTGACGGCCTCGTCGGGGTTGGTTTTGATGGTTGCGCCAACTTCCTCCACAGCTTTTTGCTGCACTTCGCCAATGGCGCGGGCGTTCTTCAAGGCTTCGGATGTTTGATTGGTGGGAGGCGGAAGCGCTAATCCTTCCTCATCGAGAAGTTGACCATCGGGCGCTGCAAGTTGCGGCGCGCCTTGGCCAGTGTGATTTTCCAGAGCCAGCGCGGACTCATCCGGCGTTACGATCCGTCTTACCAGTGGGCGGACAATCAACAGCAGCACGAGCAGAGAGACGATGCCAATCACCGACATTTCAGCCATGGCGAAATAGTCGCTCTTTGACATGGACATCATGGATTCCAGCCAACCCTGTGGTCCACTGTCGGCCAATGCGGGCGCCTGTACGTCGGCGAAGCGCAGATTCACAACTTCAACCTGGTCACCTCTATCCTTGTCGAAGCCTATGGCAGAGCGCACGAGTGCGGAAATCTGCTCGAGTTGTTCCTCTGGCCGAGCCGCATAACGGATGGTGCCATTGGCATCTTTTTCATAGATGCCGTCTACGAGAACCGCGATAGACAGACGCTTGATGCGTCCTCCTTCGGCGATCTCCGTCTTCGTGGTCCGCGAAATCTCGTAGTTGATAACTTCTTCGTTCTTGTTGGCGCTCTCCTGCTGACTGCCCTCAGTTCCAGGCTCCGCATTTGCGGCAGGGAGTTCATTGCCGACGGAGACTCCGTCATTGCCTGTCGGGGAGGACGTGCTGGAACTTTCCTCTCGCAGCTGGGTTGAGCGTACAACCTGACCATCCGGGTCGTAGACGTCGGTGGTTTCCGTGACCTTGGAATAATCCATTTCCGTAGACACACGCACCCGAACGCGACCGTTCCCGACAACGCTTGCCACGATGTCCTCGATTTCAGAACGCATGCGCTGCTCGAGAGCCTGATGACGTTCTTCAAATTCAGTGGCGCCCGGCTGATCTGCGTCCCCACGCCCGTTTGCCAGCAGGCGCCCCGCTTCGTTCACAATTGAAACGCGGCTTGGCTTCAGGCCGTTTACCGCCGAAGCGGACAGGTGCTGGATCGCCTTGATCTGACCGCCATCGAGCTCGCCGCGCACTTTGACCACAATGGAAGCGGAAGGATCGTTCTTTTCGCGGGAAAATAGCTCGCGCTTTGGGAGGACAAGATGGACGCGCGCCGAAACCACATTCCGCAGGGAGCGGATGGTGCGTGCGAGTTCCCCCTCAATGGCGCGAACCCTGTTGATGTTCTGGACAAAGCTCGTCGCGCCCAGCGTGTCGGCTTTGTCAAAAATCTCGTATCCCACCGTGCCGCCTGCCGGCAGGCCGTTCTCCGCCATATCCATTCTGATCCGGAGCACCTGTTCCTTCGGTGCAAGAACGATAGCGCCCTCCTGCCGGATTTCATGAGGGATATTCATGCCTTCAAGTTTTTTGACGATCTGGAGGGAGTCGTCGAAGGTGAGGTCGGTATAGAGGACCGAGAGCTGCGGCTGGGAGAGGCGCAACATCAGGAAAACGAAGAACCCGATTAATGCGGCCGCGACCGCGCCCATGGCGGCAAGCCGGGCAGGGCCGAGAGCTTTTACAAAATCGGTGACGCTATTCACCCCTGCGCAATCCCTTGGCTTGTGGCGAACTGCGAGATGCGCCCCAGGACGGTGCGCAAATTAACCCGCCGTTCACCATGTTTCGTGCGAGTAGGCAAAAATTACCCACCTAGTCCTAAACAGATGCTTAACCGCGGAGAACTTTAGGCGTGGATCGAATGATGCCGTGTGCGGCGTGATGCGGCCATGTGGCCGGTTTGCGGGATTAATTGCGCGGACGTGCGGCCAAAAATTGCGCGAGCGCCATAGAGATATGACGGCATAAGCCTAAGGTTTGCGCGGCCCATGCGATCAATAAAGTTGCAATCAGGTGGTTTGCTGGCGGTAATCCTGAATGCGCGTGGCGCGCAACCCGGCGAGACCATGCTTGTCGATGGACCGTTGCCAGCTCAAAAACTCATCTACCGTAAGCGTATAGCGTTCGCATGCCTCATCTAGGCTCAGCAAACCACCACGCACAGCGGCGACGACCTCGGCCTTGCGGCGGATAACCCAGCGTTTGGTGGTTGTGGGTGGAAGATCGGCAATCGTCAACGGACTGCCGTCTGGCCCAATAACATAGCGTACGCGCGGCCTGTAATGTTCTGTCATGTTACTCTTACAAGTGACCCTACTTGTCAGGGAGTATATGTCGTCTCCTTTAAAAATTGCCTAAGGTCGAGGGTTAATGCGGCGTTATGCAATTGGGCGCGTATCTGGGCCGGTGTCGCAGAGAAAATGCACTACCCACCAGTAGATTGCAGGGTAGGCGCAGGCCTCACAATAATTCTGATCTACGAAGATACACCCGGTCGCCGGACTGAATCGATCTCGTCCAGCTTGACTTCCTTGCCACCGACAATGAGAACCGGCTCGTTGCCGTCGAAATCGACGCCATCGACCATCCCCGAGACTTCGGTAGCCACATTGATGGCAGTTCCGTTGTTGTCGACAGCGGATATGGACAGGGTATAGCTGCCATCTGGTGCCTGGACGCCATTGTTTGTCTGGCCGTTCCACACAAAACTGCTTTGGCCGGATGCTGCACCGCCGCCCACGGTGTAGATGGGCACACCGCTGGAATTGAGAACGCTGAAGTTCACGTTGTTGGCATTGCCCTGGATATCATAGTTCCACGTGGCGCTGCCGCCGCTAAGCTGAGCTGTCTTGCCACTGATCGTGACCTCGCTGCCGAGAAAACCGACGACGTTGGTCACTGCATTGGCTGCCGAAAGCTGGATTAGTTTCTCCAGATTGTCGTTCTGTTTGACTGTCTGCTCCACCTCGGTGAATGCAACCAGTTGTTCCGTGAACTGGTTCATATCAAGCGGCTCAAGTGGGTTCTGGTTCTTGAGCTGAGTCGTGAGAAGCGAAAGAAACGTGTCGAAGTTGTCAGCAATTGATACGCGATCAGTCGCAGACTGTCCGAGGCCCGATAGAGCTGAGAATGGATTGATTTCAACCATGTGGTTTCAACGTCCTCATATTCTGATGTCTAGCCCGGTCGAGGCGATATATCGCGAAGGCGGTGGCATGGCTTCGTCGGGATTGGCCTCCGGTTCACCGTCCTCGCCGTCTGCAAATGCCGCTAATTCGTCGTCATCACTGAATTTCTCGCCGCCCTGGGTCAGGTTTTGATCTTTGAGAGAGAATTTCATCCCGTCTTCGGATGTATTGAGGCCGGCGTCCTGAAGAGCGCGCTCAAGTTGCTTTGCATCTCGCTGTAAAAGGTCCAGGGTCTCGGCGCGTTCCACGACGAGATGTGTCATCACCTGACCCTTGCGGGAAACGTCAAGGCGCACCTCTATGCGACCGAGTTCCGGGGGGTCCAGCCGGATATCAAACCTCTTGGCGCCGTTATTCGCCTGGTGGGAGATGTGAACCGCCAACGCACTTACGGGAACGTGAGGCGTCGGGGGAGATGCCGGGCCAGGGGAAGCCGCGGGCGCCTGCACGCTCACCGTAAGTGTTGGGGGACTGGAAATGCTGCCGGCCTCGCCGCCAACACGTTCTTGAACCCGTACCAACGTTTGACCAGCGTCTGTTTTGATAAGGCGCTGGATGGTATGGGTCTCGCTTGGGATCAAATTCGAACGATTGTATTCAGACTTGGGCGCACTGGTGCCGTTGGCAGCCCGCGTCAAGGCATCATCGACCGCATTACCCGCGTCGTCGCCCTGATATGCAATGTCCGGCGTTTGTAAACTGCCATTGCCTGATGACTGGTTCGTGCGGGTCAAAGGCGTCTGTAAACCAATTGCCCGGNCTGTTTCAGAAGAACGCTCAACGCTGTTTTCTAGGCCTGTTGGCCGTGATTGCCCTTCCTGGAATCCCTCGTTGCGGGCCGCGTGTTGCTGGAGAAGCGTTTCNGTTTGCCCGTTTCGTCCAGCCGCCGAAGAAGCAGCCGAGTTGGTGTTCTGAGAGGTTTGTTGACCAAGTGCTGATGCAGCTGCGGGCGTTGCGGCACCTGGTATCGCGGGCTCAACCGTCGTCGGCTTTACGGTTTGTGNGGTCTCATCGCCATTCAAACCGGGGCTTCCAGCTGGTGTCTGAAGCGCTGACGGTGACGTTGCTACTGCAAGCTGACTTTGTATCCCTGCAGGCAACTGTGTTTCGATAATTGCCGCTTCGACATCCGTATCCTCCGGCAGAATTCCCAGCCCGCGCGTCAACGCATCATTCAACTCCGGATCGCCGCCCGCAATGCGGAGGGCATCAGGAATGACGAACCTGTCTTGCGTTCCCGGCACGAGTTCAAGGGGATTGGTGGAAGAAATAATGTCTCCATCGCCGCTTGCGCCCGTCGATTCGAGCAACGCGGCGAAAACGCCATTCACACCGGTTCCGTTCGCAGGAGTGGCTTTTTGACCCTCCTGGGGTGCGGCGCCTGTTAAGCTGGCGAGATATGAGGCAAGTGAAGTCATAAATTACGCCTGTTACTCGAAACTTCGCGATTAACAGCAGCAAGCTACGGGCCAAGCTGTTTTTAAGAATTAAAAGCAATTAATAACAATGACTTAGAGCCTATTTCAGTTGACTCCGTCAGACTAAAAGAGACTGGGAAGTCGGCAGAAATTGCCGTCTTAAGGCCAAATTTGCCGCATGATAGTTGGCCCCAGCATTGCCTCACTGGGTTGATAAGGGCTTCGCGGAGCAATAAATTACCGTGTGTGCAATCGTCACGCGTGTGACGAAGAAATGTTTGTAATGGGCTCGCGGCGGGACGGAGTGATGGTATACCCGTCGAATTGCAGGCCTGAACCATATAACCGCGCTCCGAAAAACGGCGGGCTCGTAACTTCCATGTCGAATCTGAATTCCCTGTCCCTTCCGGGGCGTCCGCAAGACACCCGTGTCGTCGTCGCAATGTCCGGCGGCGTTGACTCGTCGGTTGTGGCGGCCTTGCTCAAGGAACAGGGCTATGAGGTTATCGGTATTACATTGCAGCTCTATGACCATGGCGAGGCAGTTCAGGCCAAGGGCACCTGTTGTGCGGGCCAGGACATTCATGATGCGCGCCGGGTGGCAGAAACGCTGAATATTCCCCATTACGTCCTCGACTATGAGGAGCGTTTCGCGAATGCGGTCATGGACGAGTTTGCCGAGAGCTACATGTCTGGCGAGACACCCGTTCCGTGCGTGTCCTGCAACCAGAAGATAAAATTCAAGGATCTGCTGAGAACTGCCAAGGAATTGGGTGCCGCTGCGCTCGCCACCGGTCACTATATTGCTTCCAAGTGTGGTCCCCGCGGGTGGGAGCTTTATCGCGCCGCCGACGCGGAGCGTGATCAGAGCTACTTCCTGTTTGCAACGACGCAAGCTCAACTTGAGATGTTGAGATTTCCACTGGGAACCCTGAAGAAGGCGGAAACCAGAGAGCTGGCGCGCCGCTATGGTCTCAGCGTTGCCAACAAATCCGACAGCCAGGACATTTGTTTTGTGCCGACTGGGCGTTACGCCCAGGTGATCGAACGGCTCCGACCGGATGCTGCAAACCCCGGTGAAATCGTGACGCTTGACGGTGAAGTTCTTGGGCGTCATGACGGCATCATCAATTATACGATTGGGCAGCGCCGTGGCCTTGGAATTGCGGCGCCGGAACCGCTCTACGTTGTGCGGCTCGATGCCGAGCGTGGCGAGGTTGTTGTCGGTCCGCGTGACGCCTTGCGCGCAACCCGCATCTGGCTCCGGGAACTTAACTGGATGGGCGATGAACCATTTGAACGTATTCCGGCAGAAGGGCTTGAGCTTGAAGCAAGAATCCGTTCTACCGGCACGCCTCAGGGCGCAACGTTACTGAATCAGGATGGTATAGCATTTGTGCGATTGCATGATGGCGAAGACGGGATTTCCCCAGGCCAAGCCTGTGTTTTTTATGATGGATCCCGTGTCCTTGGCGGTGGCTGGATTGCTCGTGCCGAACCCGATAATGGGATTGCCATGGAAACGCCGGATCAGACAGATAAGCTTGCGGAGATCGTGCCAGCCGGTTAAAGCGAGTGCCGTGGACGAAGAGGGTAGAGACGATCAGGTCCGAATGAGAGCAAGGCATACGGACAGGCAGGAGAAGAGGGCCAGTCCTGCAAACTCGGTTAGGGGGCATCCCAATACCGGAAATCTGTATGCTGCGGAGTGAAGGGAATTATGCAGGAAATCGTTTCAAAGGCGGGCGGTTCGGTCATTGATCTGTTTGATGTGCAGCGTGCCTACCGGCGCTGGGCGCCAATCTATGATTTGACGTTTGGTAGATTGGTGGAAGCAGGACGCCGTCACGCGGTGGAAATCATCAACCGGCGCAAGGGCAGTGTGCTTGAGGTCGGCGTTGGCACGGGCCTGTCGCTACCGCGCTACGGTCGGCACTTGCAGATTACCGGCATAGACGTTTCTCCCGACATGCTGAAAAAGGCGCGTGGCCGGGTGGCCCAAAATGGCCTTGATAACGTTTCCGGGCTCCATGAAATGGATGCGGGCAATCTGGATTTTCCCGATGAAGAGTTTGATACGGTCGTCGCTATGTATGTGATCACCGTCGTGCCTGACCCGGAACAGGTCATGCGTGAGCTGGAGCGGGTATGCGCACCAGGTGGAGAGGTGGTCCTGGTCAACCACTTCAGCCAGGAAGAAGGCATTCGCGGGTTCATCGAACGCCTGTTCGCGCCGCTTGCGAGCACCCTTGGTTGGCGGCCGGTGTTTCCAATGGATCGGGTTCTCGGCAGCCGCGGATTGCGACTGACGGACAAATCGTCGTTACGCCCGCTCGGACTATTCACGATGCTGCGTTTCGTGAAGCAGCCGGACCTTGCTGCTGACCAGAAATTGCAGACGGAGACGGTAGCGAGTCAGGCGCGCTTCAAACCAGTGCGCGCTTGACCGGACGGGCAGCTTCCAAGCTTTCTTGACACAGGCGAAGGCCGTTCCTTATATCGCGTGTGCGGCGCGTGACGCGCGGCCATCGCATCTGGTTTGGCGGAGTAGCTCAGCTGGTTAGAGCAGCGGAATCATAATCCGCGTGTCGGGAGTTCAAGTCTCTCCTCCGCTACCAA
>JGI24023J19991_10000381_pt1 | contig 34621 bp, 31 predicted proteins | sample Cruoilmetagenom1_FD_19991 | JGI IMG/M metagenome (IMG submission 19991)
CCAAAAACACTCTCAGATATACTGTTTACAGTCATTCCAAACACAGGAGGGATAAGATTTTCTTTTCGATCAATTTTAGATGCCTCTAAAAGAGGGTAATCAGATCGGGTATCAAGGGAAACTATCCCACTCATTTCAACCCCTTCCCTCATCCAAAATAGTTCAACACCTATACCTGGCTCTAATCCCAAAAATATTTTATTAATTTGATCTATCTTCTGTATTTTAAAACCCATTATTTGAGTAAGTATATCACCATTTTCAAGACCAACCCTGGCCCCGCCAGCACCTGGAATATTATAAATTACTCGCAAACCTTCAGGTTCCTCCTGAACAGCTGAGCCCAAAAAAGAATGATTTATAGCTCCACCTTTATAAAGTGAAGGTATTAGTATTGAAATGTATTCTCCCGGTATTGCAAAATTTATACCTTCAAATTGTTCTATCCCGGCAAAAACAACTCCTGCAAGCTCCCCTTCTGTATCAATTAGAGGCCCTCCACTATTACCATGGTTAATAGGAACATCTACCTGTATAACACTGCCCATTTGAAGGAACTTTCTTCCAGTTGCACTGATTATTCCTGATGTTATTGTATTTTCCAGTCCACCGGGAGATCCTATGGCAATAATGGGTGTACCAGGTTCGTAATTCTTATTTTGTGAAAACGAAAATATTACAGAAGGTTCAATTTCTACTTTTAAGAGGGCAATATCAAATACTTGATCCCAACCAATGACTTTTGCAGGTATTTTTGTATTCTGATCATCCCACAAACGAACATATAACCGGGAAAATCCTTCAAACTCAGGATCAACTTCACTTTCAATAACATGATAATTTGTTAAAAGATAACCCTCAGTATCAATAAAAAAACCACTGCCGATTACACTATCAGGGACACCTATGCCGCCTTCTATTTTCATACCTCGATTTACCCAAATGGTAACAGTTCCTTTTAGCAAATCTGATTTTGTAATCCCTTCGTATTTATGAATATTATCTTTTGACAAAACTAGAGATCTTTTTTCAGCCTCAAGAATAATTTTTTTTATTAAGCTTTTATCCCCGCCGTCTACAATAATGGGAAACAAATTTTCTATCTCAATATTTTCAACTAATTCAAGATCCAAAAAATTACGAATAATATAAGATTTCCATGCTGAAGAACGTATTTTATCCTCTTTTAAAACAGAATTTACAATAAGTTTATTATAAGTCCAGTCACCGGATATTTTTAAGCCGGACTCCTCTGCAGTTAAAAATAGAGAGGATGCATCTAAAAATAATTTTTTGTTGACAGCACTTTCAAATAATTGGTTAATTAATATTAGAGCGTCAGCTTTTAATAAACTTAATTTTTTAAAATCTTCGTTATTTCCAGTTCGTTCCAAAGTAGAAATATATTCCAGGACCAAAGCTATATTTTCTTCCTGTATAGCCGTGGTAATTTTCTCAATTGTTAAATCTTCAAAAGACTGTACATCCCGATTAATATGTAAAGGATAATTGGTACATGAAAATATTAAAAAAACAGTAAAAATAATTATAATATTTCTCATAATTATTCCTGGTCACTATTAATTTTTATTGAAGTATCGAAATCACCATCAAGTTTTGAAGAGAGTTCCCTATAGATACTTCCATTTTCAGTATATTCTCTGGAATCCATAAGACCATCTTCATTAAAATCCCAGCTTCTTACAAAACCGTTCTCATAGTCTTCGGTATATTCAGGAACACCATTATTATTATCATCAAAAGAAATCCTTTGCAATTTACCGTCCTTGTAGTCATAAACAGTATCGAAAACTCCATCATAATCAAGATCTTTTAATACTGTTATTAGAATAGAACTTTTATAATGACGCTCAATTATTTGAATACCATTTGAGTTATAAACCTCTTCTATATTTTCATCCAAATCTACAATGGAATAATTTGATACAGAATCATCTGTAATATCCCTCAGCATTTTCCTTGTTGAAGACGCAGTTAAACTATTTTCGTCCGGGAAGTTGATATCTTCCAGGATATGAGGTATTTCCAAAGTAAAGTCTTTAGGTAAAAATACTATTTCTAAAGCCAGTTTATAAGGAATTAATTGGAACTCTACTAACCTTTTATCATCTGATTTAAGAACTTTTATAAGATAAGGATAATTTTCATAATAGTAATTGTCATGCCCGTATGGTGTTATAACCTCCAAACTCAAAGGAGTTTCATCTAAGGTTACAATATAATCATATAAACCATCATTATTACTATCATAATTAAAAGATATCAAATGACCTTTGCTGTATGAAGCTATAGTATCATTAAATCCATCTTTATCGTAATCATAAAATATTGTCAAATTTATTGAAGCTAGCCAATTTAAAATTAGTTTTTTATTATTCTCATCTTCAAACATATTATATATCCTGAATAATTCTTTAAAATCAACATTTGTATTTTCAGGATAAAGCTCATAAAGTAATTTATTGAGTAAGTCAGGATTTTTGAAGGAATTACTAATTAAATAAAAGCGATCTTCTCCCCATCGTTGTAAATATAATTCATTTAAAAATTCATTTTCAGATTCATTTCGAATAATATATTGAAAAACGTCTTTTGAAATATAATCAGAAGGATCACCTCTCATTAGAATATCTTTTGTCTGTTCAAGCCAGGAAGGATTGTACATAGACATTATTAACTGGGAATAGGTATCATAGGGTTCTACTTTTAGACGATTCCCTGCAATTAACAATGCCTCATCAATTTTTCCTACACTAATTGATAATCGAATGTAAAGTTCTGATATTTCAGAATTATTTGCAAGTTCAGTACTAAAAGGTTGTAAATTAAGATAAGCTTCTTCAATATCTCCATCAAAGTACATATATTTTGATAAAATTGCCCTTGCAGAAATCTCATTATAATACTTCCAGTCACTTGCAATAACAGCAGCTGAAAGATCTTCTTTAGGATTACTATGTAAACCTAAATTTCTTCCGGAAACAGATCTAATATAAAGGGCATCTGAATTCTCTTTGCAAAAACTAAGTGCAATATTAGAAAGAGAAAAAGCTTTCTCATAATTATGGGCTACAAACTGTTCATAACTATTTTTCAAATAAATATCAGTAATTAACTTATCCTGACCGGATACATTATTTATTGAATAAATATCAATAGTAAGGACAAATGTAACTATAAGTATTACGATAAATTTTTTATTCATAGTTCTACTCTATCACAGTTTAGATACAAATCAAAACAGGAAAATTATTCTGTGCTGTCTGTTTCGGTTTTATCTTTAATTCCCAGAAGAACCTTAATCTCCTGATTATCCAAAGTCTCTTTGAGAACAAGTTCGTTAGCTATTAGTTTAAGCTGATCCAGATTTTCATTTAAAATCCTACGGGTATCTTCAAGAGCACTTTCAAGAATATTAGATACTTCCAAATCTATCTTAGTAGCTGTTTCTTCAGAATAATCTTTATGNCTTGCTATCTCTTTACCNATAAAAATAGGTTCTTCTTCCTGNCCAAAAGATATAAAATTAAATGTATCAGACATACCCCATTCTGTAACCATACGTCTTGCAATGTTTGTAGCCTGNTGAATATCATTCTGAGTGCCAGTTGTAGTTTCTCCATAAATAATCTCTTCAGCTACATAACCACCCATAGTTATTTTTATTCTATCCATGAGCCAGCTTTTGTTTTTTGAATAAGACTCTTTATCAGGTAAAGATATTGCCATACCAAGAGCTCTTCCCCTGGGGATAATTGTAACTTTATGCAGAGGATCGGTATTTTTAAGATGGTAATGTAGTAATGCATGACCAGCTTCATGATATGCAGTAGCTGTTTTATCTTCTACTGAGAAAATTTTAGATTTTCTGGCAATTCCCATTAGCAATTTATCCCGGGCTTCTTCCAGATGGTTTATTCCAACAGTTTTGGAATCTTCTCTTGCAGCAAACAATGCAGCCTCATTTATCAAATTTGCCAAATCTGCACCCGACATACCCGGTGTGGCTTTTGCAATTCTGTTTATATCGGCTTCTTTATCAAGAGGTATTTTTTTAGCATGTATATTTAGTATAGCTTCACGCTCTTTAACATCAGGAAGATCAACCACAACCTGTCTGTCAAATCTACCAGGTCTAAGAAGAGCTGGATCAAGAACATCGGGTCTGTTTGTGGCTGCAATAATAATTACACCTGTTTTAGTATCAAAACCATCCATCTCGACAAGCATTTGGTTTAGAGTCTGCTCCCTTTCGTCGTTACCACCGCCATATCCGGCTCCCCTGGTTCTGCCTACAGCATCCAGCTCATCTATAAAAAGAATACAAGGAGCATTTTTTCTTCCCTGATCAAATAGATCCCGAACTCTACTGGCACCTACCCCAACAAACATTTCAACAAAATCAGAACCGGACATATGGAAAAAAGGAACACCGGCCTCACCAGCTACAGCTTTTGCCATTAGAGTCTTACCAGTTCCAGGCATTCCAACTAAAAGAACACCTTTAGGTATTTTTGCACCAATATTCGTGAATTTTGTAGGAGTTTTTAGAAATTCAACAACTTCTGTCAGTTCATATTTGGCTTCATCCTGACCAGCAACATCCGCAAAAGTGATATCTTCCAATTCTGAATGATATTTTTTTGCACGGCTTTTCCCAAATGAAAACGCTTTGTTCCCACCACCCTGAAATTGTTTGAGCATGAACCAAAAAAATCCAACAAAGAGCAACCAGGGGAGAAGTTCGAGAATTATTTGTCCCACAGAAAGAGCTTTGGCAGCTCCTGTAATCTTAACTCCCTTTTCTCTAAGTTCAATCATTAAATTATCATCATAATAGGGAATTATAGTATTAAATACTGTATATTCGCTACTTGATCCACTCGATAAAGTTCCTCTAATCTCATTATTATCAAGAATTTTTACTGCATCTATTTCTCCCTGCTCAAGATAAGACAAAAAGACAGAATATGGTATTTCAACCTCAGTCCCATTTTCACTTACCATAAACAGCAGTACAAACATAGCAATTAAAGATAATAAAAAGAAAAGCGCAAACTTATTTTTATTAAAATCAAATTTCAAATTATTGGGATCTTTATGTTCTGGTGGTTTATTTTCATTATTCACTTATGCTCTCCATATATTTAGCACTAATTACAAGTTTAACAGTATCTTTGCTACTATCCTTGTAGTTAAAAGCTATTCTATTACTATAAGAAAGGGATTCTCCCAATACTGCAACAATTCCAGCTCTATCTTCTATAACAGGTATTTTCCATCTTTCTGACCGAAGAACACCCCAATCGTTAAATAACTTCTTAAGTGTTTTCATTCCTTCAGAAAGAGCTATACGATCACCAGATAGCTTTGAACGGACAACCAGAGGAAACTTAAGTTTATCCTTATTAATCCAAATTTTATTGCTTAGTAAATCTCCGTTTTCCTCTAACTTCAAATAAAATCCGGGAAATAATTCATTCTCTCCCATAGTTATCACCCTAAGATAACTTTTTTTAGTGGAAACGACAACAACTCTTTTCCAAATAATCATATCTTTATACTTCATTAACCTGCATGAATAACCATCAAGAAGTATATTTGGTATTTTTTTTGAATTAGAACCGATGGCAGTACTTAAAAATTTATAAGGAAGTCGTTCAAAAGGCTTATTTTCCCACATATCCCAGCTTTTATAAAGTATTTCAACCTTATAATAAGCAGGTAAATCTATAAAATCATTACTAAAAAACCAGGAATCTCCTTCTTTATTTAAATAGATATCAGGGTTCCAGTTTTTATCACTTAAAATTGCTTGTACCATTTCCATTTTTTTAGAGAATATTTTTATTGATTTTTTATATCCCGGGAAGATATCATTTATTACCGGAATCATATTTAATCTTATTTTATTCCTCAAATAAACTGGTTCAAGATTAGTAGAATCGGTTACAAATGGAATGTTGCAGGTTTTTATATATACTTCCAGTTCTTTTTTCTCAATTTCCAATAAGGGACGAATTATATAATCCCTTTTATCAGGAATACCTGAAAATCCATATAAACCTGACCCTTGAAAAAAACGCATTATTAAAGTTTCAATTTGATCATCCAGGGTATGACCCATAGCAACATGGGTAGCACCAATAACTTCTTTCACCTTTTCAATAAATGAATATCTATATTCTCTTGCAAGATCTTCAACACTTCTTCCTGTGAGGGTAGATTCATTAGTTATAAACCCATATTCCAGATTTTTTTGATCTATCCTGATATTCAATTTTTCTGCAATCTGTTTAACCTGGTCTATTTCATCTGACATTTCCGATTGGGAACGAATACCATGATTAACATATAGAGCAGAAAGTGAAAAACCTATATCTTNCTGAATACTCTTTAATAGCCATATAAGGGCACTTGAATCGGGTCCACCAGAATAAGCNACAAGGATATTACTCTTTTCTGTAATTTTATTTTTTTTTAGATATGTATTTACTTTTATTTTAATTGTTTCTACGGTTATACTCATTCATAACTCTCTGAACATCATGGGTGATTAAAGAATAAGCAGCATTACTTGCTCTTTCTATTCCTTTTTGGAAAACCAAAAAATCAGATTCTTCACATTTTCCTAAAACATGAGAAATTACAGTTTCACCTTCAGCAGGTTTGGAAACACCAACATAAACACGAAGAAAATCTCCTGAACCATAACTATTAATTATTGAACTCATACCATTATGACTGGAGTTTGAACCCTTATTTTTTATCCGGCATTCACCTAAAGATAAATCCATATTATCACTTACAACAACCACTTTAGTATTATTATTAATGTATTTTCCTGGTAAATAATTAAAAATCAGACCAGAATTATTCATAAAAGTCATTGGTTTTATAATTACTATCTGCTGATTTTGAAAAAGACCTTGTGCTACTAAGTAATTTTTGAAAAAGGGGTTTTTGTATTTAAAAGAAAGTTTATCTACAAGCTTATCAATTACCATGAAACCAGCATTATGTCTGGTTTCATGGTATACCAGGCCGGGGTTACCCAGCCCTATAAATAAAAGGGAAGGATTATTCTTCAGTTTCTGCATTTTCTGCTGCAGCAGTTTCTAAACCTTCTTCCAATTCATCTTCGGTTTCAACTTCTTCTTCAGCCTTAACCGTTGTTACACCAACAATAGATTGTTCACTGAAATTAAGAATCTTAACTTCATCAGCCATTTTAAGATCGCTTACATGTATTGATTCACCTAGCTGAAGTTCTGTGATATCAATTTCAATCTTAGCAGGAATATCTTTTGGAAGACATTCAATATCGATCTCATGTAGATGCTGTTCAAGCATTCCGCCTTCCTTAACTCCGGCAGAAGCTCCAGTTAAAACAACAGGTATTCTGGTTTTAAGTACTTTACCCCGTTCAACTTCATAAAAATCTATATGAGTTATCTGGCCCATAATCATATTTTCCTGAGAATCTTTTACAAGAACCTCATACTCCTTACCATCAATAATGATAGTTATTAAAGTATTTTCAGAAATAATATGAAATTTTGAATCAAATTCAGTTGCGCTAACTGATATATGTACAGGCTTGTTATGCCCATAAATTACAGCTGGTATTTTACCTTCTCTTCTTAAACGACCAGCAGGACCTTTTTTAAACGAATTACGTTCATACCCTGCGAGAGTATTCTGCTCCATGAAATGCTCCTTAAATTAACAATAATTCAGATACTGGGGCGGTAGGATTCGAACCTACGATACCGGCACCAAAAACCGGTGGCTTAACCACTTGCCGACGCCCCAAAGCGTATATAATTACTATATGTCTTAAATATACCAGAATAGGTACATTAACCAGCCTCCCCTAAGAACAGTTCAACTGGTCTGAGTATTATACTTTTTTTTTAATTAAAGTCTATAGCTTAAAGCAATTCTCATTTTGATTTTTTTCCAATATTTCTTTCAACTTGTTCCTTCTTTATGCAAAATATCACTATCAATGGGTTCCTTCGCATAAGCTATTAGAATATCACTCTGAAGCTTTGACCTGAAATCAGAGTTAATAGGATGTGCCACATCTTTATATTCACCTGTTTTTGTTTTCCTACTAGGCATTGCAATAAATGCACCATTTTTCCCTTCAATTACCTTAATGTTATGTACAACAAAACAATCGTCGAAGGTAACAGTAACATATGCCTTTAATTTACCATCTGCACCAACCCGTCGAATTCTAATGTCAGTAATCTTCATATACCCTCCAGCAAGTATTAGCTATTCAGCTGTGGTGTAATTGTAAACCGGCTTAGGTCTGTTCGCAAGCATTTTTACTTTATGAGCTATTATATTGCTATCTTTTAATACTCTTTGGGCAATATCTGCATAATTTTCATTGCTAAAAACTCCAAAAACTGAAGAACCTGTGCCTGTAATAGAAGAAAAGTCAGAACCATTCAAATTTAATTTCTTTATTATATTTTTGTAATTAGAATATTTATTATATAAAAAAGGAGTAAAAGAGTTAGAAAAAGGCCATACAGAAGGGTTTTTACTCAAGTACGCTTCAGCTATATTTTCCAAAGACAAATTTTTAATTGTACTATAATCTAAATCCAACATGCAAAAAGCATCTTGTGTACTACTATGAAATCCAGTATCAGTAACAATTACAAATAAATCCTCTCTTGTTTTTACAGGAGTAAGTTTTTCTCCTCGTCCTTCTGCAATTGCCGTAGGTGAACCCAGAAAAAAAGGGACATCACTTCCAAATTCCAAAGCCCCTTTTTTTAATAAATCATTTTTTAGATTCAAACCTAAAAGAGAGTTTATTCCCATAAGAGTTGCTGCAGCATCACTGGAACCTCCTCCCAGACCAGCTCCCTGGGGAATATTTTTAATACAACTTATACTAAAGCCCCCTTTAATGTTAAAAGTTTGTTTCATCCAGCTTGCTGCCTTGTAAATAAGGTTATCTTCGGTGGGAAAGTCAAATTTTCCATTAATAATAATGCTGCTTTCATCAATTTTTTTAATAATAATTTCATCATATAAAGAAATCATCTGAAATAATGAAATAAGATTATGATACCCATCATTTCGTTTTGAAGTAATTTGTAAATGCAAATTAATTTTAGCAGGTGCAAGTATTTTTAGCATATTCATAATAATTACTCTAATTCCATTTTTTTACTACCTATCATTTGACAGCTTGATCTTACTTTTCTATAATAATTCATATGAACACCAATAATCTAGATCTATTTATTAAGGCAGCAGAAGAAATTTTTACAGAAATAGGATTTTCAAACCTGGAAATAACGAATAACAAAAAAGAAAATCAAAATTTTGATATTATAGCAAATATTGGTATTACTGGAGAAATATCAGGGTTTTTATTTATAAGATCTGATTTACAAAGCAGTATGAACTTTATAAATAAGATGCTTTCAAACATGGGAATGGATGCAGAAGAATCTGATTTTGGTGAATTCCACAAAGAAGCATTTGGAGAAATCCTAAACCAGATATCAGGTAGAGCTGTTATGCTATTGGAATCCAAAGGAATTGATAGTGACATTACTCCTCCTACAATTCTAAGAGGCACCAATATCACTATGGGAGCTAATAGTGCAGAAATAGCTCTCCATAAAACAGTAGAAGGAAGTTTTGGAAGTTTTGATATTCTACTAGGTGTCAAAAAATAATACAAAACCATTTGACAATTAAATTAAGTGTTAATAATATACAGTAATATTCCATAATTGCTTTGATGAGAGGTATATTAGCTATGACAGAAGAAGATTTTTATGATGATAGTTTTGATGACTATGAAAGTGAATTTGAAGATAAATATTCTGAGGTAGAAGAAGACCTTCTTGATGATGAATATGATGATAGCAATGACGATGACGACGACGATGAAGATTTTGACGAAAGCTTTGACCAGGAAGAAGATTTAATGGAGGATGATGATCTGGATTATGATGACGGTCTTGATTATGACGACTTTGATGATTGAAATATTATATTACCTGAAAACCATAATTTATCAAGATCATAAAATTCTCTCATTTCAGAATTCATTAGGTGAATTACATAAGAACCACAATCAATAAGCTCCCATCCATCATCCGCTATCTGTTTATGCCGTTTTAGAATATCAATGGAATTATCACTTAACAGCTCTTTTAATTGCCTGACAAGACCTTTTAGATGTCCCATACTGTTAACTGTACCAATGATCATATAATCAGTCCAGCTGCTTTGTTCCTTTATATCAATTACAAGTACATTTTCTGCATTATGTTCACTAATAAAATTACCAATTAGGTTTGCAATTTTATCATTACTCTTTACAATATCTACCATCAAAATCCTTCCCTAGTATTATTACAATATCTGAATTATATGTATTTATATTATTTTCAAAAAAACTGTCAGGATCATAAGAAATATTATTACATTTAATTATTTCAGAAATCTTTTCAGCCAATACCCTATCTCCATCCCAACTTACAACAGCAGTAGTCTCGATAGGTTCTCTATCATAATTAGCAACTCTGACAACATCATAACCAAAACTTTTAAAAACCTGAGATGTTCTGCCTGCGAGACCTGATTGTTCTGTGGCATTAAGTATTTCCAAAGTTATATTTAGTTCATCAGCACTTACAACTTCTGTATTTGCAAGAGAAGAAATAGTTTGCTGAACCGTCTCACGTAAGAGTTTTCCTTCATAATGTGGAAACAATAAATTTTTATCACCAACCAAACGAGTATTCCCTAAAACCCTTTGAAATACAATTCTTTCTGTGTCTAATTTTGTAAATATCCCAAAAAAGGAGATAATTGCATCTTTTTTTAGATTAGTGTTTATATATGAAATTAAATAGTTTTTAAAATCCTTTGAACTTAAAAAAACATTTTTATCACTAAATTGATAAAAAAGTGACTGTAAAATTTTCTGTCTTCTGCTTATATGCTCAATATCAGATAAATTATCATCCTTATAAGCCAAATATGAAATAGCCTTAGACCCATCTAATACCAAATTACCCGAAGGTAATAAAATAAGGTTATCCATATCCAATACTTCAACAGGATTTGCAATAAATAAATTAACACCTTCAAATAAATCTATAATATTTGAAAAATCCTCTAAGTCAACTGACATATAATGAGGAATACTAATATTTAAAATACTTGAAACCTTGTCTACATAGTCCCCAGGATCTGCATTATCAAAAAGGACATCTATCCTATCCATTTTCTTTAGTTCATTTATTATTGAACCCAAATATCCTGGAATATCAAACAGAGCGCCTTTTCCTGTTTTACTGTCAAACATAAACAGTTCAGAAAAAATTAAATCTCCATGATCATGTACCATGATCATTGTATTTATTTCCAATCCTTCTTCAAGAATACTTGTAATTCTATCTGTTTTTAGTTTTGTAAACAATAATACTGTACTTGAAACGATAATAATTAAAATAAGTGTGACTATTAACCTATCTATAGCTTTATTTCTTCTCAAAATTAATCCTTAATTTTTTATTAATCTACCAGAATTAGAAAGCTTTTCAAAAAGCTGCATTGACGATTCTGTTATTCTACATCCACTTTCTCTCAAATGAGCAGTTTGATCATTTAAAACTCTTAATGTCATTTCATTTAAATTTAACTGCATTATAGATGCTCTAATTGTATTAGTAATATGCTTTCTACCTGGTTCAATATAATCAGCAATAAAAAGTATCTGCCCCAATTCCCCCATATCAGGATGTCCGGTAGTATGCCAACGAATAGCCTGGAGTATTTCCTTATCCTCAAGATTAAATTTCAGCTTAAGCATACTAGCTCCAATTCTACCATGTAGAAGTACAGGATTCAATTCCTCTTCTTTACTTATGGAATATTCATCCTGTATTGAACTAATTATTTTTTCATCAACAGGAGTTTCTCTTGAAATATCATGTGCTATACCGGCAATCCTGCCTTTAGTTTCATCAATACCAAATCTACTGCACAACTCTACACAAATTAATGCTGTTGATAAGGAATGCTCCAACCTTGACCGGCTTAAATTCATTTCAATATATTTTCTTATTTCTTCAAACATCTTATCGGTATAAATCCTTTTCTAAAATATAAGAATATACTAGTTCCGGAATTAAATATCTAAAAGCTTTACCAGATCTAATTCTATTTCTTATATCTGAAGAAGAAATATTAATAGAGACATTAGCTAAATAACTATGTAATATATTTGAAGATAACTCCATTTCAGAATTTCTATGTGCAACTATGATATCCACAGAATCAATAAGTTCCTGTACATTATGCCAGTCTTTTAACCCCTGGATCAGATCATCTCCAATAAAAAGTCCAATCCTGCCTGTAATGCTATATTTATTCTGAATTGTTTTAACAGTATCTATCATATAGGAAATACCGCCGCGTTCTATCTCACATAGATCAACAACGGAAGTACTATCTTTTACTGCTAAATTCAACATATCAATTCTATTTTTTGAAGGTACTAAATCAGAAATAGATTTATGAGCCTGGAAATGGGAAGGTATAAAAAGTACTCTTTCATACCCAAATTGAACCTTTAGTTCTTCACTTACGTACAGATGTCCATTATGTACCGGATTAAATGTACCTCCGATAATAACTGTTTTCAATTCAGTCTCCAATAATTCCAAGAAATAATTTTTCCAGTTCTTTTAAACCTTCACGTGTATAAACCGAAACTCCGAGAATTTCTTCATTTGGTAATGAATTTCTCAGCTCTCTAATATTAATTTCATCAACATCAAGATCTGTTTTTGTTCCAAGAACAATTCTGGATCTTTTAATCAAATCAGGAGCATACTCCTCAAGTTCCCTATATAAAATTTTAAAAACATCTTTAAAATCAGGCGAATCCAGATCAATTAAAAAGATCAGAGCTTTAGTTCTGGAAATATGTTTCAGAAATTTAAAACCCATACCCGCTCCGGAAGAAGCTCCCTCGATAATACCTGGAATATCAGCAATTACAAAATCACCTGCAGAGGTATTCATAACGCCAAGATTAGGTATTTTAGTTGTAAAAGGATATGAACCAATTTTCGGATTTGCATTTGTGAGCGCATTAAGAAGAGATGATTTCCCTGCATTAGGTAAACCTACAAGGCCGATATCAGCTATAATTGCAAGTTCAATATGAAGACGTTTTTCTTCTACACCCTTCCCTTTTTGTGCATATCTTGGAGTTTGTTTTCTTGCAGTTGAAAAATGATAATTACCAAGACCGCCCTTTCCACCAAGAGCAAAAACAAAACTCTCAATATCCGTTAAATCTTTTATAATTTCACCAGTAACAGCATCTTTTATCAGCGTACCTGGAGGTACAGGAATCTCCACATCCTTTCCATCCCGTCCATGACGTCTGCGACCTTCCCCCTGGTGTCCATTTTCAGCTCTGTAAACTCTTTTTCTTTTAAGGTGGGATAAAGTTTTTAAATTATTTTTAACAATAAAAATAATACTGCCGCCTGTTCCTCCGTCACCACCATCAGGTCCTCCGAAAGGAACATATTTTTCTCTTCTAAAAGAGACAGCACCATTACCGCCGCTTCCGGCGGAAACATCGATAAAGGTTTCATCTGCAAAACCTATCATTTATAACTCTTAATATTTAAAATCTAAACGCCAGTATTAATATTTACATACTTTCGGTTAGCTTTTTGCTTAAATTCTACAGCACCAGCTGCTTTAGCAAAAAGGGTAAAATCTTTTCCACATCCTACATTTGTTCCAGGATGAAACTTCGTACCTTTCTGTCTCACAATAATTTCACCAGCTTTTACAATCTGTCCACCGGATCTTTTAACACCAAGACGTTTAGATTCAGAATCTCTTCCATTCTTGGTACTACCACCACCTTTTTTATGTGCCATAATCTTACTCCTTCAAATCTTTAATATCAGGATTCTTTTTAATTAGCTGAATCCTGCAGAAAGAGGGATATTCCGCTTCTAAATCTTTAAGGCCAAGTACGATGAAGGAGCTTACTCCTCCTAACCACTCTCTTTTAGATTCCTCTAAAAGTTTAAACCTTAAATGAAGCTCTCCCTGATTCTCTGCACTGCCAATAAGTTCAACAGAAGGTTCAATTTCCAAAGTACGGGAAACTGTCCTTAGTAATGCAGAAGCTGCGCTGCAGATAATATCATTACCCTTAGCAGCGGAACCGGAATGGCCGGAAGCATCAATCCCTAAAAGAGATCCACTTTTATCCAGCCATAAAGTTACATTTATCAAGAAATAATTAAACCCCTGCTATTTCATTTACCCTTACATAGGTAAAATTCTGTCGGTGTCCTTGTTTTCTTCTATAACCCTTTCTTCTCTTAAATTTAATAATTGTTACTTTCTTATCTTTACGATGGTCTTCTACAGTTGTACTTATCTTAACACCCTTTACATAAGGAGTTCCGACCTTAACCTTTCCATCATTATTAAGAAGAAGAACAGAATCAAATTCCAATACTGAACCATTTTCAGCATCAACATTATCAATTTTTAAGACTGAATCCTTTTCAGCTTTGTATTGTTTACCTAAAATTTCTACTAATGCATACATCTACTAAACCTCAAATATTTCAAAATCAACGTAGGGTACTATATAGCACAATCATCTTGCTCTGGTCAATACTTATGGTGTTTTCTTTAGAGAACATCCGGATTTGAGCAACTGAGGCCCAATTTTTTTTTGAAGGGTACAGACGCGATTAATCGCGTCTCTATCCTTACATCCTATCCAAAAACGGAATGCCAACGAGATAAAAAGCATTCTTAAGCACCTGTAATACTGCTCTTACAAGATGAATACGTGTTATAACAACATCTTTATCAGGAGCCTGTAATATAGGGATATCATGATAATACCTGCTAAAACTCTTGGATAAATCATATAAAAATGAAGTAACAGCAGAAGGATTCATACCCTTTCCTGCTTCAGATACAATTTCAGGAAAAGACATCAAAAGTTTAAGAAGTTCCCTCTCCTGAGCAAGATCAAGTAATCCAGGTTTAAATTCTGCATCTTTAAAATTATCTTTCAGATCTTCAAACTTCCGAAGCATACTGCTTATCCTTGCTCCCATGTACTGAAGATAAGGTCCTGTATTCCCTGAAAAAGAGATAGATTCCGCAGGATCGAATATCATATCTTTGGATGGTGAAATCTGAAGAAGAAAATAATTTAAAGCAGCAAGAGCTACAGATTCTGATGTTTTCTCAAGATCATCAACCAAAGAAGTCCTTTCTTTTGATATTATTTCCTGTTTTGCAATTAAGGTTAGTTCATCAACAAGGTCATCTGCATCCACTACAGTACCCTCACGGGATTTCATCTTACCATCCGGAAGATTTACCATCCCATATGAAAGATGATGAAGATCAGCCGCCCATTTAAATCCAAGCTTTTTTAATATATAAAAAAGGACTTGAAAATGATACTGCTGCTCAGAACCCACAACATAAATAAGCTTCTCAAAACCCCAATCCCTATGTCTCGCAATAGCAGTTCCAATATCCTGAGTAAGATATAAGGAAGTTCCATCACTTCTAAGAAGAACCTTTTTATCCAGTTTAATTTCTGAAAGATCAGCCCAGATAGAACCATCAGATTCTTTATAGAAGACTCCATCATTAAACCCTTTAAGAACCTCTTCACGTCCTTCCATATAAGTTTTACTTTCAAAATAATACTTATCAAAAAATATCCCGGTTTTCTTATAAGTTTCCTTAATTCCGGAAATAGTCCAGCTATTCATTATTTCCCACAGCTGTGTTACATCCTGCTTTCCACCTTCCCAGTCTTTCAGCATTTCTCTGGCTTCATTTTCTGCTTCAGGATACTCTTTTGACCAGGTGTTGAACTTTACATAATAATCTCCAACAAAATGATCACTTTTAATACCAGAACCTTCAGGAGTCTGATTATCACCAAATTTTTTGTAGGCAAGCATGGACTTACAAATATGAACACCACGGTCGTTTATTAGATTAACCTTTCGCACATCTGCTCCATTTGCAGACATTATCCTTGCAACACTCATACCTATTGAGTCATTTCTCAGGTGTCCAAGATGTAAAGGTTTATTTGTATTTGGACATGAAAATTCAACCATAACTTTCTGATTATTGAAATTATCAGTTTGACCATAGAGCTCTCCAGCAGCAAGAACATCCTCTAAAACCTTGCCACTTAAATCCGATAAATCTATTTTGATATTAATATAAGGTCCATTTGTACTTATTGATGAAACCGATTTTTTATCATTTTTTTCAAAATATTTTTTTACATCTGCGGCAATTACTGCAGGACTCTTTCTAAATATTTTTGCAAAAGGAAACAAAGGAAAGGCAACATCACCCATTTCCTTTCTTGGAGGTGTTTCAATTATCAGATCAATCTGTTCCCTTAAAATTGTTATACTCTGTTTTTCTGCAAGGAGGAATAAAGCATTTTCAATTTTATTCTTCCATTCTATCTTTAAATCATTCAACAGGAATCTCCTTGAGTTGCACATTACTTAATTTTTTAAATCAGTTCAAGTATTCACCAAAAATAGTAAATAAATCCACAAATTATGCTTTATACCCGTTCTCCAGGTCGTATAACTGATAAGAAATATTTTTAGCTTCATCAAGCTTAAATCGAATATCATTTAACTGAGTGATTAAATTTTTATTCTCACCTTTACCAATATAACCAAGATTGGAAAGAGTATCATATACTCCCCCCATTTCTCCCTGTACTATTCCGGATATAACATTGATAATTAAAGCCAAAGCTTCATTAAAGTTTACAATTATCTTTCCAAACTCATTATCAACAAAGAGTTTCAATTCCTGTATTTCACTCTGCTTGTCTTCTACATTATTTTCTGAGTTCAATTTCTGAAACCTTGAATAATATTCACCATCAGAGGATAAACTATTCTCAATTTTCTTAATTAAATCCAACACATCAATCAATATTCGATAGGAACTGTTATAATCAAGTCGATTTTGTTCTTTATAAAACTGTCCATCAATAAGAACAAGTTTAAGAGGCTTTATTAGCTCTTTTTGAAAAATTCCAACCATAAATGCATGAATAAACCCTATAGTGGATTTAAATTTTACAACAGATCCTTTACCCCACAAACCTTCTCGATAGTAAGGAAGAACAGTTTTACTGGTAAGATTAAGAAAAAAAGCAGCATCTTCTTCCAGTTGTAATCTTTTTTCATCTTCTGTGTATTTTTCCATCATATAATCAAATTTCTTAAACCAGAATCTTCTAAAAAGGGCATACCAATCCTCTGCCCCCCCAATATGAGCAGGATGAAAATTCATATTTCGATTTACAAGGCATAAGATAGATTCAAGAGGTATTTGTGTATTAAACTTTCTAATATAATCTAAAGAAGAATTTGCTTTTGCCATATTACGTTTAAGTATTTTTTCCAGATCATCTGTACTATCAGGATTTTTTAATTCTTCACTAAACATAAAAACAGCATTTAAAGTATCTGTAGATGGAGAAATATTTAAACTAAAAAGTATATCAATAAGTTGATGAAGTGATTTCCTTATATCTATAAAGCTGCAGCTTACACCTTCACCCTTGCCCTCCAGATTAAATGCTGATGAAATATTTTCAAAATTAAAAACTGCCAGAGCATTCAGAACATGTAGATTCTTAATTTCTCTATAAATAATTTTCTTTTTATCTGCATCTATTTCTCCAAGTATTTCATCTATATGAAACTCAATATGTCTTTTAAGCTGAAAAGAACTTTCAAACTCAAAATCTATACCCACAGCTATTGGATCAATTGAATATATAAGTTTTGCCTCAATTTCAGGAAAATGAAGACCTACAAGAAAAGCAACAAAATCACTCTCGTTGAATTTTAAAATTACAGGTAAAGTATTTCTAAAAATTACTAATGAATCCTGAAGCATTTTAATTTCATTCAAAAACTTGTTAAGAAATATTTTTTCAGAATAATTAATTAATTCAGGATATTGTTTTTCCAATTGTCTGGATAATTTAACCATAGATAAATCTTCTATGACCATTTCTTTTTCTTTTTTTGAAAAAAGAACTGTAAAAAAGATAATTATTTTTTCTAAAAAGCTGAAAGATTTGTAGCTGCTTTCATAATCATACTCTTCATCAGAAAACTCATTTTTTAAAGGAATAATATTGACAGGATTAACATTTTGAATTTTTTGTAACATCTCGAGTCTTTCTTCCTGAGTGAGACCCTTAATTAACCGGCTAAAAACAGATTTATCTTCCATAGTTAAGATTATATCACAAAATTACTTATAGTCCCTAGGGGAATCGAACCCCTCTCTGAAGACTGAGAATCTTCCATCCTAGCCGATAGACGAAGGGACCAAAGAAGCTGGCCTAGAAGGACTTGAACCCTCACTGACGGAACCAGAATCCGCTGTGCTACCAATTACACAATAGGCCAATAGTAGTATCTAATTAAATCAGACACCGTGGTAATTTACCTAATGGCCCGATTTTTGTCAAGGGAGATAATGAATGTATTTATATAGCCCAATCAGACTACTTCTACATTGACTCACTTTGATAATCTATTAAGGTTGTTAATTTGTATTTGTTAAGAGGTTCAAAATTATTCAGAAAAGGAAGGCCTATAATACAACAAATCTCCAAAACATTTGCACCTGATTCTTCTATCAATTCAGCAGCCGCTTTTAATGTTCCACCTGTAGCAACAAGATCATCAATTAATAATACATTTTCATCTTTTTTAATGTCAATTTCCTGAATTTGTATTATATCTTCTCCATATTCCAATGCAAAACTTTTTTCAACAGTTTTTCCAGGAAGTTTACCTTTTTTTCTTGCAAGGACAAGAGGTTTACCCAGTTTTTCAGCAAGAGGAGCTGCAAATAAGAATCCTCTGGCCTCAACAGCAACAATACTATCTATGGACTTATCTTTATAAATATCAACCAGCCTGGATATACAGTAGGAAAATGCAACAGGATTNGAAAGAATACTCGTAATATCATAAAAAATAATCCCTTCTTTGGGAAAGCCCTCTACCTTTCTAATAGCACTATCAAGATTATAATTATCCAACATTTTTTTACCCTTATAAAAAATTAGTTTGATTTTTACCTTACTATAATCTATTTTTAAAAGCATGAAAACTATAATTCCGATTGCAAGTGGAAAAGGTGGAGTTGGTAAAACAATTTTTACTGCAAATTTAGCTGTAACCCTGGCAAAAATGGGAAAAACTGTTATTGCTATAGATCTCGACCTTGGTAGCTCTAATTTACATACCTGCTTAGGAATAAAGAATCGTCATCCTGGAATAGGTAATTTTATATATAAAAAAGAGGTAACCCTTGAATCACTTGTTGTAAAAACTGATATAGACCGGCTTTATTTTATTCCTGGTGATTCTCTTATCCCAGGAACAGCTAATCTGCAATACTTTGTAAAAAAGAAACTTATAAGAAGTATTCAAAATCTGGTTGCAGATTATATACTTTTGGATTTGGGTGCAGGAACATCTTATAATATTATCGATTTTTTCCTAATCTCAAAAACAGGGCTAATAGTAACAACTCCGGAAACTACTTCTATCCTAAGTGCCTATGCATTTTTAAAAACAACCATGTTTAGAATGCTTATGAGAAGCTTTCCGGCAAAAAGTAAAGAAAGAGAGATTATTCATAATTTACTGACAGACAGAATGGAAGGAACTGATATATCATTTATAACTCTGACTGAAGCTCTGGGAAATATAAATCCTGATTCCGGAGCTTTCAGTCTAAAACAAATTAATAATTTTTATCCAAGAGTTGTTTTAAATATAGGAAGAAATAAACAAGCGATTAACATTGGATCAAAGTTAAGACAAATTTGTAAAAAAAATATTGGTATCAACATGGAATATATTGGTTTTATTGAATATACAGAACAAGTTTCTGAATCGATAATAAACAGAAAAACCCTTGTTCTTACCAATCCAAATTCACAATTTGCCAGGGCTTTAAGAAAAATTGCAGAAAATATTGTACAAATAGGATATATTGATAAACCTGTTTTATACGATTCTGATGAGGATATTAATAATTTAGGAAATTTTGTATAATCCGTTCCGTCGTAGGGAAATCACGGATATTTTTTCCTGAAAGCAGGGACTCTGGAAGAAGCATTCAATGAATAATCAGAACTGATACCNTTTTCCAGATAATGAAAACCTATACCAGCTATCATNGCAGCATTATCGGTACACAAAGACTTTGATGGAATTATTGTCTGGATATTATCCAAACCAAGTAATTCTTTTCTAAGAAGAGAATTAGCCACTACTCCTCCACCCGCAACAATTCTGGTTAATCCGGTAGTTTTAAGAGCCCGTTTAACTCTACGCATAAGTATATCTACAGCAGCTTTTTGAAAACTGGCAGCTATATTTGCTTTTGATTTCTCTGCATCACCATTTCTAAATTGATCTAATTGATTGATAACAGCTGTTTTAAGGCCGGAATAGGAAACATCATATTTATGATCTCCTTTATGGAGAGAAGGATTCGGGAAATTAAAGGCTTTCGGATCCCCTTCTTCAGAAAGGCGGTCAATAGCAATTCCACCAGGATATCCAAGATCATAAAACTTAGCAACCTTATCAAATGCTTCACCGCATGCATCATCAATTGTTGTTCCCATAACTTGCATATTATCAAAATCTGTAACATGACTTATAACTGTATGACCACCGGAAACAAGAACTCCAAGATAGGGATATTCAATAGTATTTTCCAGATAAGGCGCATATAGGTGTGCCAGAATATGATCCACACCCACATATGGTATATTTAGAGATAGCGCCAGTCCTTTAGCAAAGCTCAGACCGACAAGAAGTGAACCTACAAGCCCAGGTCTGTTTGTAACAGCTATTCCATCAATAGAACTAAGATCAATACCGGAATCTACAGTAGCTTCCTTTACAACCGATTTTATCCATTCGACATGCAGACGGGAAGCAATTTCAGGTACTACACCATTATATATTTTATGAAGTTCAATTTGAGTAGCTACTTTATTAGTAATAATTTTATGTCCATCTTCTACAACAGATGCGGCACATTCATCACACGAAGTTTCAATACCAAGAATCTTCATCTAACTCATTCCCAATAAATAATTCAGTTAAATTGTTAAGTGCATAATTATTCTCAAGAAGATATGGATATAACTCCAAAAGAATAGATGCCAGTTCTTCAGTCCAAATATGACCAATCATAATGGCATGCCCTTTTTTTTCAGAAATATTAAGACCGTTTTCTACTGCCTCAAGAATAGCCTGTCTTTCTTTACTGTTATCCAGAAAAATACTCCTCTCCGCAAATGGTATACCGACTTTTTCAGCCAGTTCCAATCCAACAGATTTTGATGTTGTTCTGCTATCAAGAAAACTCATCTTATTTTCTTTTAGTACATTAAATAAATATTCCATTAATTCATAGTCTGCAGTGCCGGCAGACCCCATATGATTATTCATTGCTCTAACGCCATAATACTCATTTATATTATTTGTTACTATAGTTCGAACCTCATCCTGTGTCATCCCCACAAGTAAAGCTCCAGGACCCGGATTTTGTCCGCCGACAGCTTCCATGGGTTGATGAATAATATAATCCTTACCTGCTTCTCTTATAAGATCTATGGCCTCCCGGGTATATTTTAATCCAGGAAGAACAGCAAATGTTATTTTCATGGGAAGTTCTAAAAACGGTTTTAGTTGAAAAATATTATTTCCTACATCATCAATTACAAAATAAAGAACTCCTGAAGGCTCTTCAATACTTTCAACAGGATCAGAAACAATTTCTTTAGTATCAATTTCATCTATTACTGATTCATCGCCAGATTCTTCATCGATAACAACCTGCGAATCCTCTTTCTTATCATTAATTAAAATAATAGAAAGGAAAAGAAGTGTTATAATTACTGAAAGCAGTATTATAACTACTTTAAATCTCTTTTTTTCCATTGACTTGAAGCTATTATTATTTCTATTTTTCGTCAACCACTATCTAAAAAAATAGCTCTTAATTATAAATATACTCTTTTAATTCCACAGCATGTTCTTTAAGCTTTTTTATTGCACGTATTTCTATTTGGCGAACAGTTTCCGGAGAAATACCCATTTCTTCCCCAATATGCTTTAGAGTATATTTCTTACCCCCATAAAAAGAAAATCTATATAATAATATTTGTTTTTCTTTTTCAAGAAGATGTTCAAGAAACTTCATAGTCTCTTCTCTAAAACTTTTCTTCATAAGCTCATTATCAGGATTGTAGGAGTGGTCTTCATACAAATCCATTAAAGTACCTGAATCATCATCAAAGGTGCTGTCAAGTGAAAAAACTGATCCGGCAGAGTTTACTAAAGAAGCTACATCTTCCGGATCTTCATTTAAATCATGTGCAATCTCTGCAATAGACGGTTTTCTTGAAAGCTCCTGATTTAGTATATAATAAGTTTTTTGAATATTTTTAAGAAGCTCTTCTTTTCTATGTGGAAGTCTTATAGTTCTTCTTTTCTTCGAAAGGGCTCTTACAATTGATTGTTTTATCCACCAGGCTGCATATGTGGAAAATCTTACATTTTTCTTATGATCATATTTTTCTGCAGCTTTAATTAGACCAAGATTACCTTCCTGTATTACGTCAAGGAAATTTACATCTGAGGTAACATATGATTTAGATATTTTAACAACAAGTCTTAAATTTGCTTCAATAAGTTTTTGACGGGCAAGCTCATCACCATTTTGGATTCGTCGTGAAAGCTCCAACTCTTCATCAAAACTTAATAGTGCAGTACGTTGAATCTGTCTGAAATAAGCTTTTAATGTATTTTCTTCTAAGTCTTTTGGCGTTTTCATTAATAACTCCTACTTAACTTATGCAATTTACGTGCCAACCCTCTATAATAATATTTATCATTTGTATTTGCTTACATAGCAAGGAGTTATACTATATATTATCTTAATAGAAAGGTATAAACAGGAATTAGTATGTTTTTTTATACATATTATAATTATTACTTTATAATAATATCACTATTATTTGGACTTAACTGCCGGTAAAGCATATCTTTTACACCAAAATCACCGGTTTTACTCATTTTTTTTGCATATTCATCATATATCATATCTTCAAAAATATCTTCAGCCATTCCTCCCCCGAGAAGGGAAGTTTTTTCTACTGTTTTTCGCATAGAATCCAGCATCTGCTTAATTAATATTGCCTCAAAATCACTACAAGCTTGTTTTACTTTTTTATCATTTGTATTTTGTAATTCTCTTTCCATAGAGGAAATATTAGAGGAACCACTACTCCCTGCATTGGATAGAGTCATTCTGTTCATTGCTGATAATGCAGTACTACCTATTTCCATGATTCATTTATCTCCTATCTCTTAAGACTATTAGCAATGCCAAGCATAGTATCAGATGTTTGAATAGCCTTTGAATTAAGCTCATATGCTCTTTGAGCTACTATCATATTAACCATTTCTGATACTACAGAAACATTTGACATTTCAAGAAATTTCTGGTTAACAAGACCCATTCCATCAAACCCAGGTCTACCACCTATAGCATCTCCTGAACCATTTGTAACCTTATAATTATTTTGACCAACAGATTGTAAACCAGCAGGATTAACAAATCTAAACAATTCCAGCTGGGCAACATCTACGGGATTATCATTTCCAGGTACTTTAACAGTAACTCTGCCATCCTGGGAAATACCAAGGCTTTCCCTAATAAAATTTTCAGGTAAAATTACCTCAGGCATCAACCTATGGCCATTGGAGTTTACCAATTGGCCCTCTGAGTCAATTTTAAAAGAACCATCTCTGCTGTAACCATAGGAACCATCCAAAAGAAGAACTCTAAAAAATCCTTCACCGGCAATTGCCATATCAGCTACATTTCCAGTATTCTGCAAAGCACCCTGAGTAAACTCTTTTTGTGTTGCTGCCACTTTAACACCATGACCTACCTGGATCCCGGTAGGTATACTTGTTAATTCTGTTGCCGGAGTTCCTGCGATTCTTGATGTTTGATAAAGAAGATCTTCAAAGTCTGCTCTAGTCTTTTTAAATCCGGTTGTATTAACATTTGATAAATTATTGGAGATTGTATCTATATTAAACTGCTGTCCGGTCATACCGGAAGCTGCTGTCCATAATGCTCTCATCATAACTCTATACCCTCTTCTATGCTCTTAAAATATCGTTAAACAGACGACCAGTCAAAGAATCCTGACTTTGAATTACCTTTTGATTTGCTTCATATGCACGGTTTATTTCAATCATTTTAACCATTTCGGTTACAGGGTTAACATTACTTCCTTCTAAAAAACCCTGTATTACTTTTGTATCAGCACCAAGTTGTGTCTGAACAGCTTCTCCTGATTCAAAAGTACTTTTCCAAAAACTATTACCCTCTTTTTTTAAATACCTTTCTCTTGTAAAATCCACAACTTTTAAAGTATCAACAAGCTCCAGATCCTGCCATTCATTCTCCATGATGGATACAAGTCTTTCAGGGTTATCGGCAAAAGCTGCATTTTGATAGACATTACCCTTTTCATCAATAACAAAATTATTTTTCTTAATATTTATTTCACCTTTCTGTCCAAGAACCGGATGACCGTCTTTTGTTACAAGAGTACCTTCATCATTTAATAAAAAAGAACCGTTTCTGGTATAACGTTCCTGACCGTCAACAGATACTGAAAAGAAACCATTTCCATCCAGGGCCATATCAAAGGGGTTTTCAGTCTGTTTAAGAGCCCCCTGATCAAATACTGTATAGGATTCATTATATTCCACACCTGTTCCAAGAGTACCAACTACCGGTGCTGTATCCATACTGCCAAATGGCATTTTGTATAAACCATCATCACTCATGCGCCTGATAAGCATTTCCGGAAAGGCTTTACTTACTGAAGTATCTTTTTTATAACCAGTAACATCAACATTAGCCAAATTATTGGACAAAGCATCCATACGATGCATTTGAGCCATCATTCCGCTTGCTCCGGTATATAAACCTCTAATCATTTATCCCTCCAAAGCTTTTTCCGCTGTACCACATTTTCTCCTGTATAACTACTTCTTCTCTAATACAAGGCTAATTCACTGGCGGAAAAAGTAAAAACATCCCAATTCAATAGGCAAATCAAAAGCCTCACCAGTATGATCCTTTTATAAATATCGGTCCTGATCAGGATTTCTTAAGATTATCATTGAAACAATTTTGTTAAATTTAAATTGATATGAAGACCAGGTTGATTTTATTTGTTATAAAGTGATAATAAAATAATTCTTTTTTGCCAAAGTAGCTCAGGGGTAGAGCAACGCTCTCGTAAAGCGTAGGTCGTGAGTTCGAATCTCACCTTTGGCTGATACTGAATTGTAAACAGATAGTATTTAAACCACACCCATCACAATCAGGTTTCTTCCGGCAATGCTCTTTAGCATGCCTCACAATTAAAGCATGGTATTCCTGGTATACTTCTGCATCCTTCTTCAGACTATCTGTAAAAACAGCCGCAATTTCACTATACTTTTCATTTCCACCCAGTAGTCCTAGACGTGTAAAAATCCTTTTTGTATATGCATCAATTACAAATACAGGAAAATTATAAGCATACAAAAGGATTGAGTCTGCCGTTTCCTCACCAATGCCCCAAAGAGCTAACAGATCATTTCTTTTAGGAATATTACCATCTGTAAAATAATCACCTTCCTGTAAAAAATGTGTAAGTATTTTTATTTTTTTTGCTTTCTGATTATAGTATCCACTTGAACGGATATACTCTGCAAGATCACCTTGATTAATTTCTATAATTTTATTTGGATCCACAAGATCTATCTCTATAAGATTTGCAAGAGCTTTTTCTACATTTGTCCAGGCTGTATTCTGAGTAAGGATTGCACCTATGGTAATTTCAAATCTGGATGATTTATCCAGTAAAAGATTATTATCTGTTTCTTTTGAAACATTTTTAATAAAATATCCTCTGTCATCCCGTTCTTTCGCATTTCTAAGACTATAGACAGGCCACCATCCCTGGGGGCCATATTCATCCATAAATTTTTTATATATTTGAGTAATAGTTTTATTCATTTATTTATGATTATACACCTATTAAAGCTAAAAAGAAGAAACACATTGAATACAAATCTCACATTTTAAAAAAAAGTTGTTTTTTATAAATTTTGTGATAAAAATTAATATAATTCTTATTCAGGGAGAATTGTATGACAAAGGCAGTTAAATCGGAAGTAACATGCGAACTTTGCGGATCACTTTTTCTTGAAACCAGAAGGAAATATTATTGTCCTCATTGTAATAAATATTTCTATGTCTGCAACAGGTGTAAAGAAAAAGGTGCAAATTGCCGCTTCTGCGGGATACCAACAAAGAAACAGGGTGAACCTATTAATATTACAAAAAGTGTGTAAATGTAATAATAGATTATTGCAAATATTACCTGCTCTGGTTTGGTAAATCTGTAATACTCCCATCAACAATCTCTGAAGCTAATCCAATTGTTTCTGATAAAGTGGGATGTGGGTGAATTGTTTTACTAATATCCTCTGGATCTGCACCCATTTCCAAAGCTAACACAAGCTCAGCCAGGAGTTCCCCTGCATTTTTCCCTACAATACCGGCTCCTATTATACGCTTTGTTTTTTTATCAAATAATACTTTACTAAGTCCTTCAGCAGATCCTTCACTTAATGCACGCCCACTGGCTGACCATGGGAACTTTCCCGATTCATAATCAACACCGGTAATTTGAGCTTCTTTTTCTGTTAAGCCCATCCAGGCAATTTGCGGATCGGTATATGCNACTNAGGGAATAGTCATGGGAGTAAATGCTGAAGGAGAACCTGAAATTACTTCTGCAGCAACCTTTCCCTGATGTGTGGCCTTATGGGCAAGCATAGGGTTTCCACATATATCTCCAATAGCATAGATTCCGGAGATTCCTGTTTCCTGCCTGTTATTTACTTTTATAAAACCTTTTTTATCAGTAATTAAATCTATATTTTCCAATCCAAGAGTTCCAGTATTGGGGATTCTTCCAACAGAAACCAGGACACAATCTGCAAAAACACTTTCCTGTGTATTTTCTCCCTCTAAAAATATTTGTAATTGCTCCCCGGAATTATCAATTCTACTTACTGCTGTTTTTGTAAAAATATCTTTATACCTGTTTCTAATTGTTTCACTAAGAACATTTACAAGGTCAGAATCTGCACCGGGAATTATTTGATCAGCCATTTCCACTACCGTTATTTCTGTTCCCAGTTCATGATAGACGGCAGCCATTTCAAGACCTATAATCCCACCACCAATTATAAGCATACTTTTTGGTACTTCCTTAAGTGAAAGGGCCTGTGTAGAGTCCCAGATTCGAGGGTCATCAGCAGGAAAAAAGGATAATTCAACAGGTCTTGAACCTGATGCAATAATACAGTTTTCAAATTCAACAAGAATTTCATCTTCCTGATTAACACCTTTTTCATTAAATTGAACCGATAAATGTTTGTTATCTATAAAGGATCCTGTCCCATGTATTACCTCCACACCCCGCAACTTGCACAATGCATCAAGGCCCGTTGTCAGTTTATTTACTACAGCATCTTTATTGGATCTGATTTTGTCTATATCTATTTTTGGTTTTGAAAAACTTATACCAATATCAGCACCTTCCTTTGCAGTTCTGATTATTTCAGCTGCATGAAGGTAGGTCTTTGAAGGTATACAACCAACATTCAGGCAAACACCTCCAAGCTTTTGTTCTTTTTCTATTATAATAACCTTCTTTCCGAGGTCTGCAGCTCGAAAAGCCGCAGTATATCCACCAGGACCACCTCCAAGCATAGCTGTTTCTGTTTTTAAAGTTCTCATAGCATAATCCTTCTAATATCTTCCAGTAGTTCACTTAAATACCTTGTAAACCTTGCTGCTTCAGCACCATCAATTATTCTATGATCATAGGATAAAGAATAAGGGAGAATGAGTCCTGGTTTAAATTCAGATCCATTCCATACCGGTTTCATTGCAGATCTTGAAATACCAAGAATAGCAGCCTGGGGAGCATTTACTATGGGAGTAAAACCTGTTCCACTAATCCCGCCTAAACTGGAAATAGTAAAACTCCCTCCTTGTAAGTCTTCCGGTTTCAATAGTCCTTTTCTGGAAAGATCACTTTTTGTTTTTAACTCTTCTGCAATAATACTGACAGATTTAATATCAACGTCTTTTATGACAGGAACAATAAGACCTTTTTCTGTATCTACAGCTATTCCGATATTGATATACTTTTTTAAAATCAATGTGTTTCCACCTTCTCCAAGAGAAGAATTGAAGGTTGGGTATTTTTTGAGTGCAGAAGAACAAGCTTTAATTATTACTGAAAGAAGACTTATATTCTGTTCCTTTCTAAAAAATTCCAGGTTTGATATATCTGCTTCATCAAATTGAGTAACATGAGGAATGTTTAACCATGCAGCTGAGAGTCTGTCTCCTGTAATTTTCTTAATTCTACTAATTTTTATCTCTTCAGTAACTCCATAGTTTGAATAATCCTCCTGTGGAATAGCAGGAATTCCATTAGAAATATTCTCTGTGGAATTAAGACCATTTTTAATAAACAGTTTTAAATCTGGTTTTGTTATTCTACCCTTTGGTCCAGTTCCGCTTACAACACTTAGATCTATTTCCAATTCTCTTGCATACTGACGAACTGAGGGTGAAGCATGAAAAGATTTCTCTGATATATTATTATTTTTAGAATTAATAGACTTATGCAGTGTTTTATTTGAATCCGGATTTACTTCGGGAGCAGATGAAAAATTTTCTTTTTTATGAGTACTGTTTTCGACAACCTTGCTTTTTTTATTCGAATTGTAATTGGAGATCTCCACCTCACCTATTATGTTTCCAGTAGAAACTTTGTCCCCTGCATTAAGAAATATTTTTTTTATTACACCTTCAAAAGGAGATGGTATATCCATTACAGCTTTATCACTTTCCAACGAAAAAAGAGAATCCTCTTTTTTTATACTGTCACCGACAGAGACAAACATTTCAATTATTTCCAGGTTTTCAAATCCACCCAGATCCGGAACTAACATTTTTTCCATTTTATTTACTCCCTCAAACCTTTAAAGGGTTACCCTTATGTGTACTGATTTTATATTTCTCTATTACTTCATTAATCATTTCTCTGGAAACAGAACCTTCATCATATAAAGATTTTACAGCTGATAAAACAATATGATATCTGTCTATTTCAAAAAAATCTCTTAAACTGTTACGCATATCTGAACGACCATATCCATCNGTACCAAGAATAATTAATCTGTTTGGAATTAATCTCCTTACCTGTTCCGGATAAGCTCTTATATAATCAGTGCTAATTACTACTGGATCATCTGTTTTAGACAGGACTTCTGTTAGATATGGTATTTTCTGATCTTCCGTCGAATTAAACACATTCCATCTTTCAACGTCTATCCCATTACGATGAAGCTGATTTATACCAGGAATACTCCATATATCAGATGATATTTTAAAATCTTTTTTAAGAAGTTCGGATGCTTCTATTACCTCATTCAAAATTGTTCCGCTTCCCATTAAATTTACATGGTTTTTAAGTCGTTTATTTTCCTGAAATTTATATATACCTTTAATAATCCCCTCTTCAACACCTTCGGGCATTTCAGGTTGAATATAATTTTCATTCATTAAAGTAATATAATAAAATAAATCTTTATCTTCTTCATACATTTCTTTTAAGCCATTTTGAATAATTACAGCAAGCTCAAAAGAAAAAGCCGGATCATAGGCGATACAGGTGGGTAAAGTAGATGCAAGCATTAGTCCGTGACCATCCTGGTGCTGAAGCCCCTCTCCATTTAAGGTTGTTCTGCCAGCAGTTGCTCCCATAAGGAATCCCTTTGCCCGGCTGTCTCCAGCTGCCCATGCAAGATCACCTATTCTTTGAAAACCAAATATTGAATAAAAAGTATAAAATGGAATCATAATTTTCCCATAATTGGAATAAGCTGTTCCAGCAGCTATCCATGAGGAAAAAGCCCCTGCTTCATTAATACCTTCTTCAAGGATTTGTCCGGAGACTTCCTCTCTGTACCACATTAATGCTTTGGAATCCTGGGGTTCATACAACTGTCCTTCAGGAGCATAAATACCCAACTGCCTGAAAAGACCTTCCATACCAAATGTTCTTGCTTCGTCCGGTACAATAGGAACTATTCGTTCACCAATGTTCTTATCCTTTGCAAGCATCCCAAGAAGGCGTACAAATGCCATTGTAGTTGATAACTCCCTTTCCCCGGAAGAATTATAAAAACTTTTATAAGCCTCTTCCTTTGGAAGTTTAAGCTTTTCTACAGATTTTTGTCTTACAGGAACAGGACCACCCATTTTTATACGTTGTTTTTTTAAGAACTTATCTTCAGGACTGCCTTTTTTGGGTTTTATGAAAGGAAGTTCTTCAAGCTGACTATCCTGTAGAGGGACTTCAAATCTGTCCCTAAAACCCTTTAAGGATTCAAGATCCATTTTTTTTACATTATGAGCTCCCATAGAAGCTTCACCTGATCCCATACCAAGACCTTTAACTGTTTTTACAAGAATAACTGTTGGCTGTTCTGTATGCTCCCGGGCTGCTGAAAATGCAGCATATACTTTACGAGGATCATGTCCNCCCCTGGACATTTGCCAAAGTTCATCATCAGTTTTATCTTTTACCATTTCCAAAAGTTCCGGATCAGCTCCAAAAACATGTTCTCTTAAATAAGCCGGACCTCTGGCTCTGATTGTCTGAAACTCACCATCAACCATGGATGAAAATTTCCTTAGAAGCAATCCTTTAGTATCCCTTTCCATAATATCATCCCATTCAGAGCCCCAGATAACCTTAATGACATTCCATCCGGCACCCCGAAAATTGCCTTCAAGTTCCTGTATAATTTTTCCATTACCTCTGACTGGACCATCCAAACGCTGCAGATTACAATTTACAACATAAATAAGATTATCCAGTTTTTCCCTTGCAGCCAGAGCAAGAGCTCCCTGGGATTCCGGTTCATCAGATTCACCATCTCCCATAAAAACCCATACCTTCCTGTTACCGGAATTTGTAAGACTTCTTGCATTCATATATTTCATAAATCTGGCCTGATAAACAGCCATAATAGGGCCTAGCCCCATAGAAACAGTTGGAAACTGCCAAAAATCCGGCATTAACCATGGATGAGGATAAGATGACAATCCTCCTCCACCAACTTCCTGACGAAAGTTAACCAGCTGCTCTTCTGTCAATCTTCCTTCAACAAAAGCTCTTGAATATATTCCCGGAGATGAATGCCCCTGAAAAAAAACCATATCTGCACCATCTTCCGAATCAGGTCCTCTAAAAAACCAATTAAAACCTACCTCGTACAATATGGCAGCAGAAGAAAAACTAGCTATATGTCCACCAAGACCCTTTCCATCTTTATTTGCCCGAACAACCATTGCCATAGCATTCCAGCGAACAAAAGAACTTACATTTTTTGCTATTAGTGAATCTTCAGGTATGACAGCAGATTTATCGGGTGGAATAGTATTCATATAGGGTGAAAGAACACCAGGAGAAGTAAGTACTCCTTTTGAACGGGCCCGGTCTGTCAGTTCTCTTAACAAATAATCTGTTTTATCAGATCCTTCATATCTAATTACACCATTCAGAGACTCAAGCCATTCATTTGTTTCAAGAGGATCCGGATCATGATAGTATTTTTCCATTATTATATTCCTTATTGTTTGTTACAGTAGAATATAATATTTACATATCTAAGAAGCAATATATATTATTATTTTTGTAATGTTTATTTGTTTTTTAGTATTTTATATAAAAAGGGGTACGATAAATCGTACCCCTGGTTTTTATAAATTCAATTAGCTATTTCCCTGCGTTTAAAACTGACTGAGCAGCTGCAAGTCTTGCTATTGGAACTCTGTAAGGTGAGCAGGATACATAGTTAAGTCCTGCATGGTAACAGAAATCAATTGATTCCGGATCTCCTCCATGTTCACCACAAATACCCATCTTCATGTTAGCTCTTGTGCTACGGCCCTTTGCAACAGCCATCTCAACAAGCTGGCCTACACCACTTGCATCCAAAGTCTGGAAGGGGTCTTTTGGAAGAACTGACTGATCCATATAATCACCAACAAAACTACCTATGTCATCTCTTGAATAACCAAAAGTCATCTGTGTAAGGTCATTTGTACCAAAAGAGAAGAACTCTGCGTGTTCTGCAACTTTTTCTGCAGTTAAAGCTGCTCTTGGAATCTCAATCATTGTACCAATTTTATGTTTAACCTTCATTTTCCTGGCTTTAAATACTTCTGCAATAACTTCTTTTGCATTATTTGCCAATATTTCAAGTTCTTTTGCTGTACCAACAAGAGGTATCATTATTTCGGGTTCTACTACTACTTTTTTCTTCTGAACTTCACATGCGGCAGTCATAATGGCCTCAACCTGCATATCATAAATTTCCGGATAAGTAATACCAAGTCGACATCCTCTATGCCCAAGCATTGGATTCATCTCATGAAGAGATTCAACTTTCTTTGTAAGTTCAGCAGGTTTAAGACCCAGTTTACCGGCAAGTTCTTTAATATCTTTTGGAGTATTGGGTAAAAATTCATGTAAAGGAGGATCAAGAAGTCTAACTGTAACAGGAAGACCATTCATAGCTGTAAAAATACCTACAAAATCTTTCTTCTGCAGGGGAAGAAGTTTTTTCAATGCTGCTTTTCTTGCATCAAGATCTTTAGCAACGATCATTTCTCTAAAAATCTGAAGTTTTTCTGCTTCAAAGAACATGTGCTCAGTTCTACACAGACCAATACCTTCTGCACCTAATTTACGTGCTACTTTAGCATCTTCAGGCTGATCAGCATTTGTTCTGACTTTAAAACCTTTTTCTTTAATACCATCTCTTTTTGCTTTTAATCGAACTTCATCAGCCCAGCCTAAGAACAATTCAAGATCTTTTGTAATTTTCGGATTAATAAGTTTAACTTCGCCTGCAAAAACTTCACCAGTTGTTCCGTCGATTGTTACAACAGAACCTTCTTTATAAGTCTTTCCATCAACAGACATAGACTTACCTGAAACAACAACATCTTTACATCCTGCTACACAGGGAGTTCCCATTCCACGGGCTACAACAGCTGCATGACTTGTCATACCACCTGTAGAGGTAAGAATACCCTCTGCTGCATCCATACCGCCAATATCTTCAGGAGAAGTTTCTTTTCTTACTAATAGTACTTTCTTACCATTTTTAACCCATTCTTCAGCTTCATCAGCAGAAAAAACAATCTGACCGGAAGCTGCACCAGGAGAAGCATTAAGTCCCTTTGCAAGAACAGCAAGTTCTTTACGGAATTTGGGATCAATCATAGGGTGAAAGAGCTGGTCAAGCTGATCGGGAGTAACACGCATAACTGCTTCAGTTTTAGTAATCATCTTCTCGGCAACCATATCCACAGCACACTTTACAGCAGCAGCTCCTGTTCTCTTACCATTTCTGGTTTGAAGAATAAAGAGTTTTTCCTGTTCAATTGTAAATTCCATATCCTGCATATCACTGTAATGCTTCTCAAGCATATCTTTTACTGAAACAAGTTCCTCATAAGCAGTTTTGTTAATTTTTTTAAGCCCTGCAATTTTAAGAGGTGTTCTAATACCGGCAACAACATCTTCACCCTGAGCATTCATTAAAAATTCACCATAGAAAACTTTTTTACCTGTTGAAGGATCTCTGGAAAAACAAACACCTGTTCCGGAATCATTTCCAAAATTACCATAAACCATAGACTGAACATTAACAGCTGTTCCAACCAGGTTCTGAATGTCATTCAATTTTCTGTATTTAACAGCTTTAGGATTATTCCATGAACCAAAAACGGCATCAATTGAAGCCCTAAGCTGATCCATAGGATCCTGAGGGAAATCTTTTTTAAGTTCTTTTTTATATGCTTTTTTATAAAGAACAACTAATTCCTGAAGATCCCCACCTGTTAAATCAGTGTCATCCTCTACCTTTTTCTTTACTTTAAGATCAGAAAGAATATCTTCAAATACATCAAGCTCCAATCCCATTGCTACATTACCAAACATCTGAATAAAACGTCGGTATGCATCCCATGCAAATCTTTCATTACCAGTCTTTTCAGAAAGACCGACTACAGATGTGTCATTTAAACCAAGATTTAAAACAGTATCCATCATACCAGGCATAGAAACAGCAGCACCTGATCTTACAGATACAAGAAGAGGATCTTTATCATCACCAAGTTTTTTACCCATCAATTTTTCAAGTTTCTTTAAGTTATCCTGTAACTGATCTTCAAGATCCGC
>JGI24023J19991_10000382_pt1 | contig 34523 bp, 37 predicted proteins | sample Cruoilmetagenom1_FD_19991 | JGI IMG/M metagenome (IMG submission 19991)
TGCGAGCGCAGCGCGGCAATCTGTTAAATAGAATCAAGTAGTTACAGATTGCTTCGTCGCTACTCTCCTCGCAATGACTAATTAATCAGAGGTTCCTTAATATAAACCATTAATAATTACCTTCTGATTTGTTTTTGTGTGTCCTGCTCTGATGTTTGATTATTGCCTGTTTTGCCTGGCCCATCCTGTCGCTTTTGCTGTTGCCTCGGTCTTTGATGATGTGGGCCTCGTCGTTGTTCTACCGGCTGCCCTGTTTGATGGTGCTGCTGTTGTTCCGACCGCTGGGGCGGATGCTGACGGCGTTGCTCTCGACGTTGTTCTACCGACTGTCTGGTTCGATGGTTCTGCCATTGTCCCGATCGCTGTGACGGATGCTGATGGCGTCGATCTCGACGCTGTTCCGCAGGCTGTCCTGTTCGATCATGACGCCATTGACCCGCGCGCTGTGACGGATGCTGATGGTGTTGTTCTCGACGCTGCTCTACCGACTGTCTTGTTCGATGATGCTGACGGCGCTGCTCTCGACGATGTTCTTGCTGTTCGTGTGCACGCGAGCGGCCTTTTTTATGTGCGCGCGGTACAGTCCAGGGTTTATTATGCTTATATCTCAATCGTTGATGATGACCGGTATTAAGTCGAATATGTGGCGGGAGTCTATTGACTACGACCCAGCCATGATTAATACGGTGATAGTGATACACATGGCGATGAACATCGTAGTACACATCCTGATCAGGATAATAGTAATACTCATAGTAAATACTTGAGCGTGGATAAGAATGCTTGTAACTGTCAGAAGAACGGGTTTGTGAATACGTACTACATGCACTGATGAGCACACTAACAAGGACCAGCATACCCCGTGACAAGATATAACGTACTGATATTTCAGACACATTATTGCTGAACGTTTTCATAATGGCGACTTCTCAAGTGATAACTTAAGGCCATTAAATACCAGGCTAGCTGAATGTAGGATGAACGGGGTATCTCTACTGAGCATCTAGTGGGTGGGTGAGATCAATGCATTGCCATATCCTGAGGGTTGCATTCACCTGCTAAGACTGAATTTTTGGTGATATGTCAAAGTATTCCCGACACTTTCAGACTTGTTATGCGCAGAATATACGTTTTCTTGTTGTTATGGGCCAGGCAGTTAAAAACATTATTTGTAGTAAAAATTATCTTTAGACCTTAATCGTATCATTCACTTCAACAAAAGGTGATCCTTCGGTAATTGCTTCGAAACCCAAATTGCCAGCCGGTGCCGCATAGACTTCTGTGATACCTGTTCTTCTGGTAGTGGCTGAATCAATTTATCATGTACCAGCAATCGGTATATGTATTCAATTTTTTCCGTTATTGAATCCGTCGCTTCGAATTTAACTACCCCACGATCCTCGCCGTACTTAACTCCGATACGAATGGCTTCTTTCACCAGTTCTGCTTCGTTTTTAAGTTTTTTCATCGAGATGAATCTTCCTTATATGGCACAAGCAGATTGTAGCACAAGCTAACAAGGAGTTTACCAATGAACCAGATCATCACCTGTTTATCATTCTCTTTAGGCTAGGGAGCCTCTGATCAATTCGTGAATTGACATCTGGTGGCTGAAATATTCCTGGCTCAGCAAAGGAACGCTTACTAATAGCCTGCTATTAGTGGCGAATTCCGCATTGATCCAGATTGTTCATCTCACCATCTGCACAATCCAGAATTAATCAGAGGTTCCCTAGGGTTTGAAACACTGTAAATCATCAGCAAAATGCAAGGGGCCAATATAGGTCTCACGAATCCGGGTGGTTGAGTCTTGCTCCTTTCCCAGTGTGCGATTCATGCGGTGGGATAATACTAGTTGTTTCACCCCTGCCCTGGCGGCAATTTTCCCGATCACCGAGGGTGGCATATGTAAACGACGGGCAATGGCGCCCGTATGTTCCGGAATCGCGTGATGAGCGACCAGTAAATCCACCTGTTTTGCCAGTGCCGAGAGCACATTATTCTGATTGCTCATATCACCACTAAATACCAGCCTGACCCCACCGAGTTCCACCCGCCAGGCCAANGCGGGTATCGGCCCATGATGCACCGACACTGCTGCTATACGATAAGACGAATTAGCCATTACCATCCGCTCGGCTTTAGCGGATGTCTCGACATCATGCGGCAACAGGCGGTAACTTTCTCGACCATCGAGGTAATCACTCAAATATCGATAGGATCCATCAGGTCCAAATAAAGCCTGTATATAAGCCGTTGTCGATGGCATCACCTGATTACCGTCTGGTCCATACAAGGGCAAGTCACGATTCCGCCCACTGAAGTAAGAGGCCTTGATCAATGCCGGCAAGTCATTACTGTGATCTGCATGCAGGTGGCTGAATAAAATCACATCCAGGTCATTTAGCGATGCTCCGCTTTGCTCGAAACGCAACGCACTGCCAGCACCCATGTCAATAAGAATTTTCGCCTTGCCATTGTGCCAGATGACATATCCACTGGAGGCACGCCCATCATCCAGTTCAGGCCCACCGGAACCTAATACCTGCAACCATACACCCTCGTCCCCGCATGATGTTTTTGCCTGTGCAGGCACATCTGCAAGCAGTATGACAACAGTAATAAATAAATATTTAAATAACATTCCTCTCATCCCTNCCTGCCAATGCAGATTAATGTTATAAATTTGATCCTAGTGCAAGTACACTCGATTTATTACTTTTATATTTCTCGCTCTTTAGCCCTATCAGATTGTATTTTTTTAATTTTATTCATGATCAGATTAGATCTGAATCCATACTGAGTTTTGGGATAGGTATATGCTATGTAGGCATGTAATGCTATTGCACCTTCAATATCATGAGTTTTTTCAAGACATTTTGCCTTTAGAAAAAACAGCTCTGCCTTTCTCTCATCATTATAATCGTATACGCGAATCGCCCTATCCACAATAGAAATGACGTCTTGACAATCTCCCTCATTAAAATTGTTATGCGCTCTTATCATGGCACCATCTCTGGCCAGGGAAGAGCACCCGCCGATAACAAAAATTAACAGTGGTACTACATAATATTTCATATTTTTTCTTCTCGTTATTTAAACCTGAAAAGTTGTTACTAATAACAATAGTATAATTGACAACCTATAGTATCAAGTACAGAGCCAATACATTGATATCGTGACAAACATTCAAGCAACCTCTGAGCGATTCATGAATTGATCAGAAGTTGCTTAAACATAAAGTCATGATTCATACAAAAATAATGCTATAGTCCAGTAAACTTGAGATAGGCCACCAAACCCTTAATCATAATACTAATAATACAGATCAGGACTATCATCTTCACCGCGACTGGATCACAAATAAACGACTAAAGTCAACTGACTACTCAGTCTATAGAAAAAAGCGATCCTGAAACCATAGAATGGATGGATAGGCAGAGACCCATATCCAGAAAAAACGATTCAGTCCAAACAAACAGGCATTGGCGAAATGGAAACTACCTGCAATAATGAGCGCAATGCCCAGGCCAACACTTGAAAATAGTGATAGAGGAAAGAGTATTTCAAAAAGCATCACACTCCATGACATGAAAAAAAGTAAGCGCGGCGCATCAGCCCAATCCCGTAAAGATTCACTGACGGGATAGGCAGAGAACAGAAATACATCACNCAGGGCACGGCCGCTGCGCCAGTCTTTATTCACTATCTTGACCCAACCTGAAATAAAATACGACAACACCAATTGNAGTGCCAGGTAGCCAAACGCAATTTCTTTCCAATGTTGCACAGGCAAGAAATGAACCAGACACAGGCAACAAAGGATCAACAAACCCATGCGATCAGCACCGCCATTATACGGCCCCTGATAACGTTGCAATAGGACTAGNGCCAACAACAATAATAAGGCGACAACCCAGGTAGTTTGGACACCTATNATGAGCAACAAAGCCAATAGTAGTCGCGCCAGAAACAAAAAGCGTTCACTTGTCTGTGCCTTTAAGTGTTCGATACTCTGCTGGGCAAATGCAAACCCCATCAGTATTTCTGTCAAGCGGACAGCGTATTCCAGGTTCACACTAAAGCCTGCACGGGCAATCGCTCAATGCGTGAATAGTAGGTCACTTCCTCTTGCAGCTCTGTTTCCTGTCGTTCTATGATAAGGAGACGAAATTGCAAATGAGAGGCATCCGCCCAATGAACCTGCGTTGTATCATTGACAACATCACTCATAATCCGTCTCATTATTTCATCTTCACTGTGCCGTGTTGGCGATTCCATAAGGCGTTCCGCACAACTGACAACAAACATCGACTCGTTCCATTGTGGATTCCATAACATCCGACCAAGCATATGCAGGAGCGGCAGATGAGCCGGGTGTGGACGAAATTCATGCCACTCTTGCGGCACATCATTTTCTGCATTCAATAGCGTAAATTGAACACGAGGTGAAGGTGCGATAATGTCAAAGAAGCGCCAGGACGGGACTAATGCCGGCAACAACAGTTTCAATACTGGTAACATAAATGCTCTTTTAGATTATTATTTGTCTGTCTGCACAACGCAGGCCATCAGTACAAGTAAGAGAATTAGCTCTATCTAGTTTCTAAAACTTGTCATTCCCTTCCATGCCTAAATTATTAATCCGGCTTTTACCCAGGATCTTGAGAAGCCAATGACGAAAAAATCTCAAAACGGGATAAATTATCGCTGAAACAGTCTTTGACTTGAATAACCAGTAATTTGCCCTGTTAAAGAACCCAACACGCGAGCTCATTAACGCCAGTTCATGCATAGCATCCGCTCCGTAATAGATCTTACGACCTACTTTTAACACCATGCCCTGGTCAATATCCAGGCCCCGTTCGGTTATTTCTCTCATCACATCACTCTCGATACGTGCGTTGACAATCGCGATATCTCTGTCCACCTCTCTCACCTGCAAGCTATGACAATAATGATGACAGACAGGACACTCTTTGTCATAAACCAGCACAATATTTTTCTTCTTCAGCATATGATTTTTATCAAACAGAAAGATACAACATCATTTTAATTGCATACAATGGAGCATAATATCCAGATTGTTATTATACACTTCACTTCATATTGTTTATGGCTTGTTCTGACGAGTCTGGCAAGCCCCCCATAAAATAATCCGATAATATTGTCACTTTTTTTGTTCTCATGCATCTCTATACAGGAAACACTAATAAGTTGGATTAATTCCTACAATCGGAGAATAAAATGACTAAAAAACAACCAACAAACAGTACCTTAGATAGACGTGGTTTTTTGAGTGCCAGTGGAAAACTGGTATTATCAGGAACTGCAATCGCATTAATGAGCGGCTTAAATAGCGCATGTGCAGGAAAGTCTGCGAATAATAATCACATCGAGCAAGACGTACGAATCCTCAATACCGCTATCGCTGCTGAGCATGAGGCCGTAGCCGCTTATCAGTTAGGAGCTGAGAGTGGTTTATTGAGTGTTGGTGTATTAAAGGTTGCCATCAAATTTCAAGGTCATCACAAGGAACATATTGACGCCCTTGCTGGCACTGTCCGAAAACTCGGTGGGCAGGCCGTGGATGCAAAAAGCAATTATAATTTTCCCGTTAAGCAGTTGAAAAAAGAAAGTGATGTACTGATGTTTGCTGCTGACCTGGAAAGAGGAGCAGTCAGTGCTTATGCAGGCGCGATACCCGTATTTGATAATAGCGATTTGGCAAAGGCGGCCGCCAGTATTTTAGCCGATGAAGCTATGCATTGGGCAATTTTACGCCAAGCACTCGGTCTTGACCCCGTACCCGGTGCATTTTTCTCATAAACATGAAAAATCATATCTTTCAATTAATTATTCTGCTTGCCTGTTTTTCAGGCAGTCAGAACATTGCGTATTCCGATAGTGACATCAATATCGCTGCCGGCAAACATATTTATACCCGATGCACTGGGTGTCATACGTTCGCTTATCATCGCACAGGTCCAAAACACTGTGGTTTATTTGAGCGACGTGCTGGCAGCTCCCCTGGATTTGAATTTACACCTGCGTTGACAGACTCAGGCATTATATGGACAACTAAAACACTCGACCAGTTCTTGAAAGCACCGCTCGAAACAGTGCCAGGCACCAATATGGGATTTTCAGGGATACCCTCCTCTATTGAACGCGCTCAATTGATCATGTTTTTATCCACATTAACTGAAAAAAATCCTTTATGCAGGTAAACTAACAATTATGGAATTACAACATGCACTATCAAAAAACACACCTCACTCCGCTACTGATGCACCAAGCGACAGTGAATTGGTCGCTAGAATTAAGGCCGGTGAACTTGAGTTTTTTGAAACCATTATGCGTCGTCATAACCAACGTCTGTACCGTATTGCGCGAAGCATCCTAGGAGAGGAGGATGAAGCGATGGACGTGGTACAGGAAACCTACATTACAGCATACTACCAACTTCACCAGTTTAAAGGGCCCTCGGGTTTTCCCAGCTGGTTATCTCGCATCGCCAGCAATGAAGCCATGATGCGGATCCGAAAATCCAAACGTATACATTATATTTTGGATGATGATAAGCATGAACTCAATGAAATTAAATCACTTGAGCCACAACCGATGGACGCGCTAGCCACTCAACAATTACGTCAATTAATCGAAGAAGCCATCGATTTACTCCCCACGGACTGCCGTAGTGTTTATGTTATGCGTGCCATTCAGCAACTCAGCACTGCAGAAACCGCAAGATCGCTGGACGTATCCAATGATGTTGTAAAAACGCGTTACCTGCGTGCCAAACGGTCTTTAAAAACAATCTTTGAAGGTCATATAGAAAAAGCAGGGCTAAGTTCATATGAATTTGCAGGTCATCGCTGCGACACTATAGTTAAAACAGTGATGGATAAATTAAGGGATATTCGAGCATAAAAATAAGGACGTAAATAAGCATACACAGCCATTACAGGCTCATATCAACCTGGCCGGTGATGGTTGCAATATATGAATTCATGCTCAAGCCAGATTGACCGATAGAAAGATTATCATCCTGATGATTGCAATGTTGCCATGACATCAATTCGAATACTCTTTTCATCTATCAAGGAAATCAGTTTTTTAAATGATTCTTTAGCAGCCATTTCTTTATTGGAATTATGCGCATCCGCTTCGCTTTCCCAATAATACACACCGACCCATTCATTATTAGTATTTTTATATAAAGCCTGATGAATAAACCCCTTCACATTTTTTACATCAGGTAGTTTACCGTCAACAGCCGATATCATTGCCTTGTCTTCGACACCCGCCTTTGATTTCCAAGTGACCACTTCAATTACTCTATTTGTCACATCTATCACCGAATTTAACAAGATATATACCAGCAAAGAGAGGCACTGGTCTTATCAAAAAAAATAGACTTATTTTATTACTATACATTGCTACTCTTTAGCCTTTTTAGTCGTTTTTTTAAAGAAGTTCGTAATTTATCGTGCCAAGATAGCATTTCCGGCGGTATTTATGAATTATTTATTTCTGGTATCCGACCATAAATTAATCCTAATGCAGCACCAGTGATAATAAACTGAACAACTTGAAATACTGTGTGATAAGCAAGAAAGGTAGGAATAGGTTCAATCTGTATTTTTGCTGCGGTCGCAAAACCCATTACCGTATATACCATCAAGCCTATAATCAGGCTAAATTTAATACCCTGAAGGATAGGACTTCCTCTGCGATAGTAATATGGATAAAGATAAGCAATCACAATACCTTGAATTATGATGGCAGTAATACCAAGCCCTATTATAGGCTCAGAACGTGTGAATGCACCAAGCTCTGCATATAGCTCATGAAACCAGATAATATGCCAGGGATAGGCCCATAGCATCGTTAGAATAAAATAAGATATCGTGGATAACGCAATTTTTTTCATTGTCGCTCACCTTTTTTCTGTGATGATAGTTTGGTTAAATGTATTATTTACATATTTTTAAATTAGTAATAACACGGACTAGTATAATTAAGGATATGGCCCTGGATCTGCAGAACTACACTCGACACTCACTGTTTAGCCGAGTGCAGTCCTTTGATAGCTACTACTGATACGTATTTTACAGACGTATCACATATCAATCGCTTCCGACACTTCAATCGAACCGCCTGCTACAAGGATAGGACAAGCTTTTGCTTTCACTAATGCATCATCAATATCCAAAGCTTCAATGAGACTATAACCACTGGCAGGATTGCTGCCCCCATCATTGACTACAGAGCCATTACTATTGACTGTCGTCGATTTACCAACCGGATTACCGCCATCAATAACCGCACTACCCATTGACCCAAACCATTGCCCCCATTCATCCATTACTTTTGCATGTTCTTCATTTGTTTCCGGGTGCTTGCCTCCATGATATACGAACAGATATTTAGCCATATTAGAATCTCCTATTACTGAAATATGAATAACTTAGCCTTGGCGTTATTATTGAGTTTATGTGTGGTTGTATAATCACCGACTCTTTTGCTTGCCAAAACCAATGGAATTAGAGAATATCAGCAATGTAATGCATTTACAGTGGGTAAAATACTGAGAATTCTCAGCACAAAGTGTGGAGACTGCACAATGGATACTATGAACGACTACTCTACTACCCGTGCCAAAGAATCACTACGTCACCTTAGCAGCAGTCCCTTTCTGATAAGGGCTGTGAAGCAACTGACAGAAGACATTCCTGCAATCAATACTGAATTGAGCGAAACGGTACTCGGAGAAATACCTGCATTTTCTGAATCGAGGAATCCGGAAGTCCTACCGGACTTTGCCAATCATAGCACTCAACATACAACTGAAATCTTGCGTTTGTTAGGCGGCGGAATGGTAGGTGACTTCGAATTTGTACGTGACTATGCCAGAAAACGTGCTGAGCAACGCTTCCCTCTGGAAGCAATATTACATGCCTATCGCTGTGGTCACAAAGTTTTTTCTCGCTGGGTACGTAAAGCAATACTAACAACCGAAATCTCCGCTGAAAACACTCAACAAATCGTCACAGATGTAGCGGATTTCGCCTTCGAATATACCGATGCGATCAGTACGATTGCTGCCAGCACCTACGTGTCGCAGGTACGTTTGCTGTCGGATATCGCCGGCGATCAGCGTACTGAATTACTCAGTATATTACTATCAGGTTACGACGAATCTGATCGTCGTGTAACAAAAATATTGCATGATGCTGGCTATCTTAAACAACGTCAGTCGTTTTGCGTTGTCTTGGCACAATCTGTTGACCCTGCTGAAATGCTTAATCTGGCTCGCGCCCGCCGAATGGTCGATTCGATAGATAGTATTTTTCAAAAATCATCAGCGCATCGTCTTATTGATTTACACCATAATAAGGTGACTATTATATTTTCCGATATCCGTCGCACCTCCGGCTGGACAGCTCCGCATACTGCTCTGGCTGAAAGAATATCGTCTGAGTTATTGATGGTGGGTAATGCTGCACTCATCGGCGTCAGTAATGATGTACCCTCAACATCACAAATCCCCAACGCATACCGAGAAGCCTCACTCGCACTAGACCTTGCTGATTTATCACAACGTGTTGTTCAATTTTCTCAGATACCGGCACAGCGCCTGCTACTGCATATAGCAGGTGAAGAATTCCAGCGAACCTTACCGACTTGGGCCAAACCATTCTTTCACGCTGACGACGTTGCGGGGGGTACTTTAGTCACAACTTTACGTGCCTACGCAAACGCAAATATGAATATTTTGAAAACCGCACAAAATCTATCAGTGCATCCCAATACCATCTATTCCAGATTACAGAAAATTCTCGATATAACGAGTATGGATGCAAGAAGATATTATGCATTAACAGAGCTGCTGATCATTGCTGATTGCAAGATGTCCCCAAGGGGGACTCGCCCCAATGAAGCCATTGCACGACCAGATGTCACAACTACATAGGCATGTTTACCTTTGCCCTGATTTAAAATGCAGCAACTCCTTAAATAATATGGACGTCAAAAGCCGCCCGATAATTCTATAATGTTTTCTCCCAAAATAATGCTTTACCCATCTTAGGATCCAGTTCGTAGCCGCTAAAACCAAATTTTACATAGGCAGCTTGAGCGGCCTGATTGCCTTCCAAGACTTCCAATGTTAACTTGCAGCACCCTGTTTCCATAGCGATATTCTCGGCTTCTTTGAGCAGCAACCGGGAAATACCTTGACCTCTGTATTCCGATATCACAATGACATCATGTATGTTGAGTAATGGCTTACAACGAAAGGTTGAAAAACCTTCTATGCACGTAACTAAACCTATTGGCTTGCCTTCCACATAGGCTAATATCACATGCACATCATCTCTTTGATAGAGAGCGGAAGCCAGATTTGCTTTTACATCTTCTGCCAAATCTTTCCCACCACCCATGGGGTCACGAGCATATGCACTCATCAAACTGACTAGCGCTTCAGCATGCAGGGTGTCACTGAAATCCGCTCTTATTATTTCGACCATAATTCAGCTCGCTTGGAATCTAGATTATCAGTGCTAGTTACCATTTGTAATTATATCATCTGAAGAGCTCACCAGTTAACCGACCAGTAACGAAAAAAATTATTAATCAGCTACCATCAAGCTTAACGGAATACCTCGATTAAAATTGACTTTTAAAATACATAATGGATTATATGGCCATTTTAAATGGCTGCATTACGAAAAGCATCCGTAATACTATCCTGATGAGCGCACAATATATCGGCATGTCGATTTACGATGCTATGTACGACGTGAGACAGCCATCCATGCACTGACGCCTAAATAAAACAGGCCAGCTATCCCGTTCTGCAGTTTATAAATATTATATTTTTCTAACAGCGTCTTGCAGCGTGACGATAATATCGCATAACACGAGTCCAGTACGGTAGCCAGTAGTAAAAAAGTTAAGGATAAAATAGTGATTTGCAGCACATAGCTTTCAGTCGAAACGACGAACTGGGGTAGAAATGCGCTGAAAAACACAATAGTCTTGGGGTTGCTTAATGAGACAAAGAAACCTCTTGAAAAAGAAGCGGAAGCCGTCAGGCAAAACGTCTTGTTTTGTGCCTGCAGGGCAGCCATCAAATGTTTTATTCCCAGATATAACAAATAGGCTACGCCCAGCCATTTGAGAATATAAAAACCGTCAGCCAACACGCGTATAAGCCAGGTGGTACTCAAACCAGCAATGATTAATTGAATAGCCATCGCCAGCGTTGTTCCTGCGACAGTTTGCAATCCACGACGTTTGCCATGCATCACACTGGTGGAGACAATTACCAGGACATTCGGCCCTGGGATAATAATCAGCATAAAAGACAGTAATAAAAACGTGATGTAAGAGTTTAATTCCATAGCTATTTCTTTGTAAAATCAGTTTTCCGGACGCTGCCTAAACCCGGAAAACCATGAGTTTTCTATTACCCGATGAAAGGCCCAGCATAATAGTGACAGTCCCAACAATCAAGATTAAATATCGCCTTATAATTTATAGACTGCATCAAGATCAACACTTAACTCACAGGCATGAGGCGTTGGTACGCCGCGGCCAGTGCCTCGTCATCACCCACATTGCCAGGGAAAATCACTACCGGCATACCGGGAAAACAGGGGTGATCTTGTGGACAGCGCACCACCGAACAACCTGCCATATTTGTCCGACTCGCAAGGCCAGACCATCGCTCAATATATTGTTCGAGGTAATACCGCCCTTACTGATTAAAAAACCGGTATTTGCCGGCAAATTCCTCACCACCTCCATCAAAAATCCCGACACCTGCTCACCAAAGGCCAGTCGGGATTGCTGATCGTAAAACTGTAACTCCGTACGACTTGTATATATCACGGGTGTCATATTGTTTGCGTGTTACTCACGGAAGCGCTGCATCATGTCGTCCATCGCGTAGATACCCATCTCTTCCAATGAGCTATCGAGGAACATCGAAAAATAAAAGCCAGGGGCGTGATGCCCTACTTCAGTCACGATATTGGTATGACCGAGCATCAACAAAGACGCATGCACCTCGGCACTGGATGCATAGCCGCCGGGATGGCCACTACCCTTGGAACCGGCAACCTGGAGAGTAAGATAGCGCAGTGCATCAACCTCCTTTCTTCGTCAATACTCCCCTACAAACCATTTAAAATAAGCAGAATTAGCTTNCCATCTGTTTTATAGTAATAATTGCAGTCAAGTATTAGAGACATATCAGATAATAACTAAATTGCCGATACNACTATATATGATAACTTCCTCAATCATTATCATTAATACAAGTGTTGTTTATAGATACCAAAAAGGACAGAAAGAATGGTAATNCCAGACTCTATAAAAGATAAGAAAATACTCATCGTGGATGATGTGCCTTCCATGTTAAGTATTATGAAGGCATTTTTAAAAGACGTAGGATTCTTTCNNTTGGCAACTGCTAATGGCGGGAAAGAAGCACTCACAAAAATACAACGCATACAATTTGACCTAATCATATGTGATTGGAATATGCCTGGGATGTCAGGGATAGATATACTTAAAGTTATAAAAGCTGACGACACACTTCAGTCAACAGCATTTATGATGGTGACAGCGACTTCTGAACTGGAAAAAGTAAAGGAGGCCGTTGCGAGTGGAATAGATGGATACATTGTGAAACCGTTTCAGGCCAATACTCTTTACGAAAAAATCATTACTATATGTAAATAAATGTTTAAAAAGAACAGCCAATCTTCATTGTATTGACCGTTTACAATGGGTGTTTTTTTACTTCTTTTTTTGGGGTGCTCTGCAACTTTCAGCTAACCATTAAGCATTTTTAGTAAAAACAAAATAGCTGAATTTTTGTTCCTTGTCTGTTGGAGTAATGTGCTTTTCGTATATCTCTTCTATAAAAGTAAAATTTTTACCTAATTCATCTTTTAGTTTTACTGCATCATATTGAACTATATCAAGACCACTACATTTCGTCGGGCCACCAATTGCAAAGGCTGCAATAATGACGTGGCCACCGGCCTTGACAGACGACTCTAATACTTGTTTGTATTTTACCCTCTCTTCCTTCGCAGTTAAAAAATGGAATACTGCACGGTCATGCCATATATCATAACTGCAACCAGGAACAAAGTTCGTTACGTCTTCTACCTTCCACTCTATAAGAACTGACTTATCACCCAGCCTTTGCCTGGCATGATCAAGCGCATTAGAAGATAAATCCAGAACCGTTATATGATTGAATCCATCTTCTAAAAGAAAATCAGATAACGTAGAAGCACCTCCTCCAACATCAATTATATAATCAGCCTTATCCTGTGCGAGTTTTCTGATTAATGCCAGTGAAATAGCAGGCTTCCTTTGGTACCAGCTAACCTCAAGAGGAGACTTATCTTTATAGATATTATCCCAGTGATCTTTATGATTCAATTGGTTCCACCACCTAAGCTATTTTCATGTATTGTCTTGATGCTTGTTACCTGAAGGCGAACCCGCTTAAACTTTTAGCCTTCATAAGATTGCAGTCTTCTCAAGAGCCAGATTCAAGTTAAAAATGCACCATCGATTTCAGTATAAACCTCAAGGGATATCTTGTCGATTTTATCCTATATTTAAACCAGACAATACAGGCAAAGGCATTATCAACATGAACACTTTCAAGTGTGCGGTAGGGAAATCTATATCCAATTGCATTCATAACAAGTTAATCTTTTTAATTCCAACGGCCATCACTATTTATGGGCATAGTCACTGAGTCATAAGCTGCGGCTGCGCGCAAACTGATGGACTATCGCCATGTACTGGTGGCGACCCCTCAATTTATTAAATCATTTGGCAAACCCGAATCACCGCATGATCTAGTGAAATTCCCCTGCGCTTCTTGGAGTAAGAAAGATAATTCAGCTGAATGGATCCTGGGTGGAGAAAAAATTTTAATCAAAACATCCATTAGAGTGAACGATTACCCGCATATGCGCTACCTGGCATTGCAACATAAGTGTATAACTGAACTGCCACCTTTTATGGTAAGAAAAATGATCGAGGAAAAGCGTTTAGTACATATTCTCCCAGAATATGATTTTCCACAATATTGTGTGAACCTGGTTTTTCAAAGTCGACACCAACTTTCCCGTATCGCAAGGGTATATAGTAATTTTTGCACGTCAAATGCTGAGAGATATCTACAATCCAATGGCCAAAGCTGAAAAATTATTGTGTGCTGCATTGGTCAGATTTTTTAATTGACGCGTAAGTGCCGGGCCTAAAATACTCAACAATATCAGACTGAAAACAATTTCTGATATTGCAATAAACAAACCCTGCCTATGTACGCTATTTATGGCGTTGGATATAAATTGAGTATCAAACTCCACAACTAAACGCCCGACCCGTTGATCTGCAATTAATATTGACATATGCAAAAAATAAAAAAAACTTCCAGTACTTTATATTCTGCCTTCTTTGATAGTGCTGCACTAATCGTATTATTGACGTGTGGCGTTCCTGTTTGAACTGGAATTGCTTATCTTAAAAGCCGCTATACCCGCAATGGCGGCATCTGATCTTCCTTCCGCTACAGAATGAAGGGCATTATTGTGGGAAGTCGTATAGTTTAAAGTAATGTCTTTTTTAACATTAATATTATTGTCTACCAGAGTGCCTCCCCCCAACAAGGTAATCACAGCCAATTCATCGGGTGTCGTACTAGAAAGAGACAGAAACATTTACTATTCAAAATAGTAAAACACAGCAATAGCCAGGCATTTGAAATGGCGGAGAGGGGTGAGCTTGCGAACATGGGAGGTGACAGCCTCCCTTATATCAAAGACTCGAATCCTTCCCTCTCCAGAATAGAAAAACCCGGCGATAGCCGGGTTTAGATATGGCGGAGAGGGAGGGATTCGAACCCTCGGTACGAGTTAACGTACACACACTTTCCAGGCGTGCTCCTTAAGCCGCTCAGACACCTCTCCGTAAATCGGAACGCGAAAGATTACCGCAGTTAGGGTTTTTATGCAATTTTGATTGGCTGATTTCTGACAATGGTCGGCTTATTGTCGACCGAATTCTATGCCTTTACTGACCAGGGAACATAAAACCTTGAAACTATCATAGCTTTTCTGGTCGAGGTGGATATCTTCCAGGTGGCGGTCGGCGTAAAAGACTCCCAGGGGCTTGCCCTGAGCGAATACTGACATGGCGTAAAATTCAGAGGTGTCTATCAATTCGATGAATTTTTGTGGTATCAGGGGCCATATTTTTTCGTTCTTTTCCTTATTGGCCCAGACGCATCGGGGCTTTTGCAGGAGTTGACTGAACAGGTCTTTTCTACCCAGGTCGACGTCAACAAGGAAACGGCTGAAGGTCGGGTCGCTGTCGGCGCCGTTGATGTAACGCCCTTCCAGGCGGTTGAGGTCTTTGCTCAATAACGCAAATACCACACGGTTGAGACCGAGGCCATCGTGGAGGCCAGCCATAGCGATTTCGAGGATGTCGTTGACACTACTCTTGGTAGCCAGAAAGCCTTCCAACGAATGTTTGGCGGCGTCGTACATAAATTTTTGCGGCATGAGACAAAAGTGTTTGCCTGCCTCCTGATCACGCTTGCCGCCATGCACGGTGGGCCATTCTGCGGATGTCATAGGGAGCAAAGCCGTTGAAGGCGACACACCATAGAGTGCTGTGGATCTTGCCAGTTCGATCGCATTGTTATGTACTTTTCTGACGATCTCATGGTAGGAAAGATCAAGCAGGTTCGCGACCGATTCCAGGCACTCGACCATCTCTTCTGTGTACCAGCCAGTTTCTGACAGATGCACCATTTGATTGGCCAGTTTAACGGTCATCGCCCTGGGATTATGTGCATCCTCGGCATGCAGGCACTCAAACACCATCTCGGGCAAGTTCCATAGTTCAGCCAGTTTTTGGCCCAGTTGCTCCTGGCTAAAACCCAAGATGACATACTGGGCTTCGTCGTCTGATACCTGTTTTTCCCATTTCAGTTCATGCACGGCCTTCATTTGCTCGGGTGCATATAACCACAGGGCCATCGCACCGATATCATGCAGGAACGCGGCGACAAAGATTTCTTTGGGCATCATATCACCACGTGTCACTGCCCAGTCATAGGCCTGATAACCAACATGGTAGGCACGGGCGACGATACGCATATAACCTTTTTCCGAATCTGTCTGGCCCGGTGGCTCCAGTAGCGCGTAATCATTGGTGAGTGAACGCATGTTATTCATACCAATCATCATGGCGGCGTTTTCAACAGTAGAGACATTGGCATCCAGTCCACCACGTCGACCCGAATTGGCCTTACCAAGAATCGCGATCACGCCCCCTGGATCAAACAGTATGTCTGCGCAAATTCGGTCAACTGAGCGATTAAGATCCTCATCATTGAGATTTTTCAGGTCAGACTGAGTCTGCGGAAAAACCGGTAATGTCACGGTTTTCAGCTTTTCCAGCCAGCCTTCAAGGCCCATAGTTTGCTCTATTTGCATGTCATTTTATCTGTCAATTCGTACGTGATTCCCGGTTGAAACCGATCTATACCAGTGCATGTCGGCATATCTTCCTGAAACTTAATGACATCACAAAATAAATCAAGTGTTTAGCAGTTAATTGACGATATCCGGCTATGGATTTAAGTCACTGATATAAAACATGGATAACATCCTTATTTTCCTTAAAGTTGCCCACTCTATGGTCGATAAATGGAACAGTTATGCGAGGAATAGTCGTAATTATCAAGGATCCAGTATGAATCTTATTGTAGGTATAGTGATTGTCTTTGGCTGTGTTGCCCTCGGTTATGTACTATCACATGGTAACCTGATCGCGCTTTGGCAGCCCTTTGAGTTAATCATTATCTGTGGCGCTGCCTTTGGTGCATTTATCATTGCCAATCCCATGAGCATCGTCAAAAAAACATTTGGTGGCGCATTGTCTTTACTCGGTGGTTCCAGTTACAACAAACAATTGTATATGGATCTGCTGACCTTGATGTTCGGGATATTCCAGAAAGCAAGAAAAGAAGGTCTGATGTCGATAGAGGATGACATCGAAGATCCTGAAAGCAGCTCATTGTTCAGTGAATATCCCAAGGTCATCAAGGATCACCATGTGCGTGACTTTATTACTGATTACCTACGCATTATTGTTGGCGGCAACATGAACCCTTTCGAGCTTGAAAATCTCATGGATGTCGAGCTGGACAATCATCATCATGAAGCGGAAACCGTCCCTACTGCGATTACCCGGGTATCAGATGGTATGCCGGGTTTCGGGATCGTGGCAGCGGTACTCGGTATCGTTATCACGATGGGTTCATTAGGTGGACCCGCTGAAGAAATCGGCGCTCACGTGGGCGCAGCACTCGTCGGTACCTTCCTCGGTATCCTATTTGCTTATGGCTTATTAGGCCCAATGGCCAACCACCTTGAGGCGCGTGTTGCTGAAGAGGCCAATTTTTATCAAGTGATGAAGGTGTGCCTGATGGCCAATGTCAATGGCTATAGCCCACAAATATGCATTGAGTTCGGTCGCAAGGCCATGCCCTCTGCCTTGCGTCCCAGCTTTGCAGATATGGAAACGCATTTAAAAGAAAATAAATAGCTCTTGGTCAACAGAATAATTCAGCATGGAAGATAAAAAACAACCGATTGTCATCAAAAAAATTATAGCGGGCCACGGTCATCATGGTGGCTCCTGGAAGGTTGCTTTTGCTGACTTCGCCACGGCTATGATGGCCTTTTTCATGGTGCTCTGGCTGGTAGGACAGACAGACGCGCAGAAGCGTGGTGGTATCGCCGAATATTTCCAGAACCCGAGTATGGTACGTGGTCACAGTGAAGCCCCTACAGGCTCACTGGGTCCGGGCGGTTCCGGTATGAGCCTGATTTCTATTGGTTCCTCTATTGAAGTTCAAAAGGCCGACGTGACCGCTATCAAAAGTATCAGGGATGGTGGCATGGCCTATGTCTCTTATAACAAGATCAAAGAACAGCAACGCCTGGAAGCCCTGATGAAAGAATTAAGGGAAAAAATGGGCAATAATTCAGATATGGAACCGTTCAAGGACCAGGTATTAACAGAGATGGTCGATAATGGTTTACGTATTCAAATCGTTGATAAAAAACACCGCCCGATGTTTGAAAGTGGCGGCGCCAAACTAAAATTCTATACTGAAAGTATCCTGCATGAGTTGGCCAAAACCATCAACGAGGTCCCCAACAATATCAGCATCAGCGGTCATACCGATGCGAGTAAAATGTCCAAGCGTCGCGGTACCTACACGAACTGGGAATTATCGAGTGATCGAGCCAATGCAGCACGTCGTGCATTACTGGCCGGCGGTCTTATAGCGGAAAAAATAGGTCGTGTCACCGGCCTGGCTGACACTGCCCTCTTTGATAAGGAAAATCCTTTCAGCCCAATCAATCGTCGCATTACCATTCTTATCATGAAACAGGAAGTTTCCGATCTGGCAAAACAGGATGAAGCCATGAACGCAACGCCCGCTGAACTGATCCAGCAAAATAGTGCCATCGACAATATGAAACGCACTGTAAAATCACCCGAATCCAGTTTTGACCTCGACCTGAAAGCACAAAGTGAAGCTGCAGAGCCGGGTTCCAGTAAAAAAACGGATCCCAATATGAGTACGCAACTCGAACTGCATAAGTCACACAGCGAGATGCAAAAGGCACTGAAAGAAGACAGTCTTAAACAACAAGATATCAAGTCTGAAAACAAGGCAGCCGAGAAAAGAAAATCCACCAACAATGATAGCGGTGTCGTCATCCGCAATAGGAACAACAACCGCTCGTTCATACAGCTGCCACCTATCATCGACCCTGCCCTGCTACCGAACAAAATGGATGACCGCTAGGGCATCACCCTCACAAACGACCCTACTCAACGCACAAAAGTGCAATACAGCCTTTATTGATAATCTGTTATCATCGAAATACCCCAATATAGAATACTGTTCCAAACTATGTCTTCAAACCCTGAAATACCGCTGGAAGTATGGCATATCCCCACCGTAACGGATCCAGCTACATTGAGTAGACTCACACAATTGCTATCCCCGGCCGAGCAGCAACGCGCACAGCAAACCAGCATCCCTGCTGTACGTAATACCTATATCACCGCTCATGCCGTTATGCGCCTGATCCTGGGGAGGCATATGCATCTGCCACCACAATCGATCGAGTTTGTTGATAACAGGGATGGCAAACCCACTCTTGCACATGATATTCCATTAAATTTTAATCTCAGCCATACACACGCATACACCTTGCTGGGCCTATCCAGCCTGTGCCAGATCGGCATTGATATCGAAATCATCAAGCCGACTCGTGATGTTCTCGCGATTGCAAAACGTTTTTTTGCGGACAGCGAATACCATTGGCTGGCGAACTTGGCCACGCAACAAAGATATGAACGTTTTTTTCAACTCTGGTGTCACAAGGAAGCCTACCTCAAGGCACTCGGACTGGGATTACAGGGTGGCCTGTCGTCTTTCAGTCTGAGCAGAAATGATTTACTCACCACCTGCTCGATTGAAGATGAAAACAAACAACACTGGTGGTTGCAGCGTCTTGATGTTCCTGATGATTACAGGGCAGCAATCGTAGTGAACTGTGCGGATACGGTGCCGTTGGAACAGCACTGGGATATTGAGAATTTTTCCTGACTTGAGTTGTATAATGTATGTGGATTATGTTTTTTAATAACGGTAAAGTCAGGCAGATAAGTACTGTATTCCCATAGGTATCCAGTTTTGCCATGATGATCTGTAATAATATTGTCTTGCTCAATTGCTACTGACCATACGTGCAATCGTTTCACGACATGCCCTCGCACTTCCATGAGCTTCGCTATTAAGACTCTTCGATCAATATTGACCATGTACTACTGCTGGCTATTGATCAAGTAACTCCCAGCGCTCATAAGCCACTTGCAGTTCGGCCTCAATCTCCCCTATCTTGTCCAGTATTTTTTTAATCACAGGTTTTTCCTGCTGATAAAAATCAGGCTCATTCATTTTTTGTTGCAACTGTTCTTTTTCTTCTTCCAGTGTTTCTATCTGTGCTGGCAATTGATCCAGTTCATTCTGTTCTTTATAACTGAGTTTTTTCTTGTTTTTTTGTAGCTGATTTTTTACATCATCTGCACTCTGTTGTGTTGCAGCCCGAGTGTTTTCGTTTTGTGTATTGCTTTTACTTTGCCTAAGCCAGTCTTCATAACCGCCCACATAGTCTCCAATTTTCCCCTCGTCTTCAAACACCAGGGTTGATGTCACCACATTATCCAGAAAAGTTCGGTCATGACTGACCAGCAACAAGGTCCCATCAAATTCCAGCAACAACTCTTCAAGTAACTCTAGCGTATCAACATCAAGATCATTGGTGGGTTCGTCCAGTACCAGCAGGTTGGCGGGTTGCAGAAAGGTCTTTGCCAGCATTAAACGATTACGCTCTCCTCCGGACAAGGCCTTAACCGGGGTATTAACTTTTTCTGCGGGAAACAGAAAATCCTTGAGGTAGCTGATGATATGGCGCGACTTGCCATTGACCGTGACAAAATCCTGACCATCGTTGACATTGTCCTTGACGGTTTTTTCCAGGTCCAGCTGGTCTCGCTGCTGATCATAATAGGCGATGCTCAGCTTTGTACCAAGAACAACTTCACCCTGCTGTGCTTGCAACTGACCCAGGATCAACTTCAATAATGTACTTTTGCCGGATCCATTTGAACCGATCACACCAATACGATCGCCACGCATGATTCGCGTCGAACAGTCATTGATAATACTTTTACCATCGTAGGCAAAACTGACATGACGGAGATCGGCAACGATCTTGCCCGCCAATTCGGATGTCTTCAGGTTCATACTGACATTGCGCTGCAGGTCACGCCGCTGCGAGCGCTCGTCCCTCATCGCCTCCAACGCACGCACGCGTCCTTCATTACGTGTTCGTCTGGCCTTGATGCCCTTGCGGATCCATTGTTCTTCCTGCGCCAGCTTTTTGTCAAAATTTTTGTTGGCGACTTCCTCCGCGGCCAACTCCTGTTCTTTTCGCTGGACATAGCTGTCCCAATTACCGGGATAAGAACCCAGTATTCCCCGGTCAAGTTCGATGATGCGGGTAGCCAGGTGTCGCAGGAAGGTGCGGTCATGGGTGATAAAAACAACGGTGCCATTATAAGACAACAAAAACTCTTCCAGCCAGGTAATCGAATCGATATCGAGGTGGTTGGTAGGCTCATCCAACAGCAGTAAATCAGGCTCATTAACCAGTGCCTGTGCAAGGATGACACGGCGCCGCATACCACCGGATAACTCATTTAATTTTCTATCGGGATCCAGGTCAAGCTTGGAAATCACAGTATCGACTTTTTGTGACAGACTCCAGGCATCTTCAGCATCAAGGCGCTGTTGTAATGCGGCCATCTCAGCCAATAGTGCCTCACTATGATCAACGGCAACCTCATGGGCGATGTCATGGTATTGACTGATCAGTTCACCAGCCTCCCCCAGACCTTTTGATACGACTTCATAGACGCTGAGTGCCTCGTTCTGAGGTACATCCTGCTCCAGGTACGCCATGCGTGAACCTGGTCGCAGCCAGATTTTGCCATCATCCGCCTGTTGTTTAGCGCAAATGACTTTTAAAAGGGATGACTTGCCTGCACCATTTCTACCAATCAGACAGATGCGTTCACCTGATTCGATTTGCAGATTCACATGATCCAGTAACGGATGATGACCATATGCCAGGCAAACCTTGTCCAGACTAAGTATATTCATTGCTTGTGAGATAATCCTGAATGTGTCGATAGCCAGTGCTCGAAGCACCTGATGCCGAGCATGATAAAGAACAGTAAGTTGTCTGCGGCATTTTACTATATTTATTCTGATTTTATTGAAAATTTTTACTGGTTCGTCTGTCGTCTATACCAAATAAAATAAACACACCACTCACAATAGCACATGGGTAGACTGAGTTAATGAACCATGGAGTGAATGGTGTTGTCTTTAAACCGATAGCGATGCATCCATCGGCCCATCTGAAAAGCACAATATCTGTATACGCTACAGGGTGTTATGCAGCAGGGGCAACAATGGTAAAAATATACCTTGCGTTAATAAAGTTGAAATAAGATTCATTATGATATATAACTTGTTGATAATTATAAAAATGAACGTCTGCCTGCTGCCATTTTTTAGGCTTCAAGTACTGGCCCAGGATTCCGATAGATAGGTATCTGTTTGCTGATGATGAGACATCCGTGCGATTACTGATTAGCTGTATTATGTTTACCCTGTTGTTAAACGCCTGTTCCGATGAACGGGATAACAGCGTGATTGAACAAATTCGCAACAAGGGTGAACTCGTTGTTGTTACACGCAATGCACCTACAACCTATTATCAAGGTGCCGATGGTGAAATGGGTCTGGAATATGAACTCGTCAGCCGCTTCGCAAAATACCTCGGAGTCAAACTCAAACTGGTGATTGCCGATAACTTTGAAGATATCCTTCCCATGATCGTCAGACACGAAGCCCATCTCGCGGCGGCAGCCCTGACAGTAACAGAGAAAAGAAAAAAATATGTACGCTTTGGACCTGCCTACCAGAACATCAGGCAACACCTGGTTTACCGATCGGGTAACAAACGACCTGAGAGTCTTGAAGATATCCTCGATAGTCAGTTGGAAGTAACGGCCGGCACCAGCCATGCCGAACGCTTACTGGAACTGAGAAAGATTCACCCTGACCTGGGCTGGAAAGAAAACAGAGACCTCAGCAGCGATGAGCTGCTTAATCTCGTCTATGAACAGGTAATAGACTATACCATTGCCGATTCCAATGACCTGACTCTGTTTCAACGCTACCACAAAGAGGTGTACTCAGCCTTTACCATTAGCGACGAACAATCGCTGGCATGGGCCATGCCCTATCATACCGACGACTCCCTGTTGACTGAGGCTAATAATTTTTTCCGCCAATTACGCAGCAACGGCAATCTCAAACAGCTTATCGAACGTTATTACGGTCATGCCGACCAACTGGGCTTTGTTGGCACCCGACTCTACCTGCGCCACGCAAAAACCAGACTACCTGAATTTCAACCGCATTTTGAGAAAATGGCCAGAAGATACAAGCTCGACTGGCGCTTGCTGGCGGCCATCGGTTATCAGGAATCCCACTGGAAACCCGATGCCAAATCACCCACGGGTGTTCGTGGCATCATGATGTTGACCCAGGCCACTGCCAAACAATTGAATATAAGTAATCGACTCGACCCTTGGCAAAGCATTGAGGGCGGCGCAAAATACCTACGCCGTATTCTTGACCGCTTACCGACCCGCATATCGGAACCCGACAGGACATGGCTAGCCCTGGCAGCCTACAACGTTGGCTACTATCACCTGCAAGATGCCCGCAGTATTACCCGGCAGTTAGGCGGAGACCCGGACAGATGGATTGATCTAAAGGAAAGTCTGCCATTATTAAGCCAGAAAAAGTGGTATAAAAAAACAAAGTATGGCTACGCCAGAGGTAATGAACCTGTTACCTATGTCGAGAATATTCGTATCTACCATGACTTGCTGGTATGGGATGATAACCGCGTGAATGCCCGCAGAAAAAAACCGGCACAAACACTGCCCGAAATGGATTCATCTGCTTTCTGATAGCTTCTTCAGGCTTTCATCAAGCCTTTGAAGAATGACTTATTTAAGTCTTTTTGCGGCAAAGAACGCCTTTAGTAACTGAGCACATTCAGATTCCATCACAGCACCCTGGTATGCGGTCTTGTGATTATGGTGCGGCTGATCAAGTACCTGCGTCACACTCTCGACAGCACCGGTACGTGGGTCATAGGCTCCAAAAACCAGACGCTTGATGCGCGCATGAATAATAGCCCCTGCACACATCGTGCAGGGCTCCAGGGTCACATAGAGGGTTGATCCCGGCAGACGGTAATTACCGACGACCCTGCCTGCATGGCGAATCGCCTGAATCTCTGCATGTGCGCTGGGGTCATGACTGGCAACCGGACGATTCCATCCTTGCCCCAGTATTTTATTGTCCTGTACCAACAAGGCGCCCACCGGGACCTCGCCCTCTTCCTGTGCTTTTTGTGCAAGCAACAGGGCTTCTTGCATCCAAACCTCATCTTCCTGGATGCTCGCAGGCATTGCTTATTCTATTCCCACTCGATTGTAAATAAGCCGCAAAAAGCCAGTAGCAGTGCGGGTTTTCCGTTGCTCATAAGTGTCGATACCATGAAAATACCATTGTCATTGTGTTATTGATGTATGTTACGTTAATTAGCTATATGACCAAACAAGTAAAATTCCTTGTTGTCATTGTTCATTCGCGACGTTGGCCGTCATTACATCGAGTCGATAATGCTTATCAAACCGATCCCCTTCGGGTAGAGATAGTCCGCCAGAGTGGTGGTGGAGCCAGTCCTCTCCTCGACCCTTACAGACCATCACAAATCACATTATACATTGTTTTTTAACGAACTATTTTCATTAATTTCTGTTCCCGTCTTCTGCCATGATCACCGATTGTCCCTTTTATTCATTTTATTCCGCTCCTGATCCATTTCTTCAAAACTACCCGCATTCCGATAGAACCTGTTTCGTTGCTTGTCTTAGTAAGAACATCCTCTTCCCCTCTTCACAAACCAAGCTACAAATCATGAATATGCACCTGCTGTTTTCCTTCAAGCTTATTCGCCTGTTCAACAACCCGTGAATGGTGAGTAAAAAGGATAACCTGTGTCTTGTGAGCAAAATTAGTCACCTTCGACAGTAACACAAAGCTTTTGCATATGACTGAGATACAATGATGTCTTGATAATTCTGACCAAAACCCATAAAACATTGGCAAAAATTAGTATAAAGCCTGTGTGGAGCGCTAAAAGCCGATATTCCTATCAATATAAAATAGTCACGGTATCACTTGATATAAAACTTGAAAAATCTTGGGGTTACCGATTATAGTAAGTATAGAATATACCTGTTTTTTTAACCAAGAATTGCTATATAAAGTATACATGAGCCTGCGCGAATTACATGCACGTTATCGACGCCAATCACAGGAGAATGCCGCATGGCGTCTTTTGCGAGCGACCAATGCGCCTCTTGTGCTTGCGTTCATTACTGATTTATTTAATGAGAGTAATGATGTGCTATTCAGTCGCGCTAAGGCTGCACTGGAACTGGAGCTCTCTCACGGGCGAGAAGAAGACTGGTTTGAAAGCGAAAAATCAGCAGCGGCCTATTTACGTGAATGGATACAGGCAGGATGGTTGCGCGAACTGGATGATAATCTAAGTAAGACAGATGCATCTGAAACCGCATTACGTTTTTGTGAAGGCCTGGATAAGCGTGATAGCAAAGCCACCGCATCTCATCTGCGCATTGTGCAAGATGCCGTGCGGGACTTGACGGCCAGTCTGAGTCCTGATTCCAAAGAACGGGTTATCCTGCTTGAATCTCGTAAGGCTGAGCTGCAACTTGAGATCGATGACCTGAATGCAGGTATTGTGAAACAACTGAGTGAGGCCGAACAACGCGAACGTATACGCGAAGTCTATCAACTGGCGTCGGTACTCACGGGCGACTTTCGTCGAGTGGAAGACGATATACGTTTGTTGGATCAATCGCTGCGGGTGCAAATGATTGAAGCAGACAGCAACCGTGGAGAGGTTTTGCAAGATCTCTTGGATAAAGAAGAGGTGCTATCTGAATCAGATGCCGGGCGGGCCTTTGAGGGATTTTTTCAATTGTTGTGTGATCAAAATCGTAATATGGAGTTTCGTGAGCAATTGCGCTCCTTGTTGAGCCGCTCCGCATCCAAACACTTAAGACCTGATGAATCCCGTTATTTGGGACAACTCGTGCGTGAGTTGACCCGCGAGAGTGAGAGAGTATTCAAGGTGCGGCGACGTACCGAAGAAAGCCTGCGTGCCTTTGTGGAAAGCGGCGCTCACCTGGAGAACCGACGCGTGGAACAACTGCTCGGCAAGCTGGAACGCCTGGCAGTACGCTTTAAAGAGCGAGACATTGACTGGCAGGTGCGACTGCCGCTTGAATTGCAGAGTGGAAAGGCTTCGATCAGCTCACCGCAAAGTATGCGTTTGCGCAATCCCGAAGAACAACTGGATACAAGTGATATCCAGGCCGAAGAAAACAGCCACTTACCGAGCCAGACCATGCTTGACCAATTACACACAGTAAAGGTCATGGAAGTCGCTATGCGTATTCAATCGCTTCTGCAACAGCAAGGTCCATTGAGTATTGGTGGATTAATCAAACAACACCCTGTTGAATCCGGACTTGAAGAGTTGGTTGCTTGTCTCCGTATCGCTAAGGCCATAGGCGCTACCGAACTGGATGGTAAGGAAATTGTTGAGATTACGGATCGCAAAGGAGAAATAATCCGTGCGACAATCCCTGGACTGGTGCTCAGTGCGCAGCAATTTCCAAAACAGCTTGAGGAACTTGCCTTATGACAGAAGATAATAACAATCCATCGGCACCGGCACTATTTGATCGTTTCCGTGCGAGCTCAGAGGAACAATCTGGTAACAGCGAAGAAGTAAACAATTCCCCTGATTCTGATATTAATGAGATAAGTGATATTCCTGAAAACCGACAGGGTCGTTTGTCTGCCGATGCACGTCGTGGCCTGGTAAGTTTATTGCGACACGGCGTTATCCTGGCTAATAACAAACAACAGTTATTCGATATATTAGTAAAAGAACAAGTGACGATACAGGATCACCTTGCCGATATGTTTTTGCGGGTTTTAATTGATGAGCCAGCAGGTGTTGCCGTGTTATTGCAACAAGACATGGATGAGAATGAAGACTCCGTATCGCTCATTACACGAAGACCTCTATCATTATACGACTCGCTGTTGCTTCTTGTATTGCGTAAACATTTTCAAGAAAGAGAAACAGCGGGTGAGCAACGGGTTTATATCGATATCGATCGTATTGAATCCCGCCTGACACCATTTTTACCTTTGACCAATAACAGCCGCAGTGATCGTCGCAAGTTAAACAGTTCCTTAAAAAACATGAAAGACAAGCGCCTGTTACAAGGCGTACCGGGAGATGATGAGCGTTTTGAAATCACACCGGTAATTCGTTATGTCGTCAATGCAGAATTTCTGCAGCAAATGTTGGATGAATACCTGATGATGGCAGAACAGGCTGGCACGGAAGTCGAGACACAAACAGATGGATCGTAAATTACAAAATGAACATTCTGATTTATTTGGCGTTGGTCAGATACGGCTGGCAGAGTTATCCGTTTTCAACTGGGGATCTTTTCATGGCCTGCATAGCGCACATATCGATAAACATGGAACGCTAATAACCGGGGATAATGGCTCAGGCAAGTCAACACTCATTGATGGCCTGATGGCATTATTACTTCCTGCAGGTAGTGCCAGCTTTAATATTGCTGCTGCCCAGGGTGATCGCACAGATCGTAGTCTGGTGTCTTATATACGCGGGAGCTATGGTACCGCACATGATGGCAGCCAGACACAAACCCGGAATAAACGTGCAGGTTCAGTGGTAAGTGGCCTGCGAGCCATGTATGGCGCTGACGATGGCACTGAGATTACGCTGGCTGCACTGTTCTGGATGACACAGGCAAGTAATGCACTTGCCGATTTGAAACGTGTATATGTGGTGGCCAAACGCAATCTACAGCTGGAAGAAATGCTACAGGCCTTTGGTGAAGGTAATGCACGTACACTCAAACAGTTTTTACGTGATGATGATCGCCTCATCCCATGTGATGATAATTTTAGCGCCTATCAGGAAACCTACCGGCAATTACTGCATATGGAAAACAGTAATGCGCCCGCTTTATTATCCCGTGCGCTCGGCTTGAAGAAGATTGATGATCTCACCAAGCTGATTCGTGATCTGGTCCTGGAGCCCAGTCGTGTACGTGAAGATGTACGCAAGGCAGTCGCCGAATTTGCAGATCTGGATGGTGTACACAACCGGCTGCTGGATGCTCGCGCCCAACATGACACCCTGATGGCATTGCCCGCGGCCGCCGCTGCGCTGCAACAAGCTAAACATGATATTGCAGAACTCACGGCTGAGCATGATGGTTTACCCATTTATTTTGGCGAGCAATGTCATGCACTATGGGGAAAACGAGTAACCGCTATAAAACAACTGCTTGATGAAGCTGAAATACAATTAAAACAAATCGAACAACAGGAACTATCTGCAAATGAAAGGGTTGAACGCCTACATGCTGAATATCTCAGCCTGGGCGGTAATCGTATCGAAGCGCTAAAGAAAGATATACAACGAACCAGAGAACGCTTGGAAGAAATTAATAAAAATGCATCTCAATACCAGAAAATATCTCGCGAACTGGAACTGGATGTTTCTATAAATGAGAGCGCATTTAATGCTAACCTTCAGAAGCAACGCGCAGCCATAGACACTATTGCTGCAGAAAAAGAACTGGCACAGAATGATTTTGCTGATACAGCTTCCCAATTTTCACAACACCAGCAACGACAAAACGAGCTGGAAACAGAAATCCAGGAAATAGAAGCCCGCCCCAATTCTAATATTGATATAACATATCAACGCCTTCGCGATGAAATGTGTCATTCACTGCAGCTCGATCCTGAGCAGATTATTTTTATTGGCGAATTAATCGATGTAAAACCGGACCAGCGCGAATGGCAAGGTGCGATTGAGCGCGCCCTGGGGGGCTTGCGCACAACCATGGCAGTACCGGAAGCACACTACCCATTGATTACCCGTTGGCTTAATCAACGACACACTGGCGTACATGTGCGCATACAGGTAGTTCGCAAGGTATCTGGCACCGCTGAGTTTAAAGATGACGGCTATTTGCGAAAACTGCAATGGCGAGAACATCCCTATCGCGAATGGTTAAAACAACATTTACAACGTTTTGATCTGCATTGTGTGTCTGGCACCGAGGAGCTGGATCGCACCCCATTTTCATTGACACAACAAGGGCTGATTCATTTTGATAAAGGACGTTTTGAGAAGAAAGACCATCAGCGTATTGACGATAAACGGCAATGGCAACTTGGCTTTTCCAATACCCTCCGGTTACATACCTTGCGCCAGGAGGCGCAACAGTTAGTCAGTGATATAAAATTATTGGCACAGCAAACAAAGCAAAGTCGTGAAGCCATGAATAATGTTGAGCAACGTGCTCAACACTGGCAACAGCTTGCCCATTTTCAATGGTCGGACATCAACGTGCCTCACTGGCAAGATAAACTGCAGCGTCAACAATCCGACCTTGAAGCACTGCAACAGTCCGGTGGTGACCTGGAGCAGGCACAACAACGCTGGCAAGCAGCCAAACACGACCTAGAATTATTTCAAGAACAAAAGACAATCCAAAATAAAATTATCGCTGGTTATGAAAAAGACATGGAGCTAGCTCAAACGGCCCAAAATAAGGCCTGGCAGGTTGCATCTGCAGGACTGGAGAACCTGGTTCGCGATATGCTCGATAAACGTGTTGCAGAGCTGAGTATCGATAATCTTGAACAGGCACAGGAACTCGAAAGCAAGCATCGAGATGATATTGAACGACAACGCACAAGCACGGAAAAACGCAGAGAAAAAGCGAGTAATCAGGCCGTGGCGATTATGTCTACTTTTTATGGCAAAGACAATTGGCAAGCAATCGCCTCAGACTGGGGACGCAGTATTGAAAGTATTGATGAATATCTACAACATTTACAAAAACTGGAAGAAGAAGGCCTGCCTTCACTGGTGGAAAAATTCAAGCAACGGCTGAATAAACATACTACATACTCTTTGGCAGGGATTAAATCCCGTATGGATGCAGAGCGGGAGGAAATCAGTGAACGCATCGATACGATAAACCAGGTACTGGCGCGCACAGAATTCCATCCCGGCACTCATTTACGCCTGGATATGAAAACCGAACAGTTTCCCCATGTGCAGGACTTTAACAAACGGTTGATCCATATTTTTGCCCAGGCTGGTAGTGACGACCACGAACAGCGTTTCCACGATTTGCAGGCTGTGATCGAGATTTTAGACAAAGCCAGTGATGCGGTTACTGCACATAATAAAGAAAGTCTTCGCCTGCTGGATCCACGTTACCAGTTGTCGTTTTATGCTGAAGAGATTGATGCAAAAACCCGTGAAGTTCGTGATGTGCTGATGTCATCCAGTGGTAAGTCAGGTGGGGAAAAAGAGTCATTCGCAGGTACTATTGTCGCCGCAAGCCTGGCCTATGTTTTAACGCCGGATGGTGCTGACCAACCGATTTACAGCACGGTATTTCTTGACGAAGCCTTTTCCAATACTGCTGAGGCTGTGAGCAGGCGCGTACTGCGTGTATTCAAAGAGTTGAATATTCATATTAATCTGATTACCCCTTATAAAAATCTTAACCTGGCGCGCGAGTCTGCCAGCTCATTGTTAATCGCAGAACGCGATGTCAATACACACGAAAGCCGTTTGTTTGAAGTGACCTGGGAGGAATTGGATAAAATTCAGGCCGCTGAAGTTCAACAAACCCTCACGGTCGCGTCTGAACTAGGTATAAAATTGGAACAAGCCTAATGAGAGAATGGGGACTATTGCCTGAAGATGTCCGGGCGATTTTGCTACAAAAAGAATGGGACTCGACCAGGAATCTACGTGATCGTCTCAGTGGAAAACGAAGCTTTCCTTTAAAAATACCCCTTAAAGCCCCAACTGGCGCTCAAGCATTGCGCAAAATTAATCATTTCCATGACTTTATCAAACAATGGCAGCAATCCCCCTATAGTTCTCATATTTCCTGGGAACAAAAGCAATATCGAGAGCTTGGTGCACATGATGTCCCCTTATCTTTGACACTTAATAGTATACAAGCGTTGATTGAGTTCATTGGCCCGAAAGCAGTGACACGCAGTGCGCACTGGGAAGGACTAATGACTCCGATATTGCAATTTGATTCGGATTTATACCCGGTATTGGTTCATCATCTTATGACCCTGGAGAATTTGAACCGTAATGATACTAATTTGATCGCCAGGCTGCTCCCTCAGCTGCATAAAGGTATTGGAAAAGGATCCTATTTGAGAGCCCTGCCATTAATCGAAGTTGATACCAAGTTTCTTGAGAACAATTTTGCACTGATATCGGATTTGCTCGATACGCATTTTGATGGCGAGATTAGCCATGCCAATGGATTGATGAATTGGCTTGGCTGTGTGGATATTCCAAAGGCATGGCTATTAATACGACCGCTCTGCCCGCAATCAAAACAACGTATGTGTGGGTTACCGATTTTACAATTGTCTACGCAAACACTGCGTGATACCCCATTACCAGCCAGCAATATCCTGATAATTGAAAACAAGCAATCTGGTTTTGGTCTTCCTCCGTTGAAAGATACCATTGCCGTTTTCGGTGGTGGGGCAAATGTAAGCTGGATGGATGCTCAATGGTTACGAGATAAAAATATTGGCTATTGGGGTGATATCGATACCTGGGGATTCAAATTACTCTGTGATGCCCGCCAATATTTACCCGATTTAAGAGCACTTATGATGGATAAAAAAACGCTTATTGAATTTGAGCAACGAGCAGTTCCTGAACCTTCTCCTATTAATAAATTACCACTGAATTTATTTGCCGATGAAATTGAACTATTCGAAGAGCTACGACAGGGTATTTATCGAGGCTCCCGCCTTGAGCAGGAACGTTTGTCACCAGATTATATAGAAAATCAACTTTTAGGCTGGCTCAGATAAAAACTGAGCCGCGTGATTCACCAACATTAAGAAAGAAAAAGCGCCGCTTTCAAATCCTCATGCTCAAAGGCTGATGAGATGCGATTTATCTCAACTTGCGTAAGACCCAGTTGCGTTGACTCTTCACGCCATGTTGTCACGGCCTGTCCAACTTCGGCTGCGATCACGTGCGCCTTATCTTCATCCAGCTCAAAATACCCCACCACACTCATCGCCAAATCCAGAGAGGCTGTGCCGTCATCGAGATCAATGGCCGTCGTCAGAACGCGTGGTTTGATATCCGTGGGTACCGGATTGAGATCATAGGCCGGGGCCAACCGCCAACCGTCTGGGCCGGTATAGAGGAAAGCGTGATTACACAAGTGGTCATCCGTGTTGGAAATCAGAATATTGAAGACGATACGTCGCCACAGTTCATGCATATCCTGTTTCGGGCTGGCGCCATACCGGCGAAGAGCATCGACAAATTCCAGGTAACTGCGTGACTCGTTGTCGCTGGCCCCGAGCATACTCATGGCCGAAAGAAACGGAATGCGCTGACCTTGTACACGATCGAACCGGCGCAGCAACAGCACCGGCTTGTTTAGTACCTGTTCGATTCGCCAGTCGGGCACAGGGATACCGGCCTTTGCCGCAAGGCGGAGCGCAGCCGCCGCCCACAGAACCGTATTGATCTCGTCATCCTTGTGTGGAAACTTGGCGATGGCAAGATGCCCGTCCCGGTCCCGAACAGACGCCTTGGGGCGCGCATCACCCAATGATGAACCGGGCGCCAGCAGCAGGCGCAGATCCTCGTCGCTATCCGTGTCACCAACGACATGTTCCGCCGCCGACAGCAATTGTGGCAGATCGATCAGGGGTGGTATGCGAGCGGCTTCATATTCGGCAAGAAACGGGCCGCCCTCCTGCCTGGCAAAGCGCAGGGCGCCTTGTCGTGCCTCATCATCAACCATGAGCAGGTAGTCGATTTCCATCAAGGTGCGCGGCGTCTCGCCCGCGCGCTCTGCCCGTCGCCGTTCAGCCCGACGCATCAGAACCCGCCCCCAGCGGTCGGGAATTGTCGGCTACAGCCCGCGCGGTGAGTGATTCGGCATCATATTCTATTGCACGCAGCACGTCGGCCACATTGCGCAGCGCTTCAAGTACCACGCCTTGGTAATTTGCCAATGCCGCCTCGAACGCGGCCAGGGTCGCCCGCTTTTCGGCGGGTAATCCGGGATTGAAAAGGGGTTGGGTCAACTGCCCGACCAGGTTCCAGACTGCTGAACCATTGCCGAACAATGCCCCTGTACTCAACGCCTGGGAACCGAGGCTTGCATTAATGTTGAGCTGCGGATACAGCTTCGCAACAGCAACACCATATTCGGCATTTGCTGCATGTAACAGAGATTCTGCAGCCTGAATATCGGGGCGATGACGAACCAGTTCCGATGGCACGATCAACGGCAAATCGGTCGGAAGTGTAAAGTCTTCCAGGGTGAAGGCATGCAAGCTACCGGCACCCGGCGACTGGCCGATAAGTACAGCAAGTAAATGCTGATTCTGTTCAAGCTCTTTACGTAGCAGGGGCAGTTCGGCGCGCGTCTGCTCCACCTGGGTTTGCAGGGTCAAAACTTCGTCTGGTACGGCCTGACCGAGGCGCACCCGCTCTCTGGCTATGTCCAGTTGCCCATCTTGTACCTGGAGAATGGTCTCCATGACCTGAATATGACCGGACAGTTTAGCTTGAGCTATGGCGGTGGTTGCAATACTAACGGCTAAACTCAATCGGGCAGCCTCTGACTCGTAGCGCTGGTACTCTGCCCGTGCGGCCAGGGCTTCCAGGGCACGGCTGTTGGCACCAGCCAGATCGAATTGGTAATGGACACCTATACCGGTGTTGTACAAATGCGCGATACATGGAGAGCTATGCGAATAGCGAGCGAAGTATCGCAAACCCTCGGTAGGGCCCAGGCAATTGCAACAGCTTTCGGAGTTTACGTAGAAAGTGTAGCCATTGCATACTAGGCCCGTCAGTCACTTGAGAGCCGATGCGCTAGCGAGGCGACGAGGACGTCCGAGGCAATAATGGCTGTCACAGAACGGAGTCGATTTTGGGCATGGACGACCAAAATCTATATCGAGTACTGCGACACGCTCTATGTTTGTATGTAGGTCTCTTTTTTGCCGTATCCGGTATCGAAACGAATGTACAGCAGTCTGTGGAATTCTCTGTTATGTTTTGATGACTGTCAGTGTGGCGTGTCAGGTTTTTCATGTTGTGCTCCTACGCTTATTTGCGATTTACAATTAATAGATGTTGTGTCTCATTCATTTCAAATGAGTACGTTATTAAGTACGCGGTTGGAGATTGGTTGGATTAACAATTATTTCACGATTTGTTTGTGAAATTATTCCTTGACATGATCTGCTTAAAAAATTTTTCGTTTTAAAGAATAAAAGAGACACCTATCCAATAAAAGAGACACCTATCCAATAAAAGAGACACCTTGAACCTCCCCCAGTTTAACGGATACTTTTAATCAGAGATTTTGTAGTAATAAAAGAGACACCCATCCTAAAAAACGCATCAAATCACAATATTAAAAGTGCTGATCAATCGTTAAAATCATGAAAAAAGCACAACACTAAAGCG